>LSQX01034832.1_pt1 | contig 18476 bp, 12 predicted proteins | sample 654561 | NCBI WGS metagenome assembly LSQX01 (sample SAMN04489861, study PRJNA283612) | anaerobic digester metagenome | isolation source: 4 biogas reactors fed with cattle manure at either 37C or 55C with and... | place: Denmark: Kongens Lyngby | collected 2014
CATAACAGCTTCTATATGGCGGTAGTCCGGTTGAAATGATGTTTTCATGAGTCGTCAATTTAGTAGTAATAATGTCAATATATATATCATATGGATTTCTTTTTAACACGGATTTCAGAAACCGAAATATCTCCTGAAGACATTTCCGCATTCAGCTGGAAGTGCCAGCCCCATTTTCCTATAAAACATGCATCCTCTATCCGCCATGTGTGTGTCTGCCAGGCATCACCCCGGTCAAGATACCACAGGTCGGGTGCCCGCCAGTTTTCGGATTCATAAAGAAGCTCGGTATTAAGACCCGGCGTGGTGGTGCGTTTACCATATTCATGGTATCCGGTAACAGATTCATAAACAAGGGTGCAAACAGCCGGTACATCAGGATTGGCACGACGCGCAGTAACGGTAATTTCAAAAACACGGTCATTCCAACCTGCAAAAGACGGATCTATATCGAAATAAATGAAGGGACGCCGGTTTCGGAGATCGGAACTGCGCCATGTAGTGCCGCAGGAATCACCACCAGGAATTGTAACCCCGTCAGCTCGAGGGTCGTTGCTACCCTGTCGTAAGCCATTCTCCAGATTCGTTTCACCGAGATGACATGTGATTTCATTTGAGGATGAAAAATCCTGTCCAAGAGATATTCCGGGACTGTTTAAAGTTATGTCTGCATCAGGGTACGAGCAGATCGGATCTGAATCATCATGCCATTGTACAAGTGCTGTTCTGCCGTTGTTATCGAAGGCAAACCTCAGTGTTCCATCCTCCTCTCGTCTCCAGCCGAGGAAATGCGGTTCCGGACCCAGATGTCCGGCAAGTTTGGCGAGGGCATTGTATGCAGCACGCGGTTGCATATCGTCGGTTAGAATAGCATGTACACCTTCGCCGTACTTTGGTCCTGCTGCTTCAAACCAGAAGGTCTTTTCAATTCCCTGTGCAATATTAAGTACATATGAACGCACAAGGGCATTTGCCTGCCGACGCTGCTGCTCTTGAGTTTCTGTAGTGGTTAAACCAATTTCAGTTATCCAGATGGGCATTTTGCTGTCCTGGTTGTTGGCAGCAAGCATCGCCCGGACATTTCCCGCCATGGCGAGGTATCGATCTTCAGCCCCAAAAGTATAGCCGATCGAATCGTAGGGATGAACGCAGATATAGTCGAAATGTCCGGCAGCCCCGGCTTTGATGACCTGGTCGAAATAATGCAAATCGAAAGCTGCACATGTGATGCCGAACTTGGCATTTGGATTGGCAGCTTTCCCTGCATTGTAAGCCGCACATACCATGTTGGAATAATCTTTCGGAGAGCCATGGTGATTGAAGACGGGTGAGTTGCCTTCATTCCAGATTTCCCAGTATTGTACATCATCCCTATAACGGGAAACAGTACGGTAAACATAATCGCTCCAGCTCTGTAAACTGCGTACAGGAAATCCCCGGGAACTGTTATCCGATGATGCCCACGGAGCAAAATATAAAAAGATTCCTGTCAGGTTGATACCTTGTTCACGACAAGCTTTTACGAGACCATCACCCCATGAGAAATCCCATTCTCCCTCCTTGCGCTGCACTGTACCCCACTCCGGAAAGTAGCGCAACCATGTAACACCGGCTTTTTTAAGAAGTGGCAAAAACTCCGGATATCTATGGGATTCTTCAGCTCCCGAGGCTATGCCCCACGGGGATGCGTTGGAAAAGGAGACGGATGCAGGAGAGAAATTTTTAGGCGACCCGGCGGATATAGTTTCGAAAGAATCGTTTGTCATGAGTTGTCTCCTGTCAGGATAGATGTATCGTAGAATTTCGCACTGAGTTATTCGTTATTTCGGAGAAATAACGAGAGCATTGTGGATCGTCACGCCCGAAAGCGCAACTGTCAGCTCTGAGCCAGATGAGGTGTCGTTCGTAATAACACTGTACTTTTCGTCTTCAAATACCAGAGATACTGAATAGTTTCCGCGTGGCAACTTTACATGAACAGAAATGGGTCCCACGTTGGGTATCTGATCTATTCCGCCGTCGGAAGGATTATTCGGTATACCTGAAGCGCGATTGATAAAGTGGATAATTTTTCTGCCTTCCTTCTGACGCAGAGTTACATCAACGCTTACAGGAGCCTGAACAGATATATCGAGCTCCCCCGCAACACGTTTGACGCATTCACCTATAAAGGTGCGTGTAACGTTATACGGGTTGTTATGGAAGTCCTGGAACAGGTTGCAGGGTATACAGCCAACGGCACCCTTGCCAACACGATTGAGCGTGAAACCGGGGAAACCTGTCATGAACTCTCCGGGCATGAAAGTAGAACCCAGAGGTGCGTAATCTTCTGCAGTTGAGCTCTTAAGCATAGCCCATACAGGGCTGTGTATGGCGGCAATATCCTTTCCAACAGGAACATACAAGGTGGCGTTTTCCCGTGTTTCAGAAATTTCAGCGCCGATAAAATCAGCTGGAAAACGCTTTATAAGCTCAGCCCCTGTAAGAAGGAGTTTACCGCCGTTCTTAACATAATCTTGAAGCCTTGCCACCATTTTATCAGAAATTTTGCTCTGTTCCGGCACCACGACAACAGGAAATTCCCCGACACGTGTACTGAGAGCCCACTCATCGAAGATATCAACGCCGTAATGATTTTCCAGCAGACCTGCTACGGAGCCTCGAACAGGGGCATAGTTGAAATCCCACATCAGATTTGTTCCAGTTGCAGTCGTGTAAAGGTGGTGTTCAGAGTGCAATACAGCAATTTGCGGAATAGTTTCAGTGCCTTCGCAAAGCTCTATGCGATCTTTGATAAATTCCGCAACTTCCACAATACGACCGATGCGCCACGGTATAAGCCTGCCATCACGCATGACGCCGTTTTCATAAATTTGAACACTCCCGCCTGTAGACATGAAAATTGCAGCTTCCTGCTGCAGCATTTGCGCCGACTTGACTGTCCAGGCTGAGGTCGGACGCGCAAGCCCATGAGTAGAGTAAAACGCCCAAATCATTATATCCCATTGTTTACCGCGATTAGGTAGAAAACGTGCTTCGCAGCGACCTCTGTCCAGCCCCCATATACAGGAGTTGTCACCGCTTATCCAGTCTGTCGGCACATCAGGATTACCCGGATTTGCAAAAGTCTGCAGCCAGTTGGAGCAGATGCGTATGCCCGGCTTGTATTCATGAACTACATCGCAGTAGTGCCTTACATAATCTTCGAAACTTCTGCGAATAAAGAGCATCCATTCTGACCAGCCGGAATCGGCAGGACTTGCCGGTGCATCCCTCGAACCTGTTTGTTTTTCCCATGAATCGAGGCAGCGCGGACAGTAGCACGGTTCGACTGCCCACATATCTCCATCGATCCAGAAACCATCTACATTGTACCGATCGATCAGTTCCTTGAATTGAGGGATTAGCAGTTCATCAATATATCCGCTGCGCGGGCACATCTTTTGAATCTTACCGGCATCTTTCAGCAGTGTATCGCGCTGCTCATAAGGAACAACAGCCCATTCCGGACGGCGTTTGGCAGCAGCGGCATCCCAGATTCCGGAGTAGTGGCAATGGAGCGGAATTCCGAGACGGCTTGTAGCTTCACGCCATTGCACCATAAGGTCTTTTTTAAGACCGGGGCATACTGTTGCATCCGGCGTTTTGCTGAACCAGCTCGTGATGCCGGGATGACCCTTGCAGTCGGTTTGTGCAAAATCGAGCCCAAGGCGAGCCAGCTCATGTTCAAGATTTTCAGGAGTCGCACATACACCGAGTTCAGTGTCTCTGGCGTTTGCATGGAGGTCGTAATGAAGACCAAAAAGCTGCTTGCTTCCATCCCAGGTTTTAATATTTTTTGACATGACAAGTTTTCCTAATGTATAAAAACGTCTCGTTTTGCTTCCCTTAACAAGTCTGTATTTCTCATTTCCTTCTCATGTTAGATTTTGGCTATGAGTTATGTCGGATTAAATCAATATGTTATATGACAATAGCATAACAGGAGAACGGAACAATAACAACAGTATTACCTGTAATACCTAATTAATCGTTTCCGTTCCCGGATCCATACACGATTTCATTGCAGTAAACCTCCAGTTTCTCATGAAAGAGTCCTATTCTTATTCCCCGTGTAGAGGAGAAGAGTCAGTCCGTGATTGTCCCCGGCACCTCCTCGTAGGAAGTGCTTACAACGCAGTTACGCTCATCGAAAACATTGAAAAACCAGGCAGTGGTGTGCCGGGGCAGAGAGGCTTCTACACGCCCGGTTTCAGGGTTGTAGTTCGCCGGATGGGCATTCCATTTTCTGTCAGTCCAGTGCCCTAAAGCGCGGGTAACGCATAGTTCTATTTTCTCAGGAGGACGTGCCGATGCAATCTTCGCCCAGACTTTTTCTTCGTTGCGACCGTACGCTGTTATCTCCGGCAGCGGCACTCCGTTGCGAAACAGACTGTCGCAGAAAACGGCTGTTTCCGGGGCATCCCATCCCTGTGGATGACCGTGAGGCATTTCGATGCGGATACAGAGTGTTTTTGGTCCGGTTGAAAGTTCATAGGACTTCCTTAACGAAGGTAACGGGTATGCAGAATCGTTGGTGCCGCTAATCCAGCATATCGGCGCATGTGCCTCAGGCAGGTAGTTCGAGGGGTCCCACAGATCGAGCCAACGCTGCAGCAGCGGACCCGGCAGCGTAGGAAAGACAGAGTCCTTCCATCCAGAATCATGCCCCAGGAAACCGCATCCGTAGATCGGCACTGTTGCCTGTAACCGCGAATCGACACCGGCGACTATAGAGGCGAGATAGCCGCCCCAGGAGATGCCGGTAACAGCTATGCGCCGAGGGTCGACATGTGGTTGCGCTGCCAGTAAAGAATGAGCAGTAATAGCTGCAGCTACTGCATGATAAGTCCACTGTTCAGTTTCTTCGCTGTCAGCCTGTCGGAATGAGGCATCCCACCCCGGAGGGCCTCCATGCTCGTGCCTCTTATGGGGTCCACCGTCAAGTACGACCGGTTGTGCCGGAATGCATCCGCACAAATCCATTGCGATAGCTGCATAACCCCGGGCATTCCAGATACGCACCCATTCATCGAATGCAGTGCCTCCTCCTCCATGCAGCAATACAATTCCCGGACATGATGTATCCTGTACAGTGCGAGGTACACCCATCCAAGCAAAAACCCGTGTAGGGCGACCGCAGTAAGGAACATTTTCAAAAAAAAGCGGCTTTACACCTTGCGCAGAAAACCCTTCCGCAGGAAACACCCTTGGGGGCGTACGGCGAACATCGGAGAAGGAAGGTGGAGTATGTCTTATAATCATTGCAACAGTATAGCACCACGCAGCTTATTAATACAAACCGGTTCTATCCGCCTTTATGGGATTATCTGATAATTTCAATTTTATTGCGCTCTTGAAGACCCTTTGATATTCTATAGTATGGAATTGAGAGGCAGTTAACAACAACTGCGGGAAGGACAATCAAATGAAGCATTCTATACCTGTTGGCATTTTATCCATAGCATTAACAACACAGATCCTGGCATCAGTCAAGCCGGTGGTAAAGACTCCCTTTGTCTTTACCGACGAGGATGCCCGTATCGCGATTGAAGCTTGTGAAGGAGAAATTGCCTGCCATGTCTCCGCTATTACAACAAAGGGGTTTGGACCGAAACGTACTGAAATAGTTCAGATCATTAATGGAGAGATTGGCATAAAACCGTTGGCAGAAGGTATACACCGAGTAGATCTTGGTCCACCCGTCAACGATGAAGTTCGTTTTCTTGCCATGACACTGCCGGACACACAAGATGCCGGAAAGATTGCAGAACAATTGCCGAAACGCGGTAGAGCCTTGTTGGCGGGGGAGCCGTTCACTCTTCTTTTGATGGGAGATTCGGTCTCCCACACAGGCGATTATGGACTGATGCTCGCCAGGATACTCGAACGTGCAACTGGCAATACAAATATAACAGTTGTGAAGAGGACTTACCCGGGACGGTCTATAGACGCCACAGTGAGACATTTCGAAAGGGACACCCGTAACACTATGCCTGATCTCGGATTACTTATGTACGGGCTGAATGATCAAATCAGCTTCGTGCCGCTTCCGGCTTTTCTGGAACAGTACGAATGGGTCTCAAGCCATCTTCTAGAACGTTTCGGCGCAGATACAGTTTTTCTCCAACCCACCCCTCATATAAAAATGTTGCGCTCGGAACCGGATGGTACAATAAGTCCTTCCAAACATGCCTTTCGCACTATAGGATTTGCGCGTGCTATAGCAGATTTGGGCACAGAGCTTGATATTCCCGTTGCATCTACCTTCCATGCCATCTGGGGTAGCGGAGAAAACTCTGTTAATGAATCGGCAATGGCGATGTGGCCGCTGTATCCCGAGAGCTACAGTGCACAATTCAGCACACTGCTTGAAAGCACAGGCCGCGGCGATGTAATTCATCCAAACGCACTTGGTCATCTGCAAATCGCCAAAGCTGTCTTCAAGGCTATCACAGGAGTAGAGGAAACTCCGACGCTTTATTTGTCCGGTACCAGCAGATGGACTGCTAATGGTGTTGTTTCGCAAATCAATGTGTCCAACTGTACAGACAAGGTGCGAACAGGTCGCCTGGAGCCATATGCACCGACAGCGGCAACAATTTCGGAACAGGAATCTGTACCATATACGCTTCAGCCGGGAGAAAGTCTGGTCTTTGAAGCAACCTGGACGGAAGCAACTCTTCCTGAGGATCTTCTTCGCTTTCCCAACGATGTATACCTTAGCCAGCAACAGATTCCGATTTCGGTTGTCGACTTTTCCGATAATAGCAGCTATGTACACTCTGTGCTTTGCCCGTTTGAAGTGGAGGGGGATTTCATAGCACGCCGTACCGTTATCGAGGGGCAGGAAATAATTGCCTTGTTGCAGACTAAAGATGGCATACAGGAAAGATCCATACAGATTCCGGTCGGCAGCCCGGTCGGAAGGATCCCTGTTGTGGAGAAACTTGCCGATGGTAACAGAACCGGCTATGCCGTTGCCGAAGTCGTCTATACGGCTGTCGGGATAGCTCCTGTAAGCGAGGCAAAAGTTGATGGACAACTTGAGGAGTGGGAGGGACAGCCCTCTGTTCCGATCGGCAGGTCATGCCAGGCGCGTGGCTGGCGCGGACATATAGACAATCGTTTAAATCCGGAAGAGGCACAAGCTGACTTCTTTTTCAAATCAGGCAAAGACGGAATCTATGTTGCCATCCGAGGGCACGGTGTGCTGACAAATGACACAGTTACGATCTTTTTTGACCCCCGCCCTTTCGGAGAACTTGGAACTGCAGGACCTTATTATTGGGCTAACTTTTCCTTTGCACCGGGCGGTCGTGTCAAAGCAGTCAAAGGAGAAACGAGTGCTTCCCGTGATGGTTTACACGGGGTCTGGCTGGCAACTGAAACGGGTTTGGAAGCAGAGTTCTTCATTCCTTATACTCTCATGGACGCCTCAGCATGGCATGAATCCGGCGATCTCGGCATGTCAATTATCTGGAGACACAAGGGTGTCAACGGCTTGTCCACACGGTTGACCTGGTCGGAAGACGGCCACGAATGGAATCCGCGTTGGTATGGGATAGTTCAACGTATTGAGCCCGGAACAAACCCGACGCAACGCTATGTTGTACGTGTAAAGTAGAGGGTCACCCTCAAAGCACTTTACTTCGACACCTTGTTTTTAACATTCATTAATCTTGAATCTCCTGTAGAAGGCAGTCTGCAGTCTTTCCTGGAGAGATGCATATTGACAGAATATTGATGACATGCTAAGATAACGTTGTCTTTTCAATTGGGAATTCGTTTCTATTGAGGAAGCTTCTCATGAAAATCTGGCTTAAAATTATAATATGCGCATTGGTAGTGATTCCATTGACAGGCTCACTCGCCTATGAGTTCAAACTTCCATCGGGTACGGGCGTGGTGAACGTCCGGGACTATGGTGCAAAAGGTGATGGGAAAGCAGATGACACTGAGGCGATCAACAAAGCCATCGCCTTTATTTTCGAAACCCCCGACACGTACAACCGCTACCGCAACCAGGGCATCCTCTATTTTCCCGCAGGTACGTACAAGGTGACCGGTCCGGTAATGTCCAAAGTATTGAACACCGGCTGGGCGGGCGGATGGCGTTCCGGCATGTTCCTGCTCGGAGAAAGCCGCGACAAGACGGTGATACGGCTTGCAGACAATACAGAGGGTTACGGCGATGCTGAAAAACCACGCTACGTTGTAGCCACCGGTTCCGAATCGGACGATCACAACAAGGAGACAAGCGGCGGCGGCAACCGCGCATTCCGCCACAACATTGTGAATCTGACTATTGACGTGGGGCACGGCAATCCTGGTGCCATTGCATTGGATTATGTGGTGAGCAACCGCGGGTGCGTCGAGGATGTGCTGTTGCGTGCACCTGAAGGTAGCGGGTATTGCGGGTTAAATCTGGAGCGCCACTGGCCGGGACCCGCACTTATCAAGCGCTTGGAAATCCAGGGATTCGATTACGGTATCCGTGTGGGACATTTCCAGTACAGCATGACCTTTGAGCACATCAAACTCGTCAACCCGCGCGTGTGCGGCATCCGCAACTCACAGAATGTGCTGGCCATCCGCAAGCTCGACGCAGTGGCAAAGGTACCAATCGTGGATGCACGTGGCGAACACAGTACGATTGTGCTGATGGATTCCGTTCTCAAAGCTGCACCGGGGACACCGCCGGGAACCGTGGCGTTTCAAAATAAAGGGCGGGTTTATTTGCGTGACGTGAAAGTGGAGGGCTTTGCCACAGCATTAAATGACGAGCGTGGCAAAAAGGTCATCCCTGCCACATCGGACGCGTTGACGTTTTACGCTCAGCCGGGTTTTTCAACGGACAGTGGTGAGGTAAAGCCGATGAAGCTGCCGGTAAAGGAAACGCTGGAATTTCATTCGACACGGCTTTCGGACTGGGTAAACGTGGCAGATTATCCGGCGGAAGATCCAGCGGATTCAATTCAAAAGGCGATTGATTCGGGCAAGCCGATCGTGTACCTGCCGAATGCCAGTTACGCATTGCAAAAAACCGTTATCCTGCGCGGCAAGGTCCGCAAGATCATTGGATTCTGCGCCAACATCACAACCCCTGATGGTGTGCCGGCCTTCCGTGTGGAAAAACTCGACGGTCCGGGTGTGACGCTTGAACATATTACTGCCGCCAGTTCTGCTATTGTCCAGGCAGGTGACAAGGCACTGGCACTGCGCCATATGGATTTCGGCAACGTTTCATCCACACCCGGCGCAACGGGCGATATTTTTCTGGAGGACACGATCGGCAAACCCATCACTGTCGGCACCGGTGTTTCGCTATGGGGTCGCCAGGTGAACTGCGAGTTCGGCAAAGACCCGCTCATCGTCAACCACGGCAACCTCTGGCTTTTGGGTTACAAAACCGAGGGTGAGATGATCTGTCTCGACAACCGGAAAGGCGGCCGCGCGGAGGTGCTCGGTGCGCTGCTCTATCCGTTGCGGCATCCGGCTCCCGACGCGCCCATGTTCCGCAACGATGGCGGAGTGCTTTCTCTGTGTTACCGTCAAAACGGCAACACGCAATACAATACACATCTTGAAAACAACGGCGAAACCTTGACCGGAAGTCAGTTGAAAACATCCGGATTTGAAATTTTCAAGACTGAAGACAACAAATCTTCCTCCAAGAAGGGCACCCTTCCCGNNACGCCCGCGTGGGCGGCAGCGTTGCACACAAGTCTCTTGCCGGCATGAAGTACACTTTCCTTGACTGGGGCAAACAGGCTATTGAATCCGGCGTTGTTCCGAAAAATGGCGTACTCTCCATCCCTGCCGACAAACCGGTGTGGGTTGTCACACTCACCCGCAACTGAGATGAGGTGCAGGAAGTTTAATTTGCCCCTTTTTTACCAAGGATATTTATTGACGAAATATTTGTGAACTGTTAAGATAACGTTATCTTTTTAAACGGAATTCATTTTAATGCAGAAAGTTTCAAATGAAAATTCTTGAACATATCGAAGCCGAATTGCAAAAACAATCTGTAGCCCTTGCGCTCTACGCTGTGCGCCATGACAACCGCACACCTGTCGAAGAAATCACAGTACCCCTCTGCGACAATGTGGAATTTACGCTTGGCAACGCCAGGTTTTGTGTACGGTTGTTTGCCACTCCGGCGACCTTCGGCGGCACACTGCTTGACATCCATTTCAAAATTCTCTCCGGCACGGTGGACAATGCATCGCTCGGCGTCTGCGCCGAGTTTACAAAATGGAGTCGCGATGAATGGGTCTTTATGCCCGCCTGCGTCTATGCGGGAAACCGGTTCCGCAGAGTCACGCCTGAAGATATGCAGAATCCCGCACCGGACCCTGAAAGTTGGGTTACGCTTACCCGCGATCTTGGGTTGAACCCCGGCGACGGCGCAAGTCGCATCCAGGTGCTTGCCGGAGACTGCGCTGCACCCTGCGCCGGCATACTGTCTCCCTCTGCGCAACGCGGTCTGTTGCTGCTTTCAACACAAGGTTCGGGGTATGGCGATCTCGGCATCCACGTCGAGGAAAACGAAACCCGCTCTCATGCACGTCTTTTGTTTAAATCGCCCGGTGTACGAGAAGGTGCAAAATACAATGTCGCCAACAGCCGTTTCCGCGACGCTGATGCCGGAGCCTGTTTTTCCGGGGGCGATTCACTTACACTACCGCTGCTTGTCCATACCTTTCCCGCAACTACGCCTGAAGCACTTTACAAACATTTTGTCCGCTTGCGCAAAACTTTCGGCCCGCACCGCGAACGCCACGACCTGCCCTTTGAGACTGCATTCCGCTTGATTGAGGAAAAACATAATCGTGAAAATTGGATAGAATCCTATGGTTACTGGTCCGTCGGCATGCGCGAATCCCTGCCGCAAGACTGGCAGAGCGGCTGGGTTGGCGGTCCCAACACTATGTGGCCCCTTTTTCTGCGCGGGGACGCATGCAGTACCGGTCGCGCTTTACGCGTTTGGGACTTTGTAGCCGAGCATGCCGTTACACCTTCAGGATTTCTTAAAGGGTCATTTACAAAAGGTGATTGGGGCAATGCTCCCGAGCGTTGTTACATGCGTTATTCTGCAGATACGCTATACTTTCTGATGAAAACTCTCCTTCATTTGCGTGTTGGCCCACCGCATATCGAGCCCAACGAAACGTGGCTTAGCCTTGCCCGAGGTCTCTGTAAAGCCTTCACCGGATGTTGGGAAGAATCCGGCCATCTGCCACATTACGCTGATGCCCGGACCGGTCATGTCATCGTCGGCGGAAGTTGTGCCGCTGCGCTTGCGCCTGCCGGTCTTGCACTCGCCGCCCGCTACTTTGACGAACCCGGATACCGCACCGTAGCAGAATCGGCAGCCCGGCGTTACCGCGACAACTTTCTTGCCAAGGGCATTACAAACGGCGGCCCCGGCGATATTCGTCAAAACGTTGATAGTGAATCGGCTGCCGCCTTGCTGGAAAGCTTCATCATCCTGATGGAGGAAAGCGATGGCGCACCCGAATGGGTTGATGCCGCCGTCCGTGCTGCTGCCTACTGCGCCACCTGGGTCACAAGTTACGATTTTTGCTTCCCGCCCGCCAGCACCTTTGGCCAGCTCGATATGCTCACTACAGGTACGGTCTGGGCGAACGTCCAGAACAAGCACGCTGCACCGGGTATTTGCACTCTTTCAGGTGCCTCCCTGCTCAAACTCTGGCGTGTTACCGGCGATGCAGTGTGGCTCGATCTGCTACGCGACATTGCACGCTGTCTGCCGCAATACGTATCACGCGCCGATCGTCCCATTTCCGATGTCCGCACCGGCAAACGCTGGCCCGTCATGCCTCCCGGTTGGGTGAATGAACGCGTTAATCTCAGCGACTGGGAGGTGCGGGGTGAACCCTGGGAGGAAATTGGCGTTGGAGAAATTTTCGGTGGTTCTTGCTGGAGTGAACCTGCCGTGCTCAATACTATTGCCGAAGTTCCAGGTATCATTCTTAATCTTGATACCTGCGAGCTTGCCGTTCTCGACCATGTTCATGCGCAGGTTTTTCGTGTTTCGCCCGAAACCATTACCCTGCGCCTCACAAATAGCACGGCTTTCCCTGCAGCACCCGTGCTTCTTGCTGAAACTTCCGCCGAACGCACTACACGCTGGCTGGGATCTAACCCGCTCGCAGGACTGCCAAAACTTCACCTTCCACCTTTCACTACTCTCGACTATCCTGTACAACGTAAATCTGCCGTACGCATGAAAATGGAGTAAACATGACATGAAAAAAATCCTTCCCGTTATCACAGCCGTACTCATCACACAAATGCTTTGTGCACAAACTTTTCAACTGCCTGCCGAATGGGGCAAGGCACAGGGGAACCCGTACAAGGAAAACGGCAATACCGTAAAGAAGGAAAAAAACCATGAAATTACACCCTATTGTTTCTCCAGATTTATACGAGAAAGACAGGCTGTAGATACAGCAGCTTCATTTTCTAAAAACCTGAAACATCTATAAACACGCAAATAATATTATGAACTTGAATTATCCTTATTTTCTTTTTACTGACGGAAATCTTTCATATTTAGCTGTGAAATATGCTGCAACAGCAGTCCTCATTATCACTATCCTGACGCTGCCACTACTCATTACCGCTACAACACCTGATGGCATTTTCAGAAACCTCGCACCTGCTGAAATCCGCACCGCAAACGAAGCTGTAAAAGGCGATGGAATTGTCTTTCCCGCTGATGCTAATGTACTCAATGTCAAAGCATTCGGTGCAGTCGGTGACGGCATCCACGACGATACGGATGCAATTCAGGCAGCTTATAACCGTACGGGATTAATTTATTTGCCCAACGGCATTTATCTCGTTTCCCGCCCAATAAAAGCACCACCGCGCCCGGGCAGTGCATCTTGCCGGCGTATTCTGCAAGGTCAGAGCCGTGAAGGCACTATAATCAGGCTCAAGGACAACGCTGCCGGATTCAACGACCCGGACAAGCAGCAGGCCATCATCACTACATCATGGGGGGTGGCGCAGGCGTTTCGCAATGCAGTAAGTGATCTGACGATTGAAGTAGGCGCAGGAAATCCCGGTGCAGTTGGTCTGGCATTCTTTGCATCAAATCAGGGGTATGTAAAAAACGTTACTATCCGTTCAATGGATGCAACTACAGGACACACAGGCCTGTCGTTAACCGGGGACAATGGACCGCTTCTGGTTTGGAACGTTGAAGTAGAGGGCTTCGGCATTGGAGTTTTGGGTGCTGCCAATGCACTGGCAACCTTCGAGGGACTGCAAGTCAGCAACCAGCGCAAAGCAGGTCTTGAGTCCGACCTGAAGTCCTACGTGCACAGATTCCGGAGTTTTAACAAAGTTCCGGCGGTAATTTCAAAAAACCACATGTTCATATTAGTAGACGCTCATCTGGAAGGCGGCGACCCGGAAACAGCGGCGATTATTATTGGTTCCAATGCATTGATTCGGAATGTCAAATCGTCCGGCTATGCACGCATACTTGATAGAACGAAGGGTACAGGCGTTGAGGGGAACTCAATAGAACTTTGGGCAACGCAGAAACCGGTGCTGTTAAACAATGCGCAGGAAAACTCGGTGCAGCTGCCCGTCATGCAATCTCCTGAAATTCCCTGGGGCTCTCTTGAAGGATGGACCAACGCCTTGGCGTTCACACCTGTGGAACGAAGGGTGCTCGTTCGCGGAAAAGGCTGGGAGGTGCAAAAAGATTGGGCACCGGCCATTCAAGCAGCCCTTGATCAGGTGCACACACAATCTTCTTCCCCGCAGGGAAATGGCATGCCAGTGGTCCAGTTCACGTTCGCAAGCATGTCCGACGCATTATCGGGTGTGAAGCAGAAATCCGACCTGTTGATTCCATGGACGGTTTGACATTTATAGTTGATGAAGACGCCAACACCCCACTTGTGATCGAACGATTTGATGCCTTATATGCTAAAATGAAAATTGAAAACCGTTCTAATCGGACGCTGGCAGTACGGCACTTAGTCAGCGATGGAATTATAAAACACAAAAATTCCGGAAATCTTTTTTTAGACGACGTCTGTTGCGGAGTCGTGGATATCCATGGCGGAAAAGTTTGGGCACGACAACTCAATCAGGAAGGTAGCTACAACGCAGAAAAAGAACCGGAGCCACGACCCAATACCGTCAACGATGGCGGAGACTTCTGGCTTTTCGGCCTGAAGACAGAGCAAAACCGCACCAAAGTCTGGACAAAAAATGGCGGTCGCTCAGAGCTCTACACGTACATACTTGCAAATCGTGCTGAAAACCCGCTGCCGATGTTCATTGCTGAAGACTCAAGCGTCGCCCTGTCGGTCTTTGAGACTACATTGCGCAACGGTCCTTTTGTCTCTGTCCTGCAAACTATCCACAAGGGCAATCCCGGCGCTGTTGTACCGGGTTCAACTCACCGCGGGGGCATCTGCCGCCCATGGGTAGTTGCTATTCCAGTGACCGGCGAAGTTACAAAATAACTAACAAAGGAAACAAAAATGTCTATAAAACAACATCTTCTTTTTGCAATATACATGTGTATTATGTTGTTGATTTCTAGCCGGGCTTCTGTGGATTTGATAGCCTACGATGGCTTCAGTACTGAAGATTATGTCATTCCGGAGACAATCGGTGACCATACTGAAGGGCTAAGAAATGTTAATGGAGGAGTCGGATGGAGTTCCGGATGGACCATTTATGCTTCCCAATATCTGCGCCCCGGACGAATTCATGCAGCCGAGCCCGGTCTGGAATATCCCGGTCTGGCAACACATGGCTACAGAGCTTACTGGAATAGCGGAACAGATAACCGTTTAGGTCGTGCTCACTCTGCAACACGCAAAATCTCAAATAGTCTCATTGGGGGGTATGATGGAGACACCATATGGCTATCGATATTATATGTCAGAAAAGTTTCCAGCAGTTCATCAGTTCCGGGGTCTATTGCTTTAATGAGTAATTCTGTTGATGTTGTCAGGCTCAATCTTTCCAATATTAAAATTCAAGAAGCATGGGAACTATCACTCAACGGTGGTGATTATGTACAATATCCGGTACAAGCTACCGGCACTGGTATAACAGGTCTCGTTCTCGTTCGAATAGACTACAAAGATGGGGACGACGATGTGTACTTATGGTCAGGAGATTCTATAGACATAAGCAGTGAACCCTCGATTTCCACAGCTTTGAAAGCAAGTGCACCACTCCCCGGCTTTAATACTTTTCAACTCATAGGAGGAAATTACACTGATACTTCTTATGATGAAATCAGGATAGCTCGTACATTTCCGGCTGTTATTGGGTACAAACCTCCTGGCAGTCTTGTAATCATACAGTAACGCCTCGCACTTAACCAAGTCGCATGAATGGCGTTCAATCCTCATCTTCCCCGCCCATCCACCTGAGCACGACAAGCAGCTCTAACCGGCAAATGCGAACCACAGTCAGAACACCTTACCTCGATGCCTTCTTTTTGGCATCAATTAGCTTCTAACGCCCTGTATTATCAGTGCTATAGAGCAGGTTTAATCAATAAAAGATAAAATTGCAATTGGAAAACAGAATGACACGGTTTACTGCTTACTTCTCCTTAGATCCAGGACTACAGAACACCTATTTTGATGAAGTGGCCGGACTGTCTGTGTTGGGACATCGCTAAACTCCACATCTCACCCACCAAGCACTCTGCCTCACAGCATGACACGCAAACCAATCTGATCCACAGACCACTCTTCCACAGCATTAAACAAAAAACAAAATGGTGTCACCGTGACTTCCACGAGGTAAGGTGTTCTGACAGTATAGTATCGCATCACAATCCCCGCCTTGTAAAGTACTGACAAAGAGCCCCCGCAGAACAGAGGTGATTTTTATTTTCCAGACGGCGGTCTGTCATGATCATACTGGAATTTCCGGTTGCTCGAACGGCAGGGCGATCGGCGCATTTTTTGTTTCCGGATTTTTCAACAGTGAAACGAGAAGATGTACTGCTTCCTCGCCCATACGTTGCATGGGGATTGTCACTTGGGTCCATTCCAGCGGCAAATCGCGTTTGCCAAACGAATCGAATGCAAACACCAGCGGTTTTTGCACATCCTTCCGGAGAAAACGACTGGCAGCGTAAACAATCACGTTGGCTGTGAAATGCGAGTAACAAACAACCGCTGTCGGCGCATCGCTTGCCGTCAGCCACGCAGCTGTGTGGCGCAACTGCCCGTCATGTTCGAGTTCTTCCGCCGTATCCACCCGGCGCGGCTCAAGCCCGGCCTTGATCATTGCCGCAGCGTATCCGGCGAAGCGCTCAGCATTGCTGTAGTGTGAGGCAATCTTTGTGTTACTGATCTGGTAGTCTGCATAAGCGATGCGAGAATGCCCGGATTTTACCAGTCGCCGAACAAGAGTCCAGGCTGCTTTACGATCATCCGGATAAACACAGTTATGTTCATGGCGGGAATTCATCCACACAGCAGGTATCGCTGCGTTGTTGATCAGTTCTTCCAGTTCAACAGGAATGTCAGCGTTGTAATTCACCAGCAACCCGTCACAGGTCTGCGTACTCAACATTTTCGGCAACGGATCCTTTCCATGAAGTTGATTGTCGCTTACATGACCCAAAACCAGGTTTAAATCTGCTTTGGATGTCAGTGAAAGAATACCTTCCAAAAGTGCTGAGGGCAACAGCGATCGTGAGGACTGCACCGACATCAACAATCCGATATTTCCTGTTTTGCCACTGCGGATCGATTGCGCAGCCAGATTGGGACGGTATCCCATCTCAGCCGCCAAGTTGCGAATTTTCTCCGCACGCGCTACTGCCTTCTTTTGTCGGTAGACTTTACCGCCGTTGAGGATGCGAGACACCACAATAGTGGAAACTCCGGCTTTCTTTGCAATTTCAGCTAATGTGACCATAAAATCAACAACTTTTTAATAATTTATTATACTGAATGCACAGGTAAATTGTCAACATTGTCGACAAGCCAGCCAGCAATTCTAATTATAGATTTTCTACTTTTATTCTTGACATGCGCAACAGTTGCATTTTATAGTACATACATAGTAAAAATTTGTGATCGTATTACCATTATATGTTTTACTGGGCAAATTGCTAATATGTACGCCAATCTACAAGGAGAAAATCATGAATATGAAAATATTGAAACTCATCAAGGTTAGTGTTAATTCAATAAGTTGCTCGGCTTGTAAACCCGCATGGGTTGCAAGCATGTTGAGCTTTATCACACAACAACTGCTTCTGCTCAAATTATGACAACAGAGATGACCTTCAGCACCCCGGCAGAAAATGGCACCAGTGCAGAAGTTGAGATGGATTTTTATCCTGAGCGGGCGTCTGGTATACTGAAACTATATGCAAGCGGTGATCAGATAACGGAAATCCTCGATCTGCCGACAAAAATAGGACGCCGCTGGGATCCAAGGCTGCAAACAGGATTCCTTCATGTAGACGCTTTCACGCAGTACAACGAACCACGCAACAGAATTGGTGCTGGTGCGAGGGAAGAGCAAATGGCGTTATATTTCGACAAATATAACGACAGCAACATTCCCGGAACTTTTTACATGATCTTCCGACCTACTGACAGGTGGACCCAGACACAGCGCCGCACACTTATGGGAACAGGTTCCACAGGCTGGTCGTTTCTGCGACTCTGGGTACACCAGAACAGCGATGTGCTCAGGTTCGATTACGAAAAAAAGCAAAATGCGCCTGCGAGTAAATGCCAGATCACCATCGATACAACATGGAGTACCAACACATGGTATTTTACTGCCATCAGTTGGAAGCCGGGCGAAGAGCCGGTGCTGTATCTGCGGGAAATGTCTGTACGCGGACCGGATGAGTCTCCTGCCGGACTCAGGGGAGTGCTGACTGAAGATGAAGGATACGACAGCGTTGTATCTTCTGGTAATAATAAAATGCCATTTGTAAGACCGCTTTCCATAGGCGCTTACTATTACGACCCAGGCAACAATGGAGGACTGGTAGATGGAGCCGCTGCACATATTGCATGGTTCCGCCTCGATCACGGTCTTTCCAGCTACGAACAAATTGAAGATGTTTTCAACAGCCTCGGTGCGCCTGACGACGCCTCGCTTGTAATAATCAAATAGTCAAACTTCGGCCTCCCTGCCTTGAAGCCTTATTTTTGGCAGTAGCTAATCTAGAACATTTTGACCTTATTGAAATGCCTGGCTGCCGGCTTGGGAACCGCAGACTTTCCCGCCTCCTGAGCAAGGTAGGGCGCGTTTCTCCGCAAACCGCCGTTTGGAGGGTGATGCGTCCCCGCGAACCGCAGGCGATGCGAAGCGGCTCATGAGGACATTCTCATGCCCGTGTACGGAAAACGTGTACCGCTCCGCTGTGAACATGTACG
>LSQX01381892.1_pt1 | contig 18476 bp, 15 predicted proteins | sample 654561 | NCBI WGS metagenome assembly LSQX01 (sample SAMN04489861, study PRJNA283612) | anaerobic digester metagenome | isolation source: 4 biogas reactors fed with cattle manure at either 37C or 55C with and... | place: Denmark: Kongens Lyngby | collected 2014
CTTTTGTCAATTATCTGAAGGACTACCCGAAGAGGCTCTCCGTTCTTGTATCCCCTTACATCGGAGCGGATAAGTGCAACGTCACGTTCGTCTTCGCTGTAACGAAACTGTTCCTGGCCTCCAAGAAGAGCTGCACAGAAAGAATCGGGGGCTATTTCACCTGATGGAGTCATTATCGGAGCTGATGACAAGAAACCGCTCTTGGCCATTACACTCCAGAACGCACCGGTCCCCGGCCAGCGGCAAATATAACGCCCCATACTGCTGATCGTTTTATCAAGTCTGAATATCTCGGAAAAAGTTACGCTGTCCCCGTTTGCAAAACATTCGAGCTTTGAATCGAACTCAGGAAGGTTTAAAAAGTGCATATTATCCTCTTCGAACATGCTATCAGCCGGGATATCGACTATTTTCCCGCCTTTTATTACTCTTGCCGGCCTTAGGTAAGATCTCATGACTCCGATAACAGACCAGGTAAATTTATACCGGATGGGGTTACTGCTGGCTTCAAGCTCCGGAAATCCCGCCCCGTAGGAATGAAAGACCTTGACTTCATCCAGTTCTTCGACGGCTTTTGCTCCCAATACAAGGTCGATCCCGGGGTCCATACCGAATTCTTCAAGTATCGTTATTCCCTTTGATTTTGCGGTCTCGTTCAGCCTGGATATCTCTTCTCTCTGAAGCTCCTTTTTGGTTTCATCCTGTTCTCCCGGGTTAAAGAGATACATCGCGGATACGAGGCTCACCCCTGCTTCAGCGGCAAGTTTTGCAGCCGGCAAAGCGTATTCGCCCGGAAGCAATTCAATTATTACATCTGATTTCCTCATCAGCTCAAGGACCGAGTTTTCATCCCTCATGTCCAGCTTTACAGGCTCTACTCTTTGGTCTTTCAGCTTTTCCGGGAGAGCCCATATCTCGTCAGAGATGTCCGCAACCATTACTTTTGTAATCGACTTATTTTCAAGGATGTCTTCAAGAGAAGCTTTTCCCTGCATTCCATAACCAAGCTGCAGAACGGTGAAACCACCCATATTATCATCCCCTGTTTAAGGCTTTAATGCATGCATCAATGAATTTATGTATACCTATTCTAAAATATACACCCTGAATTTTATTTGTCAATTATTTTATGGAATAAAAAAAACGGGAGTTCACGACCTTGCTTCCGCAAAGGTGAATACCCGTTTTCTGTTTTTGATATGTGAGAATGCCCTGGGTTGAACAGGGCCTTATGTCAACGAAAGGTCAGTTTAAGAGAAGCTTTGAGAATGTGGTGTATATGTGCAGTTTCATCTGCTTTCTTGCTTCTTTTGGATCCCTCTCCCTTATCGCCCTCACTATTGCTTCGTGCTGTCTTGGTGTCGCATGTTCCACAACAACATTGGTAGGTTTGTAAAATCCGTCAAAGTAAAAGATATATATGTTGGAACGCCAGAACATATTTTTTACCCATCTCTCTATGTATTGGTTTCCGCTGAATTTAGCTATTGAAAGATGGAACTCTTCATTTACGTTTGCCCACATTTCTCTGTCTTTATTTTCAAATGCTGTGTGGTCTTTTGAGCGACCGGATTCTAGGAAGGATATTTCCTGGTCTGTTGCGTATTGAGCCGCCAATGCAGCCGCTTCTCCCTCTGCGACCTGTCTCGCAGTAAAGACATGCTCAGCATCTTTTGGCGTAGGTATAGGAATATAACAACCCTTCTTGGGCATCTTGTTTAGAAAACCCTCAAGAACCAGACGACCAAGAGCTCTGCTTACAGGGGTCCTGCTCATATTCAACTTCGGGGCAATATCAAGTTCCAGTAAAAAATCTCCGGGTCTGTAAGCTCCGGTCAGTATTTCGCTGATGATGTGACGATATGCTCTCTCTTCAGCATTTTCCACGACGTATCCCCCAAAACTAGCATCGTATGCATTACATATATTATAGCTGTTAAAAAGTACCGGCAGGACAGCATGTATATTAACACACTGACCTGCCGGTACAAAAGTATTTTTTATGTTATTGTTTTTAAATATTCTTAGTCGTCGTAATTTTTTCCGTCGTTGCCGCTTGTTCCTGGTGCATTCTTCGCAGTGTAGTCTGCCCTGCAGCCAAGGACTTTTCTGTCCGGCGAAGCGTTATGATCGGGGCGGCGTGACATGACTTCCGCTACAGCATCAGCACTTCCTTCCGCTCCAAACGCAACAATGAATCTTTCCGCCCAGTACTGCATTTCATCGACTGTTCTGTCTATTATATGCTGAGGTTCTGCCATTATCCTGTCGCAGAATGGAAGGTTGAGTTTTTTGTAGTCTCCGCTCTTACGGCTCATTCCCTTGCTGTCCCCGGCATTCACTATCTCGTTCCAAAGCTCTGTTGATATTCCTCTGTCTGCCTCTTTTGTATAGGTACCGCCTTCGGTTATTGCGTTTCCTGTTTCCGGGTCCATCTTTATGCCAAAATAGACGTTCTGGAACAGGGTGGCAACATTGCCTTTTCTGATCCCGTATTTTCTGAAGGTAGAGACTTTGTCGAGAGGGGTCCCTGAGATACCGTGCTGAGCTATGGTAACACCGTAAGGCTCAATGACGTCGGCGATCTCCTTTGTCCTTTTGAGGTCGATCCCTTCCATCTGGCCTACTGTCGGATCATATGTTCCGTGGAGGCTTCCGTTAGAGATGGCAAGATAGTCGGGGAAGATCCCCCATGTGTTCAGTCCGCCGATAAAATACTTAGCCTCTTCAACTGTCGAAAGTTCGCCGGGGCCTTTTATCTCTCCAACTTCAACTTCAAGGCCAAGTTCAGAGGGAAGCCATCCTGCTATAGATCTTGTGGCAACAAAGTTGTCATAATCATCAAGATGAGAAGCATCAATGGCTACCGATGTGAAACCGTTTACGAGTATCTTTGAAAGATGTCCGACGCCCTTTAGAACATCTTCATGGCCCTTGATGGCATAATGGTCCACATGAAGGCCGAATACGGCTCCGTGCCCCATTTCAGTTGAATATTTAAGTGCATATTCAGGGATATTGTCGTAATTGGCTCCGCAATAGGTGGATTCTGATTTTGCAAGCTCAATGAGGACTGCCGCGTTCTTCTTTTTCGCGGCCCGGAGTACTGCCTTTATTACCAGAGGATGCCTGGCGTTGGCTGCCAGAACTATAGAATCAACTTCCTTTGCCGCAGCGACAATATCTCTTCCGCTTACAAGTCCCATGCCCTCACCGCCGAAACGTGCCTGTACGTTCAGAGGTCTCTTCTTCAACAGTTCCTGATAAGCTTTGCTATTTACATCCATAGGAATCTCCTCCTGGCTGGAATATTTATATTTTGGTCCTTAGCTAATTGTATTCCATCGAAAGATTAATGCAAGTTCATCGCAAACGACAAAAGTGCTTTGATAATGATTTTAATTTTTATATTTTGCCTTAGTTTTATAAGTATTTTTTGTTTTTTTCTAATAATGGATGAAAAAAGAGGGAAAAACACCTTTCGTACCCATTTGTGTACGCAATGTCCTTCCCTCAGACTATCCGTCCGCACCTGTCTGAATATTTAGAACTCGTATTCTTCCCCTGGACTGAGTATCTTTACAGCGGTAAACATCTCCCCCACCAGGCTGGCAAATACTTCCGGGTCAGCTTCGATCCTGGGAAAAGTATTGTAGTGCATCGGTATCGCTACTCTAGGCCTTATCATTTTTACCGCCCTGGCTGCATCTTCAATGTCCATAGTGTAATAGCCGCCTATGGGAAGAAGTGCCACATCGATGTTTTCATCCTCGAGCAGCGACATCTCCATTGTGAGTCCGGTGTCTCCCGAATGATAGATTTTTTTGCCGTCGACTTCTATTACAAAACCGCAGGCTACACCTCCGTAACGGACCTCACTGCCCTCTACGATAGGGCATCCGTGCCATGCAGGAGTTAGCTTGACCTTTCCAAATGAAAAGGTTGCTCTGCCGCCAATATGCATTCCCTCTGTCTTAATTCCTTTTGACGACAGATAGCCGGCAAGTTCATTGCAGGTAAATACTACTGCATCGTTTCTTTTGGCGATCTCTATTGTGCTGCCCATGTGGTCACCGTGTCCGTGTGTAAGAAATATGGCGTTGATGTCATTGAATTCTTCCTGTTTTGCAGAGGCCACGGGATTACCATCAAGGAAGGGGTCTATGAGGGCTTTCAGGCCCTCTCCTTCAAGGTAAAAGGAGCTGTGTCCAAGAAAACGGATCTTTGCCATTTGCCATCCCTCCATTTTTTATGTGCTTTGTCAGTTAAATTATACTCCATAAAAATTGGTCCTCCTGAACTGCAATATAAAAAGGCCCCCTGGGGAGTACATCCGGGAGCCTTACATGTCATTAGATTTTTTTGCCGGCACTTAAAGCAGCAGCGGATCGACTGTTTTTATGGCAAGCTCGTCGAGTTGTTTCTCGTCTACAACGTTTGGGGCATCTGTCATCGGGCATTGAGCCTTCTGGTTCTTCGGGAATGCCATGACATCCCTGATAGACCTGCATCCAAGTATTAGCATCACAAGCCTGTCAAGCCCAAGCGCAATACCTCCATGGGGCGGTGTTCCGAAGCTCAGTCCCTCAAGAAGGAATCCGAAGCGTTCTTTGGCAGCTTCCGGCGTAAAATTAAGGGCCTGGAAAGCTTTTGCCTGCATCTCGGGGTCGTGTATCCTAATTGATCCCCCGCCAAGCTCGTTGCCGTTTAGCACCACATCGTAAGCCCGTGAACGTACCTTGCCGGGCTCTGTAAGAAGGTATTTCATATCCTCGTTCATCGGCGCTGTAAAGGGATGATGCACTGCAGTGTATCTTCCCGTCTCGACATCCCATTCAAAGAGCGGGAATTCTGTCACCCAGAGGAACTTGAATGACCCTTCGACCATTCCTCTCTCCCTGCCAAGTTCAAGTCGGATCTGTCCAAGTATTTCACACGCCTTGCGCCAGTCTTCATCTGCCATTATGAAGAGTGCATCGCCATCCTGAATATCCGAAAGGGCCCTGAGCAGGGATATCCTCTCTTCATCAAGGAACTTTACAAGCGGTCCTTTAAGTTCTCCCTCTTTTATCTGGAAATTTGCCATACCTTTCGCGCCAAGTGCCTTCGCCCTGTTTTCCAGATCGGAGAGCTCCTTGCGGGAAAGTGCCGCCCCGGCGGGCAGCCTCAGTCCTTTGATAGTCCCGCCCTTTTCTATCAGCGAAGCAAAGGGGTTCTCACCCCCTGCGAAGACTTTCCCAAGGTCAGTCATCTGCATGGGGATCCTCAGATCGGGTTTGTCGCTGCCATAGAGATCCATTGCATCTTTCCATGTGAGACGGAAGAAAGGAGTCTCTACCTTCACGCCAAGGATCTCGCAGAAAAGACCTGCAAGGTAGTCTTCTGTCATTTTCATTATGTCTTCTTCTGTGATGAAGCTCATTTCAACGTCTATCTGTGTGAATTCGGGCTGTCTGTCCGCCCTCAGGTCCTCATCCCTGAAACATTTGACTATCTGCATGTACCTGTCGCAGCCGCTTACCATAAGAAGCTGCTTGAAGATCTGCGGTGACTGCGGCAGTGCGTAGAACTTGCCGGGGTTCACGCGGCTCGGCACAAGATAGTCCCTTGCTCCTTCAGGTGTCGATTTGGTGAGCATTGGGGTCTCAATTTCCATAAAACCGTTATCACCAAAGAAATTGCGGGTAAACCTTGTAACTTTGTGCCTCGTCAAAAGATTTTTCTGCATCGTCTCACGCCTGAGGTCAAGGTAGCGGAACTTGAGTCTAAGATCCTCATTGACGGAATCTGCATTGTCCATTTCAAACGGGATCAGTTTTGAGGGTGCCAATATTATGAAATCATCTACCAGAAGTTCGACCGAGCCTGTTGCAAGGTCGGGGTTTTCTGTTCCTTCAGGGCGCTGCCGCATTACTCCCTTTACGGCAAGAACGTATTCATTCCTAAGGGAGGATGCCCTTTTATGTGCCTCTGCGTTCAATTCAGGGTTGAATACCACCTGGGTCACTCCGGTCTTGTCCCAGAGTTCGATAAAAATGATGCCTCCAAGGTCACGGCGACAGCGAAGCCAACCGTTGAGGGTCACTTTTTCCCCTGAGTTTTCAAGCCTGGGCTCTCCGCAGAACATAGTTCTCTGCCAGGATGAGTCATAATATCTTTCCATAAAAAATCCCTCTTTCGAAAATGATCTGACAATATTTTTAAAGTTTTTTAGAAAACAGGAAACCCCTCATTGATCAAAAGGGGCTTCGAATTTATTGTTTTACTGTAATTTTAATTTGCTGATGATCGACTCAAGTGTCAGTTCTTCCTGAGTTCCCTCTTTGAGATCCTTCAAAGTGATGATATTTTTGTCGAGCTCTTCGCGGCCGATTATGCAGGCATATTCGGCGAAGTTGCCTGCCGACTTCATCTGGCTTTTCATGCTGCGTCCCATGTAGTCCATGTCGGCAGAAATACGGTTCTGCCTGAGAGTTCGGACAAGATTCATGATCTCCATCCTGACCTCGGGTTCCGCAGCAACAACATAGACCTTGTTGGCAGGCTCTTTTCCGAAACTGCAGCCCTGTGCTTCCATTGTCAGTACGACTCTTTCTATACCGGATGCAAATCCTACTCCCGGAACATGCGGTCCGCCGATCGCCTCTGAAAGATTGTCATATCTTCCTCCTCCACAGACAGCGTTCTGTGAACCAAGGTCTCCGGAAAGGATCTCATATGCCGTTTTGGTGTAGTAATCGAGTCCTCTGACGAGCCTGTTGTCAATTTTAACAACTGCCCCGATCCGGTCAAGGCCGTTCTTAAGCTGTTCGAAATGCTCTTTACATTCGTCACAAAGGTGTTCCATCACTGCGGGAGCGTTTTCAGTTATCTCTTTGCAAATAGGGCTTTTGCAGTCAAGGATCCGGAGAGGGTTCCTGTCGTATCGTCCCTTGCATGTGTCACAGAGCTCGTCGAATCTGGTTTTCAGAAAATCCTGAAGTGCCTTCCTGTAGACCGGACGGCACTTGGGACAGCCGACAGAGTTAAGCACGACCTGAAGGTTTGAAAGGCCAAGACGGCGATAGAGTTCCATTGAAAAATCTATTACCTCAAGATCAACATATGCATCCTGTGCTCCGAGAGCCTCGATATCAAGCTGTACAAACTGCCTGTAACGACCCTTCTGCGGCCTCTCGTAACGGAACATGGGTCCTATCGACCAGAGTTTTGCGGGCTGAGTGCCCTTATACATTTCATTTTCCAGATAGGAACGGACCATGGAGGCTGTAAGTTCAGGCCTTAATGTTATGCTCCTTCCGCCCTTGTCTTCAAATGTGTACATTTCTTTTTCCACCACATCGGTGGTTTCCCCGACGCCTCTGCAAAAAAGTTCTGTATGTTCAAATATGGGAAGATGGACCTCCTTGTAACCGTAATCATCCGCCACATTACGGCAAATGCCTGTTACATAAGCCCATTTCCATGATTCGTCGCCAAGTATGTCTCTCGTTCCGCGCGGTGCCCTGATGATGTCCACAACAGCCGCCTCCTGATAAAAGATTTGTTTTTCATTCTGTTCAAACTGTTATGATACTTCATTATGCACAAACCTTACAAGTAGCAAATTTTTCAATGTTTGTTATAATTAACGTCGCATCATTTATCAGGGAGTGTTTTTATGAAAAAATTAATCGCTCTTATTATGATCATTTTGATATTTATGGTTTATGCGGATAAAAGCAATGCTTCCCAGACATGGCAGCCAAAAGCCGGAGAAAACTGGATCGGTATAAATAAAGAACAGCTAAGGCTGACCCTTTACAATGGCCAGGACCCGGTCAAAGCATGGCAGATATCCATTGGCAAAGGAAAAGGCGCTGAGAAAAAATCCCGTTTTGACCTCATCACACCTTCCGGCACATTCACCATTTACCGTGTTGTGGAGGACGCGACCAAACTTGTCTATGATCCTGCATGGTTCAACGAACCCGGAGAGCCTGAGGCAGGAGTATACGGATCAAAACTTATCTCTTTTTACAACAAGTGGCAGATAGCCATTCATGGGACAAACAACCCCTCATCGATAGGAAAATGGGCCACACATGGCTGTATAAGGCTGAGGAACAGGGATATTGAGGAACTTGTAAAAAACGTAAACCCGAAGATGAAACTGGTAATAGTTGAAAGAGACCCAAAAAATAAATTTTTTAAAGAGACTATTTGAACCCATATAGATAAACGTAACTAAACAACCAATATTATAAACAAGGGGATGAGAATACTATGAGCCGTGCATTTGTAAAAGAAGACGACGGTGAACGGGGAAATCTTATCTCCGACATCCAACACCGAGAATCTAAAGTTGAGTGGCTCAGGATCCAGGAAAAAAAACTGGATACTCTTCTGAATGACCCTAAATCAAAAAAAATCAAACCCGAAACTCTAGAACGTTGGATAAAGGAGACCCGTGAAGACATAGAGAAAACAAGAAATGAGCTGGGTTACCGGGACTGAAAACAGTTCCTTGTCAGACAGGCCCGCTTATGCTTATGCTTTTTCTTTTTACTGAAACTTTTCTGCCGATGATTGCGTTAATTGTCTATAACCTTTAAACTGGACAAATGTTTACTTATGCCGCTACACGGAAGGGACGTGAGACAAAAATTGAAAAAAAACACTGGTGTCTGGTGTAACAGACACGTAAACGCTTTCAGCAAGCCCTTAACAATATCCGCTTTGCTTCACTTATCCTCACATCATAGCAGCGCAGTAGTCTTCTCAACTGCCTCCCCTATATATGGCAAACAACTTCGAATATGACCTCCGGAAAGAAACTACCAATACTATTCTTTAAGGAGGCATATATTGTGAATATAACCAACAAACCACTCATTGTAGTAGAAAATCTTTGTAAGGGCTTTGAGGATGGTGAAGTACTGAAGAATGTCAGCTTTACCATTCGTGAGGGTGACCTGGCATCTATAATTGGTCCTTCCGGATGCGGAAAGTCGACCTTCCTTCGTTGTCTCAACTGCCTTGAACTCCTCGACTCAGGCTCGATCTCTATCGCCGGAGTGACCATATCACGCAGGCCGGGGCAGGTCCCTGATGAAAAAATGCTTGATATCGCTCACGAGATAAGGAGCGAAGTTGGCATGGTGTTCCAAAGTTACAACCTGTTCCCGCACAAAACGATAATTGATAATATTATGCTCGCTCCCATGGTCGTAAAAAAACAGGGCAAAGACGAAGCATATGAATTGGCAATGAAGCTTCTGGATAAGGTAGGCCTTAAAGGATTCGCTTCCAAGTATCCTTCGACCCTCTCCGGCGGTCAGAGCCAGAGGGCCGCTATCGCAAGAGCGCTGGCAATGAATCCCAGAGTAATGCTCTATGATGAACCGACATCAGCCCTAGATCCTGAACTCGTCGGAGAAGTACTTCAGGTCATGAAAGACCTTGACGCAGAAGGAATGACACAGATAATTGTCACCCATGAAATGAAATTCGCACGAGACGCATCCGACTACATAATATTTATGGACAATGGCGAGATAGTTGAGTACGACGACGGAGACATACTGTTCACAACGCCAAAAAGCGAACGGACAAAAGCTTTCCTCCGCCACTTCGTCAACACGGGGGTAGCGTAAAGATGAAAAAATTAGCACTGTTGTTTACAGTAATTATGCTGCTAGTGTCTTCTGCCTGTGCACTTCAGGCTGAAGAAATGAAAGAGCTTACCTGGGGAGGAGACTCCGAAGGCGGCTTCCCCTATATGTTCCCAAATCCCCAAAACACAGATGAACTGATAGGTTTCGAGGTCGATATCGTAGACGCCCTTGCCGAGCAGATGGGGCGTAAACCGGTCTATGTGAACAATGCATGGGAAAATTTAATACCCGGACTCAACAGAAAGCTTTACGATATTTCCATCAACGGCCTGGAAGTGACCCCCGAGCACAAAGAGGTAGTCAACTTCTCAATACCTTATTACAAAACTTATCTTCAGCTTGCCGTCCGTAAAAACGACAATTCAATTAAGACACTTGAGGACTGCAAAGGTAAAAAGGTCGGGACTTTAAAGGAGAGTTTTGCGCAGGAACTGCTTGAAGAGGTCGGGGATATCGACATAAGGACATACAACGTCGAGGCTAACACTTACGAAGATCTTGCGAACGGAAGGCTTGACGCTGCTTTCTTCGACCATCCGATTGCGCTATATTCGGCCGGCTTTAACCCGGAGATCAAGTTTGTCGGCCCTGAGGTAGGCGAACTTGAATATGCAATAGCTATCAGAATGGAAGACAAGGAACTGCTGACAGAAGTAAACAAGGCACTTGTCGCACTGCGTGATTCCGGCAAGCTTCGTGAGATATATGACAGATGGAACCTCTGGACACCCACAATGGCTGCCGAATTCAATGACTACAGCCCTTCGAAGATCGAGGCTTCAAGATACAACGAATGGGCTGAAGCGCACAGGCCGAACCTCACGTTTGCGAAACGCCTCGACAGATATAAAGATGCCCTGCCCGCTTTCGGCCGAGCTGCGATCGTAACGATGCAGGTCTCCATAACTGCTATGATCCTTGCCATCACACTTGGGCTCACCCTGGCCATTACAAGGGTCTTCGCCCCCAAATGGGTAGCCTCTATCGCTACTCTTTATATTGAGGTCGTGAGAGGGACACCTGTACTGATCCAGCTGTTCTTTATCTTCTACGGACTTCCCAGCATTGGGGTCAAGTTCTCTCCCTTCTGGGCAGGAGCCATCGGTCTTGGGCTGAATTACGCCGCATACGAAGCTGAAATTTATCGCTCCGGATTGTTCGCGATACCCAGGACACAATGGGAATCCGCTCTTGCTCTGGGCATGACAAGATGGCAGGCAATGAGGGAGGTCATACTTCCCCAGGCAGTCCGTGTAGTCATCCCCCCGATAACGAACGACTTTATCTCACTGCTTAAAGATTCATCGCTCGTGTCGATAATAACGATGGTCGACCTTACGAAGGCCTACGGACAGATATCAGCAACTTACTATGACTACTTCGGACCCGGCATAATAGTTGCCATTATCTATCTGCTGCTTGGACTGCCTTTTGTAAGATTCGCCCGATATACTGAAAAAAGACTGGCAGCGGTGGACAAGGACGGTAAATACGGTCACAGGGAAAATATTTACCGCTCATCAACACGCTATATCTGATCCAACAACTTTTAGTGAACGAAAAACAGAGCCGGCCCTTCAGAGGCCGGCTCTGTTCATGTCAACATGCAGATACCCGGGCAGGACTATATAGTTTGCCTGCCTATAAGACATTCTTTAAGTCTGCCCGCAAGCCTGGTGTACCTTTTGCGTGTCTTGTCGTTCTTCACTGCTATTGCAACAGCTTTTTTTGTTCCTACAATCACGACAAGCTTTTTACCCCTTGTTATGCCTGTGTAAAGAAGGTTTCTCTGCAGCATCATATAATGCTGCGTCATTATTGGTATGACTACTGCGGGATACTCTGATCCCTGTGATTTATGGATCGAAACAGCATAGGCATGGATGAGCTCATCCAACTCAGAAAAATCATATGAGACGCGGCCGCTGTCCATTTCGACTATTACTTTGCTTTCTTCGCCGTCTATTCTGTGGACTGTCCCAATATCACCGTTGTAAACATCCTTTTCGTAGTTGTTGCGTATCTGCATGACCTTGTCGCCTTCCTGAACGATCCTGCCCATCCTCTGGACCTTTGATCCATGTTGGATATTGAGGACCTCCCTCAATTCTGAGTTCAGCCTTGTGGTACCGACAGATCCCCTGTGCATAGGGGTAAGGACCTGGATATCCTTTACCGGGTCGAAACCGAACTTCTGAGGGATCCTAATGGTCACAAGTTCTTTAATTATTTCAAGGGCCTTATCGGGGTCGTTTTGCTCAATAAAATAAAAATCAGATGGAGAATTGCCATTACTTTTGTCTTCAAGGCAGGGCATCTCTCCGCTGTTGATCCTGTGTGCATTGACCACTATCATGCTCTCTTCACCCTGCCTGAATATCTCTTTGAGGTGGACAACAGGACAGATGCCGGAGTTGATTATGTCTTTAAGGACATTCCCGGGACCGACTGACGGAAGCTGGTCTACGTCCCCGACAAAAACAACAGATGCTTCCTTCGGAATGGCTTTCAGGAGATGGTGGAACAGTATCTGGTCAATCATTGAAGCTTCATCCACCACCAAAAGGTCACAGTCAAGGGTGTTCGTTTCGTTTTTCATGAAATCTCCGCCGGCCATTGAACTCCCTGTGTACTCAAGCATCCGATGGATCGTTTTTGCCTCATGCCCGGTCGCCTCAGTCATCCTTTTGGCCGCCCTGCCTGTTGGGGCAGCGAGCATTATTCGAAAACCCCTTTCAGACCTTATCTTGATTATAGCCTTTATCAGGGTGGTTTTACCGGTCCCCGGACCACCTGTGATCACCATTACCTGTGAGCTAAGAGCCGTCTTCAGTGCTTCAGTCTGCTGTTCTGCGAAGTTTATGCCCAGCTCCTGCTGGACCCAGGGTATCACTATATCAGGGGCAGCATAGTGTCCATTGAACGGAGACGAGAGTATTCTGCATAGATTCTTTGCAGAATGGACCTCTGCGTAATGGAAAGGAGGAAGGTAGACGGCACAGTCATCTTTTCCCTCAATGTCCGTATACCATTCGATTATAAGTTCCTGGTTGAGCCTGCCGTCCTCTATACCTTTTTCTACCAGCTCCGGAGAGACAGAGAGTATTTCAGCTGCTGATGCTGTCAGCTCTTCTATCGGCACAAAGACATGCCCGTCCCTGGTCAGTTCATTCATGACGTGAAGTACCCCCGCTCTTATTCGGAGGGGAGATTCTTTGCTGAACCCCATGCTGTAAGCGATCTTGTCGGCAGTTACGAAACCGATGCCGAAAATATCGACAGCGAGCCTGTATGGATTTTCCTGAAGCACCTGGACCGAGGCGCTCCCATAATGCCGGAATACTCTGAGTGCGTAACCTGTTCCGATGCCGTAGCTCTGAAGGAAGAGCATGACCCCACGCATCTCTCTCTGTTCAAGCCATGCTTGATGTATGGCCGTTGCCTTCTTCTCCCCGATACCTTCAATATCAAGCAGCTTTTCAGGTTGGGTATCCAGTATCTTAAAAGAATCAGCCCCGAAAAATGAGACGATCTTTTCGGCTATCGAAGGGCCTATACCTTTTATCAGACCCGAGCCAAGATATTTCTCTATCCCCTGGATCGAGGAGGGTGCAAATGATCTGTACTCCACTACTTTGAACTGCGATCCGAATTTGGGATGATCTGTCCAGAGACCTTTCATACTAAGCACTTCCCCTACTGCGGGAGAGGCAATCGTACCCACAGCAGTGACCAGCTCGGGATAACCCTTCACAGCGATGCGGAGAACAGCATAGCCGCTCTCCGCGTCACTGTATGTTATGCGTTCGATCTGACCGGTCAGTTCTTTTGTTTCCTTATCATCACCGGAGTGCTGCGGTGCTTTGTATCCCATTTCCGCTAAAAATTCTCTGCTGAGGGACGGTGGCGCTGATCAAGTATCTCAATGATCACCCTGTCGACATTTTTCATCCCTTCACGGGTAACTCTTGCGACATTTTCGATCGTATCTTCAATGGATGAACCAAAAACTCCCTGCGGTATCCCCAATTTTTGTCCTGCGACAGCCCATCTTGCAGCAAAATAGGCCTCGGATGAGGCAGAGCTGACCTTTAAGGCACAGCTTTCCTTTGCTCCGTCGCAAAGCATACCGGCAAGATTTGAAAGGAGCAGCTGCATGGCATCGGCCATCTGCTCTTCAGAACCGCCCATCAAATATGTCATCCCTGCAGCAGAACCTGCTCCGGCAGCTACAGAGCACCCGCAGACGACAGACATGCGCCCCAGGCGCCTTTTAACAAAGCTTGTTGAAATGTGGCTGATCGCAAGTGCTTTCGCTATCTCGTCATCAGATTTTTTCAGGTGTTTGCCTAAAACTGCTATGGGGAGGATGGCAGTGATGCCATGGTTTCCGCTCCCGGCACTGCTCATTACAGGCAGAAGTATGCCCGACATCCTGGCATCCGCTGCCGCGGCAGTTATGCTTCTTATCTTCAGTGCCACGTCTTCGCACTCTTCCAGAGCAAAAATATCCTTGAGAGTTCTTCCGAACCTGCTGCCCTGAACACATTCACCGCAGGTCGAACATACATCACTGGGTTTGTATCCTCCTTCAGCGACTGCCACGTTCATTTCAATTCCGGAAAGGAGGAAATTCCTGTCATCTTCATCCATCTCATCCGCCATTTTGAGGGCTTCGGTAAATACCTGGGGAAAACCGTCGTCTTCAAAACCTATCGATGAGACAGAGGAGTCTGATCTGTCTTCCATTACGGTAACTCCGTCAACAACGACTTTTTCTATGTGGTTATAATTCCCGCTGACCAAACACACAGACTTGTGCTCTGGTGTAAAGATCGAGGCAAGGACGTAGACCCCGCTCCTGTCAGGATCGCAGTATATGGTCACCCTCTCATCCCGGACCCATCTTTCAGCTTTTTCAACATCTTTTGCAGTGCTCTTCCTTAGAACTTCAAGGCCAAGGTCGGGATCTCCGCAGATAGCTCCCATTGCAGCAGCCATTGCGTTGCCCCTTGCACCTCTGGTCCCCGGGATACCTACCGCCATACCGTTTTTGTATATGCTGCCGCTTACTGTTACCCTTACAGATGCAACTTCTTCCCTTTCAGGCAGTTCCTTGCATGCCCTGGCAACAGCAAGCGCTACTGCACCCGGATCCGTACACCCCAGTGCCGGTTTGACCTCTTTTGCCAGGAAATCTTTGAGCGTGAGCATGATTTGGTCCCTCCTAACGAATATAGCGGATCTTTCCATCCACGACTGTTAATCCAACTGTCAAATTCTGTATCTCGTGGTCATCGATCTTGAAAGGGTTTTCCATGAAGGCGATTATATCTGCCGCCTTTCCTATCTCCAGCGTACCCCGGAAATCTCCCTCTCCGCATACTACTGCTCCGCCTTTTGTGTACATTGAAAAGGCTTCCACCCTGTCAAGCTTTTCGGATGGGAGCCAGCCATGTTCAGGCTGGTCAGAGAGGTCTTTTCTGAGTATCGCTGCCCTTATCCCGAGCATCGGATCAAGCGGCTCGGTAGGTGAATCGGATCCTGCACCTACTGTGATCCCAAATTGTATAAGTGTTTTCCAGGCATAGCTCCATCTCGCTCTTTCAGCTCCAAGCCTTGACATCACTATAGGCCAGTCTGAAGTTACAAATGCGGGCTGGATATCTGCCATAACACCCAACTCAGCCATTCTTTTATAAATGTCATTGGCCCCTACCTGGCAGTGTACTATCCTGTGTGATATCGTTCTGTTTTTGTTGTCAGATAGCCTTTTTGTTGATTCGACTGCGTTGAGACACCTGTCTATCGCCCCGTCACCTATAGCATAATAGGCGACCTGCATCCCGGCTTCCTGAGCTATCGCAGTAAGGCGATCCAGTTCTCCCTGGGATCTTGCGTATATCCCCCTATTCCCCGGTTCATCGGAATATTCTTCCCTGAGTGCAGCAGTCTTAGCTCCAAGTGTGCCGTCGACATGAATTTTCAGTGGACCGGATGCGAAATAACTTATCCCGTTTCTCTGGTGGTAACCGCACTCAATAAATGTTGTGAGCTCCGTTTCGTCTCTGAGGTGCCATTGCTCTGCAATGCGCAGGGGCATCTTATCTTCAAGCTCCATCTGTTCATAAAGCCTGAATATCCTGTCAGTGCTTCCCACTATGCCCAGGTCGTCTGTCTGGACCGATGTGATGCCGAGCCTGACCATTTCGTCTGTAGCTCTTTTGTACCACCTCATCAGGGTTTCGTCAGAAGATTCCGGGATGTTCATCCTTACCCAATTTACTGCGGCCTCGCTTACAACGCCTGTAGGTTCACCGTTTTCATCCGAGTTGACTACACCGCCGGATATCTTGAAACCCTTTCCTATCCTCAATATATCAAGGGCTTTGGAGTTAAGTGAAGCGATATGACCGCAGGATCTCTCAAAGAAAAGCGGAATATCCCCGGTTATTTTGTCCAGGTCATATCTGTTTGGGAACCTTTTTTCTGCCAGGTGGTTCTGGTCCCATCCACGTGCAAAAAACCACTGTCCATCACTTATCGGGGACTCCGAAAGGAATCGGCGGCTTTTGTCTATCATTTCTTCGATCGAAGACGCTCCGGACAGGTTGAGTGTTTCCAGGCTCCTGCCTGTAGCAAGAAGATGGTTGTGAGTATCTGTCATTCCGGGCATGAGGAACTTTCCTTTTATGTCCAGGACAGTAGTCTTACTGTCACACAGCGACAGTATATCTTTGTCGCTCCCTATTGCCTCGATGATCCCGTTCTTTGCGAACAACGCCTTTGCCCGACCGGGAGATGACATCGGGTAGATAACGCCGTTGATGAGTGCAATTGAATCGTTCCTCTGTACATCCCCCATCAGTCATACCACCTTTACATCATCATTAAGAGCGTTGCCAGGGTCCTGGTCCCGAAACCGGAAGCACCCTTTGCATAATAGCTCCTTTGTTCCTTAATAAAATCAGCCGCTGCAATATCCAGATGCACCCATGGGATATCTTTATCAACAAATGCTTCAAGGAACATTGCCGCAGTGATGGCGCCGCCGTAGCGTCCGCCAGAGTTTACCAGATCGGCAACAGGAGATTTTATTGCTTTTTTGAGTGTAGGATCATCCATTGGGAGTTTCCAGAGACGCTCCCCTGACATTTTCGCCGCTGCAAGGACTTCATCACCAAAAAGGTCGTTGTTGGTGAAAAGCCCTCCTGTATTTGTTCCCAACGCTACAGCGCAGGCGCCTGTGAGCGTGGCAATGTCGATGATTTTGTCGGGCTTTAGTTCTGACGCGAAGGAGAGTGCATCTGCAAGAGTAAGCCTGCCTTCCGCATCTGTGTTGTTGACTTCTATTGTCTTTCCGTTGCGCGCACGAAGGATATCGTCAGGCCTGTATGCATTCCCGCCGGGCATGTTTTCCGCTGCGGCTATAATCACCGTGACCTTCCATGGCAGCTTAAGCCGAGCTGCTGCTTTTACAGCTCCCAGGACTGCACACGCTCCGCTTTTGTCACCCTTCATAGTAGTCATGTAATCTGCGGGCTTTATGTCAAGTCCGCCGCTGTCGAAGGTAAGACCTTTACCTACAAGCGCAACATGACCTCTGCATATACCTTCCGGTGACCAAGTCAGGGTAATGAACCTCGGAGGATTTGACGACCCCTTTGCAACAGCATGGTACGCACACATTTTTTCTTTCACTATTCTCTCTTCGTCCCATATTTCGCATTCAAGACCAAGTTCCCGGGCCAATGACTCAGCTTTCTTTGCAAGGGTCACAGGGGTGATGACATTACCCGGTTCGTTCGCTATGTCCCTTGTATAACACTGCGCCTCGCCAAGGATCTTTCCTTCCTCAAGCCCCGCGGGGTCCGCACCCGGAACGTTGACAAGTTCAGGGGATACAAGCTTCTCATCCTCTTCCTGAGTGAGGTACTTGTCAAAGCTGTAGCACCCCAAAACAGATCCTTCGGCGGCAGATCTTGAATTGATCCTGTCTTCTGCCTCCGGCATACAAAGAAGAACACTTGAGCATCTTTTTGCCGCAGCAGTTCTGAGGACCATAAAGCTTCCTTCCCTGATGTTTTCCTGAAGACTGTTTTTATCATTTCCAAGTCCATGCACGACAACGTATTTAACTGATCCGTGCATGACCGGGATCTTAATCGTGGAACCCGCCTTTGCCTTGAAGTTCCCGTTGATTACCGCTCTGCGGCAAAACTCCAGCATTTCTCCTGCAAGAGGTTCCAGGCACAACAACTCAGACGCGGCTTCCTCAGCAAGTATTCCGATCAACTGGACACTTTCCTGATCGAAGCCTTTTTCACATTTATTAATGTTCAATATATTCCCTCCATATAAGTAACCTACTTTTATTCTGAACATCATAATAATATCACTATTTAATCTCAATGTTGATGTACTTTCTGCTTACCTTATCTTTTCTGCTATACTAATCAGGGTCGATTTTCTGCTTTTTACGGAGGAATGAAGGATGGATAACAAATATGATGTAATAATAGTCGGAGCAGGTCCCGCAGGACTGTTTGCAACTCTTGAACTCATAAAAAACGACAAAAAAGTTCTTCTCATAGACAAGGGAAGATCCATAGAAGCACGTATCTGCCCGATGAAAACCGGTGCTCCCGAATGCGTACACTGCAATCCGTGCAATGTTGTATGCGGATGGGGAGGAGCGGGGGCTTTCAGCGACGGTAAGCTTACACTGACGCCTGAATTCGGGGGCAACCTCGAAGAATACTGCGGACGCGAAAAGCTTCTCTCTCTTATTGACGAGGCGGATCGTGTATATCTTGAGCA
>LSQX01126972.1_pt2 | contig 18475 bp, 14 predicted proteins | sample 654561 | NCBI WGS metagenome assembly LSQX01 (sample SAMN04489861, study PRJNA283612) | anaerobic digester metagenome | isolation source: 4 biogas reactors fed with cattle manure at either 37C or 55C with and... | place: Denmark: Kongens Lyngby | collected 2014
CTCATGCTTTCGGCGCCACCGCCGATGGCGACATCGACGTCACCGAGCATGATGCTCTGGGCCGCCGAGACGATCGCCTGCAGGGCTGAACCACAAAGTCGGTTGACGTTGAACGCCGGGGTTTCCTTGGGAATGCCCGCATCCATGGCTGCTACCCGGCTGAGATAGGCGTCCTTCGGCTCGGTAGGAATGACATTACCCATGACCACGTGCCCGACCCGTTCGGGAGCAACTCCGGAGCGCTCCAGCGCAGCCTTTACCGCCGTGGTAGCCAGGCTGCTCAGAGCCGTATCCTTGAGGGTACCACCAAAGGTACCTATGGCCGTACGCGCAGCGCCGACCACATAAACTGTTCTTGTCATTCTTTTCTCCCGATACAGATTTACTTGCGAGCTAATCGTTAACATACAATAACCGTCAAGGCGGACTCTATTTTACAGTAGCCCTAGCCAAGCGTACCAGTACCCGGACGCTTATCCATCGTCATTTTTCCACAATGCGGAAAATATGATTATTTTTTCAGCGACTTATTGCAAGCCTCGGAAATTCTGTCCACTATATTTAAAAAGCGGTATGGACTGCTTTATTTGCAGCCATGCCAGATCCAGCCAGAATAACAATGAGGTTCATGCATGTCGCATCGTTTGTCCGCTCTGCTCAATCCTACTTCGGTCGCACTCGTCGGTGCGAGCAACATTCCGGCCCGGATCGGCGGCATGCCCCTGGATCTGCTCCGGCACTTCAGTTACGCCGGACAGGTATACCCGATCAACCCCAAATACGACGAAGTCTTCGGTTTTCCCTGCTACCCCGATATCGAGTCCGTACCAGCGGCGCCCGAGCTGGCGGTCCTGGCGATCGGCGCTCAGGATGTCACCAGCATGCTCCGCCGCTGCCACGCCCGTGGCGTAAAAGCGGCCATTGTCTATGCAGCCGGCTTTGCCGAGATGGGCGGTGAAGGCGAAAAGCTGCAGGCCGAAATGGAGGCCTTTGTCGAGCAAAGCGGCATGGTGGTTGCCGGCCCAAACTGCATGGGTTTTGCCAACCTCAACCTGAACCTGTATACCGCATTCGCCTCGGTCTTCCGCGCCGTACCGCAGCAGCACACGCCTGGCCGGGTCAGTCTGGTCACCCAGAGCGGCAATGTGTGTTCTGCCGTGTTCGCCCTGCTGCGCGAGCAGGGCATTCCGGTCAGTCATTTCATCAATACCGGCAACGAAGCCTGCGTTGAATATGCCGAGTATCTGGAGTTCCTCGCCCAGGACCAGAACACTGACTGCGTGGTCGGCTATGTCGAACAGCTGCGCAACGGTGAGCGCTTCATCGACGTAGCGCTGCAATTCGCCGCAGCCGACAAACCGCTGATTCTGTACAAGGTCGGCGATACCGAAAAGGGCTCCGAGGCCGTGCGCTCGCACACCTCTGCCCTGGCCGGCAACCAAGCCCTGTACAAGGCAGGACTCAAGCAGCTGAACGTGATCCAGAGCAATGACTTCGCACAGATGGCTGACCTGGCGATGCTCAGCGGCTTCCGCCACCGCTCGGGCGGCAAGCGTGTGGCCATCATGACACTGTCCGGTGCACTGGGCGCTATTCTCGCGGACAAGTTCATCGGTGCGGGGCTGGATATCCCCACCCTGCCCGCCGACGTACAGCAGACCCTGCGCGATGGTATTCCGGATTACGGCATGGTTTCCAACCCGATCGACGTGACCGGTAATATTGTCAACAACCCCGACTTTGTGCGCTCGGTGTTTGAAGCACTGGCCCAGACCGACTCGATCGATACCGTGGTGGTGTATGCCTCCGGTTCACTGCTGGATCGCATGGCTGATCCGCTGCTGGAGATCTGCGCGAAGTATCCGCGGCTGTTCGTCGCCATCGATACGGGCAAAGCGACCTGCCGTGACAAGCTGGCCGCAGGTGGCGTCCCCGTGTTCACCGATATCGGTCGTGCAGTACAGGCACTTGCGCCGTTCTGCCACTGGCTGGCAGGTCGGGAGCAGGTGGCTCGCTGGGCAACACTGCGGCAGACCTCGGTGGCGGTCGAGTCCCATCAACTGGAGCGGCTCAACGAGTATCAGACCAAGCAGCTGCTGGGTCGTTTCGGCGTACCGGCAGTGGCCGAGCAGCCGGCTGCCACGGCAGAAGAAGCGGTCAATGCAGCCCGCACCATCGGCTACCCGGTGGTACTGAAGATTCTCAGCGCCGACATCGCCCACAAGACCGAAGCCGGTGGTGTCAAACTGCGCCTGCAGAACGATGAGGAGGTACGCAGCGCCTTCGCCGACGTCATGGAGTCCGCGGGGCGCTACGACCCCCAGGCGAAGCTGGATGGGGTACTGGTACAGAAGATGTCCGCCGGTATTGCCGAGCTCATCGTCGGCGTCACTCACGATGACGTATTCGGTCCGGCTCTGACCGTGGGCCTTGGTGGGGTGCTTACCGAGCTCTATCGCGATGTCAGCCATCGCCTGCTGCCGGTCGACGAAGCCTTTGCCCGGGACATGCTCGACGAGCTCAAGGCCTTCCCGCTGCTGGATGGTTTCCGCGGCCGGCCTAAGGCCGATGTGGACGCTGCCTGCAAGGCGATTGCCGCACTGTCGGACGCCTCCGCTCGGTTGGGCAGCGAAGCCGATGAAATCGAAGTGAATCCGCTACAGGTCAAGGCCGTCGGCGAAGGTGCAGCAGCAGTCGACGCACTGCTGCTTGGCCGTAAGACGTCAGCCTGACAGGGAGAACCATCATGTTGCTAGCATCTACCGACCTGCAGGAAATGATCGAGAGCAGCGTGCTCGATTACCTCAAGCATGAGTACGACTTCATTGCGCGGGCCAACAGCCTGTCCGCACCCAATGGCGTCCACTCCACCGTGTGGCAGAACTTTGCCGAGATGGGCTGGCTCGGCCTGCCGGTAACCGAAGAAAACGGCGGTATCGGCGGTGGCCCGGTGGAAGCTGGCCTGCTGATGCGCGCCTTCGGCCAGCATCTGGTGGTCGAACCCTATGTAGCTTGCGTGTTGCGTGCCACTCGCCTGTTGCAGCTGGTGGCCGATCAGGCACAGAAAGACCAGTGGCTGCCGGCATTGATTGCTGGCGAAAAGCGTCTGGTGCTGGCCCACGAAGAACACTTCGAAGTCGACCCCTGGGCGCCTCGTGCAACTCACGCAACCCGCGATACTGACGGCTATCTGCTCAATGGCAGCAAGGCGCTGGTGGCCGGCGCACCGGGTGCTGATGCACTGATCGTCAGTGCCGAGCTGGAAGATGGCGGCTGCGGGTTATTCATGATCGCGCCGGACAGTCCTGGCGTGGAGTTGACCATTCAGCGCACCCTGGACAGCGCCCATGCTGCAGACCTGACGCTGAATCAGGTGCGGGTGGTGGACGGCGCTCTGTTGGGAAATCCGGCCAACAACCGCCCCCTGCTGAACGAGGTCATGGCATCGGCCATCATCGCCGAGTGCTGGGAGGCCACCGGTGCCATGCAGGCAGCGCTTGAGCAGACCGCCGCGTACGTCAGTGAGCGCCAGCAGTTCGGCAAGCCGCTGTCCAGCTTCCAGGTGGTACAGCACCGCCTGGCCGAAATGGCGGTGGCCTGCGAGGACAGCCTGTCCGCCTGCCAGCTGGCAGCACTGCGCAGCCAGGACGACCCGGCCTGCGCCCGGCAGATGGCGGCACTGGCTCGCTCCAAGGTCGGTCGCTGCGCCCGTGAGGTATCCCAGGCTGCCGTGCAGCTGCATGGCGCCATGGGTGTATCCGAGGAACTGATTGTCGCCAGCCTGTTCCGCAAGCTGCTCGCCTTCCATCAGCAACACGGTACTACTGCAGCCTTCAGCTCGGCCTATGGCAACCACATGCTCGAGACAGGCAGCTGGCGCAACAGCCAGGTACTGCCGAGTCTGACGACAGAATGACAAGGACAACGCGATGAATCTGACACTGACAACAGAAGAACAGGCTTTTCGTGAAGAGGTCCGTGCCTTCCTGCGAGACAATCTGACCGAGGAACTGCGCCAGGGCCAGCGTTTTACCAGCGGCGTTTACCCGGAGCCTGAGATCAGCGGACCCTGGCAGCGCAAGCTGAACGAGAAAGGCTGGCTGGTGCCACTTTGGCCGCGGGAGCTGGGCGGCACCGAGTGGAGCGCCATCCAGCGCTTCATCTTCGAGAGCGAATGCGCCTTGGCCGGTGCGCCGTTGGTGCACCCTATGGGCGTGCGCCTGGTCAGCCCGGTGATCATCCGCTTCGGCACCGAGGAGCAGAAGGCGCGCTACCTGCCACGCATTCTGTCCGGTGAGGACTACTGGTGCCAGGGGTTCTCCGAACCGGGCGCCGGCTCGGACCTGGCCTCGCTGAAAATGCGCGCCATTGCCGACGGCGATGACTACATTCTCAACGGCTCGAAGATCTGGACCACCCAGGCCCACCACGCCAACATGATGTTCGCCCTGGTGCGTACCAGCACCGAAGGCCGTCGCCAGGAAGGCATCAGCTTTCTGCTGATCGACATGAACACCCCAGGCATTGAAGTACGCCGGATCGACACCATCGGTGGCGATCACGATGTCAACGAGGTGTTCTTCACTGACGTGCGAGTGCCTCAGTCCAACCGGGTCGGCCCGGAAAATGCTGGTTGGGAATGCGCCAAGTACCTGTTGGAGTTCGAGCGTGGTGCCGGTATTTTCAGCGGCCGGCTGCGCTCGCAACTCAAGCGTATCGGCGAGGTCATCGATCAACTTGCCGCGGAAGGACAGGACATCCGCCGCAATCCACAGCTGGTGGGCCGCTTCGGCGAGCTCTGTGCTGACCTGGACAGTTTCGAGATGATGGAGCTGCGCATCATGGGCGGCCTGCAGCCCGGCCAGAATCCGGGACCGGTGTCCTCCATCCTCAAGTTGCGCAACAGCCGCATGAAGCAGGCAATAGCCGAGTTCGGCGCCGAGATTCTCGGTCATGAGGGTCTGCGCTGGCGCGCCGGCGAAATCGACACCTCCTCCACTATGTCGGTGCTGATTCCCGACTACCTCAACAGTCGGGCCTTCACCATTTTCGGCGGCGCCTCTGAAGTACAGCTGGGGATCATTGCCAAATCCGTGGTGGGCATCTGAAGACACTCTGACAACAACAAGAAGGTAGGCATATGAGTCAATTGCAAGGCAAGCGTGCACTGATAATCGGTGCAGCCGGACGCGACAATATGGGCCAAGTGATTGCACGGCGTCTGGCCGCTGATGGTGCCCGGGTATTCGTCAGCGGCCGCCATGCTGATGAGCTGGCACGCCTGAGCGCAGAGCTGCAGGGTGGCTACGCAGTCTGCGACATCACTCAGCGCGCTGATGTCGAGCGCCTCGCCCAGACCTGTGCGGAGACGTTCGGCGGCATCGATATCGCTGTCAACGCAACCGGCTGGGGCTTGTTGAAGCCCTATGAGCTGACCACGGACGAGGAGCTGGAACGTATGTGCCAGCTGCAGTTCATCGGCCCTTTCAAGTTCTTCCAGGCAGTGTTACCGCACATGCACAATGGCGGCTCGCTGATCCAGATCTCCTCAGCCACTGCAACCATCATGCTGGAAAACCATGCAGCCTACATGGGCACCAAAGCCGGTTTCGACCACGTCATGCGCTGCCTGGCTAACGAGTATGGCCAGCGTGGCATCCGAGCCAACTCCGTATCTCCGGGTTTCACCGAAACCCCAATGGCCGCCGGCGCAGCAGCCATACCCGGGGTAAAGGACACCTACGAGGCCTGCTACCCGCTTGGCAGGGTGGGTACCGCAGAAGACATCGCCGCAGCCGTCAGCTGGCTCTCCAGTGATGAATGTTTCATGACCGGTCAGAACCTGCAGGTCAACGGCGGCCTGACCTTGCGGCGCAACCCCAGCGCAGCGGAAATCGACGCGGCGGCGATAAAGGCTACCGGCAAGCCACGCCCGCGCCCGTGGGACAGCAACAAATAACAACAATGTTAACGGCTGGCAGCTGTTCCCCGGGACAGCCGGCCACTGTATAAACAATCTGGACTGTTTTTAAAATATAATTACAAAATTGGGACTACCCTATGAGCAAAGAAGACCGCATTGATCTCAGTCGCCGCAAGCTGCTGGCTGGCACCACCGCCACCGCCGTCGCACTGGCTTCGGGCATCACCCTGAGCGCACCGGCAAATGCAGCCGCCAGACGTCAGTGGGCCATGGAGACCGATATCATCTGTGTCGGCAGTGGCGCGGCAGCCTGCTCAGCAGCAGTTACCGCTACCAACCTGGGTGATGAGGTCATACTGCTCGAGAAGGCGCCCATCTTTGGTGGTACCACCCGCCGCTCCGGCGGCGTCGCCTGGATTCCGAACAACTTTACTCTCAGGCAGAACGGCCAGGCGGACGATGAGGCTAAATGCCTGCAGTACATGGCCCGTTATGCCTACCCGGAACGCTATCGGCCCGACAGTCCTACTCTGGGCCTGGAGGCACGGGAATATGCATTGCTGCAGGCCTTCTATCGCAATGGTTCAACGGCACTGGATACATTCCAGCAAATCAAGGCCAGCAACTTCATCCGCTTCGAACTGCCTGGCGGTGTCGGCCCCGCCGCAGATTACGCCCCGGGGCTACAGGAGAACCATTTGCCGAAGGGCCGCGCAGTGTGGCCAGATCCAGCGGCAGGAGGCGGCCGCGGCTCCTCGCTGGTTGATACCATGATTGCCTGGCTCAATGAACGTGGCGCCAAGACGCTGACCGACCACGCAGTAGTCGAGCTCATTGAGGAAGAAGGCCGTGTGATCGGCGTAGTTGCCAATCACCAGGGTGATCGGCTGGCCATCCGTGCACGCAAGGGCGTGATCTTTGGTACCGGTGGTTTCGCCCACAACCCCGAGCTTGCTCACCGCCATCATCGTGCCATCTATGGTGCCTGCGCCGCAGCCGGCAGTACCGGCGACTTCATCGCTCTGGCCACCCGGGCCGGCGCCGCACTGGGCAAGATGGACAGCGCCTGGCGCAGTCAGGTTGTACTGGAATCGGCGCTGCAGAACCGTGTGGTAGGTGCTGCTGTCAACATCCCGCCGGCCGACGCCATGATTCTGGTCAATAAGTATGGCAAGCGCGTTGTCAACGAGAAGCGCAACTACAACGACCGCACCCGCGTGCATCAGGCCTGGGATGCCAGTGCGGCGGAGTATCCGAACCAGTTACTGTTCATGGTCTTCGATCAGCGCGTCATGGAAGTATTCGGTGGCAACTACCCGATCCCCGCAGACATCCGTGAAGTAAGCTATGTGATCAGCGGCAATACATTGCAGGAGCTGCACAGCAATCTGCAGACGCGCCTGGACTCGTTGGCGGACAAGATCCCGCCCTACATTCTGGCGCAGAGCTTTGCCGACAGCCTGGCGCAAACAGTGGAGCGCTACAACGGATTCGCCCGGGCCGGCGTCGACGAGGACTTTCAGCGTGGCGCCCACACTGCCGAAACCGAATGGCAGGCCTACTTCTCCCGGCCCCGTGCAGGGATGGAAGACCGCGTGGGCGACATGCCCAACGCCACCATGCATCCCTTCGCTGACAACGGCCCGTACCATGCCATCATTCTTGCTCCGGGAGCACTGGATACCAACAGTGGTCCGCTGACGGATGAGCATGCCCGAATCCTCAACGGTAACGGCGAGCCGATTCCCGGTCTGTTTGGTGCCGGGAACTGCATCGCCAGCCCCACCGGCGAGGCATACATGGGCGGTGGCGGAACCATTGGTCCAGCCATGACTTTTGGTTACATCGCTGCGAAAACCGCGCACAACGGCTGATCACCCGGCCTTCATAACAATAAGCCCCGGCCGCTGCGCCGGGAAGGCAAAGCCGATGACAATGCAACTCCTGAAATCACAACTGGCGCTGGCGCTGTTCGTTTTTATCAGTCTGGGCGAGGTGCGCGCGGAAGCTCCGGCTTTCAGCAGGGATATCCTGCCGATCTTCCAGCAGAACTGTGTAAGCTGCCATATCACCGGCGAAGAGCTGGGCGGGCTTGGTCTGGCCCCCTCACTCGCCTACAGCCAGCTGGTGGGCACGCCTTCCGAACAGAGCGCATTGCCGCGCGTGGAGCCGGGCCAACCGGCACAGAGCTACCTGCTGCACAAACTCAATGGCTCGCATCTTGATCAGGGCGGCTCCGGTGGGCGTATGCCACTTGGCTTCGCCGCCTTGTCCGCCCCCGAGATCGAGCAGATTACTGCCTGGGTAGCCGCCGGCGCTCCGGACAACTGATAATCAAGGAACTGTCCGCTTGGCGACTCCCAGCGCGGACAGGTTGTAATCCACCATAAGAAGCCGAGCACACTATGAGCACACCGCTGACCGCCACCGCCCCCATCCGCGGCGCCCTGATTCGTCAGGATAGCCATTACGCATGGTATGTGGTTTTTCTGTTGACCTTCGCCTATACCGTAGCCTTTATCGACCGCCAGGTACTGAATCTGTTGGTAGATCCAATCAAGTTGGATCTGCTGCTGAGCGACGTCGACATCAGCTTTCTGCAGGGCTTTGCCTTCATGTCCGCCTACGTCATCTGCGGCCCGCTGTTCGGCCGCTGGGCGGATTCAGGTCATCGCCGTAACATCCTGATCTTCGGCGTCACCATGTGGAGCGTCTGTACCGTGCTGTGTGGCATGGCCAACAGCTTCTGGGAACTGTTTCTCGCCCGAGCCGGTGTGGGTGCGGCAGAAGCCAGCCTGGCGCCTGTGGCCTGGTCGCTGATCGCAGACTACTTCACCAAGCCCCGTCTGCCCCGGGCAATGAGCATCTTCCTGCTTGGCCCATCGCTGGGTGCCGGCCTTGCATTGGTCGCCGGCGGATTGGTCATTGCTTTTGCGGCTGATCTGATCGAACTTATCCCGGTCTTTTCAAACCTGGCCACCTGGCAGGTCACCTTCATGATGGTTGGTTTTCCCGGACTGCTGCTGGCATTGCTGTTATTCACCGTGCGTGAACCTGTTCGGACCTCTTTCAGCAGCAAGCCCGGTGCTGACGACCGTGCATTCAGCATCCCCGAAATTGCCCAGTATATATGGAAGGATCGCTCTTTTTTCCTGCGTGTTTTCATCGGCATGGGCATGCTGGCGATAGTAATCTACGGCCTGCCCACCTGGATGCCCAGCTATCTGATTCGCCATTTCGATGTGAATCCGGCTGTGGTGGGCATGCAATACGGGGTTCTGGTACTGACCTGCGGCGCATTGGGAATCGTACTTGGCCCGTCCTTCGGCCGACTCCTCCAGCGCATGGGCTATCAGGACAGCGCTCTGCGCTCCGCTGCCATCTGCTGTGGGATATCCGCCGCCGGTTGTGCTCTGCTGCCGTTTGCCGGCAGTTACGTTGTAACTCTGGGTATCGCCGCGGTGATCACCTTCTTCTATGCCCTGCCCCAGGCGATGGTCGCTTCCTCCTTGCAGTTCGCCTCGCCGAACCGCCTGCGCGGCATCATCTCAACGCTGTACCTGTTCATGATCTCGGTGTGCGGTCTGGGCCTGGCACCCAGCGTGATTGCCTTTGTTACCGACCGCGTGCTGGGCGGGCCCGAACATGTGGGCACTTCTCTGGCGATTGTCTGCACCATCAGCGCCACGGTGGCCTGCTGGCTGTATGTACGTTCCCTCAAGCCCTACCGCGCCAAGTTGGCGCAGATGGAACAAGAAAACTGATTGGACTGTTGAACCGGGAGTTTTACCATGCCACACATTTCCACCCCCATTCCGATGAATGCGGTCGCTGACTGGGCACGTGAATGCGAAGTACTGGTTGTCGGTGCCGGCGTAGCCGGTGTCTGTGCAGCACTCGAAGCCCATCGAGCCGGTGCCGATGTACTGGTTGTTGAGCGAGCCAGTGGCGGCGGCGGCGCCAGTGCCACCTCGGAAGGCATTTTCTATCTCGGCGGCGGCACCGATGTGCAGGCCGCCTGCGGCTACGAAGACAGCCCCGAGGAGATGTACCGTTTCATGCGCGCCAGCACCTCTACCGGCGACGATGAGAAACTGCGCTTCTATTGCGACAACAGTGTCGAACATTGCCGCTGGCTCGAGGCCCAGGGTGTACCCTTCGAGCGCCGAGCCTATGAAGGCAAGGCAGTGGCTGTGTATACCGGCGAAGGCCTGCTTTACACCGGCAATGAGAAGGCCTGGCCTTACAACGAACAAGCTCGACCTGCACCACGCGGCCACCAGGCGCGCGGCTCCGTTGAAAAGCATGGCGGCGCCTCCGCGATGGAGGCACTGCTGGCAACCATGGAGCGTGAGCAGGTTCCGGCGATCTACGATACCGGCGTAACCGGGCTGGTGGTCGATGGCGACGGCCGGGTGACCGGCGTGGAAGCCAGACAGAGCGGCAAGACCGTTTATATCCGCGCCCACAAAGCGGTGATACTCGCTGCTGGCAGCTTCAACCTGAACCATGACATGGTCAGCCAATATCTGCCGCTGCTGGCCAAACATGGCGAACCACTGGGCATCCCATCCAATGATGGCGCCGGTATCCTGCTGGGTCAGAGTGTAGGAGCAGCCACCCGCCACATGGAGGGTGCAATCGCTACGGCTTCCATCTACCCACCAGAGAAGCTGATCAAGGGCATCGTGGTGAACAAGGAAGGCAAACGCTTCGTGGCCGAAGATGTCTACCATGGCAAACTGTCATGGATGATCCAGTGCCAGACCGATCATACCGCCTACCTGATCCTTGATGCAGAAACTTTCGACTACCCCCAGCGGGTCAAGCACCGCTTCATTGACGGCTGGGAAACAGTCAGCGAAATGGAGCAGGCCCTCGGCGTTCCAGAAGGCTCACTGCAACAGACGCTGGACAGGTATAACACCGATGCGGCCCAGGGCATCGACAGCGAGTTCCACAAGAAGGAGGAGTGGATCACGCCGCTGAACAACTCACCATGGGCCGCCTTCGACATTTCCACCACCAGCTCGACCTACCGCTTCATAGCGCTGGGCGGCCTGGCCTGCAACATCCGTTCACAGGTGCTGGGCAGCGACGGCGCCCCCATCCCCGGACTGTATGAAGCAAGAGCCAACTGCGATCACTTCCCCACCAATGGTGGCGAGTACGCCAGCGGCATGAGTCTGGGACCTGGTTCGTTCTTCGGACGCATTGCCGGCAAGCATGCTGCCAATGGCAATTCCGCGACCTGACCCCTGCATGGCGGGAGCCCATTCAGCTCCCGCCATGCTCGCTATCCCTGCGCTGTCTCGACAGCCGGATCACGCAACAGCAACGCCAGTCCAAAGCAGACCATCGAAGCACAGCCACAGGCCGCCATGACAATTGCCAGTGCTGCAGGCGTTCCATCGAACAGCAGGGCGACAGCGATCGGCGCAACTGCCCCCAGCCCGAAGCGCAGACTGCCAGCCACAGCCGAAGCACTACCCGAAACCGGCCCCAGCCGGTCAAGCACCAGCGCCATAGCGTTGGCATTGATGACCCCTGCAGTACCGATGAACAGCATGATTGCTATCACCAGCAGCAGCAGTTCCGGTTCAGGCAACAGTGCGATGCTGACCAGCAGTACGGTGGACATCAGGATCATGCCCATGGCCATACCCAACATGCGCTTCGGACCATGACGGGTAACCAGGCGGTTGCTGATGCTGGCCATAGTGATCAGCGTCAGGATATTCAATGCAAACAGGATGCCGTAGGCCTGCTCTGTAATAGCGTAATAATTGATATAGACGAAGGGAGATGCGGCAAGAAAGCCGAACATCGCCGCCACGGCCAGCGCCGAGCAGAGCATGTAGCACACAGCCGCTCGGTCACTGAAAACCCGCAGGTAATTGCGCGCCACATTGGCCAGATCAAAGCGGGCACGCTTGCAGACCGGTAGGGTTTCGCCCAGCGTTACCAGATACAGCAGAGCGACGATGGAGGCAGTAGCGGCGAGGACGACAAAGATCATGCGCCATCCCGACAGCATCAGGATCACACTGCCCAGCAGGGGAGCAACCAGGGGTGCCAGTGCCATGACCATCATGATGAAGCCCATGACCCGCGAGAAGGCACTGCCGGAAACCTGGTCGCGTATGATGGCCGGCACGGTCACCACAATGGCGGCGGCCCCGACTCCCTGTAAGCCGCGAAACAGCACCAGCGTGCTGACGTCGGGGCTAGACGCGCAGAAGATACTGGCCAGACAGAAAATCGCCAGCCCCATAATCATTACGGGGCGTCTCCCCACAGAGTCCGACAGGGGGCCAAAGAGCAACTGGCACACTGCGAAGGTCAGCAGGAACAGGGTCAGAGTCTGCTGCACTGCTTCCGGTCCGGACTCCAGGACCTGGGCAATCATCGGCATTGCCGGCAAATACAGATCAGTCGCGATGGGAGGCAGTCCCATCAGCAGACCCAGAGTGACCATGACCAGCGGAGCCACCGGCTTAGCTGAATTTGACATGAGAAAGCCTCGACGTGGAAAATGGCGGCTCAGATGCGCTTGCCGAAAGGGTGAGGTTGCATGACAATTTCCAGCAACTCGATTACATTGCCATCCGGGTCCCGACCATATACCGCACGGTGCCGCATACCTTCCACATATGGCTCGGGCGGCGCGTGAAACTGCATACCTCCCGCCAGCAACCGTTCATACTCAGCCTCGATATCGGTCACCTGCAGACAGAAATGAGTAATCCCCTGCTTACTGACCGGACGCGGCTCTTCTGCAGCCCTGGTCTCGGGGTTTCGATACCGGAACAGTTCAAGATAACTGCTCCCCAGCTGTAGAACATGATAGTCGGCCGCCGAATCCTGCAAACCGGTCATGGCATCCAGGCTCCGTGTACCCTGCTCCCACCTGCCACTGGCAACCACCTCGAAGCCCATCAGTCCAGTGTAGAATGCCAGCAACACGTCGGCATTCGGCGTGGCCATTGCCACATGATGAATCCCGTGAATCATACATTCTCCCCACGTACAGAAGGCGGTCTCACCGACCGCCGAATTGACGTCCGGCAGATCAGATACGACCTACCTCGGCAACACTGTATTTGCGGACATCACGCGATATGAAACGCACACCGGTCAAAAACTCACGAAAACTGCGAATATGCTCAGTGGTGAAGTGCCGCTGTAGAACCTCCTCCGAGTCCCACTCCTCGCTGATCCAAACCACATTTTCCTCGAGGATGTCCCGTGAGAAGGCATACAGCCGACAACCCGGCTCCTTGCGAGTCTCGCGGACCGTTGTAGCAGCCGCCTCCAGGTACTCAGACAGGTGTTCAGGGGCAATTTCAAAACGGGCAGATATAGCGATGATCACTGTGGTTACTCCTTTTACTGGTTAGTGTGTACAACATTTGAAACGTCAGGATGGTCGGGCCTTCGGCAGCCGGAGAATGCCCCCCTCTGCCAACCAGCCGCCATCGGCGACCAGCTCGGTGCCAGTGACGAGCGAGGCCATATCCGAAGCCAGGAATGCAGCACAATTGGCGATCTCCTCAGGCGTGCCCATCCGGCCGATCGGCTGCATACTGTTGAGTGCCGACACGGCCGCATCAGCATCACTACTGCCGGACAGCCGGCTCTGCAGGATCGGCGTGTTGATCGCACCGGGGTGCAGAGAGTTGCAGCGGATGCTGCCGTAGCGTTCGGCGCAGTACACCGCAACCGACTTGCTCAGATGTCGTACTGCGCCTTTGCTTGCGTTATAGGCTGCAGCATCCGGCATGCCGATAAAGCCAGCGATCGAAGAAATATTGACAATCGAACCGGAGGGGCCTGCCGGGTTCTGTTTCATTGCTCGCACCGCATGCTTGCAACCAAGCATTACCCCGGTCAGATTGACCTCCATCACCCGATTCCAATCGTCGAGTTCGATATCTTCAATACTCTGGCGAAATACCATGCCGGCATTGTTCACCAGCACATCCAGATGTCCGCAGCGCGCCGTGACATCAGCAGTCAGGACCTGCCAATCAGACTCACTGGTCACATCATGCCGCCGGAATACACAACCCAGCTCTTCCGCCAGCAATAGCCCACGCTGGCTGTCAATATCTGCAATGATCACCTGCGCGCCCTGGCCGACAAACGCCCGGACACACGCCTCACCAATGCCAGAAGCGCCGCCGGTAACAATTGCAACCTTCTCTTCAAGTAACTCGCTCATTGCCTCACTCCCTCAGAAAAGGTGCCGCTGCCTGGTGACACCGGCGCGCCGCAGATAGTCGAACCCGCCATGAATCCTTCGCGCATAGCCACCTGCAACTGCCTTGGCGACAGGGCATCACCAACCAGGCGGATATCCCTAATCTCGGACTTCAGAGGCTCATACAGCGCACTCGACGCACGGTTGGCTGCCACCAGCACAATCAGCTGCGCCGGCAACAACCGGGTGTACTGTTCATCCGGTTGAAAGGTTCCACTGATCCGCACACCTTCAGGCTCCACCGCCACTGCCCTGCTGCGCAGGTGCTGATGGAAATCACCGCCGGCCAGGCGGCGCAACGCCGGTTCGGTCATCAGCGCGGCATCACACTGCGGTGCAAAGGACACATGTCGGGTCACAAAGTTGACACTCAGTCCCATCTGGATGAGCTGCTCTGCGACGGCTACCGCCTCGTAGTGTCCGAGGTCATCGATTACCACTGCCTTGCTCAGTCCTTCGGCAAGAGACGGTTGCATGAACAGATCCCAACTGGAGATGACCCTTGGATCATTCATACCCCGCAGCGGCTGACCCGGATTGGCAGCCTGCAGTCCATCCATGCGTGGCAACGAGCCTGTTGCCAGCACCAGTCCGTCGGGACGGTCAGCGAGCACATCATCCGCTTCGATCCAGTGATTCAGGTGGATCTGCACGCCCAGGCGATAGAGTTCCTGTTCCTGCCAGTCCAGCAGATCCTTCAGGCCATGCCGGGTGGGCGCTCGCGATGCCAGAAGCAATGCACCTCCCAAGTGCGACTGCGCCTCGTACAGCGAGACTCGATGTCCGCGCAGTGCGGCAACCCGTGCGGCCTCCATACCGGCGGGACCACCCCCTATGACCATGACCTGTCGGGCAGTGTTGACCGGGGGCAGCAGGTGCTCGCCGAGCTGCCCCTCGCTGCCCACTGCTGCATTCACTACACAGCCCATTCGCCCCTGCGGTCCCAGCAGATTGCCGACGCAGCCCTGATTGCAGGCGATACAGGGACGCACCTGTTCCGGGTGCCCCTCGCGGGTCTTCCTGACCAGCATTGGATCGGCAATCGTGGCTCGAGTCATGCCGACCATATCGGCGTCGCCATCACGGATTATCTGATCCGCTTCCTCGATCGTCCTGACCCGTCCAGTGACTATGGTCGGCACCGACAGCTGACGAGTGATCAAACGACTGACAGGTACCTCATAGGCGCTGGGCTCGTGCATCCCACCGATCATCTTGTCGAAGGCGTGGTAACTGCCCTGGGAGATATTGATGAAATCCACCAGACCGTTGGCCTCCAGCAGCTGCGCTGCCTGCAACACGGCGCTTGCATCCCAGCCTCCGGGACTCATGTCCGGCGCCAGGCGCACGCCCACGGCGAACCCCGGTACGCTGACGGCGGCACGTACGGCGGTCATCACTTCCAGCAGCAACCGCATGCGGTTTTCCAGTGAGCCACCGTACTCGTCCGTGCGCAGATTGGTCGCGGGCGACAGGAACTGATGAATCAGGTAACCGTGGGCCGCATGGATCTCGATTCCATCCAGCCCCAGCGACCGGCACAGGCGTGCCGTGCGAACAAAAGCAGCGACTACCTCATCGATCATAGACTGGGTCATCGGCACCGGCACCACGCCAAGGCGCGGGCTCGGCACATCTGAAGCCGACCAGGGCGGACGGCCATCCAGCGGCGGGGTATGGTGTCCACCATGCCAGAGCTGCTGGAATAGCTTCATGCCGTGAGGACGAACACGCTGCAGCAATCGCGTGTAGCCATCGCCTATACGAGGATCGAAACCGTTGAGCCCACTGGGGCTGGTGGGGTGGACTGACATGATTTCAAGAATGGACAATCCGACTCCGCCTTCAGCACGCAAGGCATGGTAATCAATCAGCGTTTCGGTCATGGTGCCACCACCGAAACGCGTGCCGTGGGCGGTCCGTACAATTCGGTTGGGAAGTTCGACTCCCCCTATGACAATCGGCGTAAGCGCTCTGTGCAGGATCATGTCTGGCTCGTTGTTGTTATTTTTTGATCGGAGGACAGCTGCTACTGGCTGGAACAACGGTGCCGGCATCCCTCCCTGAAGCGTTCTGCCAACGCCGCCCGATGACCAGGCTGGTGATCACACCAGCCTGGCCAGCTCGTAGGCCTGTCGTGTAGCGAAGGAAATCCGCCGTGGCGCATAGGCATCACCCAATAGATGCAGCTCCGCTACCCGGCCTTTCAGCGCGTAATACAGGCTGTTCTCGGCGCTACCGCCACAGGCGAGCACCAGATTGTCAAAGTCGGTGATGACACTCTCGCTGCCGGAATAGATGTTATGCGTCACCAGCTCGCCCGGCTGGATACCGACCACCCGCTCCATTACCCTCACCCGTGCCCCGGCGGCGGTGAGTTTTGCCAACGGCGCACCGATCGAGTACTTGCCGATCAGCGGTGCTATGGACGGCGTCGGATAGATAACCTGCACATCGCAGCCCTGGTCGGTCAGATAGCCCGCAATGGTCAAGGGTTGCATGTGGTCCTCCATCGCCAGCACCACCACCCTTTTGCCCGGCTTCACCCTGCCCATCATCACGTCCCGGCCCTCCAGCACCAGCGGCTGCTCGATGCCGGGAATGTCCGGGCGGCGCGCAGCCGCACCCGTGGCCACCACCACCACCTCGAAACCGCCAGCGGCAACCTTATCTGCTGTGGCCTCCTGTTGCAGACAGATCTGTACGCCAAGCTGCTGCAGGCGCCGCGCCTGATAGCCAAGGAAATGGTGATAGGACTGATTCTCCTGCGCCTGAGCCGCAACCCTCATCTGACCACCCAGCGCGGTGTCGCGCTCCCACAGGGTTACGTTGTGGCCACGCTCGGCCAGTAGCGCCGCAGACTCCATGCCTGCAGGGCCGGCACCCACAACCAGCACCTTCTTGGGCACTGCCACCAGCCCTGGCAAAGCCTCATGCTCATATCCGGTGCGCGGGTTGACCGAGCAGCCGAACTTGAACCCCTCCACCAGAATGCGGTGCAGGCAATCATTGGTCCCAATGCAGGGCCGGATATCGTCGAAGCGCCCGGCGCGCCCCTTGGATGTCATCTGACCGTCAGCGAACATGGCCCGTGCTATGCCGACCACGTCTGCATGCCCGTCGGCGATGATCTGTTCAGCAACCTGCATGCTGCTGACCCGACCGGTATAGACTACCGGAACATCAAGCGCGGCCCTGTACAACCCGGCGGTTTTTGCCCACTGGCCGGCCTGGTAATTGTGCGGCTGGATATAGCTTGGCGCTCCCCAGTTATTGCCGATTACCCCGTGGAAGTAATCCACATGGCCTGTCGCCTGGAGCGATCGCGCAATCTCGATGCCTTCGTCAATGTCATAACCGCCATCAAACAACTCATCCATGTTCATGCGGATGCCAATACAGAAATCCGGACCGGTCTTCTGGCGAATCGCCTGGAGAATTTCCTTGAGAAAACGCAGCCGCCCCTCCCGGTCGCCACCGTATTCATCTTCACGCTTGTTGGTGGCTGGCGAGATGAACAGCTCAAGCAGGTCTTCATGGTTCGCATGCAACTCAACGCCATCCAGGCCCGCGGCCTGCAATTCACCCGCAGAGAAAGCATACTCTTCGACAAACCAGCGGATCTCGTCACGGTCGAGGATATGTGGAACCTGGTTATAGGTGTAGTTCGCCAGCACCCCGGATGGACTGTGGGGCAAGCCTCCCTGCATGATGATCTGCCCGGTGGCGCAGGCACCGGCGGCATGGCACATGTCCGCATAGCGCTTTGCCCGTTCCCGGAAATGTGGCAGGCGGAAGACACCATCACGCGTCGCGCCCAGCCCCCATGGCTCGAAGCCCGGAATCATCACAGAGTTACCCAGAAAGCAATTCAAGCCGTCAATCCACGCCACGCCATCCTCGGCACGGGTACGCCAGTAGGCGAGGAAACGCTCGCACTCCTCTTCGGTACCGAATGGATTGCCTGTCACTCTTCCATGGGGAGGCAGCATGATGCGGTTGCGCAGCTGCATCTTGCCAATCTGCAGCGGCGTAAAAAGATGGTCCAGAAACTGTACATTCGACATTGGAGGCTCTCTTGATTATTTTTGTTATTAAAAGCAGTTCGGACTGCTTTATATAAATCTACATCCTTGCGCTGACCAATTCAATTATTAATGAAAGCATCAGCTTCCTGATTTATTTGAACACAGTCTTTTCAGACTCTTTCCATTGAAACAAGAATCCAGCGAAAGCAGAATCAACCGGCCAGCCGCTGCCGCAGCCAGAGCGGATTCAGGTTGCACAGG
>LSQX01299314.1_pt1 | contig 18473 bp, 14 predicted proteins | sample 654561 | NCBI WGS metagenome assembly LSQX01 (sample SAMN04489861, study PRJNA283612) | anaerobic digester metagenome | isolation source: 4 biogas reactors fed with cattle manure at either 37C or 55C with and... | place: Denmark: Kongens Lyngby | collected 2014
ACAGTCGGAGGTATAGCCGGGTATAATGACGGATTGCTTACAGACTGCATCGCCAACGGATGCCTAGGCGGCGGTTTCGACTCTGATGTCGGCGGCATAGCCGGAATAAATGACACAGATGGAATAATTGAAAACTGCACCGACAATACAAGCAGAATCCAAGCAGGAACTCTGGTTTTTGTAGGGGAAGAGGAGATGCTTTATATAGAAAACGGAGAGGGTGTTATTGAAGCAAGTGACCTTGAAGGCTGGTCCTATGACAGCGAAAGCGGCATCCTCACACTGGATAATTTGGAATGGATAACCCTGTCGCCGCAAGCGCTGGTGATTAAGCAGGATGAAGGCGATGATCTGACCCTTTATCTGGCACCGGGAAGCAACAACACCGTTATCTCCATGTATTTCGGCAGTGACTATTCTTGTGGAATAGAAGCGGGTGGGAGCCTGATTATTGATGGATCGGGCACACTAACGGCGCAAAGCGGAACGACAAGAAACGATTATGCAGATGGTATATATACATGGGAAGATTTGCAGATTAAAGGCGGCACGATAAACGCCACCGCTTGCAGTGCTTTATCTTGCGACAGCTTAACGACCGGAATATACGCAGGCGGCGTTATAACGATAAGCGGCGGCACGGTGCGTGCAGCGGCGGGCGATGCGACGGGTGAAGACAGTGAAAGCTGCGGAATCTACGCAGATGAGAGCATTTACATCACCGACGGCGCGGTGAGTGCAGCGGCGGGCGATGCGACGGGCGAATACAGTGGAAGCTGGGGCATCTACTCGTATGAGGACATTTACATCTCCGGCGGCACAGTTACGGCTGCTGCTGGAGCTGCAACCGGTACAGACAGCTACAGTGCCGGTATCATTGGCGCCTATACGCTTTCTGTTTCCGGCGGAACATTGACAGCGACAGGCTTTACACAGGCTGTAGATCCCTATTCCGAAGTGACTGTCGCTATTGCCGGAGGATACCGATATTGGGTGAACACAAGCGCGTCTGCGGCCGGAGCGGCCGGTCCGGTAAACAGCACTGCGGAACATTTTGTCAACTCGGAAATATATAAGTATATCCGCATTGCGCCCGGATTGGAGAGCGTTTATGTGCCAACGCAACCTAACTATAGCGCAGAAGTATCGGATGGCGGCACGATGCCTGTAACAGTGAACACTGATACCGGCAATGCCTCTGTTGATTTAAGCTCCCTCTCCGAAAGACTTGCGGAGAGCAGAAATACAGTCGTAATTTTGCCGCCTATCTCCGGTGTCAGCAGTTACACCGCCGGACTTCCCTCCGATTTCCTCTCCGGCAGCGAGGCGGGTTTACTGACCTTAAGCACTGAGGCGGGCAGCGTGACCATTCCGGGCGCTATGCTATCCGGAACCGGGCTTTCGGGAAATGCGGCCATTACAATCGGCTCTGCCGACAAGTCAGCCCTTCCCGAGTCCGTACAAGCGGCCATCGGCGATAAGCCGCTGATTTCGCTCACTTTAACGATGGACGGCAGGCCGGTTGAATGGTCTAATCCCGATGCACCGGTAACGGTTTCCATCCCCTACACGCCGACAGCCGAAGAGCTTTTGCATCCTGAAAGCATCGTCATCTGGTTTATTGACGGCAGCGGTAAGATTGTCACCATCCCCAGCGGACGCTTTGACCCTTCGAGCGGAACGGTCACCTTCAGCACTACCCATTTCAGCGACTATGCCGTGGCCTATCATCTCGTTGGCTTTAACGATGTGGCGGTGGATGTCTGGTATACAAAGGCAGTTAGCTTTTTAGCAGCCAGAGAAATCACCACAGGCACCGGCAACGGCAATTACAGCCCCGAAGCAGCGCTGACGCGCGGCGAATTTATCGTACTTCTGATGCGCGCCTATGGCATCTCTCCCGACCTTGACCCCGGGGAGAACTTTGAAGACGCGGGCAGCACATATTATACCGGCTACCTCGCGGCGGCTAAACGGCTTGGCCTGTCAAACGGGGTAGGGAACAACCGGTATGTGCCTGAACTGGAAATTACACGGCAGGAGATGTTTACGCTTCTATATAATATTCTGAAATCCGTCAACCGATTGCCGCAGGGCGAATCGGCCAAAACCATCTCCGATTTTACCGATTCCGGGCAAGTCGATGTCTGGGCGAAAGACGCCATGGCGCTTTTGGTTAAAACAGGTGTTGTCCGCGGCGATAACGGCGCACTCAGGCCGCTCAGCACGGCTACCAGAGCCGAAATGGCGCAACTAATCTATCGTATGCTGGGAAATGAGATAAGCTGAACAAAGACAAAAAGACGGCTCATCTGGCNNGCCAGATGAGCCGTCTTTTTGTCTTCACACATGAAAAACCAAATAAAAGCTATACTAAAAGAAAACAAAATGAAAATGCAAAGCTGACAGAGGAAAAGCAATGTTCGGTTTTCTGTATAAAAAAGCAAAGGCGCTGTTTTCAAAAAAAGGAACGGACAGTAAGCAAGAAGACTTCAGCCAAAAACAAACGCCGGTTTCGCGCACGCTTGCCGATAATATAAAAACAATAAGAGAAGAGATGCTGCTCAGCTGCGATGTGATCAGCCGCGAGATCACAATCGGTAAAGAGCGCAGCACGCGTGCCGCAATAATTTTTATCGATGGAATGGCGGATAAGAAGATCATCAATGACAATGTTCTCAAGCCGCTTATGAATATTTCCGGTTTTCCAATTAGCCCGGGAAGTACAGACCGTAAAACCGGAATAATCAAGGTAATTGAACAATCGGTTTTAGCGATCAGCAATATCGCTGAGGTCCAGAACATAAACGAAGCGATAAGCGAGCTTCTGACCGGAAACACGGTTTTATTTGTGGATGGAGACGACACGGCGCTGGCAATCAGCGCAAAAGGTTTTGAAAAGCGCAGTGTGGATGAGCCGCCCAGCGAAGCGGTCATCAGAGGCCCGAGAGAGTGCTTTATCGAAGATATAAAGACGAACACATCATTGATCCGGCGGAAAATCAAAAATCAGGAATTACGCGTGGAGACGATGACCATCGGGCAGAGGACAAGGACAGTAGTGAGCATCGCCTATATAAGCGGGGTCGCCAATGCCGGACTGGTCGAAACGGTAAAAAATCGGTTGAAAGCGATTTCAACCGATTCGATACTTGAGTCGGGGTATATTGAGCAGTTCATTGAGGATTCGCCCGCGTCGATATTTTCCACGATCGGCTATACCGAAAAGCCCGATGTGGCCGCGGCGAAGATTCTTGAGGGGCGCGTTGCGATTTTAGTGGACGGAACGCCGTTTGTGCTGACTGCGCCTATGCTTTTTGCCGAGTATTTTCAATCGGCGGAGGACTATTATTTCAGGCCGTATTACGCGACGCTCCTGCGGATAGTAAGGATTATTGCGGCGATGACGACGATTCTTGCGCCCGCAATTTATGTGTCCGTCACCACGTTTCATCAGGAGCTGCTGCCGACGGGCCTGCTGATAACCATGGCCAGCGCCAGAGAGGGCATACCGTTTCCGGCGTTTGTCGAGTGCTTAATCATGATCGTAACCTTTGAAATCCTGCGCGAGGCCGGAATCAGGCTTCCGCGCACGGTCGGGCAGGCGCTGAGCATTGTGGGTGCGCTTGTTATCGGCGAGTCCGCCGTAGCGGCCGGGCTAATCGGTGCGCCGATGGTGATTTTCGTTGCGATAACGGCCGTATCCAGCTTTGTCGTACCGAACCTGATTGAACCGATTGCCGTATTGCGCTTCATTGTGTTGATCCTCGGCAGCATGTTCGGCGGTTACGGCATTACGATAGCCATGCTCGGAGCGCTTGTCCACATGGCTTCTTTGAATTCATTCGGTTTTCCGTATCTTTCCCCGACCGCACCGTTCGACCCCGGGGATTCAAAGGATGCGATTGTGCGCGCGCCGCTGTGGATGATGATTAAACGGCCAAAAAGCGTCGGCGCCGCGGATAAAAAGCGCAGAGATAAGGTTGTTCCGCCTCCGACCGGTGAAAATGACGGAGGCGAAGATGAAAACGCTTAAGAATGCGTGCAAACGATTGACAGCCTGTATTGTCGCGCTGAGCGTTGTTTTTGGACTTGGCGGCTGTTATGACAGAAGAGAGCTCAATACGCTCTCCATTGTGTTCGGTACCGCAATTGACAAGGCGGACAAAAAAGGGGAAACGACGATTACGTTTCAGATCGCTGATGTGGGGGGCGAAGGAAAATCGGAAAAAGGCTCGCCGAAGGGCAGCGGCCAGATGTCCACACAGTATTTGAACATCTCGAATACCGGAAAAAACGCCAACAATATTATAAGGGATATGGATCATATATTAAGCCGTGAGGTCTATATCGCACACAATCAGGTGATTGTTATCGGGGAAGACTTGGCAAGAGAAGGGGTGCGGGACAGCCTGGACTTTTTTGCCCGCTCTCCGGAAGGGCGGCTGAATGTTTATATTTTTGTCGCCAGGGGAAAGGGTTCGGATATCCTGGAAACCGAACCAAAACTGGAGAAAATGCCAAGTGACGACCTGGTCAGAACTCTCATGGTCCAGAAAAGGACATCCGAGGCGCCGATCATTACGGAATTTGACCTGATCAAGGGGCTGATCAGCAAAACCACCTGCTCAATTGTGCCTATCGTATACATTAAGGAGATTGAAGACAAAGAAAACGTGTGTGTGGAAGGCTGCGCTGTGTTCAAGGACGGCAAAATGATCGCAGAACTCGATAAAAAAGAAACAAGAGGCGTTTTATGGATTAGGAACGAAGTCAAAAATGGTGCATTTCTGGTTGATGTCGAGGGTACCAAAGCGACGGTGGAAATCAGAGAGGCCCGGAGCAAGGTAAAGCCCGAAATAAGAGACGACGGGAAAATTGTTCTCAAAATTCAAGTTAATGCAATGGTCGGTCTGGGGGATCAATACGGGAAGTTCAACCTGAGCGACCCCACGAATATTCCGGAGGGGCTCAAAATGACCGAGCGGGCAATAAGAAAAGAGATCCGCAACGCGTTTAACAAGGTGAAGGCGATAAATGCGGATGTTATCGGTTTCGGGGATTGCCTGAGACAAAGATATCCCAAAAAGTGGGAACAAGTTAAAGATCATTGGGATGAGACATTCAAAGACATCGAAGCGGAAATTACCGTAAAAATCAAAGCGGACGGAAACGGAAGGATAGACACGCCGCTGCATCCGTCGCAAGGATAGCTTCAACATAGCGGAGGGTTTAATGAGCGAAGGGATAAGGACAAAGCAGCTTATGTTCTCGGTCAGCGCTTTTATCACCGCGTCCAGTATTTTGACCAAAAACCTGTATGCGTTTACTGTGCAGGATTCCTGGATGGCGATAATTTTGGCTGTAATCACAAGCCTCATCATTGTGGCTGTCTACGCGGCTTTGGCAAACAGGTTTCCCGGCTGCAGCCTGATTGAAATCAACGACGCCGCCTTCGGGCCGATTTTGGGAAAAGCAGTTTCGGCAATGTATATTTTCTATTTTCTGTCACTGCTTTATTTCAATACTTTGGATCTAAGCTCTTTCATCAAAGAAATAATCCTGCCTAATACGCCGGTTATTATGACAATCGTTATGTTTGTTTTTATATGTGCCTGGGCTGTCCGGACGGGAGCGGAAAGCATGACCCGATACGGCGCGCTGCTTACCTTTATCGTTACCGGTACGATACTGCTCAACGGGTTTCTTTTGCTCAAATACGTAAACATCAGAAACTTTCTGCCGATGTTTACAAAGCCGATTAAAAATTACCTGATCGGCACGCATATTATGACTATGCTGCCGCTGAGCGAGATCCTCTGCTTTATTATGCTGTTTCCCTATATGAAGCAAAAAAAGGACGCCGGCAAGGCGCTCTCAGGGGGCCTTTTAATCGGAGCCGCCGTACTTTTTTTGATTGTGGTCAGGGATATCTCAGTAATGGGAAATGTCATTCAAATAGCATCAAGGCCGACATTCATGGTTGCGCGGTTAGTCGATGTCGGAGAGGTGCTGACGCGTTTGGAGATCATCTATGCCTTTATTTTAATTGCAATGCTTTTTTTCAAGGTCAGCATTCTTTACTTTTCAGCCGTCAGCGCAATCGCACGCGTTTTAAAGCTGGAATCCTACACGTACCTGATTGTGATCATCGGCGTGCTGACGGTTATTTATTCCATGTCGATTTTTGATGCGGCATATGAGCATGCCATCTGGAACATGACCGCCGCGGCAACATATTCGACTTTTTTCATTGTTTTGCTGCCGGTTGTTACGCTGCTTACGGCTGTTATCCGCAAGGCTTCGCGGACAGAGACCTCACTGTAATAGAAAATGCAGTGCTATAGGAATTGCGTTGTTCCGATAAATTGGAGTATTTTATGAATCTGCTCGTTATAATAATATTTGGATTGCTTGCCCTTTACGACTTTTCGTCTTTGGTCAAAAAGAAGAAATGGTATGAGGTTGAGGTGCTGCTGTTCTTTTATGTTTTCGTTTTTACGCTGGCCATGCTGACGGTGAACGGCGTCAAGCTGCCAAGCCCTGCCAAAGGCGCACAGCATCTGATTGTCGATATTTTGAAAATCGGTTACCCAAAGCCGTGATTCCAAAGCCTCCGAGCGTGTTGGAATCATGGCTTTTTTGTGATTTTTGTTATATAGTGATTGACATATGCCGGAAAAATGATAAAATCAGGTTGATGACATATGTCATTAATTACTTTGGAGCGAGGTTACATCATGCCCAGACCGGTAAAACGCAGAAAGGTATGCCGCTTGCCGCAAAGCGCTTGCTTTGGGCCACTATTATCAGATAAAACGGGACATCAGAGCGTTTCAATGTCCGTGGATGAATACGAGACTATCAGGCTCATCGATCATCAGGGTTTTACGCAGGAAGAGTGCGCGAAGCAGATGAATGTGGCCCGGACAACCGCACAAAGCATGTATGCCCGCGCCAGAAAGAAGCTGGCGGATTGCCTTGTTAACGGAAAGGCGCTCAGGATAAAAGGCGGAAATGTTGAGATTTGCAGCGGCCTTGAAAAAACCTGCCGGTGCGGCGGATGCAAACGGCATAGAACCAGCGGCAATCTTCAGCAGGGGACGGATTAAAGAGCCGGCAGATATTGCGGATCAAAAGACGGATAGGATTCATGACAAAGACACAAATATAAAAGGAGCGAAACGGATTGAGCGAAAGATGCGACAACAATTGTTCGGGATGCAGCGAGGAATGCAGCGAAAGAAAAGCGGAGTTAATGACCGAAAAAGCACATGAGCTGAGCAACATCAAAAAGGTAATCGGCGTGGTCAGCGGTAAGGGCGGCGTGGGCAAGTCCCTTGTGACCTCGATGCTGGCTGTGCTGATGAACAAAAAAGGGTACAAGACGGCTGTTCTGGATGCGGACATCACCGGACCATCCATTCCGAAGGCCTTCGGTCTTAAGCAGAGGGCTTCCGGTAGCGATCTTGGCCTGTTCCCGGTCGAGAGCAAAACAGGCATCAAGGTCATGTCGCTTAACCTTCTTGTGGAAAGCGAGACGGATCCTGTGATCTGGAGAGGGCCAATCATCGGCAACATGGTCAAGCAGTTCTGGACGGACGTCATCTGGGGTGATATCGATTTCATGTTTATCGATATGCCGCCCGGTACGGGTGATGTCCCGCTGACGGTCTTTCAGTCCGTGCCGGTGGATGGAATTATCATTGTTACATCGCCGCAGGAGCTGGTGTCCATGATCGTGGAAAAGGCCGCGAACATGGCGGAAAAGATGAATATCCCGATTCTAGGCATGGTTGAGAACATGAGCTATGTCAAATGCCCCGACTGCGGTAAGGCGATCAAGGTATTCGGCGAAAGCCGCATCCAGAGCATCGCGCAGGACCGGGGAATCAAGCACACGGCGTCGCTTCCGCTCGATCCCGGGATAGCCGCGGCTTGCGACGGCGGGAAAATAGAGCAGGTTGAGGGTGTCTGGCTTAACCAAATCGCGGATATGCTTGAACAATAACGGTATTTTGCCTGCAATCTAATACTATAAAACCATTCCCCTGCCTGAGGCAGGGGAATGGTTTTATAGTACGCCTAAAAAAGCGAATGTTGGGCTTCTTTCTTAACGAATTTCTCCGAATGATTCACCGAGCAGGAAACCGAAGGTTAAGGCGGTGCCGTGGCTGTTTCCGTTAATCAGCATCGGGTAATCTACGCCGTAGCGGCCTCCCGCCGCGTTTCCGATGGCATACAGGCCTTCAACCGGCGACCCGTTTTCATCTTGCACACGCATTTTTATATCTACCCTCAGGCCACCGACGACAGCCAGCAGCGCGGGCCCGAATTTCAGCGCGTAATACGGGGGCGTATCCAGCGGCATCAGCAGCTCGGGGCGTTTCCCGAAATCCTCGTCGCGGCCAAGGGCCGCAAGACTGTTGTACCTTGTAAAGGCAGAAACGAAAGCGTCAACTGGAGCGCCCATTTTCCCGGCGAGCTCAGACGGCGTATCGGCTTTTACAACAACGCCGCGTTTTTGGCCCCATTCCAGCAATGATTCGTCTTTTTGTCTATCGAAATCCTGCTCGCCCAGAATGTAATCCTGGCCCCAGAATATGCCTCCGCCGTATTTCAGCGATGCCTGAACCTTTTCGGGCCAGCGCGAATCGATGATCGACCAGGCGAAGGTCATGCGTTCCCGCAAAATGGAAATCGATTTACCTTGTACATAGTTGTCCTCATTCATAAACCGCGTGCCGTTGGGCTTTACGAAAAGAAAGCAGTAATTGGCGAAGTGAAATGCCTGCGGGTGACAAATCATCGGGAACGGCGTGTCCTCAAACGAGCCGCCCGCCCAGAGGCCCATGCGGTGCCCGTCGCCGTTATTGCCGCCTTTCGGGCCGTACATTTTCGCGTGGCAGCGGTTTGCAAGCGGAGCGAGGTCCTCGCACATATCGTCGTTCCCGCCGATATCCCCGGTTGCCAGAACGACGCCTTGTTTGGCGTTAACGCAAAGGTATCCGTTTTCATCCTGTGCGATTGCACCGGTTACGCGCCCGTTTTGTTTAACAAGCTGCTGCGCGGGGGTATGAAAAAGAAAGGTCACGCCCAGTTTGACGGCCTCTGTGTACATGGCGTATACGGCATCGGCGGCGCCGGCGCGCGCGCCCTTGCGCGCCATCGGACCGTCAAAGAACCGATGAGAGCCCGGGATTTCATAATATGTTTCGCCCTTGTACGCTAAACCCTGCAGAGCGGGGCGCGCCCCGTATTCCGGTCTCGTCAGGATATCGACGAGCCAGTCCATCGCCCGGCCGCTGTTTTGCACATAACGCCATAAAAGCTTTTCATCACACCTGTTGCCGCAGCGCATGATCCATTCGCGCGCAACGGCTGCCGGGTCGTTTTCGTAGCCTTGCTCTTTCATAAACGAGGAATTGACAACGCCGATGTTGCCGCCGCGTCCCGACCAGTTTCCAGATTTTTCGAGCACGATTACACGCATGTTCGCCTGGGCGGCGCGCAGCGCGCAGCTTACCCCGGCAATGCCGGCACCGATAATAACGACGTCGGCGTCCAGCCTTTTATTGATTTCCTCATCGGGGATCGGAGCCGGTGGAACCGCCCAGGCACCCCACTTTGGATTGATGTTTGCCATATTAACCTCCAATGCCTTAGCTCGTGGCCGCCGCTTTTACGGCAGCATAATTGCTTAAAATGCTTACTTAATGTTGCTTTTTATAGTTTAATGCGTATTTTATAGTTTATCAGTATCTTGTTATATCTGTGGTTTAAGGCATGGTTTGATTCGGGGAGCGGTGGATAACACTGTTCTTTGATAAAATTGAAGAGCAGGTAAAAAACGGTTATCATCAGAGACACAGCATGAAGCGCAGGCACTAGCAGGCGCGGCTGGTATTAAACCGGCTGCGCCTTTCACAACTTAACTTATGCCAAACTCGGTTTTCCGGATTGTATTGTGCAACAAAAGCAGAGCCAGCAAGGCGAGACGCTGGATGCATCGCCGGGTCAGACGGTTAAGAATTTGAAATTGTCACTCTAAAGAAACCAAACTCTCGTTTAAACTGGCAGGATAACCCATAAGTCGGCATAAAAGTTTACAATAGTTAGAAGCTGTGTTATTATTAAACAAATACTAAGCGGTGTCATAACAAAAGCACACCGGAGAATTGCTCTCGATGTGCTTTTGTTTAGAATACTACAGAATTTAAAAACTACATTTCAATCCACGTCGCGTTATATGATACTGATAACGCAATACGACAGAGAAATATTAATATATTCAAACGGAAAAAGCAAACTTATTATTGACAATGTGAAAAAAGGATGTATATTAAGAAATTAAATACTACGAGGAAGATGCAATATGATAGCGCATAAACGTACTAGCGACGGATGCGAGCAGCCTGTTTCCATGCACAGTCGTAATACTGCCATACTCTGCCAAAGAAATGCGTCAAAGTTCGGGTTTGCGAAGCTCGGCTATTTATCGGGCATTCTTCATGATTGCGGCAAATGTACGGCGGTGTTTGCAGAATACCTCCGCTCTGTGGTTGGCGGTTATAAATTTACAGCCGCCCGAGGAGATATTCACCATTCGCCCGTAGGCGCTATTTTTGCTTATGAACGCTGGTATTGTAAAAACCGCTCCTATCAGACAGCCGCGCAGATACTTGCCATGGTAATATACGGACACCACAGCGGATTGATGAATGCAATATCAATCGACGGTTCTTCTCCTTTGCTCGAAAGGCTGTCACGCGATAAAAACGAGCTGCATTATGATGAAGCTGTCGGCAACTTTCTTCGGGAGGTTTGCTCTGAATCGGAGCTCGACGGGCTGTTTATTCAGGCTGTTTCCGAAATCGAAAACAAGAAGGCCTTTTTATCCGACTTCAACACAGGACTTTTAGCCCGTGAGCTTCTGAGCTGTCTCGTAGATGCAGACCGATGGGACAGCGCTTGCTTTGAATATGGGGAAAACCCACTGACAGAACGAGCGAAACCAAACTGGACTTCGGCGAGCGCCGCATTGGATATCAGCCTTAAAAATCTTCCGCGAGACAAGCCATTATCAAAACTGCGCCGGGATATATCTAATACCTGTCTTTCTGCGGCTGTTCGTAAGCCCGGCATATACAGGCTTACGGTTCCCACCGGAGGCGGAAAGACCCTGGCATCTTTGCGTTATGCTCTTCGTCATGCGTCAGAGCACGGCATGGACAGAATCTTCTACATAATTCCGTATAATACAATATTAGATCAGAATTCCCGAGACATTAAAGAAGCATTGGCCGATACTATCAGCGTCTTAGAGCACCACAGCAATGTCGTGTTCGACGATACAACACTGACGGAGCTTGAAAACTATAAGCATTTAACCGAACGATGGGAAGCAGACCTTATCCTTACGTCGGTAGTTCAATTTCTGAATGCTTTTTACCGTAAGGAAAATTCTTCTGCACGACGCCTGTGTCATTTATCACATTCAGTGATAATATTTGATGAAATACAGGCTCTTCCTAAAAAATGTACCCGCCTGTTTGAGAAGGCAGTGAGCTTTCTTGTCAAGGTCTGCGGCTGCTCTGCTGTGCTTTGCACTGCCACGCAGCCGCAACTCAAGCTCGAGCATAACGAAATCATGCCCGATACCGCCGCGCTTTTTACCGCTCTGCGCCGCACACGATTGATTGATGAAATCAGTGTGGCCAAAAGCTGCGAGAGCGCGGCTGTTGATGTAAAGCAGCTTGTCGAAAAACACGGCGCTGTGCTGATGGTTGTAAACACGAGGCGGACAGCACGAAGGCTATATGAGCTCGTTTACGCTTGCGGGGTACCATGCATATACCTGAGCACCGACATGTATCCGGCGCATAGGTTGGCGCTTATCGACAAGATCAAAAACCGCAGCGGCACCCCGCTATTTTGCGTTTCTACAGCGCTCATTGAAGCCGGTATAAATATCTCATTCCCTTGTGTTGTTCGAAGCCTTGCCGGTTTCGGCAGTATTTTGCAGGCAGCCGGCAGGTGCAACCGCAACGCCGAACTGCCTGACGGAGCCATGGGCGAGGTATATATCTGGAGATTATCCGAGGAATCTTTGCGGAACCTGCCCGAAATTGCAACCGCTCAGGCGTGCACAGAGGGTCTTTTCGCTGCGATGGACACTGAGAATGCTTCTTCGTCAGACGGTATAGCGGCGTATTTTGAAGCGGAACGAAAGGCATTTCTCGATCTGGAGGATTTCCCTGCCAAGACGGAGGGCGTGAATGTAACACTTGTGGATCTCTTCGGCAGAAACAGCGTAATACCTAATGAAAATATACGAAAGCGTTTGCGGCTTTTCGGTGCGTATCGCACCGCAGAGACGATATTTCGCGTTATAGACAACGACACACAAGCGGTACTGGTTGCTCACGGCAGGGGAGAAGAAATAGCCACAGAACTGTCCGGTAATCTGACATTGGATAAAAAAACACTGTTGCTCCGGGAAGCGCAGCGATATAGCGTTTCTCTCTATTCGCATGAATTTAATCAGCTTGTAAATATGAACGCAATCTGGAAAATAGAAAACGCGGGCGTCTGCGTTATGAGAGGAGAGTATTACAACAATGAGACGGGATTTTCCCTTGAAGCACAAACCACGCCTGATATTCAGTATTAAAGGAGGGTTGTTTTATGCATGATTCAAGAATCCGAAACCAAGTGAGTTTTCTTGTCAGCGGGAGATATGCGCTTTTTACAGACCCGATTACGAGGGTTGGCGGTGAGAAATCCACCTATCAGCTGCCGACTTATCAGGCGCTCAAAGGGGTGATAGAAAGCGTCTACTGGAAGCCTACTATAACATGGATTATTGATCGGGTCAGGGTCCTAAATCCGATACGCACCGAAGCAAAGCATATCCGGCCCATTAACTTCAGCGACAACGGCAACACCCTTTCTATATACACATACCTGTCAGAGCCAGCATATCAGGTTCAGGCCCATTTCATTTTCAACGAGAACCGTCCGGAATTTGAAAAGGATCGCAATGAAAACAAGCATTTAGCCATTGCAAAACGCATGATAGAAAGGGGTGGAAGGCGGGATATATTTCTGGGGACGCGAGAGTGTCAGGCATATGTAGAGCCGTGTGAATTTGGCAGTGAGGCAGGCTTCTATGACGGCTCCGGCGTTATGGATTTTGGGCTTATGCTCCATGGGTTTGATTATCCCGACGAGACAGGACGGGATTTCCTGTCGGTGCGCTTTTGGTGGCCTCGTATGGAAAGCGGCATTGTTGTCTTTCCCGCTCCGTCAGCCTGCGACGATTCTCTCCGCCGTGATTTGCGGCCCATGAAAAAAAAGGAATTTTCAGCTTTTTCAGGGCTGGAGGAGCCGGTACTCCAAGAACTGTTAAAGGAGGTTGAGACACATGAGCTGGATACAGGCTCTTTGCGAGACCTATGACAACTATTTCGGCGGTGAGCCGCTCTCCGATACCCACCCTCTTGTGCCGGTAGGATTCCTTGAAAGACAGATGGATATTTGCATAAAGATATTGCCTGACGGTAAGTTTTCTTCCGCAAGCGTTTTGGAAGATCGCAGTAAGTACCCTGTGCCTTCCAGTCCCGCAGCGGAAGGGAGGACGGGTAGTTCTGCAATACCCTATCCGCTCTGCGAGGAGTTGCGCTATGTGGCCGGTGATTTGACCCAATACAGCCAAACCGATCAATTGACATATTTTACCGCATATTATGAACAGTTTTGCACATGGTGCGAGGTGCCTGATGCGCCGCCTGAGCTCTTAACACTTAAAGCATATCTGGAAAGAAAAACTGTCGTGTCGGACCTTGTTAAATGCAAGCTTCTCTACTTGGATGATAACAAAAAGATTAGAAAAAAGTGGGATGACAGGAGAACAAAACCAGTTTTCTTTACACTCAAAAAACCTGCTGAAAAATGTATAGTGGACTTCGCCATCCTGTGCGGGAATGTCTTTGTCCCCTTGCGGGAGATAGAGAGCGTAAAGAAAAGCTGGCAAAAATTCCTGTTTACGACACTGCCCGGTAAACAGCTTTGCTATTCAAGCGGACAGCAGGAGCCAGCAATTTACAATCACGCTAAAATCGAGGGCAATGCAAAGCTCATATCGGCGAAGGATGATAAGCGTGACTTCCAGTTCAAAGGCCGGTTCACATCTTCGGAACAAGCGTACTCCGTCAGCTATCAGGCTTCTTCGAAAGCGCACAACACACTTCGCTGGCTGCGGGACAGTCAGGGTTTTCGTAAATACGGCTCCACTTTTATCGCATGGAGCACGACTGCCCGACAGATTATTGCCCCGCAGGACGAAGTGGATGACGGTTGGGGGGCGGAGGATAAAGACGATGAAAAACGATATCCCAAGACCGAGCAGGCTTACGGAAGAAAGATCGCATCTGCGATGGCGGGCTTCAAAGCGGCTCCCGAATACCAAAAAGGCTCGAAAATAATTATGCTTGGCATGGAGGCAGCAACGCCGGGGCGCATGTCAATTAGTTTTTATCAGGAAATAGACGGCAGCGAATACCTCGAGCGGCTTAACTTATGGTACACACGCTGTCTGTGGCGCCTGCCGCGATGGGGAAGGCCGGATAACAAACTGTCTGAATATATAACCACACCCAATCTTGAGGAGTTGGGAGAAGCGGTGTTTGGCGTAAGTGCTATCAGGACAGCCAATTCGGACATGAGAACAGAGAAATCCGTTACAAAGCAGGTTCGAGCCTTTAACATAGAAATGCTATCTTGCATCGTAAACGGGCGGCCTGTCCCGGATGTATTCTCACGCTCGGCATTCAGGCGATCGTGCAGACCGGAGAGCTTTACTAACAAAAGCGGTAAATGGCAGCGTGCGGACTGGCTTAAGTGTCTGGCTGTCACCTGCGCAATGGAAAGGAGCACTAATGAAAAGGAGGAATATGAAGTGTCACTAAATTCAAATGAATCGGATAAAAGCTATCTGTTCGGGCGGCTTATGGCGGTCGCGGACTGTGTGGAGATTAAAGCCATGGATAAGTCCGATTCGCAGCACCGCCAAACCAACGCCATACGCTATTTCAGCGCGGTGCAGCAGCGACCGGCGGTAACCTGGGCTGTTGTGGAAGCAAGGCTTCAGCCTTATCTCACAAAGCTGAGAAGCACCAACTATGAAAAGGAATTCAGAGCTTTGCTTGACGAAATAATAGGCAAGTTTAAACCCGGGGATATGATGAATCCTGACGCGTTAACCCCACGATTTCTTGAAGGTTACCACTGTCAGCGGTACGAAGTATTAAACCCGAAAAAGTAAATAAAGGGTAATCAGGTTTGGCAATTCAAAACCATGCAAAGCCATATGCGAAAGCATTTCTAAACGAAACTAAAATATGATTATGTGAGGAAAGATGATAATGAGTACGCTGAAGAACAAAATCGATTTTGCGCTGGTCTTTGCTGCAACGAACGCTAATCCCAATGGCGACCCGCTCGACGGGAACCGCCCCCGCACGGATTTCAAAGGCTTCGGAGAGGTCACCGATGTTTGCCTCAAAAGGAAAATCCGCAACCGCTTACAGGACATGGGTGAACGCATTTTCGTGCAGTCGGATGACCGCCGGGACGATGGCATGCGTTCTCTCAAGGCTCGAGCCGACGCGGCGCCGGAGCTCAAAGATCTCAAGCCCGAACAGTATGGCGAAACAGCCTGCAAGCTCTGGTTCGATGTTCGCGCCTTCGGACAGGTGTTTGCTTTCAAAGACAAGAAGGGCAGCGACAGTGAAGAAGGCAGTGATGCGGTTTCAATCGGCATTCGAGGGCCTGTGTCGATCCAAACAGCATTCAGTGTGCACCCCGTTAATATCACGAGCACGCAGATAACCAAGTCTGTAAACCTCGAGACAGAAAAGAACCCGGACAAAAAAGCTTCGGATACTATGGGCACGAAGCACCGTGTGGACTTCGGTTTGTATACGACATTTGGCTCAATCAATGTCAAGCAAGCGGAGAAGACCGGATTTTCGGAAGAGGACGCCGAGTGCATTAAAGAGGCTTTGAAAACGCTGTTTCGAAACGACGAGACTTCTGCCCGGCCTTCCGGCAGTATGCAGGTTGTGAAGCTCATATGGTGGAAACACAACTGCGAGATTGGGCAATATCCGCCCATTAAGGTTCACCGCTCTTTGAAAGTAACGGCAATTGACCCTAATAAAACACCAAGCTGCGTTGAGGATTTCACAATAGCAATCGAACCGCTTGAGGGACTGCAATTTGAGGAAATAGATGGCGAGTGAAGACGGTGACTATCTGCTTATTTCCGGTATAAAACACTACAAATTCTGCCGACGCCGCTGGGCGCTGGTTCATATTGAACAGCAGTGGGCAGAAAACGCGCTTACAACCGATGGTCATCTGATGCATGAGACGGTTCATGATTCTGGGTTTACCGAAAAGCGTGGCAGTTTGTTGCTCTCACGGGGAATGCCGGTTAAGTCTGAAAGCTTGAAGCTGAGCGGGATATGCGATATGGTTGAGCTGATTAAAACTCCGGATGGCGTAACAATTTCGGGTCGGCCGGACAAATATCTGATATATCCTGTTGAATACAAGCGCGGACGGCCCGATGAGAGGGGGGCGGACGCCTGGCATCTTTGCGCTCAGGTCTTGTGTCTTGAGGAAATGTTCGCAACAGACATACCCGAGGGCGCGATATATTATGGCGAGACGCGTAAACGCATGATTATTCCGATTACGGACGAATTAAGAAACGAGGTGCGGGCCGCCGTCTACGAGATGCACGAGATATTAAAAAGAGGGCACACGCCGCGAGTAAAACCCCAAAAAGCCTGTCGCAATTGCTCCATTCGAGAGATATGCAACCCATCAATTATGTCTCGCGGTTCGGTTAGAGACTATATCAAGGAGGTGCTTAACGATAATTGAGAAAGCTACTCAACACATTATATGTAACCACGCCGGAGGCCTACTTGCGGTTGGATGGAGAGAACATCGTTATCATAACAGGTGATGATACTCTGGGAAGACTACCTCTCCACAACATAAATTCAATTGTCTGCTTTGGATACAAAGGCGTCAGTCCCGCTCTAATGGGCAGATGTGCCGACCATGGTATAGCATTATGCTTTTTATCACCGCACGGCCGTTTTCTTGCACGCTTAACCGGTCCGGTGCACGGAAATGTGCTCCTGCGAGAAGCGCAGATGCTTCTCGCAGCAGACCCGACGAAACCGATTGAACCGGCTAGTGCCTTCCTCTCAGCAAAGATTTACAACAGCAGGTGGAGCTTGGAGCGCAGTCTTCGTGAACACCGGATGAGAATAGACGAGCTCTCAATGAAAGCGGCGATCTCACAGCAGAAGGATTGCCTTTTAATGTTAAAGGAAGCAAAGGATATCGGCACTTTGATGGGCGTGGAGGGAATAGCGGCAAAGGCATATTTCTCTGTCTTTAACCAAATGATACTTCGGAACCAAGACGACTTCCGCTTTGAAAACCGCAACCGTCGACCGCCGACCGACCGTATAAATGCGCTTCTTTCGTTGACATATACATTGCTGACCAATGAAATCTGTGCCGCTCTTGAAAGCGTGGGGCTGGATCCTTATATCGGTTATCTGCACCAAAAGCGACCTGGCAGGTGCTCCTTGGCTCTGGATATTCTCGAGGAGCTCCGAGCGCCGCTTGCTGATCGGTTTGTTTTGGCACAGATTAATCTGGGCGCTATTGCTTCCGATGATTTTGAAATAAAGGAAAACGGAGCGGTCTTCTTAAACGACGACGCCAGGAAAAAGTATCTATCCGCTTGGCAGAAGAAAAAACAGGAGATAATAACACATCCGTTTTTAAAGGAGAAAATTCCATGGGGTCTGGTTTCATATGTCCAATCCATGTTGATTGCCCGCTGGCTTCGCGGTGACTTGGACGCTTACCCGCCGTTTTTCTGGAAGTAGGTGATAATGTGCTGGTGATAGTGACATATGATGTCTGTCTGGATGTACCAGCAGGGAAAAAACGGTTGCGCAGAGTCGCTAAATGCTGCACGAATTATGGTATTCGCGTGCAAAATTCTGTTTTTGAGTGCATTGTAGACCAAGCACAGTTTTTGCGCATGCGGCACGATATCCTCAAGGAGATTGATGAATCAAAAGATAGTGTAAGATTCTACTTCTTAGGAGACAAGTACTCCGGAAAGGTTGAGCACATCGGAGCAAAACAGACTATTCATGTCGAAGAGCCTCTGTTTTTATGAGTGTGCGGACTATAGTTAACCAGCAATTCTATGTAAGGTTCGCACACAAAAAATGCAAACTTATCCGTTGATTGTATGCGTATATTGCGTAACGAAAGAACATGATATCAAATTAGCAATAAGTATTGTACCTTTGGCATAAATGCAACATTGATTTTTGTGCATTTTTGCTGTCGCTCCCCGCACGGGGAGC
>LSQX01349057.1_pt2 | contig 18469 bp, 17 predicted proteins | sample 654561 | NCBI WGS metagenome assembly LSQX01 (sample SAMN04489861, study PRJNA283612) | anaerobic digester metagenome | isolation source: 4 biogas reactors fed with cattle manure at either 37C or 55C with and... | place: Denmark: Kongens Lyngby | collected 2014
CAATACGACCGAAACCGTTAATTGCTACTTTTACTGCCATTGATTTTACCTCCAAAAAAATATAATTATTGAATCTAATAAGCAACATCTAATATTTTATCCACTTCTCCCCATTAATGCAAGTTTTTTTAACAAAAATTTAATTATAAATAAAAGATTCGGTATTCTAAACAAAATATTATTTATACGGCTTAAAAAGGGCATAATACTGCCAAAACAATTAAGGGAGATTCAACCGTGCTTTCAGCAATATATGACAGGTTCTGTTATCTTATGAATCTGGATCCGACAGAAAACAACGAATCCGAAATCAGGGAGGAGCTAAATATACTGCTTGTCCAGCTCCATGCGTTTTATGACCGCCAGCAGCTTGAGAGCAGTGCGGCTTTGCATGAAATGGAGCGTGCCTGCCACCACAGGCTCAGGCTTTTGCAGAACAGGCTGATGTGCCGCTGCGAGAGTGGGCAGATGTATGTTTGCGATATAAATGAAATGGCCGAAAATATTTGCTGTGCCTGTGACCTAGCGCTGAGCCCTAAGGACAGGGGAGTGATTTTTGACTCAAAGGAGGGCGATGTCCTCATTTCCTGTAATCCGGGCATCATTAGCTCCATTCTGCTCAATATGATTTCAAACGCCTGCCTGCATACTGCGGGTAGCCTTATAAAGGTTAAACTGCGCCATACCGACTGCGGAGTGATGCTCAAAACCTCCAGCAAGGGCAAAATTGACCTCGAAAGCCTTAGTTCCTCCTTTAATACCGTCGGGAGCGGAGCTGCGGCAATGCTCAGTGGTGCAAGACTCCACAAGGCATCAATTATGTGGTGCAACACAAACGAAAATGCCTGCTGCGCTCTCTGCCTGCCTGTCGGTGAAGTCCAAGGCGATTACTATTCTCCTCAGGATTTTGTTGAATTGCTTTGCGACAGGCTCTCAGTAGTTTATACCGGGCTTTGTGGGATAATTTAATATTTGCGGTTTACTTTTCGGCAACAAGTCTATAAAATAGGATTAATACCAATATACAAATATGAGGTGCAGGATGAAAAAAACAAATGTCAGAAAACTTGTTGTCGCCAGCTTATTTCTTGCTCTTGCTATGGTGCTGCCTATGTTGACGGGCCAGCTCCCGCAGCTGGGCGCAAAGCTTTTGCCAATGCATATCCCCGTTTTGCTGTGCGGGTTTATCTGCGGTTGGCAGTACGGGCTGATTGTCGGCTTCACCGCCCCGCTGCTGCGCTCGGTGATATTCGGTATGCCTGTGTTGTACCCCGTTGCGGTGGCAATGGCGTTTGAATTGGCAGCCTACGGCTTCTTTACTGCAGCTTTGATAAAATACCTTCCGAAAAGAGCCTTATGCATATATCCTGCCCTTATTTGCTCAATGCTTTTGGGGCGGGTAGTTTGGGGTATTGCCAGGCTAACAATGTACGGAATAAGGGGAACGGCATTCACATGGAGCATTTTCGCTGCAGGAGCATTTGTTGATGCCCTGCCGGGGATTATTATTCAGCTCATCATTATCCCTCCGCTAGTAATAGCACTTAAGAGGGTAGAGAAATCAGGCGGTGCTTGAAATATGGAAAGCATAAAGCAAGACATAAAAGCTTTGCTCTCAGAGGCCGACAGGGTACTCGTCGCAATTGATGGCATGAGTGCCTCAGGCAAAACAACACTTGCAGGCGAGCTTTTCAAGGCGTTTGACTGCAATGTTTTTCATATGGATGACTTTTTTCTGCCTGAAAAGCTAAAAACCCCCGACCGCCTTTCGCAGGCTGGAGGCAATGTCGATTATTTGCGCTTTAAAACCGAGGTGGCCGATAAGCTCACGCTCGGTGAGCCGTTTACATACAGAGTTTATGACTGTAAAAAAGGAGAGTTTTCACAAACTGTTTTTGTCATGCCCAAAAGGCTCAATATCGTTGAAGGTGCATACAGCCTGCACCCGTCCTTTTCGGGAATATTTGATTACAAAATCCTAATGAAAATTGAAAGCCGACTTCAGAGGAGCAGAATAGCACAACGAAACGGGTCAGCCATGCTTTCCCGCTTTCTCGGCGAATGGATACCTAAGGAAAACGAATACTTTGAAAGGTTCAATATAGAGAGCCTGTGCGACAGGGTTATTCACATAGGCTTATAGTCCTCCTCAATAGACTCATAATTCTCCTCAATGACCCTGCCCTCACTGAGCGAGGCTTTGACATTGATTATTCTTTGGTTTTTTGAGCCTCTGAAAGGCAGGCTCAGAGTTTTTTGCTCAAGAATGAATCTGCCGTCAACGAGCCGGTCGCTCTCGCTCAAAAGCTCACGCCAGCCCTCATGGGCATCTAAGCCCGCAAGGATTTGATTAAAGGTCCAGCCAGTATAAGTTATAACATCAAGGCCCAGCTCATGCGCCTTTTTTGCAAGCACAGAGAAGGAGAGAGCCTGCCAAAACGGTTCCCCGCCGCTTAGGGTTATTCCCTTGAGCAGCGGATTTTTTTCGACCTCGTTTATTATATTACCGACTGTTGTTTCGTACCCGCCGTCGGGGTCATGTGTCTGTGGATTGTGGCAGCTCTCACAATTGTGCGGGCAGCCCTGCGCAAAAACAACAAAGCGCCAGCCGGGTCCGTCAACAATTGATTCCTTAATTACTCCCGCAAGGCGCAGCTTGGTATTCATCAAAATCACTTCTGTTAAAAAAAATAAAGGTGCAGGTAACCTGCACCTTATTTTAACATATTTAAAGATGGTAAACAACAAAACTTATGAGCTGTGGCGAAACGCCGATTTATGCCTTTTTATAAAACGGGAGTTTTACAACCTTGGCGCTGAGCCTTTTGCTCCCCCTGACCTCAACCGAAACGGTGTCGCCATGACTGACGCTGTCAACATCAACAAGAGCCATCGCAACTGCCTTTTTTAAAAACGGACACATTGTTCCCGAGGTAGTCACACCGATTTCCTTTTCGCCGCAGAAAACCCTGCATTGCTCACGGGCAATCCCTCTGTCCGTCAGCTCAATTCCTATACGCTTGATTTTTGGCTCGCCCTTTGCAAGAATAGCAGCCTTGCCGATAAAATCGGGCTTGTCAAGCTTTGTGAAAAAGCCCAGCCCCGTTTCAAGCGGAGTGATTTTATCATTCATCTCATGGCCGTAAAGAGGCATTCCCGCCTCAAGCCTTAAAGTGTCCCTCGCACCTAATCCGCAGGGAATAAGCCCGAACTCCCTGCCCGCTTGCATGAGCTTTTCCCAAAGGGTAGAGGCATATTTATTATCAGTGTAAAGCTCGTATCCGTTTTCACCGGTGTAGCCTGTTTTGGAAACAAGGCAGGTGATACCGCCTATGTCAATATTCTCAACAAAGCTGTAGTATTTTACAGGTAGCCGGCTCTCGTCGGTGAGCTTTATGAGCACATCCTTAGCCTTTGGACCCTGGAGGGCAAGCTGAGCAATATCAGACGAAATGTCTTTGAAGCTGACATCTCCGCTCAGGTGGCTTTTTATCCATGCAACATCCTTGTCATGGTTCGCAGCGTTTATGACTATTAAATATGAATTTTCTCCTTTTCTGTAAATAAGCAGGTCGTCAACCACTCCGCCGTTTTCGTTGCACATCGGGCTGTACCTGACCTGACCGTCATACATTCCCTCGCAGTTGTTGGTAACAAGGTTTTGAACATTTTTTAGAGCGTGAGTACCCTCAAGCATCACCTCGCCCATGTGTGAAACATCAAATAATCCCACACCCGTGCGCACTGCCATATGCTCCGCAGTTATACCGGTTTCATACTGAACGGGCAGCAGATAGCCTGCAAAAGGCACAATCTTGCCGCCGTATTTGATATGCAAATCGTAGAGAGGAGTTTTAAGTTCCAATTTAACCATCCTTTATTTTTCGAGTAAATTTATTATAATGCCGTAACTTTTATATGTCAATGACATAAATAAGATAAAAACTAAACGGAATTTGCTCGGCGGGATTATTACTTATTGGAGGAGGTATCCTTTGCATTTACAACTGCTTTGCCTATGTTGTCAAAGATACTCAAATCAAAGTACCCTGTAAAATGGAGCCTTTGCCTCATGTTAGAGAGAATATAGAAAACCATTTTGCCCGAGCAGAGCTTTTCGGTTATCGGGTTGGTTTTGACAACGGTGTTCTGAACATCCCCATATTTGAACATTGAGGTCTGTTTTGAAAAAATACCTCTGGAGTAGGCAAGGATTCTGCCGTCATAAGCGATTGTTTTGGTTATGCAGCTAAGATATGCAGAAACGGCGGCAAGAACAAAAACCACGGCAGCGCCGATTCGCAAGTATATATTATCAACAATAACACCCGCAGCCATGAGCAAAACTCCGGTTACGGAAAGCTTGATTAAGCCGATAATATATGCCGATTTGTGTGATTTGTGAAGCACACCCTCACACAAAAAGTCACTGGCGCATATTTCAAGGATTTCCTGAGCCTTGGCGTTTGGAACAAGCAGACAAAGCTGAGGTATCTCCTGTTTTTCGTTGCCGAAGCCTACAACCGCAACCTCAATCGAGCTAAGCCCGAAAATCCTTGCAAGCAGCGGCCGCTTGAGAAATACTCCGTTAATCTTGCTCAGCTCAAAGCTGTAGGAGGTTTTTTTTAGGATGCCGCAGTCAATGTAGATGCTGTTTGAATCCATTTCAACCTTATAGCCCAGCGTATTGAGGCAGGAATAAATAACCGCAATAAGACCGCCGCCGAAGGTCAGAGCTAATGCAATCGGAAGCGAAGACAGGGACTCAGCACCATCGGGCTCAAAGAAAACAGGAGTCAAAAGGCTGAAAACCACAACAAGACCCTGAATAATGGGCAGGGTGAGCAGCTTGTGGCGAATAACCTGAGCGGTTGAAAATGATATCAGCCCACGCCTCTGTTCGGTTGCGGGAGCAGCACCCGATAGATTATTGACACCGCTCAAGGAAGAAGGCTCGACATTGAGCAGCCCCTGCTTTTTGCCGTTTATTTCAGCTTGAAGCGCCAGTGCAAGCGGTGCTTTGAGAAAAAAGGTGAAATCCGTCTGCTCTGAGGTCTCTGCGGAGTTGAGGTCAAGCTTGACCTTTGAAGTGCCGATAAGCCGTTCAAAAACGCTGCGCTCTATATTCACCGTTGAGATGTTGACAATGGCAAGCTTGGAAAACTTTTTAAAAATTGTCCTTTTCTCATAGATTAAATTGGAGCCGTCAATGTAAAAATAGGTCTTTCTCCAAAAAAGGAAGGATATAAAAATTACTATTCCGCATACTGCAGCGAAGCCGAGACCCGAAAGGGCAAAAACATAGTCCTGCACTCCCTCGGCGGTTGCCGCAAGGGCTCTCCAATATTCCGGATTAAAAATATCACTTTCGGATTCAACAAGTATGTTTATAGTTACAATAATGAGCACGATAAAAACTATTTTCAGCCGCTCTACTATAACCGATATATGATTTCTTGTTGGGGTATTAAACATTGTCTTGCGCCCCTTTGTTTTGTTTTATCGCAAGGTTCACGGCATTATTGAGGTGAAGAGCAATTTCATCCGCCTTTTTAAGCTCGAGAAAACGGAAGGTTGCCGACGAGCCTGCTGTTGTGACATTGACCTTTGCCACGCCGTAGATATTATCAAGAGGGCCCTTGATAACATCTATCTGATGAATCCTGTCGATTGGAACAAGGGTTTTCGAAACCCAAAATATGCCTTCGGATATTTCGATTCTGTCCTCGGCAATGAGATATTTATATCTACGGAACCTTATCGGCGGCACAACAAAAAAGTAAAAGCCGCCTGCCACAAGCGAAATTGCAGGCACAAGCAGCGCCCAAAGTGTCAAACCGTTAAAATACAGAATAATACAGGCGACTATTGAAGGAACAATGGGGAACAATGCGACTTTAATCAATGCGGTTAGCTTCATGAGCCTCAATGCTTTATCGGATAGTGACTGATATTCCATAACATTCTCCTTATTTCTTCTTTTGTAAGATTATATCATAAAAATTTGTAAATATAAAGTTAATATTTTCTTGCTTAAAATGAAAAGGCAATATATACTTGTAGCTATTAAACCAGAGAAATAAGTTGGGGTGATTTAATGAAAGTGAAGGCATATCATAAGGGCTTGGAGCAGCTGCATGTCGGCTGTGAGGCTCCGAGGGCATATTTTATTCCGTTTGAGTCAAGGGAAAGCTCAGCAGGGCAAAGGGAGACTTCGGCATACTTCAAAAGCCTTTGTGGGGAGTGGAGGTTCAAGTTTCTCGAAAGCTTTGAGGATTTCAGGGATGAATTCGCCGCAGAGGATTTTGACTGCTCGGCACTTGACGATATTGAAGTGCCGAAAAGCTGGCAGATGTATGTTGACAGGAATTATGACAAGCCCATGTATTCAAACCTTGAATACCCTTTTCCGACAGACCCTCCCCATGTACCCGACAAAAATCCCTGCGGGGTATATTTCAAGAATTTTGAGCTTGACGGGGCTTTTGCAAAGAGGGAGCTTTTTCTGAATTTTGAGGGTGTGGATTCAGCCTTTTATGTCTGGCTGAACGGGAGTTTTGTCGGCTACAGCCAGGTCAGCCATTCAACGAGCGAATTTGATATCGGGCATTATGCAAAAGCAGGCAAAAACAGGCTAACCGTTCTCACGGTCAAATGGAGCTCAGGCACCTACCTTGAGGATCAGGACTGCTTTCGGTTATCGGGGATTTTCCGTGATGTCTATATTCTCGCAAGGTCACAAACAAGGCTTACGGATATACATATCAAGCCCTCTGTAAACACTGAGCTGACGAATGCGGATATTAACATTAACGCCTCACTCTCACAAGAAGGAGAAATCGGAATTAAACTTGTTTCGCCGGACGGAACCGATGTCGGCTCATGGACTTTTAAAGAAAGCCGTTTTTCGGTTCACATTGAAAACCCCGTGCTTTGGAATGACGAGAATCCTGCACTTTATAAGCTTTTTGTAGCTGTCGGCGATGAGGTAATACTGTTCAGGCTTGCCGTGCGCCGATTTGAAATCAAGGATTCCGTAATTCTCCTCAATGGGCGCAAAACAAAGGCAAGGGGCATTAACCGCCATGATTCTCACCCTGAGCTTGGCCACGCCGTACCGTTTGAGCATATGAAAAACGACCTTTACATTCTAAAAAGGGCAAACTGCAACACAATCAGAACCTCCCATTACCCCAATGACCCGAGGTTTTTGGAGCTGTGCGACGAGCTGGGCTTTATGGTTGTCAACGAAGCAGACATAGAAACCCACGGCATGGGCTTTGAATACACCGGTAAGTGGGACTGGATGCGCTGGTCATTCCTTTCCCAAAGCCCCGAATGGAGGGAGTCCTATGTTGACAGAGCCGCCCGTCTTTATGAGCGGGATAAAAACTACGGCTGCGTCATCATGTGGTCGCTGGGCAACGAGTCGGGCGTTGGCAAAAATCACAGGGCAATGGCAGAGTACATAAGGAGCAGGGACGCTGATGCCCTCATTCATTACGAAAACTCGCATCGGGAGTTTAAGGCAGTGCCCGAGGGCGAGAATTATGCCGATATATCGGATGTCGAGAGCAGAATGTACCCCGAAGCAGATTACATTGAGAGTTATCTCAAGAACAGCGAGCATAAAAAACCGTTTTTTATGTGTGAATATGTATCCTCAATGTCTACGGGCGATGTCTATGATTACTGGGAGCTTGTCGAAAAATACGATAACTTTTTCGGCGGCTGTATTTGGGAATTTTGTGACCATGCCGTAAATATCCCCGATAAAAACGGAAAACCGAGGTACTATTACGGCGGGGATTTTGGGGACTATCCCAATGACGGAATCTGCTGCATTGACGGGCTGGTTTATCCCGACCGCAGACCCAGACCCGGTTATTATGATATGAAGCGTGTCTATCAGCAATATTATGCAGAGTATGACGGCAGGGGCGGTGTAATAATTAAGAGCCGCAGAAAATTTTTGAGCCTTTCCGATATTTCTATACTCTGGAGGGTTGAATGTAACGGCAAAACGGTGCTCAGCGGCAGCATTGATTCCCTTGATATCGAGCCAATGAGCGGCAAGGAATACAAATTGTTCGATTGTGACAAGGTTTCGTTTTACGGTCAATGCTACCTTACCCTCAGCTTTACCCTAAACTGTGATAAGCCGTGGGCGGAAAAGGGCTATGAAACGGGTTTTGAGCAATTTCGCATCAAAACTCAGGCACTGCCAAAAAAACAAAAAAAGCATGAAGCCTTGATGATATCCGAGCAGGAAGGATTCGTGTTTATAACCTGCGGCAAGGCTCAATATCGTTTTGACAAGGCTTACGGGAGGCTTGATTCAATATTGCTCTGCGGAACTCAGATGATAACGGAGCCTCTAAAGTTCAGACTATGGAGAGCCCCGAACTACAACAGAGGCTCGCTTGAACGCTGGAGGGAGGAGAGGCTAGACCATATATCCCAAAAGACATACTCTGCCTGCGTAACCGAGCAAAATGAAAACAGGGTTGTGATTTCAACCGAAATTTCACTCAGCGGACCCTCCGCTCCACCCGTAATGAGGGCCGGGGTTGAATATATATTCCTCCCGGACTCAAGCGTTTGCATTGTCGTCAACGGTAAAATTCGTGAAAACGCACCGCCGATGCCCAAAATAGGGCTTGAGCTGATTATGCCAAAGGGCAGTGAAAAGATGGAGTATTTCGGCAAAGGTCCGTTGGAAAGCTATGTGGACAGGCATATGTCGGCAAAATTTGGCTTATATAAGCTCAATGTTACGGAAAATTTTGAGCACTATATCCGCCCGCAGGAGAATTCGTCACATTATCAAACGAAATGGGGCTATGTCGGCGGCGAAAACGGCGCAGGCCTGTTTTTCAGGGGCGAGGGCATTGATTACTTCTGCTTTAATGCCTCCCATTTTACCGCCGAACAGCTCACGGACACGGCACATGACTTTGAGCTTGTCCCTATGGACGAAACGGTTGTAAACCTTGATTGGAGAATAAACGCCATAAGTGAGAATAGGGTTATAGCCTCCCGTCATCCCGAGAGGATTCTTAACGATAAGAGCTTCTCCTTAGGCTTCAAAATCCTGCCTGCCGAAAAGAAGAATATAGAGCCATTTGAATTCTAATATTAAATTAATTGTTATTTTTAGCCATAACTATTTATTTTCAAATGCAAATGTGATATTATTATTTGGTAATTTAAAAGGGGGAAGTTGCCTTCCCTCTCTATAAACTGAAATGGAGGACATGAAATGGCAAAGTTTGTTTTATCCGCGTTTTCCGACGAAGCGGCAGCCGACATCAACGAACAGATAGAAGCCTGCAAAGTCAACGGAATATCTCGAATTGAGATAAGGGGCGTCAACGGAAGGAATATCTCTAAATTCAGCGTTGACGAGGCGAAGGAGCTCAAAAAAATACTTGATGAGGGCGGAATAAAAGTTGCAACTATCGGTTCTCCTTACGGCAAAATCGGCATAAAGGAGCCTTTTGGGTCTCATTTTGAGGATTTCAAAAAAACAGTTGCGGTAGCGGGTGTGCTTGAAGCGGAGTATATAAGGATTTTCAGCTTTTATTTCAACGAAGATGAAAGCTATGAGGAATATAAGCAGGAGGCATTCCGCCGCGTTCGTGAAATGGCTGAATATTCCGACAAATTCGGAATTCGCTGCTGCCATGAAAACGAAAAGGGCATTTTCGGTGATATTCCGGAGCGTTGCCTTGAGCTGCATAAGGCAGTCGGTGAAAAGCTCGGCGGTATATTTGACACCGCAAATTACATACAGTGCGGCGTAGAAACGCTTTCCGCCTTTAAAATGCTAGAGGACTATATTGATTATCTTCATGTCAAGGATGCCCTGAGGGACGGCACGGTTGTACCCGCCGGCATGGGTGACGGAAGGCTTGAGGAGATTATGCGTATCTTCACAAAAAAGCAGGATGTCAGACTCCTGTGCGTTGAGCCACACCTTTCCGTTTTCAAAGGGCTTGAAGGTCTGGAGAAAAACAACGAAACAATTAAGGAGATTGAAAAGGATAAATATAAATATCCCGATAAAAAGTCTGCATTCAAGGCGGCAGTCGACGCTGCTAAAACGCTTGTCGAAAAGGTACAGCCCGTCAAAGTCGGCATTATCGGTGTGGGCAATATGGGTACCTCCCATGTCAGGAATTACTGCAAGGGTACCTTTGAAGAGGCGAGAGTGGTTGCTTGTGCGGATATCAACCCTGCCAAATTTGCAAGAATAATAGATTTGCTCCCCGAAATCAAGTGCTTCAACACTGCCGAGGAGCTCATTGACAGCGGCGAGTGCGATGCTGTTATCGTTGCGACACCCCACTATCTCCATCCCCCAATTGCCGCTTATGCTCTAAAGAAAGGGCTTCATGTTCTTATAGAAAAACCTGCAGGAGTTTACACAAAGCAGGTCAGAGAGATGAATGAGGTTGCCGCAAAATGCAACAGAACCTTTGCAATTATGTATAACCAGCGCACTAACCACATCTACCGCAAACTCAGGGAAATGGTGCAAAGCGGCGAATACGGCGAAATGAAGCGTGTCAACTGGATAATCACCAGCTGGTACAGGACACAGGCATATTACAATTCAGGCGGTTGGCGTGCTACATGGTCGGGCGAGGGCGGCGGAGTTCTGCTCAACCAGTCCCCGCACAACCTGGATTTGTGGCAGTGGATTTGCGGAATGCCCTCAAAAATTCATGCGGTCTGCCATGAGGGCAAATGGCATGATATTGAGGTTGAGGACGATGTAACCATTTATGCGGAGTATCCTAACGGAGCTACCGGCATTTTCATAACAACAACGGGTGACGCTCCCGGAACAAACAGGCTTGAGGTGACACTTGACAGAGCAAAAATAGTCTGCGAATCCAACAAGCTCACAGTCTATAAGCTTGACTGCTCGACAAAGGAGCACCTTGAAAACAATCCCGACGGCTTCGCTTCACCGAAATATGAAGTCTTCGAGCCTGAGACGGACGGTAAAAACGAGCAGCATATCGGCGTTACCAATGCATTTATCGCAAATATCCTCAGGGGCGAGCCTCTGGTTGCAAGGGGCGAGGAGGGCATAAACGGCCTGACAATTTCAAATGCCGCTCACCTCTCCTATTGGCTGGGCAAGGATATTGAAATTCCGTTTGATGAGGATTTGTTCTATTCCGAGCTGCAAAAGAGGATAGCGTCATCAAAGAGCAAGGGCGAGGTTGTCGAAACCGTTGCAGAGGATATGTCAGCCTCCTTCAAATAAGGAATAAAACAGTACAAAAATATAATAACAGCAGAATCAAAATACAATTATAGTAGAGTCAAAGGGGGTTGAAACCAATGCAAATGACACTGCGCTGGTTCGGTGCTCAGAAGGATACCGTGTCTTTACGGCAAATCAGGCAGATTCCCGGCATTTCGGGAGTTGTGCCCGCATTGCATTATCTCCCTGCGGGCGAGGTTTGGCCGCTTGAGGATATCATGGAGATGAAAAAGCAGATTGAGTCCGAGGGTCTGACAATGGAATGCATCGAAAGTGTCAATGTCCATGAGGATATCAAGCTCGGCTCTCCTTCTGCCGAAAAATACATAGAGAACTATAAGACCTGCATCCGAAATCTTTCGCAAGCGGGCGTTAAGGTTATTTGCTATAACTTTATGCCTGTCTTTGACTGGACGAGAACTGACCTTGCCATGGATATGGGCAACGGATCCACATGCCTTTCATATAATGGCGAAATGATTGAGGGCAAAAGCCCCGAGCAGATGTTCAGAGAGATTGACGATAATTCACACGGCTATGCAATGCCCGGGTGGGAAACTGAGCGTATGGGCGAAATAAAAGAGCTGTTTGAAAAATATAAGGGCATTACTGCTGAGAATCTGTGGAGGAATCTCAAGCATTTCCTTGAGGAGATTATTCCCGTCTGCGAGGAAAGTGGCGTCAAAATGGCAATCCATCCCGACGACCCTCCGTGGGATATCTTCGGGCTGCCGAGAATCATCAAAAGTATTGAGGATATCAGGCGCTTGCTCAAGCTTGTTGACAGTCCTGCTAACGGCCTGACATTCTGCACCGGTTCTTTGGGTGCAAGCCCGAAAAACGATTTGCCCGAAATGATAAGGGAAGTAGGCGGAAGGATATATTTTGCCCATTTACGAAATATAAAAGTCCGTCAGGGCAGGTTTAACGAAACTTCTCACCTTTCGCAGGAAGGCTCGCTCGATATGTACGAAATAGTCAAGGCACTTTATGAGAGCGGGTTTGATGGCTATATCAGACCTGACCACGGCAGAATGATTTGGGGCGAGGTTGCACGCCCTGGCTACGGACTATATGACAGGGCGCTGGGCGCAGCGTATCTCAACGGCCTATGGGAGGCTGTTTTAAAAAATTCGGAGGTTAAAAGATGATTATACATAATAACCTGAAAGGCAAGGTTGCGGTTATTACAGGCGGGGGCGGAGTTCTCTGCAGCGGCTTTGCAAAAGATTTGGCATATTCGGGAGCGAAGGTTGCTGTGCTTGACCTTCGTGAGGATGCCGCACAGGCTGTGGTTGACGAAATAAAGGCCTTTGGCGGCGAGGCAACGGCAATCGGCTGCAATGTTCTCGAGCGTGAAAGCATGGAGCAGGCATGCAAAATTGTCAAAGAAAAATACGGTGTGTGCGATATCCTCATTAACGGAGCGGGTGGCAACAATCCCAAGGGCACAACTACAAAGGATACTCTTGAATTAAAGGATATTACCGAAAAAGCACAAGGGGTCAAAACCTTTTTTGACCTTGATTCAAAGGGCATTGAATTTGTTTTCAACCTCAACTTTCTCGGCACACTTATTACAACTCAGGCGTTTGCTTATGACATGGTCGGCAAAAAGGACACCTGTATAATAAACATTTCATCAATGAATTCCTTTCGCCCGTTGACCAGAATACCCGCATATTCCGCAGCAAAGGCGGCTGTTTCAAACTTCACTCAGTTCATGGCGGTTCATTTTGCGGATGTAGGTATCCGTGTCAACGCAATAGCACCCGGGTTTTTCTCAACAAATCAGAATAAAACACTTTTATATAATGAGGACGGCTCCCTCACGGCACGCTCCAAAAAAATACTCGGTCATACTCCGCTTGGGCGTTTCGGAGTGCCGCAGGATTTGACGGGGATTCTTCTTTTCCTGTGCGACAGTGAGTATTCCGGCTTTGTTACGGGCGTGATAATCCCCGTTGACGGTGGATTTTCTGCATATTCGGGAGTATAATCCGAGTGAGCTCCCAAATTACTGGGCGGGAGCTTTGCTCCCGCCGTCAAATATTTATGGTACGGTGATTGTATGGATTTAAAAATCAAAAAACGGGAGTGCTGCACCTTTGATATGGTGTCTTTGGGTGAGGTCATGCTCAGGCTCGACCCCGGGAACTGCAGGATAAAAACTGCCCGCAGCTTCAGAGTTTGGGAGGGCGGCGGTGAATACAATGTTGCAAGGGGGCTGAGGCGGTGCTTCGGGCTCAAAACCGCAGCTGTTACGGCGTTTGCGGATAACGAAGTGGGCAGGCTCGTTGAAGATTTCATGCTTCAGGGCGGTGTCGATACCTCTCTTATTAAATGGATTCCCTATGACGGAATAGGCAGAACTGTCAGAAACGGGCTCAATTTCACCGAGAGGGGCTTTGGCATAAGGGGTGCTGTCGGCGTTTCGGACAGAGGCAATACCGCCGTCTCTCAGCTAAAAGAGGGCGATATTGACTGGGAGTACATTTTCGGCACTCTGGGAGTGCGCTGGTTTCATACCGGCGGCATCTTTGCCGCTCTTTCTCAAACGGCGGCACAGGTAGTCATTGAGGCAGTCAAGGCGGCTAAAAAATACGGTACGGTTGTTTCGTATGACCTCAATTACCGTCCCTCGCTCTGGAAGGATATCGGCGGCAAGACAAGGGCTCAGCAGGTCAACAAAGAGATTGCCAAGTATATTGATGTCATGATAGGCAATGAGGAGGATTTCACTGCCTGCCTCGGGCTTGAGGTGGAGGGTAACGATGAGGGGCTTAAAAAGCTCAACATTGACGGCTATTATAAAATGATAGATAATGCAGTCAAGGCATACCCGAATTTTAAGGTTATAGCCACAACGCTCAGAACAGTCAGAACAGCTTCGATTAATGACTGGAGTGCCATCTGCTGGGCAGACGGGAAGATATATAAAGGGCTTGACTTCCCTGCCCTTGAGATATATGACAGAGTCGGCGGAGGCGACAGCTTTGCCTCGGGTCTTATTTACGGGCTTATGACCTTCAACGATGCAAGCAAGGCAATCAATTACGGTGTTGCACACGGCGCATTGGCAATGACAACTCCGGGCGATACCTCAATGGCAGACAAAAAAGAGGTTGAAGCTATTGTAGCCGGAGCGGGCGCTAGAGTGCGCAGATGAATAAAAGGAGAGCAAAATTATGGATAAGGAATTAATCCTGACAAAGATTCAGGATGCCGGAATAGTTGCAGTTGTGCGTGCCGAAACAACCGAGCAGGCAGAAAGAATCACAAACGCCTGCATTGAGGGCGGAGTTGCGGCAATAGAGCTGACCTTCACCGTGCCGCAAGCTGATAAGGTGATTGAAAGCCTTGCAAAAAAATACACTCCTGAGCAGATTATCCTTGGAGCAGGCACTGTTATGGATGCCGCAACCGCAAGAATAGCAATGCTTTCGGGTGCGCAATATATAGTCAGCCCGTACCTTGACCTTGAAACGGTCAAAATGTGCAACGGCTACAGAGTTGCGGTCATGCCCGGAGTGATGACGGTGCGTGAGGCAGTCATGGCAATGCAGGCGGGCGCTGATATACTAAAAATCTTTCCCGGGGATGTCTTCGGCCCGAAAATAATAAAGGCAATCAAGGGTCCGATTCCCTATGCGAGAATGATGCCGACAGGCGGCGTAGATGTTGACAATGTCGGTCAGTGGATAAAAGCGGGTGCCGTTGCCGTTGGTGCGGGCAGCTCTCTTACGGCAGGTGCAAAAACAGGGGATTATAAAAAGATAACTCAAACGGCAAAACAGTTTATTGCCAATATTAAGGCTGCAAGAGGTCAATAATAATCTTATATTTACCGCGGAGGAAGCAATGTTTGTTGATATAGCGAAGGTCAAAATAATAGCAGGTAACGGCGGCAATGGTGCCGTCGCCTTTCACAGAGAGAAATATGTAGCCTCCGGCGGCCCCGACGGCGGCGACGGCGGGCGGGGCGGCAATATTATGTTTGTTGTTGACGACAATCTCTCAACTCTTGCGGACTTCCGCTATAAGAGAAAATATAAGGCGCCTGACGGTAAAAACGGCGAGCCGAACAGAAGGAGCGGAAGGAGCGGCGAGGACTTAATAATCAGAGTGCCCCGAGGCACAATAATTCGTGAAGTCGAAAGCGGCAAAATCATGGCGGATATGTCGTCAAATGAGTCGTTCATTGCCGCAAAGGGCGGCAGAGGAGGCTGGGGCAATTCTCATTTTGCCACACCGACACGCCAGACACCCAGATTCGCAAAAAACGGTGCGCCCGGCGAGGAATGGGAGGTCAGCCTCGAACTCAAGCTCCTTGCCGATGTCGGGCTTCTGGGGTTCCCAAATGTCGGCAAATCCACCTTTATTTCAGTTGTCAGCGAAGCAAAGCCCATAATTGCCGATTATCATTTCACCACTCTTACACCTGTTCTCGGCGTTGTGCGCCTTGGCGAAGGCAGAGCCTTTGTTATGGCGGATATTCCCGGACTTATTGAGGGTGCAAGCGAGGGGATAGGGCTCGGGCACGAATTCCTGCGCCATGTTGAGCGTTGCAGGATGCTTGTGCATATTCTTGATGCCGCAGGCAGCGAGGGCAGGAACCCTGTTGAGGATTTTGAAAAAATAAATTCGGAGCTCAAGGCTTTCAACTCCGAGCTTGCACAACTCCCGCAGATTGTCGTTGCAAACAAAATCGACCTTGCAACGGACAGTCAGATGGAAACGCTTGAAAAATATATGACTGATAAGGGGTACAAGCTTCTCAAAATGTGCGCTCCAATTGCTGAAGGAACAAGGGAGGTTATAAATGAGATTTCAAAAATGCTCTCATCTCTCCCCCCCATAAAGCTTTATGAGCATGAGGAAATACCCGTTGAGTTTTTTGAAAAGAAAAAGACCAGCGGCTTTGAAATCACGGTCAATGACGGAGTATATTTTGTTGAAGCTCCGTGGCTTCTCAGTATTCTTCAGCGAACCGACCTTGACGACTATGAATCGCTCCAGTATTTTCAGCGTGTGCTGCACTCGAGCGGAATTATTGACGCCCTTGAGGAGCGTGGAATTTCAGAAGGGGATACGGTGTCCATATATGACTTTGAATTTGACTATGTCAGATGATTTGAATGTAAATCCGCTGCTTTTAAGCCCATTGAACCTTGCTTTTGTGGGCGATGCGGTTTTTGACCTTTTGGTGCGCGAATACTATGTTGCTCAGGCAAACAGACCTGTCGGCACACTTCATTCACTGTGCGCCGGAAAAGTCTGTGCAGGCTCACAGGCGAAGGCGGCCGCCGCAATAGCGGAGCATCTGACTCAGGAGGAAAAGGATATTCTTCGCAGGGGTAGAAATGCGCATACCTCTCACACACCGAAAAACTCGAGCGGTGAGGATTACCACCTTGCGACCGGCTTTGAATGTCTGATAGGTTTTTTATACCTTTCGGGCAGGAATGAAAGAATTGCCGAAATATTCGATGCCGTGCGAAAGACCTGGCTTGACTGATATTAATCTGGAGGCTGACAATATGCCGGTTAAAAAGAGGAGAAAAATATCCCGCAAGGCTGTTACGAGCCTAATCATTGACAATATTGTGTGGGTAATCGGAAGTGCCATGTATTCTGTTGCAATTGTCTGTTTTGCCTTGCCAAACGAAATTGCACAGAGCGGAACATCCGGCCTTGCAATAATTATTAATCACCTGCTGGGAACTCCCATAGGGCTCACAAATCTTGTTCTCAATATCCCGCTGATAATTCTGGCATGGATTTTTATCGGTTGGAAGTTTGTTTCAAAAACCCTCTGGGTAACAGTTATTCTCTCCGCTTTGCTCGATATATTGAACCCTGTTATGCCCGCATATAAAGGTGACCCGCTTCTTGCAGCTCTTTTCTGTGGTGCAATTTCGGGAGTCGGTCTTGCCGTTGTTATTATGAGAGGTGCTACCACCGGCGGCACGGATATAATAGGTAAGCTTGTCAGAAGAGCCTTTCCCCATGTAACAATCGGCAGAATAATAATGGTAACGGATGCCTTTATTATTGTGCTTGCGGCAGTCGTGTTCAAAAATGCTGAAAGCGCACTTTATGCCGCAGTTGTCATGTTCGTCAGCTCACAGACGATGGACTATTTCTTGTATGGTACGGGGCACGGCAAAATGCTCATGGTTTTCACCAATCATGCCGATGCAGTTGCAAAGGAAATCACTGGCCGTACAAAAAGAGGGGTTTCGATTATCCCCGCAAAAGGCGGCTATACGGGTGAATTGAAGAGTATGCTCCTTTGTGTTGTGAGGAGCAGCGAGGTTCATAAAATAAATAAAATCGTCAGAAGCGTGGATGAAAAAACCTTCACGATTATTGCTGAGGCAAACGAGGTTATCGGTGAGGGCTTCAAGGCGTTTACAAGCGACCTGTGACCGTAAGCATTGATGTTTATGTTGCTGTATGATATAATATTTTTGACTTTTTATAGGAACGGTGATATTTTATGTCAGGACATTCCAAGTGGAGCACAATTAAGCGCAAAAAAGAAAAAACAGATAATCAGCGCGCTAAAATTTTTACCAAAATGGGGCGGGAAATAGCTGTTGCCGTGCGTGAAGGGGGAGCAGACCCCGGCTCCAATTCAAAATTAAAAGATGTTATTGCCAAAGCAAAGGCAAATAATGTCCCGAATGAAAATATTGAAAGAATTATTAAAAAGGCTGCCGGAGAAGGCGGGAGCAACAACTATGAAGAGATAATCTATGAGGGCTACGGTCCCTCCGGAATAGCGGTTATTGTGGAAACATTGACCGACAATCGCAACAGAACAGCGGGCGAAATGCGCCACTATTTTGACAAGTTCGGCGGCAACATGGGGCAAACAGGCTGCGTCTCCTTTATGTTTAACAAGCAGGGTGTCATTGCGATTGAGCAGGAGGGCGTTGATGAAGAGAAGCTCATGGATGCCGCTCTCGAAGCTGGTGCAGTCGATTTTCTGACAGATGAAGGTATTTATGATATCCGCACAGAGCCATTCGATTTCGGCAAGGTCTGTGACGCTCTCGAGGCGCAGGGTTATAAATTTCTTGCTGCCGAGGTTGAGTATGTGCCGACTACATACGCAGCACTTGAAAAAGAAGAAGATATCAAAAATATGGGCAAAATGCTTGAAATGTTTGAGGATAATGA
>LSQX01321769.1_pt1 | contig 18468 bp, 5 predicted proteins | sample 654561 | NCBI WGS metagenome assembly LSQX01 (sample SAMN04489861, study PRJNA283612) | anaerobic digester metagenome | isolation source: 4 biogas reactors fed with cattle manure at either 37C or 55C with and... | place: Denmark: Kongens Lyngby | collected 2014
ATTAAATTTGACGCGACAAAACCAACCCGTTATAGTATTAGATGCGGGATTCCGCTAGCTGGATCCGTACAGCCGTGTCGGCAAGCCCCCGCATTACTAGTGCCGGCGCTGACCAGCTTCCCTGGCTAACGGAAATTTCGGCCTGGGATGACTAACCCGCGAGAGTCCCGCAACAGGCGCGGCTTGTTCGCGAAGAGGAGTGTTTTCGATGTCTGACGAGAAGATTGAACAGGATCAGGTTACTGATTCAAACCACGAGATGTCCGCAACCCCATTTGGCGCTTCCGATACCGGAGAAGCCCAGGAAGCCACACCAGAAGTGACTGAGACAGCCCCGGCCCCGGCTGAAGGCGCAATTGAGCCTGAAGCACACGAAGAGCCGGCTGCCGAGAAGCCAGTCGAGAGAGAGATGACGATGGAAGAGGCCATGGCGGCCGAAGCCGGGATCGACTATGGTGGAACGTTCAAGGCTCTTAAAGAAGGTGAAGTGGTAGACGGGGTGGTCGTGCACATAGACCGCGAAGGGGTGCTTGTGGACGTTGGGACCAAGTCCGAGGGCACTGTCAAGCCCAACGAGCTTTCACGCGACCCGGGGGCTAATCCCGAAGATGTGGTCAGCGTGGGAGAAAAAATCCGCGTCTACGTGGTGCAGGCGGACAGCCAGGAAGGCGGCCCGATACTCTCAAAGAAAAGAGCGGACTTCGAAAACGCTTGGGATCGTGTGGAAAAAGCGCACAAAGACAAAGAAGTGCTGAAAGCTATGGTCTCGGACCGGGTCAAGGGCGGCCTGGTGGTGGACTTGGGCATACGCGGATTCGTGCCGGCCTCGCATGTGGGCAGTGGAAAGCTCAAGAATCTGGATAAATTCATAGGCCAGAGCATGTCTTTCAGAGTAATCGAGGTCGATCGAGAGCGCAGGAAAGTGGTTCTTTCCAACAGGCTCGCTGCAGAGGAAGAGCAGGCCGAAATGCGCAAAGAAACCGTTGCCTCGCTGGCGGAAGGCCAGATTCGAGAGGGCGCGGTGCGGCGGATCACAGACTACGGAGCATTCGTCGATCTTGGCGGGGTGGATGGCTTGCTGCACGTCAGCGAGATGTCGTGGACTCGAATCAACCATCCGTCCGAGGCGGTGAAAGTCGGCCAGAAGATTCAGGTTATGGTCTTGAAGCTCAACTTGGAACAAGGCCGTGTGTCACTTGGCCTAAGGCAGATTCTGCCCGATCCTTGGGTGGAAGTGCAGCGCATACATAACGTTGGCGAGACCATTAAGGTCCAGATCACCAGACTGGTGCCGTTTGGGGCGTTTGTTGCGGTTGAAGGCGGGGTTGAGGGAATCATCCCGAACGCTGAGCTTGCTCACAGGCGAGTCAACAAGCCCGAGGATGTTGTGCAGGTCGGCGATGAAGTCGAGGTTAAAGTGATCGATCTTCGGCCCGAGGAGAGGCGAATGACGCTTTCGCTGCGCCAACTCCTGCCTGCGCCGGAGAGGCCTGCCCGCGAAGAGCAGCCTGATTATCGGCAGTTCCAGCAAAGCAGAAGCGAATCTAAGACCACAATAGGGGACCTGATCGGCGGGCAGCTCGAAAAATTCTCAGCGATGGCTAAGCCGGACAGCGAGAAGGCGGCTAAGAGAAAATCTCGAGCACGGTCTGCCCAGAAAGAAGCCCTCGCAGAAGCGGAAGCTCTTGAAGAGGCCGAAAACATCGACGAAATCATCGAGGATTTGAAGATGGAAGTCGAGCCGGAAGTCGAGGCTGTAGAGCCGGAAGTCACCGAACCTGTTGTCGAAGAGCCACAGGCCTGTGAGGTCGGAGAAGAAGAGCAGGTGAGCCAGGAGCCGGAGGCCGAAGTGGTTGAGGAACCTGCGGCCGATGTCGAAGAGACTCAAGAGTCGACAGAGGAATAAGCCCAGCGTTTACGCCTGGTTATAATATATGAATAACGGCCCGACGTATTGCGCGTCGGGCCTTTCTTGCAGGTAGATATGTGACAATTGATGAAGGATGACCAGGTTGGTTCGGTTAATAAATCCGAAGGGGATCAGATGATTCCAAAAGTCTTGGGTATCACCGGGGGCATCGCTGCTGTCTAGAGCGCGGTGATGAATATACTGGCTGAGCTTGGCGCTGAGACGCTGAGCGCCGATGATGTGGCCAGGAATGTGCTGCAACAAGACGGGGTATGCTACAGCGCTGTAGTGGAGCGGTTTGGCAAGGGCATCGTGCGGCCCGACGGAGAGATTGATCGTGCAGCGCTGGCTGGTATCATTTTTTCCGATGCGCAGGCGCGACGCGATCTTGAAGAGATTACCCATCCTCGGATCATTGCGCAGATAAATGATAGTATTCGTCGATTTCGAGCGAATCGCTCAAATGCCGGGGCTGTTTTGGCTGTGGAGATACCGCTGCTGATCGAATGCGGCCTCGAAGATATTGTAGATGAGGTTGTGGTGGTTGCGGCGGAACCTGAAACGCAGGTGCGTCGTCTCACAACAGTAAGGGGCGTCTCCGCTGACGAAGCCGATCGCAGAATAGCCGCACAAATGCCTGTTGAGCGTAAGGTCGAGCGAGCTGATAGAGTTATATGGAACGATGGCTCGCTGGAGTCGCTGGAGAGTCTGGTTAAAGCGCTTTGGGCCGAAATATGCTTGCCCTAAAATGAGCAGGTGTGTTATATTGTTGGAACTGATGAGTTCGCTTTTGAGCAGTGATTGTGCGCCAGGTTATGGTCAGTGCCTATTGTATGCGTCGAGGATGTCGGGTTGGGCCGAATCTCGAGGCGAACTTGTCGTCATCCATGTTAACGCCCCTGGGGCCCACCTTTACATTTCGCCGATCAGTTTGGCCGGTAGGTATGCCTGCTGATCCTGAGAAACGGCGTGCGTGGTGGCGTTAGTCCGGTATTTTGGAAATATGCTCACCTTGAGTGAGAGGATCGTATGGCTCGATCCAGGAGGAAATCGACCGTTGAGGCAGCTAATGCAAATCAGGGCAATCCGGAGCTTGTGTTATACACTGGTTATCGCTCTTTTGACGACGCTTATGCCCGCGCCGTTTACACAACCAGCAAGCGCGCAGCTCATGCCGACGTACTCAGTCGGCGTCATTGATTTCGTCAACGAGTCGGGTGTCCAGGGCGATCTGCTCGCCAGGTTGGCAACCGACGCGGTTGTCGTGGAGATGAGCAAATCCAATCGATATGATGTCAGCATCACCCGAACGATGATGAACGCAAAGATGGATGAGCTTGGTCTGCGAAGTCCGCTGACCAAACTCGATCTTGTGCGGCTTGGAGAAGTGCTGAGCGCGGATGCCATGCTGCAGGGAGCGATCAGATCTGTGCAGTTGGCGGGATCCGGGGCGACCAGGCGAGCCAGTGTAACCATCGTGGCTCAGATGATAGACCAGGCATCCGGGGAGACTATCAACGGAGCGGTGCAGACCGGGACATCAGTCGCACGAGTCGGCTACACAGCGGATGATAACGCGCTTATCGCCGAAGCTATCAACTCCGCGGCCTATCTTACAGTAAAGACGATGGTCGATTATGTCATCCCTGAAGCGACCGTTATGATGAACGTCGGTGAGAGCCAGGTTATGATCAATAAGGGCGTGCGCGCCGGTATCAAGCCGGGGATGCGTATGATTGTGCTGCGAAATAGAGAGATCATCGGTTATATCGAGGTCACCGGCACATCCCCTGACGATGCGTATGCCACTGTGCTCAAATCGATGCGCGGCATTCAGCCGGAAGACAAGGCCAGGGCGATATATGAAATGCCGATGGTTTCGTCTTCTCTTAAGTCCGCACCATTGCCCTCCGGCGCACCGCGCAAGAGTCACGTCGGCGGTGGCGCCGGCAGCAAGATTGCCAAGTTCCTCATTGGGATCGGTGTGGTAGCCGGATTGGCTTCCCTGTTTGTGGGTGGCAGCGGTGTTTCCGGCGCCCCGAAGATCGGCACAGGCAGCAACAATCTGGAATTTACCTGGAATCCGAGTTTGTATAACCACGGTCAGAATGTTCACGAACTGCAGTTGGTGCGCGACGCGGTGGATGCTCTTGATGGTTCGATTCAGCCGGTAGCGGCCATCCGAGATTCCAGCCTTTGGAACCTTGGACGAATCGATGTCGCTGGTTTGTATGGAGGGGCAGCAGGCGTGGCTGTTACATACAACAGGCTTGACCTGGGAGCAAGTACCCCTACGGTTGTTACGTGGACGGTTCCGCCGGAGCCTTATGGGATCACACACACCTATAATCTGCGAGCGATTCTGCGAACCACCGGGACCGCCGGCTCTGATGGGCCAACCTATAAATATCAAATAACCAAATTGGGCAGCCAGCTTAGAGCTACTGCCGTCGAGCCGGTCACTCGAGATCGTATTTTGACCCCGTTCCACGGCGATCCGCTGTATATCAGCCAGCTTCGCACTGGTGATACCAACCTCACCTGGCTCGCCTCCCTTGGCGCGACTCAATATCAGGTTGTGGTGGAACCAATCAGGCCCGGATCAGGTCCTACATGGAAAAGCAACATTATTTATGCCGGGGCTGGGACGGAAGTCTCACTTTCAGATGTCGACAGGCTGGACTTAGCGAGAGCGTTGGATCGTCCGAACTATGTTGACATAGAAATGAGATGGCGAGTTGAAGTCAGAAATGAAGGAGACACAAGCCCGCTTTGGACATACCCGGATCAAAGCCAGTGGCCGATATTCCGCATAGGTGGAACTCCAGGAGGCCCTCCCGGATAGTTAAGGCGCGGGTCAGAGGAAACAGGAGGTCTCAGACATGAAACAAATTATAGCCCGATATATATGGTTATGGCTGTCAGTGTGCTTGATCCTGGCGGGGCTTCAGGCGGCTTATGCGGATGCGTTTGTGCCGAATGAGTATATCATTCGAGTCGCTCCGGGATCGAGTCTACAGACTGTGCGCCAATCCATAGCTCAATTGGGTGGAGAGGTTGTCAGAGTCCTGCCGCTGCCGAACGCCTACCTTGTAAGGATGGGCCAGCCGGCGGCGACTACTGGCTCGGGAGGAACGCTCCGCGCGTCTCGCGTGGCGGCTACCCCCTGGGTTGTAACCCGTTTCGCGCCGAACCTCAAATACGCCAAGAGCGCGATTCCGGATGATCAGTATTGGACAAACAACAAACTCTGGGGCCTCACAAAAATAAATATGCCGAGGGCGTGGGACACCAATAAGGGAAGCTCGTCGGTCGTAGTGGCCGTGCTCGACTCCGGGGTTGCGAACCACCCGGACCTGATCGGAAGAATCCTCACCGAACAGGGATATGATTTTGTCGACAACGATATCGACGCCAGTAACGACCGAGATGGTCACGGCACGCACGTGGCCGGAACGATCGCGGCGCAGGGCAACAACCAGATAGGTGTTGTTGGTGTGTGCTGGGATGGTGTGCAAATCCTGCCTATTAGAGTATTGGATGAATACGGCGACGGAACAACAGATAGCATTATACTGGGGCTGAACTATGCCTGGCAGAACGGGGCTGACGTGGTCAACATGAGCTTGGGCCGCGACTACGGCTTTTATGATTCGGAAATGCACGAACAAATTAAGATTCTGGATCAGGCGGGCATCATTTTATGCGCTGCTGCGGGAAATAGCGGATTCAGCGCTAACCCCGGCGTTGGGGAGCCTGCCTCGTTTCCTGAATGCATTGCCGTTGCTGCGTGTAGTCCAAATGATAGTATAGCTTGGTATTCCAGCTATGGGCCGGAAAACGAAGTTGACATTACCGCTCCTGGTGGAGATCAGAACTTTGGCGGCTACGACGCCGGTATTTACAGCACAATGGTGCACTGGAGCGCCGAGAATCCGATCTTCACTTATGGCGCCGAGCAAGGTACATCGATGGCTTGCCCGCACGTGTCCGGCGCAGCTGCTCTGTTGTTGAGTGCCGGAGTGCCGGCTGGCGATGTGCGAAACAGGCTTGAGAGCACCGCGCGCAAAGTGTCTTCGATGGATAAGCGCAAATATGGCGCCGGCATACTCGATGTTGCTGCTGCTATTTCTAATGGGACAATATCCATCGTCAAGCCGACAAAAGGCTCCACTGTGAGCGCGAATCCGGATGTTCGTTTGAATATACGGGGCATCGACCCTGCCAGCGTTGCCGTTTATATCGATTATGCCGATGCAAATGGTGATGGCCTGCCGGATAATCTGGCTCTTGAAACACCCGTCATCGCAGGGGTAGCGACCGCCGGATACATCAATGCAACCGGCACCGCAATAGCGTTCAACTGGTCTCAAGTAACGCCTAATCCTCTTGCCACGGGATTGCATTTCATTTATGTTTCAGCCAGAACTACAGTGGGCGGCGATCTGGTATCCGACTGGGGAACGTTTGAGGTAGCCGGCAAGATAATTCCCGCCGGACAGCATCTGTTGGCGTTTCCATACGGATTGAGCACGACGAACCCCGACGGGAGCGTGACGGTCGATGGTTTGCCATCCGATCTTCTTATAGATTCCGCCACCTCACAACCGCTTGATTTCAGATTGCAGACAGTTGACAGGGCGAGGTTGCATCGTTGGTCAACGCCGATTGGCGCTTATTATTCGTATATCACGGGTTTGGCTGATCCTGGACAGAACACACCCAGGTTTGATGACATGGCATGGTTGAACCCGGTGACGCGTATGCTTTTACCGGACACTTCAATCTGGTCCGTACCGACTGCGGGCGGCTTTTTGGCCGATGATGCATCGAGGAAGTTGCAGTTCCCGGCGGGAACCGGTTTCTGGCTTACCTTGCAAAGAGATGCGGTCCTGAACGGCGCGTATACCGAGATCAGCGCGCCGCACGGCTTTAGTACTTATTTGTATAAGGGATGGAATATCATCGGCAATCCATATACGCACACCGTGCCGTTGACTGCTGTGCATTTGAACTACCAAGGAATCACCAGGACCCTCGATGAAGACCTGCGAAGCCCCAGGCCGTGGCTTGACGCTATCTTCTATGGCTATGAATCCGGGGTGGGCTACAAAATAGTCCCATCTGACAGAAGGCTTTTGGATCCCTACCAGGGATATTGGGTTCGAGCATTGGTCGGGGGAATATCGCCGAGAGAAGCATTGACAATGACGCTGCAATGAGGCCAGTGGGGGGAGAACGTTAGGAGAAAGTTATGAAGATACATAAACGTCAGGCGGCGCTGGGAATGCTGTTGATTGCAGTATTGTTGCTGATTGCGGGGGCAGCTTTCGCGCAATTCGATGCGCCGGAGACTTACCCTTCATTCAAAGGCGACCCGGACAACTTTCCGGTATGGGTTACGCTAGAGAATGACTATATAGCCTGCAGGATTGGTGTTCAGGGTAATATACTGGCTAAAGCTGTATGTAATGATGCTGATGACGGCGGAGATAAATACTTTCGGGGCGATAAGGTCTTTCATACGGAGGATCACAAATGGGGTGTAAGCGGACGATACGGTATCGTAGCCAAGAAAGGCGACCCGGAGACTCTTGACGATGACGACATGCCGTTAACCTTTATGGGCATGGCGCCTTGCCATTATTTTGGTTATTGGAAGCTGCGAATCGGAGATGACACCCGAATGGTCGGCGACGGCGCTTCAGGAAGATGGTACAACCCGGTTCCCGGTCAGCCGATATTTACGCCCACCCGCTATCAGATTCCGCCGGCCGAGCTTGCGGACAAAGAGCCGGGATTGGGCTATACCGGCCCGCTTGTGCGCGGAATATGGAGCACATCCGGCGGAAACGGCTCCACTATTATAACGGATATCAGAATCCATCTCGTGCGCGATCTGGTACGATTCGAATATAGGATTACCAATACCGGTAACGTGGCCGAAAACATTGGCTTTCAGCAATACGGCGATGTGGAAACCGGTGCGCCGGCCTTCAGGACCAGCGACGATGGCGGCTACTACGGCCCATATCAGAATAAAAGCTTCGCGTATGTCCAGGGCGCCGGGGCAACCCAGCCGGCCGCCAATCAACAGGCGATGATCTATGGCGGCAGGGATTTTGCTGACTCAAAAACTCCGAATCCCGTGGTGCCGGATTGGTTCGAGGTTTACGACGACGTTTATAATCCGGGCGTTGTGACCCGTAATGTGCTCGGTTTGGAGGATGCCACCAAACCGGACATGGCGGCTATTGGGGAGCATAACGACCTGTTCCACAAGGACCTGTGGCTGCCGCTCCATTACCGACCTGATAAACTCCATAGTATTCTTGATATGGCGTGGCTGTTGTGCTGGGACCAGAAATATCTGCTGCCAGGGGCGACGCGGACTATCATAACATATTATGGGATAGGAGCGGCGACCAGCCACTGGACGTATAAATCCGGCAGAAACGCGGTTCGGGACAGCGCTGTGTTGAGCGTACAAGCTCCGAGGTCTCTAAAGTACGACAGCACAAACCTTTTGTCTAATATGCCTGAGTATTCTCCCTCTATGTTTTCGGTCAAGGCTTACGTTTATAACCTCGCTACAGACCCAGGCCCCTACGAGTTGAGAGAGACGACGGCTACTATCTCGCTGCCGAAGGGCTTGGAACTGGTGCCGGGGATACCGGGCAACGACGCCAGCCAACTCCTTGAAGAAATCGTTGAGCGTGATTCCGAATCGATCCCAGTGGAGTGGGTGGTCAGGGCGACTGGGGATTATAGCGGTGAGCTTCCGATATATGTGTCGGTGGCGGACAGCGATCCTTACGGCAGATACTGGCAGCAGACCGTAACCAGGCCCATCTATGTTCCGGCCGCTAAGAGAGGTCATTTCGACTTCGGGTGGCAGTTGATGCATGTGCCGTTTACATTTAACAATCCATACTTTACAGCTTCGGGAAATCCATTTGGATTGGTGCCGGGCACGTTCGGCGCACAGTATCAAGACCCTGTTCGCAACCGACTTATGCCGTTGACTAAACTGACCCCCGGCCAGGCGTTCTGGATGTATGTCGGCGGGCTGTCGTGGAACCAGATTCAGACGTTCCGCCTGCCTGCGGACGCAGCCATCGCCAGCGAATCCGGCGGCAAGCAGACTAGAGAGCAGCGAATCGCTCTGTCCAGAGGCTGGAATATGATCGGTAATCCATTTGTGTATCCCGTACATTGGGGTCAGGTATTGGTTCACCGGCTCAATGAGACAGTCACACTGGATGCTGCAAGTACAAAAAACTGGATGGATAAGACATTGTTCTCGTGGAACACCGCGAAGTGGGATTATGATATCACCAGCGATAAAGGGACATTGTTGAATCCGTGGACTGGATATTGGGTTTATGCCAAGCAACCGGTTACTCTTGTCTTCCGTCCGCCCGTGCTTCCTGGCGGGGATGTGACGGCCAATCCAGGCGGCAAATGACAGCAAGGTCTTTGACTTTGGCCGGCTGTTGGGATCATAACCCAGCTTCAGCTGGCAACTGGCACAACCGTCTTCGAGGGTAGACAGTGGAAGGTCGCTCCATCCGTTGGAGTGTGGAAGGAAGATGAACTATGAAGACTAATGGGCGTTTGCTCTTAATTCTATTGGTTTCAGCGTGCCTGATGAGCGCCGGCTCGACTGCGGCATTTGCCGCCTTGTCGTTAAGCCCCAGTCCATCCGCCGCCACTGCCAACTCCGTTTGGAACATGATGACGGTGTGGTCCGATAGCGATGGGGTTTGGCCGACACTGGAAAGCTCCAGCCGTACGGAAGGTCTGCTGAACGTTGGGACCTCCTTGGGCACTCTTCGCCAGTTCATTCCGGATCAATGGGGTGAAGGCCTGACATGGTGGCCGTGGGTTCCGTCGCCTGATGGGTTCGTGGGATTCAGCGAGCCACAAGAAGTTTTGCCTGATGAGCAATATCGAGAGATAGGTTTCATATCGGTTCAGCCCGATCCGGAACCCATGCCGCTTAATGCGTCCAATGTCAAAAATCCCGCCTTTCACCACGGCGTAGATTACGTTAGCGAAGAAGTCGTGAGCGACGCTAAGGCTGACGTACCGACCCCGGGCGGAGATGGATCACTGCAGGCTTGCGTGATTCAACAGACTGAAGAGGAAGACGATGTCAAAGCCCATCCGGCGGTCATCGTCACATCGAAAGTTCCGGTTGCGTTGGTGGGCGTGTGGACTTCGGCCGGCAAACAATTGAAGGCGCGAATCCGCAACGCCAAGGAGATATTAACCACTTGGCCGGCCTATAGCGTCATAGAAATAATGGAAGAAGGGGGCAAACTTCCCGAAGGCGTCAACGAGGTTATCGTAAGCTACTACGCCCCTGGAACCAAATACGTCATTACTGAAGGCAGCCCACTGCCTATGCCGTATACGGTCTATAGGGTCTCGGTTCGAGATTCGGGCAGGCCTTATTTGCTGATAAACCCCGGCATTCTCAAACTCGATCCGGATCGCAACCCGGCGAACCTGAATAAAACGGACCTTAAAGCCGAAGAAAGCCCTGTGCTTGGGATCTATCGGTCTATGCAAGACGTGAAAAGCGGGCATAGCTTCTTTAACGTAGAAGATGATAGGATCGACCCTGCGCACCCGACGGATCCGCCGCTGCCGCGATACGAGCCTTCTAGTCCCAACAATCCGTTCGGCCGGCTGTACTTTACCAATATTCCGGATGAGGAGGATCTCAGGGAAGGCACTGATTACTACGTAGTAGTTTCGACAAATGCGGTCTCTGGGGTCTACACTACGTCAGCCAAAACGGGGACTAATCATTATCTGGGAGCAAACGACAAACCTATAGGTTATTGTTTCAAGTCCGGTGTCATCCGGCTTGCCACTCCCCTGGAAGAGCCTGCTGTCGATCCTGAAGCTAAGACAAAGATCGCCGGCCAAAGGGTCTACATAGACTATCGCAAGCTCAGCCAGAGGACTTTTACAGTCGCCGGCACAACCAGCGTTGGCTTGGTAAGCGGTGTCACGGCGACTCCCGTAGGCGGGTTTACCTTTGAATCCAAGGATGCTCAATGCGGATTGGCGGACGGCAAGTTTACTATTGATACTAAAACATTGCCGTACGGGACATATGGCGCGAGGGTTGAATATTGGGCCAATTATGAGGGCGGACCGGTTGTATGGTTCGGCGGCTCTATTCCAATGAAGCATCACGAGTTAGGCCCGACGACTGGTGCGAGATTCCGTGTGGCTGTCAGCGCCGGGTTGAATATGTCCAACCCCAAACAGCAGCCTTATAACGAAACTGCGCTTAACAAGCGCAATATCAATAACAAACTTATTTACGATCCACGGCAGCACCCAATGTATTATTATGGCCTGAAAGCAGGCCCTACGGGTGCACCCTATGCGCACATTCTTACAGCTATAGGCCGTGGCGTCAAAAACAGGGAACTCGTTGTTCAGGATGTTAAAGCGGCCAGTGGTGTATCTGTTACGGTACACGACTCCGACAGTGGCGGGGCCATCGACCACGGGGGAGTAGTCGGCAACAGAGACTGGCTGACCATAATATCCGACGCCGCCAGACCATCTTATACTGATGTCGATCCATTGAGCATCGAGCCGGTTGAGCTGGCTAATCCCGCTCGGCCGGATGACGGGTCTAGCTCAAATCAGTTTGTTTTCCGGGTCAATTACCACAACCGCGACAACCTTGAGCCAAAACCCTGGCTGCGGCCCGCCGCAGACTTATGGAATCGCTGGCGCGTCGGCAGCGGGGTGGTGTTGTATTTGGACAAAGCCGGCATAGGCGATTATAGACCCCACTTTATGCAGCCGGAGAACCCGGAAAGCCGACTGGGGATCTATATGTATCGCATAATCCCGCATAACAGGATGGGTTGGGTTGGAGGAGTCCCGGACGACAATAGTTGGTGGCCGTTCCAATCGGATTATTTTGGATATAATCCGGATGGCACTACGGAAGATACAACGCTGTACCAATCTCTTTCTTGTGGAGTATATCGTTACTTCTTCGCGTGTTCGGACGACTCTTTGACATTCGAGGACGGGGTCAGTTTCCCGTTTGAATACCAGAGCTCTGCGAAGATGAATCCGGATGATCCGTTGAGCAAATCCGGTCGCCAAGAATGGGGTGAGACAGGCGGATTTTACAGCAGCACCGGACTAGACCCGTCTGTGCAGAGAACAGTAACGGGTTACCCGGAAGTCGACCGAGAGAAATATCGCCGATACAGTTCCTCCGGGGCAAATGTGTATGACTCGACGATATACGTAGACCGGCCTGTTCGCGCGCCGGGGAAATTCGAATCAGGTAGAGATGAACCGTATCAATACCCGTGCGATGTGCACCCACGCATTTCCTGTGAGCTGTCCATGCCATCCGAGGACGAGCTGGGTATAAGATATGATGACAAGATCTATGGGTGGGGCCGTTTCTTTGGAACCCTGTATCCATATAGATTTGCTGTCAACCCGCTCTTGCCGGGGGCGAAAGGCAGCGCCGGCGATGACGGGCTACGGGCCGAAACATCTGGTTCTTATAGCAAGGATATGAACGTATTTCGTATCCTCTATAAGCAGTTAGATAACAAAGCGCCGCTTTCGATAAAGCTGCATATCAACAACGCATCGGAGAAAACGGGAACTACCCCCGAACACGTATACAAAGAATATACGATGTCCCCGCGAGCCGGGCAGACTGTTAAAGACTACCGCAAAGGTGTCTGGTATGAGGTTAAACTCCAAAGCGGTGTCCAATTGATTGCCGGGCCACATACGTATTATTTCTCAGCCAATGATGGCGAGCAGCCGGTTCGGTGGCCTGTCAGACCTGATAATTATTCGTACAACTATTTCTCGGCAATACGTGAGTGGTGGGTTCCGTCAAAAAGCTTGGCGGCGGATTACGGCAAGCCTGATTATTGGGACAACGACTTTGCGCCGGGGCCATATGTCAACAGCGCGCCGAAAATAACCAATGTTTCGGTGACTCCGGCAAGCGGCAAGGAAGGCGACACCTTTGTCTACAAAGCGACATATTCCGACGCTGACGGGCAAAGGCCATATTCGACGAAGCTGACCATAGAGGTCAATGCGGCGGGGGACAGGCGTACGGTCGATATGATAATCGATCCTAAACACAACCTCAACCCGTTGACCGATAATTCGGAGCAATACATAGAGGGCGTGGACTTCTACTACTCCTCTGCTTCGATGGGTGATCAGGCCATGGAGAAGGGGACTCGCAGGTTCTTTGTTGAGTTCACCGACGACTGGGGTCGACAGACCGACGTAAACGACTTGCGTAAGGGCGAGACCACTCGTTACCCTGTTGGAGATGGGAACTGGGTATCAGGCCCGACGATCTCCGGCAACAGTGCGCCGACCTTGAGCAAGGGTTCCGTGACCTCCGCAGATGGCACCGCAAACGCAGCTACACTGTGGACATTTAAGGTCAACTATCGCGACAAAGATAACGATCCGCCCGCGGGGATCAAACTGTTCATCGGCCGACTGCAGCAAGGCGATAAGACCGTGGCTGAGGATAGCTCCAAGGTCAAAACCGTCATCTGGGATGCGGGCAACAGCATGATTAAATCCGAACCGTCCGATAACGTTTACAGCGACGGGGCGGAGTATCACTTCCAGACTCGTCTGGGCGCACCCGATGCGGCGGTGCTTGAGCGCACCAACGTGACTATGAACGACACACTTACCGTGACCCCGGTTGGAGTTCCGACAAAGGATATCGCGGCAGTAGTAGGTGTGTATATGGAAGGCGATCCTGAGGACAGGAATTTCTACGCAGGAACGCTACAGCCGTTTGCCACCGGGGATGCGACTATTAAGCTTGGGACAAACCTCCCCAATCCGCCGACCGGACAGCTATATGTTTCGTATATTCCGATGGCGTCTGCTGTCCAATACTACTATGCGTTCACCGCATATGACGGCGTGAAATATGCCACTTATGCCAGTTCGTCTAATGATGACAAGCGTTCAGACGCGGCCGGTTGCTTTGTGATGCAGGATGCGATACGGGTCGACGAGACGCATTATGTGGTTGTGCCGGAGATCGCCAAGCAGTTGACTTTGTCTGCAGCGTCGAATCGAATTGATCCGGATCCGGAGAGAATTGGTGATATTGTCAAGATTCTCGGGGTCTATCCCAACGAGAACCTCACGGGGACCAACTACTTGGCCGCGCCTGTGGATTATAGGGGCAAAACGGATACTATACAGCTTTCGGGACTCCTTCCTGCTGGGAAAATATGGCTTAAGTGTGAGACGGAGACCCCGATCCTTGGGCCGTTGCCGATGCAATATCCGGCCCCGATAGGAGTCATTCCGGACGCTGAAGTGTTCCAGAACTACTCCAGTAACCCTGATCCGCTGCTGCTGAACGGTCAGAAGAACGGATTTGTCTCGAATATCCCTAACGATGACGGCAGCTTCGATAGAGCCGTGTTGATGATGAACGGCACTGCGCTCTTCGAAGGCAGGCCGAGCGGTTTGTATGTGACTCCGGAGAGTCCTGCCGATATAGCCTCTGTAGAAGGAGTCTACTGGCTGGATAATCCTGATGTGGATCATAAGTATGATAACTACTTCGATCCGTCGCTGCTGGATCCGCCTGTAGTGCGGGAAGGCGGAGTGATTCTTGGTCCGACCGCCGATCACGCCGACAAGGTTGTGCTGGTGGATCCAGACGAAGTTTACAGGGTGCTTGGCGTATACGACAACCCGGATCTGGAAGGGCATAATTACTTTGCCGGAGCCGGCTACTCAGAGAGCGCTGCGCGTGATCAGTACGAATGGCAGGAAGCGTTTGTACTCGATGAAGCGCATGTTTGGCCATCCAATCCTATGGAGATCGTGTCCATCAGGGGAATATATAAGAGCATGAACGCGTCTCCGTCCGGGAATTTGATGCCGCCGGATGCCGATGGTTACCCGATGCCGTATATTACGTCCGGTCTGCCTGGTGTGGACGGGGAGCCTGTGGAACTGCCGGAAGCGCTGACCGATGATCCGCTTCCTTCAAGGCTATATATCGCCTACTATCCGCCGGGGGTTGCTAATGAGCTTGGGCAGATAGTGTTGACGAAAAAGCTGCCTGAGGATGTCAATACGGTCTATGTGAAGATATGGGCCAAGGGATTCAATCCTGGGGACAGCCACATCAAGCTGACTGAGAAACTGCCGGATATCTATACCCCCGCGACCGTGGTCACGAGAGGCCAGGTTCGCCCATCCGATCAAAGCAAGATAGCCGAGATTGGACAGGTGACGGGTGTATTCGTCGAGGGGGACCCGATCAACTACTACACGGGTACGCTTAATCCGCATACGATTGGCGATCTCGACATCTACCTCGGCAGCTCACTGCCCAGCCCGCTTGCGGGAGCTGTTACGATTGCGTATCAGCCTATGGAGCGTAAAGTCACCGTGAAGTATTCGGATATCCGATACACGACGGTATCCTCCGGCACGGCGCGACAGCCGATTATGACGGATTATGATCCGGATACTGGTGAGATCAATCCGTCTATGAGCAACGGAAACTCGTTCTTTGTTTCCGATGGCCGCTATGTCGATTATATTAACATTCTCGGCAATACTATTGACGAAATTACCGACCTGCCCAGAGACATTGACGGCGGCGTCGTGGGTGTGTGGGCTAATCCGGACTTTTCCGGACGAAACTACTTCGATCCTCGACGAGTCAATAGATATGACGACGATCCGAAGCAGCTTCGGTTGTCGACGCGGCCGCCGGTTGGGACTGGCGTGTTGTATGCCCGAGCCTATCAGAAGGGCGCGTACTTCATTGATCGTTGGAACCGCACACTGCGCTTCAACGAGAACAGCCCGGTTGCGGAGTTGGATAAGATCCAGGTCAGCTACTTCTTCGGCACCAAAATGCCCAAGAGACTGCTGCCTAACTCGCTGCCGACTCTCAGCGAAGGCCAGGTCACCCCGTTGACCGGTGCGAAAGGCACTCAGTATATCTACAGCGTCAAGTATACTGATGTTGACGGGCCTAATGGCCAGGTGCCGGCGTATGTGCGAGTGGTTATAGACGGTGTGGCTCACGATATGCAGCCGGTCAGCACTGGAACGCCGTTGTATAACGCGGGCGCAGTATTCACCTACAAGCCCAGCGGCCTTTCAGGTGGTTCTCACACATATCACTTCGTCGCTTCGGACGGAGCGGCGGTGGCGTGGTTCGATAAATTCGGCTCACATCAAGCTGAGCGCGGTCTGCCTGCGGTCGGCATCGTCGATCTGGATGGGCCGTGGGTTAATGATCCACCGCAGTTGTCCAATGGCGCTGCTTCGCCTAACCCTGCCTCGGGCGGCATAAGCACAAAGGACAGCGTAGACTATACCGTCACTTTGAGGGATTCGGACAACGACGCACCTTATTTCTATAATCCTCTTACCGATCCGATTACGGGTGAGGTGATTTCAGGCGCGCCCAGGCTGTGGGTCGATGCAGCTGTCAATGATGACACGGCCATTCCGGTGACCGGTTCGATTGTCGCTCTCGAATCAGACCCGTTGGAGGTCTCCAAAAAGAGGGTGATGGTCATCAAAATCACCAACGCTGAAGGCAATCTCGTCGATCCGAACTGGACTACAGACCAGTTTGCAGGCAAGCTGATGCAGGTCACCAACAGCGACAAATGGAGCGACGTTTCGTCGCCGCCGTATCTGCGGGTGTATCTGATACAATCCAACACGTTTAATAAACTTACTCTGGCGGTGGATACGCTGGAGAACGACCAGCTCATCGTTCCGAAAGATCCGGTCACAGGGACTGCAAGGCTTGTGGAGTTCCGGATCAACGGTTTGTTGATGTCTAAAGTCGATGACTCGCAGCAGAACTATGCTACGGGTGTCGATTACAAGATCACGGTGCCGAAACTGGTGGTAGGAAGCCACAAGTTCCACTTTACGGCACGGACTCGTGAGACCAAGCCGCAGTGGCTGCTGGCTATGGACGAATATACAAATGAAGAGCCGTACTCGGTTATGGTAAGGTTCCCGTCGGTCGGCGATTCACCAGGGCCTACAGTGGTCAGCGTGACACCGCCCGGCAACCAAAAACCGGTGCTTAGCAAGATCGGCGCGAGCACGATCTATCGAGGGCCAAGGCCGCAGCCGGCCGCCGTTATAGCCCCCAACAGGGTTATACCGTCCAACTATACTGCGCTGCAGAGTGTGTCCGGCGTGTATGTGAATGCTAACGCCGACGCGCATCTGCCGGCAGAGAATCAGAGGGACTACTTCGATTCGACCAGCACGCCGAACCCGCCGCTTACAGGCGATCCGGTTAAGTTGTCGAGGAATCTGCCGAAGCTGCCGGATACCGGCGAGATAATAATGAGAGGCTCCGTAGCGGATTCGCTGCGAAAGGTCACTCCGGAGACTCCTTCTGCGATCGGAACCGTCACTGCTGTCTACGTCGGCAAGGACCCGAGGCTCTCAGGCGCCGCATATGCTGTGGCTTCAGCGACTCTCGGAGCAGATAATAAGATCACGCTTGTCGATAGTTTGCCGGTGGGCACTGACGACGTGTTTATTAAATATAGGCCATCTACCGTGACAAGGGCGACAGTTGCTAATGGAACTGATGATGTCCCGATTCCTGATCCGGGCAGCATGGCATATGTAGTCGGCGTGTTCACCGTCGCCGACACAAACATGACGAGCAATCTGGTCGATGTTAGCGGATGGGCTCCCGGAGTGGCGTCAGTGCCGCTGTGGGGAGCGCCGATTGCACAGGGCACTAACCTCGTGGTCAAGTATGTTCCTTGGCCGCCGGTATATGTCCAATACTTTGCGCCGGAGCCAAATACCGCCAAGCCGCCGATACACGGCGTGTTTGTTGCGGGAGAGCCGTTGACGTTCAAAGTTTCGTATAAGGACGCCGATGGCGATCCGCCGACCTATCACGACGGCGTGCAGGGATATGTGCAGGTGGTCTTTAGCGACACCGGCCGCACATCCCAGCTCGTGCCGATTGGTCTAGGCACAAGCTATACCACGGGAATACCGTTTGGGGTTACGCTGACTGATGTTCCTGAGGGGACGCACCCGTATCACTTCGAGGCCTCAGACGGCTATGAGGTGACTAAGTACTATGGCAGTGGAACTGCGGCAAGTCCGGAGAAGGTTCAGGTCAACTATAAACCGACTTTGACCAACGGTAACGTCGACCATACCTCGGGAGCCGCGGCGTTCACATTCGGTGTCACATACACCGATCGAGACGGCGTTCCTCCTGGACCAGGAGGATATGTCAAGGTCATACTGAAACATAGGACCGACCCGAACGTTATGATCACGGTTTCGATGACGACCCGTGTGGCGGTGCCGAACTACGCGACCGGTGTTCTATATACCGGCACGGTGGATGCCACTGCGACAGGCGACGGCGGCGTGCCGGTCATGCCTTCGGGAACCTATGATACGACGTTTATCGCCAATGACGGCATCCAGAATGCTGATCCAGTGGCCGGTCCCAC
>LSQX01404843.1_pt1 | contig 18463 bp, 14 predicted proteins | sample 654561 | NCBI WGS metagenome assembly LSQX01 (sample SAMN04489861, study PRJNA283612) | anaerobic digester metagenome | isolation source: 4 biogas reactors fed with cattle manure at either 37C or 55C with and... | place: Denmark: Kongens Lyngby | collected 2014
TAGTTTTACTTTCTGAAGGGGAAACAGAGGAAATATTATATAAGGATTTAGATATTGAGTATAATATAGAAACTGCTGTGGATAAAGCATTTTCTGTTGGAAGAAAAGGAAATATTATAGAAAAAATAATTACAATACTAGAAAAGAAAAAAACAAATGAAGTAATTAAAATGGATATGCTTTTCAATGAGGAATTACTTGAAGAAAAAGCAAGAAGTTTTTACGACAAGGTAAATATTCCACTTACAGAAATACAACATAAAATAGACAATGATGTATTAATATTAACAAATGGCGTTTCAGGTAAAGAAATAAACAGGAAAACAACAATGAACAATATTATTAATTTTATAAGTGAGGGGCTGGAAGGGGAAATATCTTTAGAAAAGGAAGTAGTAAACCCAAAACCTTTAGATATAGACAAACTACATGAAGAAGTATTCGTATTGCCAAAAAATGCGGAATATGCAGTTGAAAACTATAGATTGAATATTATACCTCATGTTATTGGTGTGGATTTTGATAAAGAGCAAGCGCAAAGAATAAAAGAAGAGCTTTCTCAAGAATGGGAAGAAGTTCAAATACCATTAAAAATATCTTACCCTAAGGTATTAAAAAAAGATTTAGAAACAAATGTTTTCAGTGATAAGTTAGGCGAATACACTACTAAATTTAATGCAAACTACAGGGAAAGAAGCCATAATATATCTTTAGCAGCTGACAAAATAAACAATGTAGTCCTTGCTCCCGGAGATGAATTTTCATTTAATGGTATTGTAGGTGTAAGAAGTATAAGTACAGGATATCAAAATGCAAAAGTATATATGGGTGATGAAATTGTTGATGGTATTGGCGGTGGCATATGTCAGGTATCAACCACATTGTATAATGCCGTTCTATTATCTGACTTAGAAGTAACATTTCGGTCGAATCATTCAATGACGGTAAGTTATGTGCCTGTTGGACAGGATGCTGCGGTTGTATATGGAGCATTGGACTTTAAATTCAAAAACAATAAAAATAAGCCCATTATTATAAAATCCCATGTTAATAAAGGTAGAATAAGTTTTGAAATACACGGAACATCAGAAACCTTGGGGAAAACTGTTTCAATAGAAAATGTTATAATTGGGGAAGAACCTTTTCCGATAAAAGAAACTGAAAGTTCTAATTTGCCTAAGGGAGACAAAATAGTAGAACAATATGGAGCAAAAGGGTATGTTGTTGATACTTATAAGATAGTCAGGCAAAATGGTGAATTTATATCAAAAGATAGAATCACACGAAGTAAATATAAACCAATTCAACAAATTCAAGTTATTGGAGTAAAAGAAATAATTGAAGAAGAAGTAATTCCCAAGATAAAGGCTCCGGAAGAATCCTTACCGGAACAAGAGGATTTGGAAGGTGAGCAAACAGAAGATACTGACTTAACAGAAACTCAAGAAGAAACAGAACAGCTATAAATAGGATTCCATACTTTACCGCTAGCCCCCCCCCTATATTGATGTTAACATAATATAGGGGGATTTCTATGAAAAAAATAAAAAAAGTATTTATTTCTGTTTTTAACAATAGAAAGCAAATAGTGTGCCTAGGAGCCATTGTGATCTTGATTTTGACGGGTTCATATCAAGCTCAAGACTTTCAAGTAAATGAATCTTTTTTCATGAAAGACATTTCAAATCATTGGGCAGAGGATAGTATTAAAGCATTAGCATTCATGGGTATATTAAAAGGTGATAATGAAGGCAATGCAAATCCGGACGATAATATCACAAGAGCAGAATTTTTAGCACTATTACTTAGAACAGAAGAAAAGGAAGAAGAAAAAGCAGAAAGCATATCCGAACTTAAAGATGTAAAACCTAATGATTGGTATTATGATTTAGTAAATATTGCTGTAGAGGAAGGCTTATTGAAGGGAAACCGTTCAGGATTAATAATGCCCGAAAAAGAAATAACCAGGGAAGAAATGATTATTTTAATTGCAAGAACCCTTTCTCTTAGAAAGACAGATTTATCATCAAAACACTTTAAAGACATATCTGATAAATATCTATACTTAGAGGAACTATCTATGGCTATTAATGATGGAATTATAAGCGGATACCCTGATAATACTTTTAGACCCCAAAGGTTAGTTAGTCGAGCTGAAGCAGCAACTATAATGAATAGATTATTAAAGCGTGAAAATACAAATAAAGATATTTCATATGAGAAAAAAGAAATAGAAAGTTTTATAAGCCGCTATATCACTGAATATTTGGCATTTAAAAATGAAGAAAGTAACAGCTTGGAATATAACTATCTTTATTCAACGGGTAAAGAATATGAGGATAATACAGCAAAAGAAAAAATAGTAAAGCTATATTTTGAAAAAGGAATACAGGTAAAAGAAAGTATACAAGAAGTAAATATGAGTGTTTATGAATTGTCAGGAAGGCTTGCAAATGTAAAAGTGAGTAATGTATCTACATTTGAGAGGAGCTTTAAGGACGGTACAAATAGGGTTAAGGAATATAAAAGTGAAAAAGATATATCTCTTATAAAAAGAGATGGAAAATGGAAGATATATAACACAAAGCATTCTATATTAAAAAATGAAAAGGTTAATATGACTTGGGAATATGTTGCAATAAACACTCCTGACATGAAAGAGATAGGGGCAATACCCGGTCTTAATGTTGTGTCCCCTACTTGGTTTGAGATAGGAAATGAAAAAAATTTAGAATGGTTATCAAAGCCTAAGTCATTTATATATGAAGATAATGATATGTCAATACAGATGGTTGATTTAGGGGAAAAAGAATATATTGATTGGGCACATGAAAACGGCTATGATGTTTGGGCTCTTTTAAGAAATGAATTTGATATAGACGTTGCCAGTAAAATTCTTAATAACAAAGAAACAAGACAAAACACCATTGAACAATTGGTTGAATACACTGAAAAATATAAGCTGGATGGAATAAATATAGATTTTGAATACTTGTATTATGAAGATAGGGATGTGTTGTCACAATTTATAAGAGAACTTGCCCTAGTCCTAAGGGAAATGGGAGCTGTTACATCTATTGATGTTACAAAAATAGAACCTACAAGTATCAGATGGTCTATGTGTTATGATAGAAAAGCTCTGGGAGAGGCTGCTGATTATATGGCACTTATGGCTTATGACCAAAATGGAGAATGGAGTACAAAAAGTGGCTCTGTTGCACAATTGAAGTGGGTTGAAAAAGCTGTAACAGACATGTTAAAACAAGTGCCTGCGAAAAAAGTAATTTTAGGTCTGCCCTTTTACACTCGATTATGGGAAGAACAAGAGGGCAAGGTAATAAGTGCAAAGGCAATTTCAATGGGGCATGCACAAAGATTAATAAATGAAAACAATGCTACACTAACATGGGATGATGAAAGTGGGCAATACATTGCCGGATATTCAAAAGATGGAAGAACTTATTCAATATGGGTAGAAGATGCCAAATCCATATCGCTTAAGGCAAGCCTTATTGATAAATATAACCTTGCGGGAACAGCAGGTTGGAGAAGGGGCCTTGAAACACCGGATATATGGGAGGTATTGGTTCGATGATTTGATACATCATGCCCTTGAATATTTTATTTAAAAAGAATATAATTATTATCAGAATGAATTATTGGAAGGTGTATTGCTTTGGCAAGGAAAGAGGGCAAAGAAACAAAACAAAACATAAAACTAGGGAAAATAAAAAGCTTTATAATAGACAATAAAGATAAATATATTAAGGGGATTATATTTCTTTTTTTTATAAATATTCTTCAATTGGTTACTCCCAGATTAACGGGAGATGTTGTTGATCACATTAAAAACAAAACCGTAGGTCAGGCTGGTTTGGGAGGCTATGCAATAATTATTGTTATAGTCGCCCTTCTTATTTTTATTCTTTCGTATCTTTCAAGACTTCAAATAATGGGGGCTTCTACTCTATTTGAATACGGTATAAGAAATGATATGTTTAAACATTTGCAAACTCTATGCATGAATTATTTTAATAAACATAGCGTAGGCAGTATTATGGCATTGTCCGTAAATGATGTAAATGCTATAAGGATGGCAATGGGGCGGGGAATCAATATGGTTTTTAATACACTCTTTTTATTAATTTTCAGCCTTATAATTCTTATAAAAACAATAGATTTAAAACTCACATTAATGGTTTTTATTCCATATCCGATATTAATATTTGTTATGGTTAAATTCGGAACAGTTATAAGCAATAGATTTAGAAGAGTTCAAGAATCATTTTCAGACCTTACTGCTAAGGTACAAGAGAACATATCGGGCATACGAGTTATTAAAGCTTTTTCGCAGGAAGAGGAAGAAATTGATAATTTTGAGCAGTTAAATAAGAATAACTATAAACGAAATATGGAATTGGTAAGAATATGGGGATTATTTTTCCCGTTAATAGGGCTTATAGGCTCTGCTTCCTATTTAATTATCCTCTATTATGGCGGCAATATGGTAATTGAGAATACTATTACTATAGGTGATTTTGTTGCTTTTAACTCATATATAGGGATAATAACAAGGCCCATTGCTTTTATAGGGACTATTATTAATTTTATTCAAAGGGGAAAAGCATCTGCAGAAAGGATAGAAAGCTTATTTATGGCAAAATCTAATATCACAGACGAAAATAATAATGATAAAAATTATGATAATTATAGATTTAAGGGTTTAATAGAATTTAAAAACCTTACAATCACATATGATGGGGGGAGTAACCCTGTTCTTAAAAATATAAGCTTTAAGGTTAATCCGGGTGAAACAGTGGCTATAATGGGGAAGGTAGGAAGCGGAAAATCAACCTTGGCATCATTATTATTACGATTATATAATCCTGATGGGAAAGGGCAGATATTTATTGATGGTAAAGAGATAACATCAATTCCTGTTAAAGTAGTAAGGGACAATATAGGTTATGCTCCTCAAGATAACTTTCTATTCTCCGCGTCTATAGCAGATAATATAGCATTTTCCGAAAAAGAATACGACACTTCTGAGATAGAGAAGGCAGCGAAGATAAGCCGGGTGTATGAGCAAATAGAGGAATTTCCTGAAAGGTTTGACACCTTACTTGGCGAAAGGGGTGTAAATCTTTCGGGGGGGCAGAAACAAAGAATATCAATTGCAAGAGCATTAATAAAAGACCCGCCGATTTTAATTTTAGACGATTGTTTATCTGCTGTGGATACAAAAACCGAAGAGCTGATTCTCAGAGAATTAAAAGAGGTTATGAAAGAAAGAACTTGCATAGTTATTGCTCATAGAGTATCAATGATAAAGGACGCTGATAAAATAATAGTTCTTGATAAGGGAGAAATTATTGAACAGGGTAATCACGATGAATTAGCAAAAAATAAAGGATATTATTATAAAATGCATCAAAGGCAATTGTTGGAGCAGAAGGTTGTTAATATGTAGTTAGATCTGGCTTGGGGGAACTATTCTAATCTTGGTTTTTAAAAGGTTACTATTCAGTGGTTGCACAATAGGACTTTAAGGACGGTTATAGTATGGTAGGGGCGGACGACCCTGTCCGCCCGTGATCGAAGGGAACGGAACTGCCCCCGTAGCGTAGCGGAATTGTTGCTAGCAACATCTGAATAGTAACTTTAAAATAAGAAAGGAGAAATAAATGGCCGGTCCGGGATTTGGAGGAATGGGCTTTTCGGGAGGAGCAAGACATTCCGGAAGAGGAGAAACAGAAAAACCGAAAGGTTATGATAAGAAAATAATAAAAAGACTTATAAAATATGCTGTGCCATATTGGCATCTTTTTTTAATCGCCCTTATATTTATCAGCCTGGTTTCACTAATCGAAATAGTAAGACCATATATAATAAAAATAGTAATAGATGACAATATATATAAGGCGGTTGAAGGATTAATAAGTATAGAAGAAGCGCGTAAAGGAATATTGATGTTATCGTTAGTGTTTTTAGGTTTAATGCTTCTTGAATTTATTATTAGGTACATTCAAACATATCTACTGCAAAGCACAGGAAAAAAAATAATTATGAGAATAAGGCGGCAGTTATTTAGTCATATTCAAAAACTTCCCGTATCATATTTCGATAAAAATCCCGTGGGAAGAATTGTAACCAGGGTTACAAATGATACTGAAGCATTGAATGAAATGTATACAAATGTTGTAGTGGGGTTTATTCAGAACTTTGTCTTAATGGTGGGTATAGTTATTGTAATGTTCAGTTTAAGTGTGAAATTAATATTAATAAGTTTTCTTGTGATTCCCTTAATGGTATTTGTAACTGTATTATTTAGGACAAGAGCAAGAAAAGTGTTTACGGAAATAAGGAGAAAACTTGCAATTATAAACGCATATATATCCGAAAACATATCAGGTATTAAAATTGTGCAAGTATTTAATATGCAGCAAAAAAAAATAAAAGATTTTGAAAAGATTAATCGGGATTATTATCAATCAACTTTTAAGCAGATTTCACTTTTTGGAATATTCAGACCGTTTATGGATATCGTGCGTTCATTAGCATTGGCGTTATTAATATGGTTTGGGGGACGAGATATACTACAAGGAACCTTGGAATTTGGAACAGTTTTTGCTTTTATCAATTATATTAACCTTTTCTTTCAACCTATAATGGAGCTTACAGAACAATACAATACTTTGCAATCATCTATAGTAGCTTCAGAGAGGATATTCGGATTATTAGATATGGAAACGGAGCACCGTAATAAAGATGAGCTTACAGACATTAGGAAAGCTAAGGGAGAGATTGAATTTAAGAATGTATGGTTTGCCTATAATAAAGATGAATGGGTATTAAAGGATATATCGTTTAAAATATACCCCGGTCAAACTGTAGCTTTTGTCGGGGCAACCGGTTCAGGAAAAACCAGTATAATTAACTTAATATGTGGGTTTTATGAAAACCAGCGTGGCGAAATACTTATCGATGGTGTGAATATTAAAGATATTAAGAAAAAGTCTTTAAGAACTAATATAGGATTGGTTTTACAAGATGTATTTTTGTTTTCGGGTACGATTGAAAGTAATATAAGGCTTTTTAATGAAAATATAACATTTGAGCAAGTAAAAGAAGCAGCTGAGTATGTCAATGCAGGCTGTTTTATTGATAAGTTACCCAATGGGTATAAAACAAAGGTGAATGAAAAAGCAACAACATTGTCTTTAGGGCAAAGACAATTATTGTCTTTTGCAAGAGCGATAGTGACTAATCCTTCTATTCTTGCGCTTGATGAGGCAACTGCTAATATAGACACTGAAACAGAAGGAAACATTCAACAGGCTATTGAAAAGGTAATGAGGCAGAGAACATGTATTTCAGTAGCGCATAGACTTTCGACAATCCAAAAGTCAGATAATATTATAGTTATACATAAAGGAGAAATAAGAGAGATGGGAACACATGAAGAATTAATGGCAAAAAAAGAATTGTACCATAGCTTAAGTCAGTTAACAGAGGTTGCCGGTGGATAACCCGAAGCGGCGTATTAGTGGCGGTAGTTATCGGTTAAACAGGATACTTGGTATAAACACATGCATTAACCAATTATTACATAAATGCTATATGGCTAAAAAAGCCCCCTCATTTTAATCTACTATGTGTAGGGAGGTGAGTAAATGGCTGTTATAGCAAATCAATTAGGTAGCAGATTGCAATTAAGGCTTGTTGAGGGCACGGACAATGAAGGGAAAGAAATAATTAAAACAAGAACATTAAACAATGTAAAAGCAGGGGCATCAGATGAAGATACAATGGATGTAGCTGAAGCACTAACCGATCTTCAGAAGTACCCTGTTTCAAGCATTGTAAGAACTAATGAATATGAATTAATCAGAGAAGTTTAGAAACCGTTATCCAGGGGCGTAGCACCGCTTATCTCCCGCTTGCAGAAGTGGGGGTGTTAGCGGCGGTAGTCATCGGATAAAATATTGTAGGTTATTATCATAATATATGATAAAATTATGGAAAGGGGGGGTTATAATGGCACAAACATTACAGATGGTATTTGCAAACCAAGAAGGCAGAAATGTAACTATATCTGTTAATGAACCTAATGACGGTATTACAGGAGAAGAGGTTAGGTCTGTTATGGATACAATTATTGATAAGAGTATATTTTCAACTACCGGTGGAGATATGGTAGCTGTATCTGCTGCAAGATTAGTAAGCAGAGAGGTTACAGAACTTGATATAGGGTAATAAAAGGGATTAAGGTCTCTTTATGAGCGCTGTAGGGCTTGATTTATTAAGCCCGTTTTAACTAGGTGAATGAGGCTTAGGTGTTGAAAACAGTCCTTTCGATTTCGCAGGCGGCATCAATTTACATCCGTGTTCAGGTGATGCCTAAAAATCGCCTCCATGCGATTTTTCCCGCTTCAATCTCAAGGATTATTTCCAACACCTAAGCATTAACTAAGTGCAATACTGCAGAAAACCAAACCTGTAGGGGCGGACGGTCAGTGTCCGCCCACAAAGGAACCGAAAAGAAAGGAGAAAAACATGGAAATATCAAATATTATTAATCTTGAGCAAGGAGAGAGCATTGAGGGGTTTTTTATAATTAAACAACTACAGTGTAAAGTAACAAATAATAATAAAAAGTTTCTAGATTTAGTATTAGGGGATAGAACAGGAGAAATTAATGCAAAACTTTGGGATTTATCTTCTGAAGATGAAACAAAGTATTTAGTTGGGAAAATAATCAAAGTTAGAGGAGCAATAACCTTTTGGCAAAACCAACCGCAATTAAAAATAGAAAGAATTAGGCTTTCAAATAAGGGTGATAATTTAAATGTTACAGATTATGTGCAAGCAGCTCCGGTTGAAGGTGAATATATGTACGAAAAAATACTTGAATTTATTTCACAAATTCACAATAATGATATTAGAGCTTTAGTAGAGACATTATTTACTGAATCCAAGGAAAAAGTTATGACTTACCCTGCGGCTATGAAAAACCATCATTCAATAAGGTCCGGTCTTTTATATCATATTTTAACGATGTTGGAGGTTGCAGAAAAGTTAAGTTTAATATATACATATATAAATACTGATTTATTATATGGAGGAGTAGTATTACATGATATAGCAAAGATTTATGAGATGGATGCAAATGAATTGGGCATAGTTTCCGAATATACGGTTGAAGGACAATTATTAGGGCATATTACCCAAGGGGTAAAACTGATAGATAATACGGCACAAAAATTAGGTATAGATGATGAAGTTTCTTTGTTGTTACAACATATGATTTTATCCCACCATAGCGAAGCAGAATTTGGAAGTCCTAAAAAGCCGATGATACCTGAAGCAGAACTTTTACACCATATAGATTTGATAGACAGTAGAATGTATGATATGAAAAATGCTTTAAAACGCACAGAGCAGGGAAAATTTAGTGATAAGATTTGGTCAATGGATAATAGGAGGATATATAAATCAATATTGGACAACAAACCCTTGTAAGTGCTTGATAAATCCAATGACTACCGACCCTGTGCTTTACTTAATAAAGTTTTTGATACAGCAGAAAGGAAGGATTCATACAATGTATATGGCAGATTATCATTTACATACTAACTTCTCCAGTGACTCGGTTATGTCTATGGAGGAAGCTATAATAAAGGCGATAAAGTTAGGATTAAAAGAAATTGCTCTAACAGATCATGTTGATTATGATTACCCTGATGATAGCATAAATTATATTAATTATGACGAATATCTATTAGCCTTTAATAAATTAAAGGAAAAATATGAAGATAAAATTAAACTGATATTAGGTGTTGAAATAGGATTACAACCCCATGTTAATGAGGATAATATAGAGTTTCTTAAGAAATATCCTTTTGATTTTGTAATTGCATCTACCCATGTAATTAATGGAATGGAGTTATATTCCCAAGAATATTTTAAACAAAAAACTAAAAAAGAAGCGTATATGATATATTTTGAAGAGATTCTTTGGGAAGTTCAAAACTTTAAACAATATAATGTATACGGACACTTTGATTATGTTATGAGATATGGGTATTATGAAGATAGTAGCCTTTGCTATGGTGAATATAGAGAAATAATCGATGAGATCTTAAAAAAAATTATAACTAACGGAAGTGGGCTAGAGATTAATACTTCCGGTTTTAGATATAAAAGAAAAGAAATATACCCTCAAATTGATATATTAAAGAAATATAGAGAGCTTGGGGGGGAGATAATTACTGTAGGATCGGATGCTCACAGTACTGAGTATATCGCTTGCGCATTCGATTATGTTTATGAAATATTAAAGGAAGTAGGCTTTTTATATATCACTTTATTTGAAAAAGGCAAGCCTAAACATTTGAAAATTTAATAAAATTATCGAAAAAATAAAATTTTTTTTGAAAAAAGAAGGATTTTAGAAGTATTTGTCGAATACCTTACTTTGAATAATAATATAAGGGGGTATAGACCGTGAATAAAGCTGATTTAGTAGCAAGTATGGCTGAAAACAGTGGATTTTCAAAAAAGGATGCAGAGAAAGCTCTAAACGCATTTGTGAGCAGCGTTAAGGGAGCTCTTGCTAAAGGAGACAAAGTTCAATTAGTGGGCTTCGGATCCTTTGAGGTTAGGAAAAGAGCGAAGAGAACCGGAAGGAACCCTCAAACAGGAAAAGAAATCACTATTCCTGCTTCAAAAGTACCTGCTTTCAAAGCAGGAAAAGCACTCAAGGATGCAGTTAATTAATTACCTGTAAATTCTTTGAAAAGTGAAGCAAAGGCTACAAGAATAATAATATTTTTGTAGTCTTTTTTTAATGTCCAAAAGCATTTTTATTGTTAATTGTGAATAATACATTATTTGCTTGAATAAAGTATTCTAAATAACTTGATAATAAAAAGGAAAACAAAAGGGGAGAACAATATTGGAAAAAACCTTAAACAAAAATGAAGTTAATAGAATTATAAATGCAGAACATTCTGATCCTTTTAATGTATTGGGAATACATAAAACAAAACGAGGAGTTTCAATAAGGGCATTTATACCTAACGCAAGAGAAATTATCGTGTTAGATGCTAAAGATAAGGAAAAAAAGTATCCCATGATTAAAATACATAATCATGGATTTTTTGAGAGCTTAATAGAAGACAGAAATGATTATTTTGAGTATATCTTTAATATTACAGACTATTTCGACAATAATTGGTCGGCATATGATCCTTATAGTTTTTTACCTATACTGACGGATGAGGACCTCTATCTTTTTAATAAAGGTGATAATAGACGTTTATATGAGAAATTAGGGGCACATATACAAAGGATTAATGATGTACAAGGCACTTTTTTTTCAGTGTGGGCTCCAAATGCACAGAGAGTAAGTGTTGTGGGAGATTTCAACGAATGGGATGGGAGACGGAATCAAATGCGTTGTAGAGGAAGTTCGGGAGTATGGGAGATTTTTATTCCCGGCATAGGCCATGAGGCATTATATAAATATGAGATAAAAACAAAAGAAGGAAATATTGTTCTTAAAGCAGACCCTTATGCATTTTATTCCGAGTTAAGACCAAAAACAGCATCTGTTGTATATGATATAAATAACTATAAATGGAATGATGGGGATTGGCTAAAAAAGCGTAGACAAGAGAACCTATTTGAAATGCCAATATCAATTTATGAGGTGCATTTAGGCTCATGGATGAAGTCTTCTTCTGATGAGAGTGGTTTTTTATCTTATAAAGATATGGCTGATAAACTTGTTAATTATATAAAAGAAATGGGGTACACCCATGTAGAATTTTTACCTGTAACAGAGCACCCATATGATGGGTCATGGGGATATCAAGTGACGGGGTATTATTCCGTAACTTCAAGATACGGTAATCCAAATGATTTCATGCATCTAATTGATACATTACACAAAAACGATATAGGAGTCATTTTAGATTGGGTTCCTGCTCATTTCCCAAAAGATGAACATGGCCTTATATGTTTTGATGGAAGTGCATTATATGAACATGATGACCCAAAGCAAGGAGAGCACATTGGCTGGGGAACAATGATATTCAACTTTGGTAGAAATGAAGTAAAAAACTTTTTAATTGCAAATGCTTTTTTTTGGTTTGACAAGTATCATATTGATGGTTTGAGGGTTGATGCAGTTGCGTCAATGATATACTTAGATTATGGAAAAGAAGATGGGCAATGGATACCAAATCAATATGGAGGAAGAGAAAATATAGATGCTATTGAATTTTTGCGCCATTTAAACAGTACCGTGTATCAAGAATTTCCCGGAATAATGATGATAGCAGAAGAGTCTACGTCTTGGCCGATGGTGACAAAGCCTCCCTATGACGGGGGGTTAGGGTTTGGATTCAAATGGAATATGGGTTGGATGAATGATTACTTGCGATATATGAGTATGGATTCTGTTTATAGGAAATATCATCATAATTTGATTACTTTTAGTTTAATGTATGCTTTTTCAGAAAACTTTATAATCCCTTTATCCCATGATGAGGTAGTGCATGGGAAGTGTTCAATGCTTAATAAAATGCCGGGGGATTATTGGCAAAAGTTCGCAGGATTACGGACCGCATACGGATATCAATATGGACATCCGGGGAAAAAGTTATTATTTATGGGTGGAGAATTCGGTCAATTCATTGAGTGGAAATATTATGACAGTTTGGATTGGCATCTTCTTGACTATGAAATGCATAAAAAAATGCAAACATATGTAAAGGACCTTAATAATCTATATAGGGAAGAAAAAGCTATGTTTGAGATTGATTATAGTTTTGATGGTTTTGAATGGATTAACTGTGAAGATGAACACCATAGTATAGTTTCTTTTATCAGGAGAGCAAAGAACAAATATGATTATCTTATCTTTGTGTATAATTTCACACCTGCTATGCACGGGCATTATAGGTTGGGTGTACCTGGCGATATGTTTTATAAAGAAATATTCAATAGCGATTCTGAAAAGTATGGTGGAAGTAATGTAGGAAATTGCGGAGGATTATATTCTGAAAAACAAGGCTGTAATGGGAGGGAATATTCTATAGGTATAAAAATACCTCCGCTGTCAATGGTCGTGTTTAAACCGGAAGAAGTGAGACGAGGTTCAGGAAAAACATGTTAATATTACTAAAGCAAATGGATTAGATGAATCGAGCCCCTACATTTTTGGATCTGCCTACCGTCAGTATTGTCATTCTGAGCGATAGCGAAGAAACTCACTTACTATAGTTTTGGTATAGTGTAAAAGATCCTTCGCTTCACTTCGTTTCGTTCAGGATGACAGCAAAAAGAACTGTGGACTCATATGGAGCTAAGAATCTTGTCTGTTAACTTCCAAGATTATTTTATATAATAATATAATTATCGTATCCATGAGCTCCTCTTTTTTAATTGCTGCTGAGTGACCGGAAAAACAAATGGCCTTTACTTTTTTTACCCACATATTAGTTTTTTCTTCGTTAATCTCATTAAATTTTTCAAAATACTCTTTAGGAATAACTTCTTCTTTGCATTTCTCTTTTATATCTTTACATGATAGTTCGGTTAATAGCATTAGCTTATAATATAACAACTCGTTATTGTCATAGCCCTTTTCTTTAAATATATTGTCTAATTGTAACGCAATATATTTACACGATTTGGCCCTTATATAAACCATCTTTTGAAGATATATATTACTGATACTCGGTATATAATACTTTATGATATCATCAATTTCTGACACTTCTCTTTTTTTTAATTTTTCATTTTTCAAGATGTCTGTTATGCCCGGGATTTTCAGATGATTTATCAATAATGTTATTAAACTTGAAGGAATCGGTACTCCTAAAAAGGTTAAGTTTTCGAGAATACTTATTGTTTCAACTACTTGTAAAAAGGCAAGTATTATCTGAGATAAAATGGTTGTCTCAAAAATAGTTAAAAAGCCTATTTCGAGAAGCCGAACCGTAAATATAGATAAACTATAGGTAATAAGCTTGTTGGAGAACTTAACCAATCCGGCGCTTTTGAAGCGATGATGTTTTATAGCTACTGTCATCCCGGTAATAGTATCGATAAATATTAAAACAATTAATACAATATACGATATTTGCACACTTCCCAGGAACTCTAAGAGTACTCCCAAGAGTCCCGAAATATAGTATATTTCAAGTAAGGAATTATTTTTATCCATTAAAATATCCCCAATACATCAGCATTATAGGGTTATCATGTTAACATAACCCTTATACTTTATTATATGGGGATATACTATTAGTGTTACTTTATTTAGTGAACTTCAACATTTTCTGCACCATTGCTCTTTAGAATGTCTGAAATCCTATCAACACTACCTTCTTCTGTAGACATGGTCCATAATACTTTTCCCTGTTTTACGTCTTGCTCATATCTCTTGCCGGCTTCTTCGGGGATTCCCAAGTCTACTAACCCACCTACTATACCACCTGTTATAGCGCCGGATAGGATTCCGGCGATAGGACCTGCTGCAGCAATCACACCTAAACCGGGAATTACAACAGTTCCTATGCCCAGCAATAACCCTGCTAACCCACCAAGAACACCTCCGGTTGTAGCTCCGCCGGAGATATTATCCGTTACTCCTTTATTGTTTTCATTTTCTTTAGCGACAATTGAAATATCATCTGTTCTTAGCCCATAATCTTTCACTTGTTTTGCAGCGTTCTCTGCATAGCTATAAGAGTTAAATATTGCAGCAATTGTTTTTTCCACAAAAAATCCTCCTTTTTATAGGTATTCTTAATCTAGTCTTACATTTTAGGTCTATTTTTATACACTGTATTGATAAGTACGAAAAAAACACCGGTAAAATTATCCGATTGTTTAAAAAAAACACCGTTTAATACAATTACAATCTGCTATTGTATGGTACAATTAAAAATAATTCAGTGTATATTATTCTACAAATTATTAATGTATTAAAAATAGTAGGGGGTAAGGTTTTATGAAAGAAAAAGCATCAAAAATAATTAGTACAGTAATTACAATTTGTATATTATCAAGTTTAGCAGTATTAGCAGACAAAGGTAAAGAACCTGTAATTGATTACTTCTTGCCAATTGAAGCTTCTGTTAAAGTTGAAGACCCTGTTGAAATTAATAACTCCGCTGATGGTACAGGAAGCCTTGTAAGAAATGGGGATTTCGAGCTAATACGAGAAGATGGAAAAGCGGAAGGGTGGAACGAGGTATTTGGCAATAACACAAATATAGTAAGGGTATCTACAGAAGATTCATATAGCGGTAAAAATAGCATTAGGATTACAAATAATAACAGTAATCAACCTTGGGCGCGTCAAAGGATAACTAATGGAATTAGTGAAAATGCAGTATATCAGACAACTGCATGGGTTAAGACTTCATCTCCCGGAGAATCTATCAAATTTAAATGGGAATTTAGAGGAGATGACGAGAGGCAAGGTGGAGATTATTATATTGCCGGATTTCATTCTGAGCAGCTTAATATTAATCCGGGTGTTTGGACAAAAGTTGTAAGTAACGTACGATTGCCTAAAGGTACTGTAGCAATTGACCTTTATGTCAGGTTGTTCGGTGTTGGGGATGTGTACTGGGATGATGTAGAATTCTACATGATTGAAGAGCCACCTAAGATTTATCCTGATAGTGATACATATTATTATACCGACTGGGGAACAGGAAAAGCGTCTATTACTATTAATGATTATTATCCGGTAGATCCTGCAAGCACAGTTGATTTTATACTTAAGGATGGCGAAAATGTATTATATGAGAAGATTAATTCTCCATTGACAGATGATAATAAGGCCTTTTTTGAGTTCAGTGTTATGCAGCTTGCCGAGATTGGCAAAGCCTATCATATAGAGATGATTTATAAGGATGGAGCCGGTAATGTTATAGCTCAAGAAAAAGAAGAAGTATATAGATATAACAGACCAACACGGTTAAACGAAGATGGTTTGGTTATAATAGACGGTGAAGTATTTACTCCTGTGATAGGGTATCATGTTCCGATTGAGCTGTTACCAAGATTAAAGGAGGCGGGAATAAATACTGTGCAAAGTAATCATTATAGAAATAGCCAAGGGAGAAGGGCAAATTCTGCCGATATTGAAACTTTAATAGAATATTTGGATGAAGCCCATAAACATGGCATAATGGTATTGCCTGTGTTATATCCAGATATGTTTGCGGCAGGTCATCCTTCTAATGTGGAAAAAACACAAGCTGCTGTTGCTGCGGTTAAGGACCATCCGGCAGTATTAGGGTATATGGTTTTAGATGAGCCATATAATCACGTGGGAGTTATTCCTCCGGGTTCGACATATGAAGATATAGATGAATGGCTTAAAGCATCATATAAAGTAATTAGAGATGTGGATTCTCATAATCTTGTATATACATGTTGTACAGGATACAGACAAGAGGAAGCATTAAAACATTTAGATGCATTCACTCGTGACCCATACCCTCCGGGGAATAGGCAAATGAGTATTTTTGTATCAAATAGTATATCTGAGGCAGTAGAAGCGGCGAACTACAGAAAACCGGTTTGGGTTATAAATGCTGCAGTTGCTGTGTTAGGTGGTTTTGAACCTGATTCGAATTCTGTACGCCACATGGCTTATCAGTCTTTATTTGCAGGAGCAAAAGCTCTTGGGTGGTACCAAGTACAGGCGGAAGTACAAGTAGGTGCTCCTAAAGAAGAAATTTGGAATAGAGAGGGAATATGGGAAGGCATCGAATGTTTTGCACAGGTAGAACAAGAAGATGCCATAAAGCATTTTATTACAGGAGAATACCCATTATTTTCAGGAAATCAAAACAAGGACTCTAGATATTGGTATAGGATTTTTGCAAAGGAAAATGAACTATATGCTATAATTCTAAGTCGTTCAACAGGAGAAGTTGCTGTTGAGATACCTTTGACAAGTTATGACGGAAGCATTTCAGTTGGAGCATTTAAAACGGTTGTGGATGATATAAGCGAACAACCTGACATTTCCGGAAATGGCACATTGAGTTTTACCTTGGAACCGGAACAAGTGGTAAGATTCAAAATTACTCCAAATGAAAGGATGGATTTTAGCTCTTTAAAATCAGGAGTTTTTCGTGATTTGGTTAATTACCCATGGGCAAGAGATCAGATTGAAGCAATTGCCGAAAAAGGAATAGTTAACAGCAAGGGAACACAAAATTTTGTTCCGCAAGAAAACATTACAAGAGCAGATTTTGCATATTTTCTAATCAGAACATTAGGATTAACCTCTGATAGCACCGAGACCTTTGGTGATGTTATTAATGATGCACATTATGCTAAGGAAATAGCCACCGGAAAAGCACTTGGAATTTTGAAGGGTGTGGGAGATGACAGATATAATCCTAATGCAGCGATTTCAAGGCAGGACATGATGACTATATGTGCACGCGGCATGGAATATGTTGGTAAGTTAGGCACAGAAGGAAAGAATGAAAGCGCTTTGAATTTCACGGATACAAATATGATTTCTGATTATGCGATAGATTCAATTGCAGCAATGGTTAGCCAAGAGATAGTTCTAGGTAATGCTGACGGTACGATTAATCCTATTGGAAACACCACCAGAGCAGAAGCTGCAGTGATAATGTATAGAATCTTAAGTAAATAATTGCTTGCCACAGCGGCATTATTCTGCTGTGGCAAACTCCAAAATATAAAGAGAGAAATTGCAAGGTGTTCTAAACGCCCCAAAAAAATAAAAGGAGATGAAATGTAAATATGAAAAAAACATTAAGCGTACTGATTATTTGCATTTTAGTTCTTGGAATAACAAGCTGTGGAAATAATGTTAATAATGATAGTGAACAGGTTACAAATACACCAGAATTCAAATTTTTCTCATCTACAGGAATTGCTATTCTCATAAGAAACCTCCATTTTATTTACTTTTTTCTTCGCTTGTAAAACCTATTCCTCGCCTTCGTCTATGACAGCCACGACCACAACTATTTCCTAATCCCTCGCAAAGACGATATTCACCACCTTCAATTAACAGCACCTTACCATTTACCAATGACCGGGCTAGCTTTTTTCTTGCTTGGATATAAATACCTTGTACGGTGCTACGAGCAATATTCATCTGGTTGGCGCATTCTTCTTGAGTAAAGCCCTCCAAATCAATTAGTCTTATGGTCTCATACTCGTCAACCGTCATGTTCACATAAGTATCCCCATCTGCCGGCAGGTCAAGAGGGCCAAATCTATTGCTCTCGGGCAGGCTACAGACTTTTCGCCATTTTATCGGTCTTGCCATACCATTCACCTCCTTATAGTTATTGACATATACCATATACGTTAATTATACGCCTATTTGTGGCATATATCAATAACTTTTTTGTAATTGTTACTGTCAAGTAAACGTTGG
>LSQX01159471.1_pt1 | contig 18461 bp, 12 predicted proteins | sample 654561 | NCBI WGS metagenome assembly LSQX01 (sample SAMN04489861, study PRJNA283612) | anaerobic digester metagenome | isolation source: 4 biogas reactors fed with cattle manure at either 37C or 55C with and... | place: Denmark: Kongens Lyngby | collected 2014
GTGATAGGTCAAGGAGCCGCCGGCCTTTCGGCAGCTCTTGCTCTTGCGAAACAAGGCGTCAAGGTGAATTCCATCTCGAAAGTAAGACCCGGAAATGCAACGTGCACCATTTACGCAGGCGGAGGTTTCACCCTGGGCGTCGGCGGCATGAGCACGGAAGAACACAGAGAGATGACTTACCTAACGGGACGGCATCTCAGCATCCCGGACCTTTTGGACACGTTTGCTTCCGAAGCCCCTTCCATCGTTAGCTTCATGGAGGAAGTCGGAGTCAAGCTCAGGGTGAGGCGAGGAGGGGTGGGCATCCGGCGAAATCCCAACTTCCCTCTTCTGGGAGGAAAACCCCTTACTGACTCGCTGGCACGCGCATGCCTTTCTTACGGAGTGTCCTTCGTACACAACACGGCGGCCATGAGGCTCCTCCTTGGAGACGCAGGAATTGAGGGTGTCGAGTGCCTGGACCTCACATCGGGCGAGGTCTCGACGATGCGCGCCGGCGCCGTCATACTTGCAGCAGGCGGAGGCGGGGCGCTCTTCGAAAGGACAGACAATCCCCAGCGTATCACAGGCGACGGGTACCGCCTGGCCCTTGAAGCTTCATGCCATCTCTTGGATATGGAGTTCGTGCAGTTCTACCCCATCGGCATTGACATACCGGGAGGAGTCCACTGGTTCCTGGACCTGAGCATCATCGACGCCGCAAGGCTTGTCGGCGCAGACGGGCGGGAGTTCCTCAAAGAGATGCTTCATGAGGAAGGGATAGACTCCGGACGTGATGCCAACCTCCTTGCCAGAGACAAGTGTACTGTCGCCATCGCCCTTGAGAGCCGTAAAGGTCCCGTCCTCCTGCGCCTTGAGGATATCCCTCAAGAAGAATGGGAAACGAACCGCTACCTAGGAAGCATCGGCCGGATGTTCCCCAAGGCGAAGCCGCCCTGGTCGGGGCCCGTGGTGGTGCATCCTATTGAACACTACTTCCCAGGCGGGGTAGCCATCGGCACCTCGGGCGAGACCGAGATCCCAGGGCTTTTCGCATGCGGCGAGGTCACAGGAGGCGTCGACGGCGCAAACCGCGTGGGCGGAAACGCGCTCACGAACTGCATACTGTTCGGAAGGAAAGCGGGCGAAGGAGCCGCGGCGTACCTAAAGGGCGAAGGGCCCCTCGCACTAGATATGGCAAAGGCCGGCGTTAGTGCAAGAAGCCGGATGGTTGGCGGGACGGAGGATCAGGTGGAAGGAGACTCCCGAAAGCCCGGCCTGCAGGTAACAAGAGGAATCCCTGCTACCCCACGCCTCAAGGCCGGCGAGTGGGTTCGAAGGTGGAGAGAAAATGCCGCCCAGGCCGGAGGCAGGGAGCCATTCGCGGGGATCCTCCCCGAGGAACTCAGGCGGGCGTTGAGGCAATACTCGTCAGGGCACCTCTTGCCCGTAAGGGACGGCGACACGCTCCGTGAAGGCAGAAAGCGCCTCGATGAGATGAAAGACCTGCTCACAAAACAAGCGGTCAAGTCCTCGAGAGATCTACTCTTTGCCGTCGAAAACCTAGGCCTTTGGCAGACCGCCGTCGCCGTCACGGAAGCAGCCCTCATCCGCACCGAATCGAGGGGGGCTCACTTCCGGAAAGACCATCCTGAAGAAGACGCTCGCTGGGAAAAGCACATCTATCTATCCGCAGTGGAAAGGGTCGGCGATTAGGATCGCACAGCAATCGGCGGTACACTCTCGTTTGTTAGGCGCAAAGCGTTTAAGGGCACACCGGGATGGAGCCACTATATCCCGGGTGTGCCCTTACAAGACTACCCAAACCTACCCATACCCCACATGTAACCTGCCTGTGAGGTGCCACAATCTACGTGTGACCAGCTACGGCCTACGCGACCGGCACGGCATCCAGCGCTTGGCGGAAGTCTTCTTCTATATCCGCGTAATCTTCGATGCCTACCGAGACCCGTATGAGCCCGTCTCCGACTCCGTAGGCTCCCCTCTCCTCCGGAGGGATCGCCCTGTGAGAAGTCTTGCCCGGATGAGATACCGTGGTAGATACTCCCGCCAGGCTCGGGACCAGTTCCACCATACGAAGAGAATCTATAAGTGCGCGGGCCGATTCCAGAGTGCCGCCCCTGAGCTCAAAGCTCAGCATTCCGCCATAGCCCCCGCTAAGGTACTTTTTGCCCAACGCGTGACAGCTAGACGACTCAAGTCCAGGATAGTGGACAACACCGACCTTGGGGTGCTCCGCAAGGAACCGGGCCAGCCTAAGTGCGTTCTCAGAACACTTCCGGATCCTTAGATCTACGGTACGGAGGCCTCTTACGGTAAGCCAAGCGTCAAACGGCGACGGAGTCGGGCCGTACAGCGCCGCCAAGGCCCTCACTTTCGCTGCTGGAGACTGAGCTTTGGTTCTCGAGCCGCCACCAGCGCGAAGCTCTCCGGCCCTGTCTCCGGCACTATCTCCGGCAACGTACGGGGCACATACGGCTACTCCGCCGGTTACATCGCTGTGCCCGTTCAGGTACTTGGTCGTGCTGTTTATTGAAATGTCGGCTCCGTGCTCAAGCGGCCTGCAGAGGACAGGCGATACGAAGGTATTGTCGACGACGAGGAGAGCTCCTGCCCCATGGGCAATTTCGGAAAGAGCGGCTAGGTCCGCGACCTCCATGAGCGGATTGGAGATGGTCTCGCAGTAGACCAGCTTGGTATTAGGCCTCACGGCAGAGCGGACTTCGTCGAGGTCATTAGTATCCACAAAGGTGGTCTCGACGCCGCGCTTTGGGAGGTCTTCTTTGAAGAAGGTGTGAGTGCCCCCGTAAAGCACCCTTCCCGCCACGACGTGATCGCCCGATTGCGCGAGGGCCAGTACTGAACACGTTATCGCAGCCATCCCGGAAGCGAATGCGACGGCCTCGGAGCCGCATTCCAGGCTGGAAACCGCCTCCTCCAGGAGGTCTATACCGGGGTTCCTCTGCCGCGAGTAGACGTATCCCGGTGTCCTCCCTTCGTACACATCGTCAATCTGTTCCAGGTAGTCGAATGTAAACACGGAAGACGTGTAAATTGGGGGGACCTTCGGCGCGGTCACCGACGGAGGGGGCTTTCCCCCTGCGTGGACCGCCCGCGTAGCCATAGACCGCCTCTCCCTAGTCATGCACGACACCTTCTCCCTTTGCCCAAGTCTTCACCCGGCCCTTCATCTCAACCCTCAATCGCAATCCTTCCTTGTTTCCACACCTAGCGATGCGCAAACAAGGCCGTGCTGAGGTATTTCTCCCCGCCGTCGGGGATTATGGTGACAACGCGCTTGCCCGGCCCGAGTTCCTTGGCTACCTTGAGCGCGGCGAACACGTTCGTCCCGCTCGAGATGCCGCAGAAAATGCCTTCCTCCCTGGCCAGGCGGCGTGCCGTCGAGACGGCCTCAAAATCGCTGACGAGAATAGCCCTATCGATGACGCTCTTGTCAAGGATTTCGGGCACGATTCCATCGCCTATACCTTCCTGGACGTGGAAACCGACCGGGATATCCATGAGAAGGGATGCCTGGTCCGGCTCGGCGGCAACCACGAGCACGTTTCCGAGGGCGGCTTTGAGAAGGCGGCCTATACCCGTCACGGTCCCTCCCGTACCGATGCTTGCCACAAACGCGTCCAGTTTGCCTCCGGTCTGCTCAAATATCTCCCGCGCAGTGCAGTACTCGTGGGCGCAACAGTTCTCGGGGTTTTCAAACTGGCGGGCCCTGTATGCACCGGGTGTCGATTCGGCAAAATCCTTGGATGCCTGGACGCAGATCTCCAGAGTTTCCTTTATGTCTTTGCCTAGGGGCGTAAGGCGCACTTCGGCACCGTAGGCCTCAAGGACCTTGCGCCTCTCGACGCTCATTGACTCGGGCATGAACACAACTACGCGGTACCCTTTTACGGCGCCGATCATGGCCAGAGCTATTCCCTGGTTTCCGCTGCTGGCCTCGACGATGGTTCCTCCGGGCTTCAAGTCTCCCGAAGCTTCGGCCTCCTCGATCATGCGGCGCGCAGGCCTTGCCTTTATGCTTCCGCCGGGGTTAAGAGACTCAACCTTTACTACGATTTCTGCAGAATCCGCGTCAGGAAGTCTGTTAAGACGTACCATAGGGGTATGGCCAATAACATCGATCAGCGAGTTATAGATTGCCACCCGGTCTACACCTCCTAGGCTTGTGTCTTCGACGCACCGCCGGGGTTTCCTCCGCCGCGAAAAAGGACTGCGCGAGCCATGGAGGATGCGGGAGTATCGATGTCGAAACTGAGTAGAATGTGAAGTAGGCCGTTGGAGCTACATATGCGCTGGAGATGATCCTGGTGAACAACCCGACCGACTCCGGAATCTTGGAAACATTACTGAAAGAACAGTCAGCATGGGCAAGCGTCTGCACGGAACCTGCCATGGTCGCGTTGGCCGCGGCTAAGGCAGCCCACATTCTCGGCGAGCCTCCGGCCTCAATAGAAGTCTACCTGAGCGCCGGGGTTCTCAAAAACGCTCTCTCGGCCGGTCTCCCGCATACGGCGAAGAAGGGCCCGGAGCTCGCGGCCGCTTTGGGGGCCTTGTCGGCAAAGCCGGAGTTAGGGCTCACCATCCTCGGAAACGTCACGGAATCCGATCTTGACAAAGCCCTCGAGCTGGCTGCATCCGGGCAAGTGACAGTACACTGGGATCGCGAGCGCGAAGGAGTTTACGGGAAGTGCGTGGTACGAGGCGCCAACCATGTGGCCGAAGCGGTCATTGAGCGCTCACATACTAATATAACGACAGTCACCCTTGACGGGCATGTTGCAGAAGCATGTGCGACCGAGGCCAAACGCAGCAGTCTACACGTCCTGCGAGAATGGGACTTCCCTCGCCTGGTGGCAGCTGCTCTGGATATCGACGTGTCACGGTTGGGATGGCTCCTCGAAGGCGCGCGGTCCTGCGTTAGACTCTCAGAAAGGGCGTCCGGCCTCGTGTCGGGAGACGTGATCGACTTCACCTGGGTATGCTCGTCGGACTCCTGTGGAACTCCCATCGTGGAAGTCGCCAACCGCGTCTCCAGGGCCATCTTCGCGAGGATGAGCGGGGTTCCTTGGCCGGTGGTCACTTCCGGCGGCAGCGGCAATCAAGGGATCATGGTTAGCGTCCCCGTGATGTCCGTTGCAAAGCAACTCGGTCTGGACGAAGCAGCGACCAGCAAGGCGCTCACCATAGCCCACTCGGCAAACCTGTTCGTCAAGGCCTACATGGGAGAAGTCTCTTGCTCATGCGGAGGCGTGGGTGCGGCTTGTGGAATAGCCGCAGCCACGTGCTGGATGCGAAACGGGACGGTAGAGCAAATGGAAGAAGCGATCTCGCAGACACTTGCGTCGCTTTTTGGGATGATATGTGACGGAGCAAAAGCGACCTGCGCGCTCAAGGGTACCACTTCGGTCTTGACGGGGATGTTGACAGGCTTAGGCGCGTCCAAACGCAGGCCGTCCATACGTGACCAGGGAGTGCTCGGGAGCACCCTCAACGAGACTCTGGGAAGGATAGCGGCCCTAAATGAGGGAGTCATCAACAAGGCTGATGAATTCATGCTGGGCCTCATGAGGCCGGAAGCTGGAACCAAGACGCAGTAAGTGCCAAAGAAGGAAAGAGCCGGCCGGAGAAGCACGCTTACTCATATCTCAGGCAATATATCGCATCCAAGTTGGCGGCCTTTGAAGCCGGATACAGCCCGAAGAACATGCCGACACCCACGGAAAACCCCACTGCCATGAGTACCGCCGAAGGCGACGTTGACGCGGCCCATCCGCCCAGCCGGGCCAGTATGCCGGTTCCCACGGAGCCCAGCAATACACCAATCGACCCGCCGATGCCGCTCAAGATGGAGGCCTCTATCAGGAACTGGATCATGATGTCTCTCTTCTTGGCACCGACCGCTTTCCGGAGCCCGATCTCGCGCGTCCGTTCGGTCACGGAAACGAGCATGATGTTCATTATGCCGATCCCGCCCACCAATAGCGAGATGCCTGCTATGGAAGCCAGGAGGACCGTGAACGTGTGGGTCACGGTAGAGAGGATATCCAGAAGCTGTTTCTGGCTGCTCACATTCACAGTGTCCGACCTGCGAAACTTGGAGTTAAAGGCCCTCTCTATGAGCGAGACGGCCTCGTCGGTGTCGTCTATGTCCTCAACTTGCGCATACAGCATGCTCACGTATCGGGTCCCCGCCATCCTCTGAAGGGTGCTGATCGGCACCAAGACGACATTGTCGGCATCGGTACCCATGGACTCACCCTTTTCGGCCATGACTCCCACCACCGTGAAGGGCTGCCCGCTCACCGTAAGGGTCTCGCCGATGGGGTCCCTTCCTTCAAACACCTTTTCGACTACAGTCTGGCCGACAACGGCCACCCTGCGCCGCCCCTTTACATCCGCAGGCATTACGAAGCGCCCGCGGTCGATCCCGTGGGCCCTCAGCTCCGGAAACTCCTGAGTGACGCCCAGGAGTTGGACGCTCCTGGAGTTGCTTAGGTAGGTGACCTCTGAATTCACTTGGATGACGGGCATAGCCCTCACAAGGCTCTTGACTCGTTCGAGAACATACGTTGCGTCCTCCGCCTCCAGACGGAAGCCCGAGCGCCCGGTGACCAGGATGAGGTTGCTGCCCAAAGAATCGATTTCGTCTGAGATGGTTTTCTGGGCGCTTTGGCCCGCCGAGACCAAAGCGATGACTGCGGCGATACCGATGATTATGCCCAGCATGGTGAGAATAGTGCGCATCCTGTTGGCCGCCAGTGCCCGCATGGCTATCTGCAGGCTTTCACCCAGTACCAATCTCGTACACCTCCCGAAGGAAATCTACCTTGGACGCAACCCGGAACCGGATCTGCTGGGGGCAAACATCCTAAACCCGCGCAGGTTAACGGGATAATCCGAAAGGCCGCTCACTACAATCTCGTCGCCCTCATTGAGTCCCGAGGCGATTTCGGCATAGAGGTCGTTCTGGACTCCTACTTTCACACGCGTCCTGACGGTGCGACCGTCTTCGATCTTCGTTACATACGCTTGGTCTTGTTCCCATATCACGGCCTCGACCGGCACCGACAGTACGGCCTTCTTGCTCGAGACCGATATGGTGGCGGTAGCCGACATCCCCAGCCTGACTTCTTCCGCTTCCACCTCAATGGTAACGTCGAAGTTGGTTATGCCTTGCTGGACCTTTCCTTCGTGGGCGATCTTGGATACCGTGCCCTCAAAAACCCGCCCCGGCACGGCATCGACTTCGACCTTGGCGGTTAAGCCTACCGACAGGAGGGCAACATCGAGCTCATCCACAGGAATGACTACGGTGAGCGGCGTTACAGCGACCACTTCGGCGACCGCCTCATTGGCCGTCACCTCGTCTCCTCGTTCTATGGTGAGGCTAGTAACCTTTCCATCGATCGGGCTCTTTACAGTCAGTTTGGCTGCCGCGTTCTCCTTATCTTTGGCGTTCACCCTGGCCTGCTCCACCCTGAGGCGCTGTTCCTCGATCTGGCTCTCACAGCTTTCTAGGGTCTGTCTCGCGCTTTCGTAGGCGGTCTCGGCCTGGTCGTAGGCTATCGTCACCGAGCTTTGCTCAAGGGTCATGATGAGCCCGCCCGCCTCAACCATGGAGCCCTCGCGCTCGTGGATCTCCTGTACAGTAGCCGCAACTTCCGCTTCTATATCTCGCCGGTCTTTCGGGACAACGGTCCCGGTCATAGAGACCTTGGAGCCGTTGCGCAAGTGGCAATCCACCTGGACGCTCATCCCAGACCTGATGTCGGTCCCCGGGTCATCAATTGACACCTTCACAGGAAACTCAATGCCTTTGGCCCCTGGGATCCCTTCGCTCCCAATATCCTCGATCTTGCCGTAGACCGGCTTCATATCGCCGCCGGGCTTGATGGTCACGCTGTGCCCGATGGTGAGTTTCCTGAGGTCGGCCTGCCTTACTCTCGCGTCCACGCTAAAGGAGCTTGTATCGGCGACGGTGGCCAACACCTGGCCAACCCTTACGCTGTCCCCTTCTTTCACGTGGATGTCCCACAAATCGCCCCCTATCGGAGTGCGAACGGCGAGGCCGTCCAGCTTCTCCCGTGCCGATTCGAGGTCCAGCTCTGCCTGCCTTAGGGCCAGTTCGGCCTTGGCACGGGTGCCTGCCGGACCGGTCATATTCGCGAGGGCTTGCTCGGCCAGGGCAAGGTCCAACCGGGCCTGCTCGAGTTGGTAGAGGAGCACCTCGTTCTCCAGCACGAAAAGCGGGCTCCCCGCCCGAACCAGGTCTCCCTCTTTGATGAGGACCTGGGTTACCGTCCCCGAAACACCGGGCCGGACGGCTCTCTTATCTTTGGTCTGGACAGTCCCCTTGCCGGTTACGACGACGTCCAAATCTCTCCGCTCAACAAAGGCGGTAACCGTGTTTTGGACGGCATCGCGAAAGGCCGCTCTCGCCTGGCGGAACTCCCTAATCCTTAAGAGGACGTATCCTCCCCCAACGACCAGAGCAACTATCAAGAGCCACGTCGTGAGTTTCTTCATAGTCTACCCCCTCTAAGGCCAAAAGCACAAAGCCCACTCTGGACCCACTTACCATTGTAGTACAACCAGGCGCGAACCTTGGAGCCGCCCGGCGCACCATATAGCTAACCATTTGTTAACATGAAAATGCGCGTGGGGCCAAGCCCGGGGTCTCAACCTGACTGAGGGCACGGAGCCAAGCCTGAGTCTCAGTTCGAGAAGAAGCGCCTTCGGTTAACCCTGGAGTCTCAGTCTGACGAACAGGTATGGGGCGCCCAGACTGACCCACAGCCCGGCAAAGCCGTAACGGACAATGTCCCAGAACGCCCCCTCGGGAAAGACGATTTTGAACCCGTACCTCACGGCCATTAGCCCGGCCATCCCGAGTGCGAATTTCAGGACCTGTTTGGGAAGAGAAGCGCGCTCTTCCCACCGGAGCCGCCCCTCGGCTATGAGGCTCCCCAGAGGAAAGCCGATGAGGAACCCCAAGACCATGTTTGTCGTGGCGTCTTTGTAGAAGATGGCCCCGGCGGTCGGAAGCGCGATTATGCAAGCTACCCTCAACCAGATAGGCGGGCGCAGGTGCTCCCAGCCGATGGCCAAGAGGTTGTAGGCCCTCAAGATGACTATGCCGATAAAGATGCCTCCCGCGATGTCAACGGGCCAGTGTACGTTGAGGTATATTCGAGAGAGGGATATGAGCACGATGCCCACGACTGCGGCTACCCACATGGCCTTCCGCTTGACCTCTATGGCAGTCTGCCCCCAGTAGACCGTGCTCCCTTGGGCGTGACCGCTCGGAAAGGAATAGCCGCCGCCGGTCTCCGGGTGCATCACCCTTGCACAGTCGGCGGGTACCGGACGGGGAGTGTGAAAAGCCGCTTTGAGCACCGAGTTCACGTAGACCGAGCCCAAGTAAACCAGGGCGATCCTGGAGCCTGACCTCCTGTTCCACAGCCAGTACATGGCCGGCAGTACCAAGATGAAGAACGTCTCAGAGCCCAGGTTGGTAATCCAGTATACGAGAGTGTCCAGCCAGGGCGTGCTGAACCTCTGAAGGAAGCAAGCCCATGAATCGGTCAACTTCGCCACCTCGCCTTATCTCATCCTGCCGTCTCCGAGTTTTCGGCGCCCCAGTACGGGCGGGCGTTAAGNNGTGCTCAAGCAGCTCCAGAGCAGTTCTTATCGCAGTCACTCCGGCATCCACAACCCCCCGCGGTTCAAGGGTCACCATGCCCCTGTATCCGCTACCGGCCAGCTTCCGCACAAACCGTTCGGCGTCGAAGTCACACCCTGCCCTTGTTCGCCCCAGCCTGACGGCGAGTGCGTCGCCGGTGTGCTCTGCATCCACAAACGTCTGCACGTGCACGTTGTTCACCCGGGAGAGGATGCCGGGCAACATATCCCAGGACCCCTCCGTCGCCGTCCATTGGGTGTCGATCGTGAAAAAGGCCTCCGGGCAGGCATCGGTCAGAAGGGGCAAGAGAGAAGTGTGTCCGGGGATGTTCTCAACGCTCAGCGTGAGCCCGTTGTCATGCATGAGTCTCGCCGCTCTGCACAAGGAATCGACCAAGACCTGTCTGTCAAATCCCGGTCTCCGGAGGTCCCAGGCATGTACCACCACCGTACCGGCGCCGCATGCGCGCGCAACCGCAGCGCACTTGGAAAGCAAGGCGCCGGCTTCTTCCTCGTGCCCGGGCGTCGACAGGAAGCACTCGGTGTCTGGAGGAGCGTGCACACTGCCAACCGCAACGCCCATATCCCTTATCCTCGCGGCGACTTCTGTAAAGGCGCTCTCTCTCCACTCAAGCCAGAGCCGGAGTTCTACGGCAGGCCATGCCAGCTGCTTGACGCCCTCGAGCATCGCGGAACAGTCGGAGTAACGCCCCCCGCTCAACGGCGCGAGAGGGCCGGTGGAACACTGGACGATGGGAAGCCGGCAGGCACCGGACTTGGATCGTTCCCGCGCCGGATTTTCTGTTGTGGTAGGTAAACCTTTAGAACCGGCCGTCAAGCTGCAGCCCCCTTCCTCCGAGTACCTGAAGCGTCACGTGACTCTTCGGCCCCTCCAATTCTCACCATGGATACGCCGCCAAGGATGATTGCCGCGCCCAGAAACTTCACAGCAGTCCAGCCTTCCTTGAGGATCAGCCACCCGAAGAGGCCCGTCCAGACAGGGGTGAGGTTTCCGAAAATAGCGGTGCTGGCCGGGCCGCTTTCCTTTACTCCTTTATTCCAGAGGATATACGACAGAACCAAGGCGAAGGCACCCGAGAAAACCAGTTCCGCCCAGTGACGGGCACGGATATTGCCCCATCCCGCCGCCCGAAGTTCGCCCACGGAAAGCGGCACCATGAGCAATGCTCCGCTCACCATGGTCCATGTCGTGTAGCAGGTCGCGCTCATCCTTTTCGTGAGATCCGAGGCGTAGAGCGTTCCGATGCAAAATCCGAGAGTCCCGACCAGAGTAATCAGGTCTCCTTTCAAGACGCTTGACGTTAGAGAGATGGCGCCTGACCCCGCCACACTCACGAGCAGCACTCCCACAACCGTAAGGAGGACCCCTCCGGTCATGCGCGTCGTCATCCGCTGCCTTCCGGTGAAGTGGCTCAGCGCAGCGGTCGTTGCAGGCATGGTCGCCAGCACGAAAGCCGTATTCGACGCAGTCGACAAGGCTATACCCTTGATGAACGTGTACTGGTACACGGTATTCGTCAAAAAGCCCGCTATGATGATGGGCAACCAGTCCTTCCTGGCCGGATACTCCATCTTTCTTCCCGACGCCATGACCGTGAGGAGCAAAGCAGCCGAAAACATGAGCCTCACTACGTTGAACTGAAGAGGCAGGAACGCCCCTAAGGCGTCCTTCACCGCTATCGCGTTCAAACCCCATATGACGGTAACCAACAGGAGCTCCAAGTTGCCCCGACCCAAAAGCATCACCTGCTCTGCGAAGTGGACGCTATGTCCTCTTGAGGGAGTTCCACAGAAGAGGGCAAGACTCCTACCCTTTCCAAGCCCCTTCAGTTGTACGCACCGAGTTCCCCGGGGTTAAGGCGTTACGGTAAGCGTCCACGTCGCGAGGAGCGTCTGGATGCCGAGCATGAGGACCACCAGCGCGCAGTAGGGCAAGCACTTCCTGAGGACCGCGTCCTCCCTGCCCGTGAGCCCCGAAGTACTCGACCCCAACAGCACTTTCGCAGGAGCTATGGAGGACGCCAGCGAAGCGCCGGCCGTCTGCGAACCTGCAATCAGCGTGGCGCTCAGTCCGAGGGCCTTGGCGGTCTCCATCTGGAACGATCCGAACAGGATGTTGGAGTTGGTGTTGCTCCCGGTCATGAAACACCCGAGCACACCTATGAACGGCGAAACCACCGGGAACATGGGGCCTGCGATCCTCGCTACACCGGTTGCCATTTCGCTGGTCATTCCCGTATCGTTCATGACGAGCGCCATCATAACCATGGTCAGAACACCCAGCGTCGTAGGCCAGGACTGTTTGACGGTGGCCTTCCATGCGAGGCGCAGTTTCTCACCGTCAATAAGGCCCCTGCGCACGTACACGAAGACGCCGATAAGGCAGGCCAACGTGATCAAAGGCGCGGGGTGCGAAAAGAGGCCAATGGCTGCATAGGCTTTTTCTGCCTGAACAACGTATCCCTGAGAGGTTGTCATTGCCGGGTAATCGACTCCCAGCCTGTACGGTTTGAAGAAAGCCTTTATGGGGCCTATCTGGGATATCAGAGTGACTACGAGAAGCGCGTAGTAAGGCACCAAGGCCACGTGGATGGATGTCTTGCTTTCCGGCTCTTCTAAAGCTTTGCCTGCCGCCTCGACGGCGGCCGTAACCGGGCACACGGCACGGGCCGAGTTCTCGGTCCTCCGCTCCCTGGACGACATGATTGCAATAAGACCGACCCCTGCCAGCGATCCGAGAAGGGCAGCAACCTGGGCTGAACCTATCTTGGCTACAATCCACTGCACAAGGCCCATCGCGGCACCCACGACCACTATCTTCGGAAACCCTTTCTTGACTCCTTCCCGCCCCTCCACGATATGGGCAACGGCCAGCCCAGTAAGCACCGTGGGTATGATGAAAGTGAGCCCAACCCAATTGCCGCTTATTTCAGGCGGGATCTTGGTCGACAAGGTCAGCGTGTAGAAGGATGAAGCCATAGATCCAAAGGTGATCGCCCAAGCATGTCCCACAAGGCTTGCCGCGGCGGCAGTCAGAGGCTCAAACCCTGCGGCGATCATGAGAGGCGCGCACACTGCCACAGGGACCCCGTACCCTGCAACCGCTTGGATCACGCCGGACAAGCACCAACCTACAAGGAGTCCGAGCATCAGCCGATCATTGGAGAGCGTGGTCATCCACCTGGATATTACGGGCACAGAGCCTGTCTGGTGGACCATCTGATACATGAAGCCCGAGGTCCAAATGATGAGGACCACGAATAAGGTAAGGCTTACACCCTTGGCGCAAGCGACGGCCAAAAGCGGTATATGGCCGCCGAAGGCAAGCCCTCCAACCAAGAGCGCAACGAAGAGAGCCGTTGCGCCGGCATCTTTCGCTTTCCATTTGAGTTTGAGTAGAGTGAATAAGAGCACGAACAAAGGAGAACTCGCCAGCAGCCAGCGGACCATTAGAAGCCCCTCCCGGTAATACGAAGAGTTCTGGAGAATGCCACAATATTCCATCGCGTCCTGAGTGTCGCGTCTTCCGACTGGAATTCCCTTTTCATCACGCCGGTTCCTCCTTACGCGGGTATAGCGGCACTTGCCGCCTCTTGGAAATCTGCGCTTCCTCTCATTCTTGTCCACACGCTACCACGCTACCAAGAACATCTCTAGGGGAGTTTTTGAGCAGACTAATCGCGGCAGGTCAAGAACGCTGAAGGGGTGAAGAATTGTGCCTCATCTAACGCAGAAGGAGCGCATGCTCCTCCAGGACCAGTTGAGCCACGAGCAGATCTGCATCACCAAGTACTCGGGTTACGCTGCGAGGACCAGAGATCCGGAGCTCAGGAGGATGTTCCACGAGTTCGCAGCCGACGAGCAACGGCACTACGACACGATCAACAACCTGCTCCAAGGAAGCAGCCAGGGCCAGGGCCAGTCGCAAGCCGGGACCCGGCAGCAATCGGGCGCTCAGGCCAGGAGGGGGCAACAGGCGGGATCTCAAGGGGCCGGTTGGCAAGCGACCCAAAGCGGCATAACGGGCAGCATGGTAGAGACAGGCGGGCAAGCAGGGAGTACACTGGGCCAGACCGGCAGCTACCGGGCCACTCCAGGCGGTCAGGGGCAGAACTGGATGTCGGAGACCCGGACCGTTTACGGGGGCCAGATCTCTCAAGGGACTGGGTCTGGAGGCGTGCAAGGAGGCCAGGCGACCCGCCAGTCTCAAGGCACTCAGGGAACCGGGATGACTCAAAGTTCTCAGCAGGCATCCCCTAGCCAGCAAACTCAGAGCGGGCGGAGTCCCATGAACTTCGAATCGGCCAGTGAACTCTCAATGTCGACAAGTGACGACAAGTCGATGCTGGAGGACATGCTGATGACCGAGAAGTATATATCCGGAGCCTACGACACGGCCGTGTTCGAAACCTCGAATCAACAGGTTAGACAGGCTCTCCAGCACATCCAGCAAGATGAGCAGAGGCACGGCGAAGAGATCTTCAAGTACATGCAGCAAAAGGGGATGTACCAGCCACAGTAGAACCAAGGTCCAAAGGTCCATATTATCCAGGCTGTCGGAGTGATGGGTGCTACGGCCCACATGTTCATGAGTCAGTAGAAGAAGGAGGGGGTGTGCCCCCCCTCCTATCCTTGTTTCCGGCTCTATTTCTACTACAACACATCCCACGCCCCGGCGAGGTCCTACTTAGTCCACTCCAGCTCCGCTTTATACGTGTTCTTGTTCACGTCGAAGAACCAGAAGGTGTACTTCCCGGGCTCACTCGTGTCTTTGAACCACAAGAGGTTCGACTCGGGGAGGACTGACACTCTCAGTGTGAATGGGACCGTCTTCTGCCCGTTGAAAGACACCACTGCGCTCCGGATGTTGGCGTCGCTCAGGTTGACGGGCTGTCCGTCCACTACCAGTTCATACTTCTGGTAACCTCCGGAGGGATCGCCGACAGCCACAAATTCGCCTTCCAGGGGAGACGCGACGCAAGGCACGGCGCCCTCGCTCTCGTCCTTGTGTATCACGTACATGACCTTCTTGACCCAAGCCTCAAAGAACTGGTCTGCCGGATAGAGGCGCCTCACTTCTTCGTCCTTGGCCGCTGCCGCGTCGTTTACGATCACGTACTCCCTGCCGTCTTTCCAGGTAAAGCCCCTTACGAGCACCAGGTGGCCGGGGGTGTAGTTGATGGGTACGTTCTCAACTTCGGGCTCGGTCCGGCCCTCGTAGCCCGGTTTTCTGTACTTCACGCTTACGATAACCGGATTCCCCCGGTTGATTTCCTGTTTCACCGCATACCAGGGGTCTTTCCCCTCGGCAGGTACGCCGTACTGCACGTAAGCCGTGAACCCGTTGGCCGCGGCAAAGGCCGTATTGAAAGGCCAGTTTCCAAACATGGGGGCCCTGTAGTCGTTCACACCCCAGGCGGCCTGCTCAGGAGACATCTCCACTCCGTGGTAGGCCAAGGCCATCGCCACACTGGTCGGGCTGCAGATGGAGTTGGAGATCTTGGGGTCGCGGATCATCTGGGAGTACATCGGTACGTCCAGGTCCTTGTCCATCTTGGTGAGATCGGGACCTTCTTCGTCATAGGCGGCCGGGATGGCTTGTCCCTCGAGAGTGTTCCTAATAGTTGCTGCCATAAGGAGCACCTTGGGGTTGGTCTCCTCGGTGCCCGCCTGCCCGTCAGGTCCGTGGAGAATAACTCTGAACTGGAACTTGTCGGCCGTCTCCCCTGATGAACCTATGACAATGAGCTCATCCGTCGCGACTTTGGCGAGCGCATCACCGGCTTTGGAGGACGGCGCAGAACCTGCCAGCGTCAGCTTGCCGTCGGGACCGGTGAAGGCGTGGGTGCTCCAAGTACCCCACGAAAGCCAGGAGCTCCACTGTCTCGAGCCCTCAAGGCCCGCATGCACCCTACCTTCGATCTCGGTGTAGGTTCCCTTCGGGGTGTCGGCATTCCAGGAAAGGATCAGGTACTCAAAAGGCTTCGTCTCGATCTCAGGCGATGTATACGTGCCGACGGCGGCGCCTTCCTTTAGGGTGATTGCGCCGTTCCCGATAGACACAACACGGGTATTCTCATGAGTCCCGTTCTCGAAATCGCTTACCGAGGTGAAAATGAGAAGGTTGTCTTGCATCTCGACTAGTTCCCCTTTCGGAGGTTCCTCCGGTGGTTCAGTCACGCTTGTGGGCGGTTCGGACTGACTGGGAGCGGAGCATGCCGGTATCGCTATAGCGATGACCAGGGGGATGACGAAAGCCATCAGTAAGACTGACCGTAAATTCCTCATCCTCAAGAGCTTCTTCACTAACACAACACTCCTCTCAAGAGATCGGAGAAATGAGCTCATCCGGCGCCATGGAACTCTTGAAAAAGATAAGCTCGTAAGGACAAATACGGGCCTTTTAGCAGGTTTTCCTGCTGAGTTCGGACTATTCTGCCTGCTCCTCACCCATCGCCGTGCTTGCACTTAATCCGACCCACTATTCGGCGAGATACACTCCCCGCTCCGCCATGAGCTCGTAGTACTCAATAAGGGCCTCAGTGTTCCGGAAGCCCGTTTCGCCCTCAAGCAGGTCGGCTATTTCTGAGAGAGTCCGGTTTCCATCGGCCCAGTATTGCAGGTATGCGGACGGTATAGATGCGCCCTTGTACTTCTCGCGGAAGGCCTTCATCTTCTCCTTATGCTCGGCAGAAGTCTCTCTGGAGATGCCCGAGTACGGACCGCGGAAAGCCCTCTTGGGCACGATCTCCGAAGCCCTCTTCAGGGCCTCTTCCTCCTCGGGTCGCCAGGGCGCCGGTAGCTCTGAAACGTCCTTGAGCCCGGCAACGGTTGCCAGTTCCCTGAGCGACTTCGCCCACAAGTAGTCGGCCGTCTTGGCTATGTGCTCCTGAGCGGCGGAACGGGCCTGGCAGAACATCACCGAATCGGGAGCGAGTTTCACGAGGCTCGCGACGTCGGCCCGCCTGCGTTCAGAGAGGAATGCGACCCTTTTCTCAATGGTCCTCCGGGTCTTGGCAAGGATTGTCGTCACCTCATCCTGCCCTTTGGCCTTGGATATGTCTTCCCTGGCCTTGTCCGTGATGTGCGACAAGATGGCGCTGGCTTCGCCCGCGAACCCTACGGCTGCCTGATCGGCAATGTAGGCTGCGTCCGCCGGCGTCGCCGTGGCGGCAGTGTAGAGGTATGTCGCGGTCAGAGTCCCGGCTACGGCAAGCATCTTGGGATCGACTTTGTCTATGGTATCCTCGCTCGTATGGTAGAACTTGTCGGGCCACTGTATGAGCATGGGGCAGGTGACTCCGACCGATGGATCGCCCCAGATGTTGTGGTCGCTCCCGCCTGAGAAGGGAGACACGCTGTACCTGAAGGTCGAGTTGCTGTGGTTGCGGGCAAGGTTATCTACTTCCTTGGTGAGGAGGCCGAGTATGCACGCGGCCAGGTCTCCGCCGAAACCGGCAAGTGCAGCGACCGGCCGCTCAACCATGAATGTGCTCCCGCACAGCGCCTGGTTCTCGCCAACCATGTCCAGGTTTATCGCCGCCACGGTCCTTCTCAGGACATCTTCGTTGCTTGCCAGGAACGCGTACGACCCGGTCATCTCAGGTAGCCACAAGAACCTTATGGTCCGCCGTGGCTTGGGAAGCGAACCCTTCGCGATGAGGGCCGACAGGGTCCTCACGGCTTCCATGAGCGCCCCGGCCCCCGAAGCATTGTCATTGGCCGAAGGCTCGGGATGACAGAGGTGGGCGACGGCAGTTACTTCCTCGTCTGTTTCGCCGGGTATTATGGCGCTCACGATCTCCAACGAGCCATCGAAGTACTCGGAATCTACCCTGGCGAATACGGCGAGCTCCCTTTTCCCGGAAGAGAACAGCCTCCGGAGGGCCTCACCTTGGCGCGGCGAAACCACAAACCCGAAAGCTTTGTGGTTTTCGGCGTTGGCAGGCCAGAAAGACAGGTATTGGCGCCCATCAGGAAGGTCAAAACGGTCGCGGACCGGAGGTTGCTCTCGCATAGTGTCCACAACAATGCCGGCTGCGCCAAATTTGTCAACGGCTAGAGCCGCAATCTCTGCTGCTGTCCCCCGCGAGAAGACCAATTTCCCTTTTACGTCCAGTCCTTCGTATGACTTGGGGTCTTCTCCGTTCTCAACAAAGACCATGGTCGTTGTGATGCCCTCGGGCGGCGTTGGAGCGCTCCGTTGTACGAGGGAAGTCTTCTGCTCGGAAAAAGCACACAGCCTCTCGCGCTTACCGTCCTCCAGCAGCACCAGCTCTGCATCCCGGCAGAACCACTCGGGAAAACTCTCCTGGGACCACCAGCGGACACCGTGCTTGGCGGGCAGCGACAGGATCTCCGTTTGAATGCCCTGTTCCTTCAAGTAAGCATGGATATACCGGGCAGCATCCCTTATCCCCGGACTGCACTGCACTCTGTGAAAAGATGCCAACTTGGCAACACAGTTGAAGGCGCCACGGGGCTGAAATTCCTCCTTAGTGAGTCGCAACGTCTCGTGTATCAAGACTCATCCTCCTCATAAATCCTCGTCTCTTGCCGACTCTTACCCTCTTCGCCATGATCCGCGGTACTCCCCTTCCTGCAGACCGAATATGAAGCGGTTTCACAGGTAGTATGAAAGGATTCCGCGAGGGGCGGAATGACAGACTTGATGATCTAAGCGTCCTACCGAGCGGCCGGCCGCAGGGATCTCACCGCACAACGGGGTAAGGTGATGG
>LSQX01386860.1_pt1 | contig 18461 bp, 15 predicted proteins | sample 654561 | NCBI WGS metagenome assembly LSQX01 (sample SAMN04489861, study PRJNA283612) | anaerobic digester metagenome | isolation source: 4 biogas reactors fed with cattle manure at either 37C or 55C with and... | place: Denmark: Kongens Lyngby | collected 2014
ATCTGTTTGAAAAAACAAGACAAACCAAAACCAATTGATACAAAAAACACCCCAATCAACACAAAAAACCACAATCCAAAACAACTTGTATGTAACTTATGGACTTATGGAAAAAATTCGTGTTTCTTGGCATTAAATATGGAACAATACGGTTTTTCATGAATCATCTTGTTCAGCAGCTTTTACCGTTCTGCTCTATTATACCTATCTCGTGTGGCACCTGTAACTTATTAACTGTACTGGTAACTCTTTTTCCGGAATACTAAGGCTGACGAAGTATGAATTACGAGAGTAAATCGGTTTGTCAGAGGTTAATACATTAAACGTTTTCAAAAAGTAAACGTGTGACCAAATTCAGTTATCCTAATTGATTACTATGACTAAGATTTCAATCAATCACTTTATATGCTGTTGATGCTTAATCTTTTTTACTGTAAATAGGCTGAATATTTTTATGACTGATTTGGAAGATAAAGTGCGAATAAAAGTAGGAAAGGTCATAAACCCTGAGACGGGTCAAACATTTGAGGAGATGCAGATGATTCAAAGTGTTAAGGAAACAGAACTAGGCACAGTTACCGTTGAATTTGTTCCAGCAAGCTCCTTTTGCCCAATAGCCTTTAAACTTGCTGCTGATATTCGAGATGCAGCAAAAACAGTTTCTGGTATAAAGAAGGCTATTGTTTTTTGCCGCGGTCATGCGATGGAAGAACAGATCAACGAAATGATCAACAAACAATAGTTGAGCCTTTTAAGTCATTTTATTTCATTTTACTAAACGCCCAAGTACCAATGATAATCATTGCTACATCAAACAAGACGATTATGCCGATGTCAACATACAAAGGTTGTATAGGTGTCCAAGCAGAGCCCAAAATCACGGTACGGAGGGCATCAATACCATAAGTTAATGGATTAAAAGTTGAAGCAATCCGAAGCCATTCTGGTGTTCCGGCTCCTGTAACTGGAAACAACGCTCCGCTAAGAAAAAATATAGGCAGATTGACAAAAGTTTGGATTGCACCAAAATTTTCTAAACTGCCGACGAAGCTTGCAATTATTAAACCAAGACTCACCAACCCAAAAGTAATTAATAACATAACGGGCAAGGCGCTAAAAAATGTCAATGGATCAAAGGGTATACCTAAGAGGAAACCAAAAATAAAAACAATGATACCCTGTAGTAGTGCTGCTGAACTATCGCCTATCATTTTACCTAGAAAAATCGTAAATCGTGAAATAGGCGCTACCAAAATTTCTTTCATAAAGCCGAATTCTTTATCCCAAATTACACTTATACCCATAAACATAGATGTGAATAACAACGTTTGACCGATAATTCCTGGAAAAAGATACTGTTGATAATCTACCCCTGTGAAAGTTATCCGTGCACCAAATCCTGCTGCAAAAACGACAAGCCAGAGTAGTGGCTGAACAAAACTAATAATCACTCTTGCACGGTCACGGATGAAACGTTTCACTTCCCTCAGCCAAAGTGTATAGAGGGCTCGAAGTTCAGTCATTTTATTGCTCTCCTTTGAACGGCAGCAAAACCATATAGTTCTCTTGTGGAGTCTTCACGAATTGAACGCCCAGTATAATGAAGAAACACATCTTCCAAGTTAGGTCCTCGTGAAATAAGCGATTCAACATAAATGTTATTTTGAGTTGCTAACTCCATAATTCGAGGCATTGCTGCTTTAGCATTAGGCACCGTGATTTCTAAGGCACCATCCACTATCCGTGTTTTTGTGAGCCCTAACCATTTAACTACTAAGTCTGATAGCAATTGGATGTCATTAGCCCGCACTGTTATAACATCACCTTCTAGTGTTTCTTTGAGTTTTTGTGGAGTATTTAATACAACAATTTTTCCATGATCCATAATTGCAATACGGTCAGAGAGCCGGTCTGCTTCATCCATATAATGAGTAGTTAAAACGACAGTGATATCGTGGGTTTCTTTTAGTTCCCGAATGTATTTCCAAATGTGATCTCGCGTCTGAGGGTCTAACCCAACGGTGGGTTCATCAAGGAAAAGAATTTGAGGATAATGAATTAAGCCTCGTCCAAGCTCTAGTCTACGTCGCATACCTCCAGAGTATGTTCGTAGTAAGCTTTCTGCACGGTCTTCGAGTTCTACGAGCTTTAGAATACGCTCAATTCGTTCCTTTTGTTCTGCTGCTGGGACCCCATATAGATTAGCATGCATGTAGAGGTTCTCACGCGCCGTGAGGCGATCATCAATACTGGGATCTTGAAAAACAATACCGATCGATTTTCTGACACTATGTGATTGGCGAACTAGATCGAATCCGTTTATAGTTGCAGTTCCTGATGTTGGTTTAAGAATGGTGCAAAGCATTGAGACAGTAGTTGTTTTGCCTGCACCATTAGGACCAAGTAGACCAAAAACTTCGCCTCGTTCTACTGAAATATCTAGGCTATCAACTGCTGTGTAATTGTTATATTTTTTAGTTAGTTGATGTGTTTGTATGGCGTATTGCATTTAGTTTCTAATGGATTGGACTGTTAGGCTTGATTTAAGCTTATTTGCTATGTATCTGCTTTGACTTCAATGATTAGGCATTTTTTAGCAAGTTGTCTGCTCTAAATGATTTTTCAATATTTATTTATTCAAATGTCTTAGGTCCTTTTGAATAATCTTAAAGTTTAAAGACGATCTATTCAATATTTATTTGGCGACAAAGTTGTGAAACTAGTTTTTTGGCTGCTGGATATAAACAATAAAATTCAAAACGATAATGTGGACCTATGGCTCTGGGCAATTGACAAATCAGGCAACCGAGTTCTCTTAGTAGACCACGGTGTTACCGCTTATTTCTATGCTGTACTTCACGATGGAGCAGAAGGATCATACATTGCAAAAAACATAATGCTTAGTTACAGATCTATAGTTACTAAAACAGAGATTGTTCAGCGTCGTTTTTTTGGAAAACGAGTGGCAGCAATTAAAATTTACTGTAAAAAAGCAGTTCAAATCGCCAAGGTTGCAGAACATATACGTAAACACGACGGAATTTCTGATTGTTATGAAGATGATATCCGTCCAACTATGCGTTATCTGAGGGATAACGGAGTTATACCCTGCAGTTGGCATCAGGTAGAAGCCAAAGAAGAAAAAAATATACCTGACACAAGAGCTACCAAGGTATACTCAATCAACTCTCCACCTATACCACTGGCAAACAATTCGTTTACTCCAGATTTGAGATTGCTTGCTTTTTCGATGATTTGTTATAGTAGAGAGGGGGCACCAAAACCGGATTTAAACCCTGTCATAGTACTCTCAACAGTCACTAACAATGGCTTTGAGAAACAGTTCGTAGCCTCTCAAAACAAGGATGATACAACTATCATCCAAGAGTTCATGACCTATATCCGTTCTTTTGACCCTGATATAATCGTAAGCTATGGTGCAAATAGAACCGACTGGACTTATCTACGGGAACGAAGCCATAAGCATGGTTTTTTGCTTAATTTTGACAGGGCGAGCTCAGAGCCGCACAAAGGTGTATATGGCCATGTTTCAACCACAGGTATTGTAAATATAGATTTAGCAGACTTTTCAAATATGTTTCCCGAAGTAAAGGTCCAGAACCTTGCTAACTTTGCAAAAAACTTGGGGGTCACAATTGAGAGGAAAAGAATTATTGATGAAACATCTTTCGCCGATTTCTGGGATACACCACAGAAGAATGCTGAACTGCTCCAGTATGGGCTAGATAATGCTCACCGTGTATATGGGACAATTAAATTGCTAATAGACTTTTCAATCCAATTATCCATCTTAACCCTTATGCCATTAGACCAAGTCATGAGTGCCGCAACGGGTTTTCGCGTTGAATCGTATCTGATTAAACAGGCACAAAAAATCGGTGAAATAGTACCGCGACGACTTGAGCAAACCTATGTTCCATATACCGGTGGACTAGTATTATTGCCTAAACCAGGACTGCATGAGAACATAGCTGTTCTAGACTTCAAATCAATGTACCCGAACATTATGATAACCTACAACCTATCACCAGATACCTACATCCAGGCAGGTGACCCAGAACCTTCCGAAGGTGTTTACGTTGCCCCCGAAATCGGCTATCGCTTCCGCAAATCACCACCTGGTTTTTACAACGAAGCCCTCACACACCTTCTCAACATAAGAGCCGCTATACGCCAAAAAATGAAACAGCAAACAACAAGAACTGTTGAATACCAAGTTTTGAACGCACGCCAAAAAGCCCTAAAAATTATCACAAACGCAATATACGGATACGCTGGATGGATTGGCGCAAGATGGTATATTAAACCCGTCGCTGAAGCAGCCTCGGCATGGGGAAGACACATAATTTGGACTTCCTCTCAAATGGCCAAGAATGATGGCGTCGAGGTTATTTATGGCGATACAGACAGCCTCTTCGTAAAATATGACAAAACAAAAAATGAAAAACTTCAAGCAGACATCCAACAGACACTCAAGTTAGAAGTTGAAATTAGCCACGTTTATGTTCGCGTCTTTTTTTCTGAAGCAAAGAAACGCTATGCTGGTTTGCGCCAAGACGGTAGTTTAGACATCGTAGGATTAGAAGTAATCCGTGGTGACTGGGCAGAAGTAGCCAAACGTGTCCAGCAACATGTGCTTGAAATTATATTAAAAGTGCAGTCACCCGAAAAAGCCATCGAATATGTAAAATCAATAGCAATTGACTTGCAGCATAATCGTATTCCACTTGAAGACTTGATAATTTGGAAAACACTTACCAAACCACCTAAGAATTATGCTGTTCGAGCCCCACATGTGCAAGCAGCGAAAATGCTTATTGCGCGAGGGGCGCGATTGACTATAGGCGACAAGGTTGGTTATGTTATACAGACGGGTAAAGGTCCGCTTTTCTCAAGGGCAATACCTTATGTTTTTGCTAAAATAGACAATGTTGACTCAACTTACTACATAACAAATCAAGTATTACCTGCCGCTGCTCGTGTGCTTAAGTCATTTAACATAACAGAGAGAAATCTGGAAGCAATAATAAAAGAAGAAAAAACAAAAAGGCTAATAGATTATTTTTAGGCTTGACCGTTTATGGAATCACATTTTGAAATGTCATCAACTCAACGTTAAGCACTGGCTTAACAGCTTCAGAAACGCGTGAAGCAACAATTCGTCTGATATTTTTGTCACCTGCAATATCAACAATACGTTGTGTGATAATACCATCGAAAACTACAGTGTTGACTCCTGCTATTTGCTGAAGTTTCTCGGCAAGTTGACTTACAGGCAGGCGCTCAATCAATTCAAGTTTCTCATTAAGCAGTACTGCTTCGAGGGTACCGACTAGCGCTTTAGCTGCTTGTACAATAGTATCTGGAACTTCGGCTTTTACTTTCGTATGCTCTGGAGTTGCTGGAATCGGTGGAACTGTTTTCTTTGGTTGCACTGTTTGCTTACCTAATAACTCGTTAATGGGCACACGGTTATCGAGTGCTTCTGCAATTTCTCGGCAGTTACATTCTTCGATTTCTTTGCCTCGGGGCGCTCGACCTATGAATTTGATGTTGGTTACTTGTAAAAGCTCTTTTTGGATTAAATCCCCGCCTCTGTCGCCGTCGAGTAGAGCGGTTGCATTGCGTTCTTTCGTAATTTTTTTTATTGAATCTGGTACCTTTGCACCTTCGAGTGCTATAGTGTTAAAGATCCCGCAGCGCATAAGATTGATGATATCTGCTCTACCTTCAACTATGATGATATCTTTGGAGCTTTCTAAACCAGGACCAGCGGGTAAGTCTTCAGGACCATATTTTTCGACTTTTCCTACTTTCATGGTATCGCTGATTTCTTTGTATACTTCGTCTACACTTGGCATCGATTCAATATTCCAGCGATGAAGAATTTCTTTGGCTCGGTCAATTATGACTTTTCGCCGTGCTTCTCTTATATCTTCAATGCGATCAAGGTTAACTTTTGCACTACATGGCCCGACACGGTTTATGCTTTCGACGCTTGCTGCAATAAGCGCTGTTGATACACGATCCAAACTTGTTGGTATAGTAATTGAACCATTCGTTCGATCATTTTTTGAGTGTAACTCGATTTCTATTCTACCAATACGTCCAGTTTTTTGTAGTTCACGTAAATCAAGTTCTGGACCAAATAGACCTTCTGTTTGACCAAAAACTGCCCCGATAACATCTGGTTTTTCAACAACACCTTCAATTTCAAATCTAGCGTGTACAACGTACTTTATCGTAAAGGTTTGGGATTGTCCCGTAAATATACAACTCCTTGTGAATTATTTTATTTGATTATTGTAATCACATTATGCGAGTTTATACTCACCATTATGAGATTATGATACTGATTATAAATTAGGTGTGATGCCATCATATAATACTTGTGGTTTTGTAGTACAACGTATTAGTAATTTATACCATATACGTTACTTTCATTTCAATTAATTACATCAAATGATTAAAAAGATTGTAACATCTTCTTGATTATAGTCTTAAACTATTGATGTCTCTCAGAGCGTTTGTAATGCTTTTAGGGATATCTTCCATGTAAGCTGACCGGTTCTTTACTCCCCTCTGTACACCACCTGCTACTAAAAAGCCTACACCTATAATTTCACTTATCGGCGTAGGTTCAGGGAAAATAATTAATGCTATTCCCATTTCTATGAGTTTAGATTTATTACCTTCTCTCCAGAGAGATCTGACGCCAATTGCCTGCTTCTTTGTCTCCTGTAATGCTTTGCAAGCTTCCCTCTGATTATCCCTATATCCCTTGGCTACTTCTACTGCTATTTCCGCTGTTTTCTTTGCTTCTTTAATGCTCAATATAATACCTGTATTTGTTATATTATTTTAGATGAAAAAGGTTTAGGGCTAAAGCTCTTGGAGTTATGTTTCATTAAATAATTTCATTTCTCTTTTATTTGCTGTTTAAAACTCAACTATGTGCTTGGGATATTGGCTGTTTTGCGTTTTTTATCTATAGACTGTAATCTATTCATTTATAAATAATAATTTATGTATGTATTTAGCTCTTGCTTGTGTTTGTATGAAAACATCAAAAATGTCGCTTATCAATTAAGTAATTTGAAGAGTGTACTTGTTAAAAATAACGATTAAACAGTAGGAAAACATCATCAACTAAATACACACTAATTTACGCTTCCATATTAACTGATTTTCTAACTTATGTTTAAATCGATTAACCCCTTACTCTTATATAACAATACCAACAAAAAAGGTACGAACGCCCGATGAGCCTTCATCTTAATCCTGAATATGACAAGCTCTTGCCACGTATGACTGACGAGGAATTTGGCGAATTAAAAAAATCAATAGAAATAGAAGGTCAACATTATCCCATCATAGCCAATCAAGACTTAGTCGTTTTAGATGGTCATCACCGTTTTCGTGCTTGTACCGAACTAGGTATTGAACCAGATTTTGAGGTAAAACATTTTGAAGACAAACTTTTGGAGAAAAAGTTCGTAATAGAGGCTAATTTAAGACGACGTCACCTGAATAACTTTCAACTAGTCGAATTAGCTATCCCTTTGTTGGAGATTGAGACGTCGTTGGCTAAGAAACGACAAGCCCAAAGTGGTAAAAATGGTCGTGACCTCCAGCTTGGGTTCGCGCCAGAGGATACTGACCCCGAATCGACCATAAAACCTAAGGCAACCGAAATCGTTGCAAAGAGGGCAGGTGTATCTACTAGAACTTTAGAACGAGGAAAAAAAATTTTGGAGCAAGCAAGTGAGGATGAGAAACAAGCACTACGAGAAGGCAAAACAAGCATCTCTAAAGTTTATCAAGAAATTGTTAGTGACAATAAGCCTTTTCCCTCTACTTTTGAAAGTAAACCAATCAAAATAGATCCAGAAAAAGAATTACAAAATAACGTAGAACTTATGGCTATCCTTGATAAGCTGCTTAATCAAAAGCTGTATTGTCCCTCCTGCGGAAACCACATGTTAGCATGTAGTAAATGCCATAAGTCCCTTAAGGAGTTGCTTGCAAAGTTTAAAGCTGAAATTCAATAAATTTCATTAAAGAAAAGAAAGCAGGTAATTGTCGCTCTCTCAAGGAAAGGGTAGTTATTTTTTTCTATTGTAGTTTGCCGTCAATTATTTGCTTGAGTATCCGTTGTTCTCCCTTCCGCAAATGTTCCACCACGGTTGAATTCACAAGTTTCAGTTTATTAGCTAACTCATCTGAAGTAATTTTTCTTGGAATGTCGTAGTATCCAAGTTTATAGGCTGTAAGTAAGACTTCCTGTTGTTTTTCTGTTAATTGGCTCAGCGGAGAAATTGGTGAAAAGTTAGCATCTGCTAAAAGAACAACCCTGTAATGGATAGAAATTGCGTCGATTTTTTCCATAAACTCCTTAATCTGTCGTTCGTTTCCCAAAAACGAGAATTTTACCTTACCGTCTGCAATACATAGAGGAGGTAATAAATAGCCCCCTTCAATTCCGATATAATCTAACACAGATGATATGCCGGGTGCTCCACTGCGGGTAAACAGGATATATGAGCCATTTTTTTCTTTCTCAATTACTTGTGCATCAAACAATATATTATTTCGAAGTAAATCTTCTACACTCAAGCTTGATTCTTTTAAAGCAATCCTCGATATTGCAGCGAATTCATGATTGTTTTGTCGTAAAATGTATAGAAGTTCAAGTGATTTTATTTTTTTTAATGGTGGTAACTCAATTCCTGCTTTCAACAATTCTTTTTCTGAAATTTCGAGGATTAAGCGGCGCATAAGTATACTGTAAATTAATTCATGTATATGTCTTTTGAAAGCCGCGTATGCTCGGTACAATCTATATGTGCAAGCTGCCAAATAATGAAGTCAAAAGTCTCAATAACATATCAATTAATAGGAAGTAGACTTTAGCGTTGACTCATAAAAAAACTAATTACTTTGGAAAACTTGGAAACTTTATTACAAAGCGCAAATGGACAATTGTCGCTGTTTGGATTTTACTGCTCGCAATAATAATGCCTGTAGTGTTGACTGCTTCAGGTATTACTTCAATGACCCTTGAAACAACTACTGAAACAGATATGGAATCATCAAAAGCAAACGACATAATAAAAAGCCAATTTCAAAAATCTGTTTCTAACAACTCTCTCGTACTCGTAATCAACACTGATGATGCCTCCTCCATTGAAACACAAAAATTTATTGAAGAATTGACTTGGCAAATTAACGAAAGCTCAGATATAACTGGAATAGAAAATGTCACCAACGTCTACTCAATTCTTATTCCTGTCTTAAACCAAACAAACAAAGGCGTATACACTGCGTATTATGGCGGTAACTTAACGTATAATTTACTCTATAGTGTCCCCACAATATATTCTAACGTTTGGTTCCAAGCCTACAATACTACTAAATATACACAATTAATTCCTGGCTTAAACCAGACTAACCAAGGTGTCTACCTAACTTTAGACAACGCAAATATGACGTACTACTTACTCTATAGTGTCCCTGCAGTATACTCAGGTGTATGGGCTGGCGCCTATACTTCTCTACAGAGCGCTAACTTAACTTGCAACCTTCTTTATGGAACTCCAGCAATGTATCTTAACGCTTGGACTCAAGCAATGGGTTCTACTTCAGGCAATATCGACTTGTCCAACACAATAGCTAATCAAACAACCGCAGATACACTAAACAAATTAGATCCCACAACTTATACCCAATATACTTCAGGTTTGCTTGAAGCTTATCACACAGTTTGGACCCAGAGTTTTCAAGACACATCAACATCGACCTGGACACCGACTGAACGAGCATCTTATGCTTCAAATCTGATAAACCATGCATACATTAATACATATCTATCAGGCAATGAGACAGCCCAAACTTTTGTCACTGCGTTTACAAACTCATGTACCTTTGATGATTACCTAAACAATGCAGATAACCAAACACAAGTCAACATAGCACTTACAAACTTTGCACTTCAATACATAACCCTCAATTCACCACACGTCCTGTCATTAACAGATTTTGTTGAGGCACCACCGGAATCCAATAACTTAGACTATTATACCAAAGAAACTCTTAACCAAGCAGCTTATGATCAAACAGCTGCTATCCTCTTAAATGCAGACCCAAACGCATTTGACCAATACACCTCTCCACTACTGTATGCATTTAATATTTCTTGGGTTACGAGTTTTCAAAACCCTCTAACACAAACTTTTACTTCAACAGAACGTGCTTCCTTGGCGGCAAACCTTACCAATCAGCAATACATCGAGACGGCTCTAGCTGGAAATACTACGATGCAAGAATTCGCTAAAGCATTGATTCATACTTTCTCTTTAGATAGTTTTTTGTTCAATACAGTGCAGCAAAATGAGGCTCAAATTCGGTCCTTCTCTATTGCATATGTGGCTAATCAATCAAAATCACCAATTGAATTTGTAGACGCTGCATACGACTTGGGTAGAGACCCAAGCAATATCGCTTTAGCTAATTTGGCTGATAATGTAATTTGGTATTCACAGAGTTATGGTATGGCTAAATTTATTCAACTCTTCAATAGCATCTCCTACGATCAAACAAGTGATATTCTCAAAGACCTTGATGAAGATTCGTTCAATGACTATACATCTCATATGCTTGATTATTTCAATGCTTCATGGTGCTCCTATGTACCGAAGGTCTTTCTACCTCCTGCACGTTGGGTTAACCAAACTGCTTCGATAGCCGCTGATAGCGCTAATGCCCAGTTTATACCTATTTACTTAAGCGATGGTGAAGAGTTTGCTAACAAAATCGCTTCAGAACTCAAACTTCCTGATTACTTAAGCGCAAACACTACATACACAAACTCTAAATTGTTAACTCTAACTGTAAATTACATAGCCAATGAATCTGGGCTTTCTGAAGAATTAATTACAGCAATATATGATGCAGGTGAAAACGCAAGTAATAATGCATTGCAAACCTTAGCATCTCAAATCATCAAAAATCCAACGGCGTATAACATAGGTAACCAATTTAATTCTTTAATAACATCATTTGTTTCTCCATCAAGAAATGTTACCTTGATTTCAATTACATTCACTGAATCAGGGGATGAAAACCTTGAAGCTATTCGCAAAATGATAGCTGAAATGATGGCAACAAACCAAGGTAACGTACACTCAGTCAAAGTTACAGGTTCGGATGCAATAAACTATGATTTCAGAGAATCAACCTATAATGATCTAGAACTAATTCTACCAATTACAATTGCTCTTTTGATCATTGCTACCGCAGTTTTCTTCCGATCTATAGTAATTCCAATAGTCACTTTAGGCACAATAGGTATCGGTCTTGGCGTTTCACAAATATTCCCCTACTTGATTGGTACTTACATAAACCCTGTCGATTATACTGTATCAACAGTACTTGTAACAGTTCTCATAGGTGTAGGAACAGACTATAGCATATTCATTTTAGCTCGCCATAGAGAAGAACGAATCAACGGTTTACCGCTTTTCGAAGCCATTAAAAAATCCATCACTTGGGCTGGCGAAAGTATAGTCACCAGTGGTGCTACAGTCATAATATCCTTCTTTGCTTTGGCCGCAACATCAATGGTTATGCTACAAACCATGGGTTTAGTCGTCGGCTTAGGCGTTATAGTTACCCTAATAGCATCACTCACGTTTGCCCCTGCATTAACAGCTATATTGGGTGACAGAATATTCTGGCCAAACTCTGGAGAACGTTTTGAGCGGTTCGCTAAGTCAGTTAAGGCGAAGAACCAGCTAAGAAACGGCTATTTCGCTAGGAGTGGATCTTTCTCAGTAAAACATAGTAAAGCGATAATTCTTATTGCAGTCCTAGTTACTGTACCGGCATTCTATGTTTATGCAACTACAGAACCAACTTATAATCTGCTAGGTAGTGCCTCTGATAGTTTAGAATCTGTTTCAGCTTCGAATACGATGACAAATTCATTTGGCGGCGGCAGGCTTATGCCAACATACCTCGTAGTGACGTTCACAGATCCAATCGTTGATGACATTGGTAGATTCAATATGGGTGAAATGGCTACGCTCGGAAACATTTCTTCGATGATCGTAAACCATGAAGGTATACATGAAGTATCTGGTCCAACTATGCCATATGGCAGTACAGTTAACTATAGTGCAATAACCAATGACACAGACCCAACAACATACAATACAATACTAAACGCTATAGGTGAAGATAAAAAATCCGCGTTAATAACGATTAAATTTACTGTTGATCCTTATTCAACTGAAGCAATGGAACAAGCACAAAGTATTCGTAACATCCTTCAAAGAGACTATAACAACGTAGCAAACGTCACAGGAACCTATTTAGGTGGAACCACAGGCGGAGTATTAGACACAAAGGTAACGTTTGATAATCAATTCAATTCAATTCTCCCGATCGTTGCTTTAGGCGTCGGTATTGTTTTGTTCTTTGTTTTAGGGTCATTGTTACTGCCAATATTTGCTGTCCTCTCAGTCCTTATGAGCATCGTTTGGACTCTTGCTGTAACCTTGCTTGTTTTCCAAAGCGCATATAGTTATGGTTTGCTTTTTATTACACCGTTAATATTATTTGTACTCCTACTTGGCATAGGTATGGATTATAATATTTTCATTCTAACTCGAATACGCGAAGAAGCAGCTAAAGGTCAAAAACTCACTGATGCTATCGTAAATGCGATACAGCAGACAGGGGGCATCATTACAGCAGCCGCAATTATTCTCGCTGGCTCGCTTGCAACGCTATTAATTTCAAGTAACATGATGTTAAAAGAAATGGGGTTTGCTTTTGCCCTCAGCATCCTTATCGATGCACTCATAGTTCGCACCTACCTTGTTCCCGCGGTAATGGCAACTTTTGGAAAATGGAACTGGTACAATCCAGTCAAACGCCTCCGCAGAATGGAAAAGGACAATGAACCTCCTCAAAAGGGTGTATGAAAAAAACATAATATGACTTTAGATGACTGACAAAGGGCGTTTCTCTCCATTACTTTTTCTATTTATCCTTTTTCTTATTGCATCTATACCGTTGTTGCTATCCCCTATGTTTTCATAGTGATAAAACACAGAGCTTTCTTACCTGAAACATAAATATATACCCCGAATACAGCAACATAACGGTAATGACCATGCAACGATCCTATTCACGATTACTAGGTATAGTCGGAAAACCAAATACTGGTAAATCAACTTTCTTTAGCGCTGCCACACTAGCAACAGCAGAAATCGCCAACTACCCTTTCACAACTATAAAACCCAACAGAGGAATCGGTTATGTACGAACCTCTTGTGTTCATGAAGAATTCAAGGTAAAAGACAATCCCAAAAACAGCCTCTGCATAGACGGTGCAAGACTTATTCCAATCGAATTAATTGACATAGCTGGAATCGTTCCTGGTGCATGGGAAGGTCGTGGTCTTGGAAACCAATTTCTAGACGAAATCCGACGGGCAGATGCTCTTATTCATATTGTTGATGCCTCAGGGGGAACTGACTGTGAAGGCAAAAGCTGTAAACCTGGTGAACATGATCCCTTAGAAGATATACAGTTTCTTGAAAAAGAAATCACTATGTGGATGGTTACGATTCTCAAAAAGGACTGGGCAAGGATTGCAAGGACTGCAGAGCAAGACAAAAAAGGCATTGCACACCACCTTGAAGATCGACTAACCGGTCTTAGCGTCAAAAAACAGTACATTAATGAAGCTATTCGAAAAGCTAGTCTTAACGTTGACAAACCAGCAACATGGAGTGACGACGATTTCTATCGATTTGTAGATAACCTTAGACGTCTTTCTAAACCTTTGTTAATTGTTGCAAATAAAGTTGATTTACCAGCTTCTCAAGTGAATCTTGATCGTATGAAGAAGCTTGATTACATCGTGATCCCCGCAAGTGCTGAGGCAGAATTAGCACTAAGGAGGGCTTCGGAAAAGAGGTTGGTAGATTACAAACCTGGCGACAAAGATTTCAAAGTTATTCAACCAGAAAAATTATCTACTGGTCAAATTCAGGCGCTTGAAAAAATTCGCAAAAAAATAGTAGAAACCAATGGAACTACAGGCGTACAAGAGGCAATAAATACTGCATATTTTAAACTCCTTGATATGATCACAGTTTATCCCGTAGAAGATATTGAACATCTTGCTGACCATGATGGACGTGTTTTACCTGATGCATATCTTGTACCTAAAGGAACAACAGCTCGTCAATTTGCATATGTTATCCATAGCGAACTTGGAGATAATTTTCTTTACGCTATTGATGCTCGAGATAAACGAAGAATTGGTGAAGAAACAGCACTTAAAGACAACGACGTAATTTCTGTAGTTAGTGCAAAAAAACGTACTTAGTTGTTTAAGTGCCATATCGTCGTTTACGTTTTTGGAATGTCCTAATCGCTCTGAGCAAATCGATGAAGCGGAAGTCAGGCCAATAAACGTCTAAGAAAGCGAATTCGCTGTAAGCCGATTGCCATAGCAGAAAACCGCTTAGGCGTTCTTCACCTGAGGTTCTGATAATTAAGTCTGGTTCTTGTTTAGTCATGTGTGCTGTGTAGAGGTATTTTTCGATGGTGCTTTCATGTATGTCGTTTGGTTCTATCTTTCCTGCTTTTACTTGCTCTGCTATTACCCTTACTGAATCTACGATTTCTGCCCGACCTCCATATGCAAACGCAAAGTTAAGAAATTGTTTATCATATGTTAACGTTGATTTCTCTACTTTAGTGATTAACTGCTGTAAATCGTCTGGGAGCATGTTTGTTCTTCCAATGACTTTTATATGAACCTTGTTTTTATGGATACGGTCGTCAACGAGGAGCTTTTCGAATCGCTCATATGCAATGCGCATGATTTCTTCTACTTCCTTCGAGTTTCGTGTAAAATTCTCTGTTGAAAAAGTATAGAGCGTAAGATATTTTACATTGACCCTTAAACACCATTCTAATAGTTGTTCTACAGTATCAGCACCTTTTTCATGTCCAAGCCAAGGATTGAGCTCTTGTGCTGAAGCCCATCTTCTATTTCCATCTAATATGATAGCGATGTGTTCTGGGGGCTTGTCATTTTTAACTTGTTGCCAAAGCCATTTTTCATATAACTTGTATATGCCAAGTATGGAAAGAATTCTTGAAAGCACTCATGGGACCTCTCGTAGTATGTGCATCATTAGTTTGCTACAACTAATAGGTTAATCCCTAGGCGTTTCAATTAAAGATTACTCAAAATTGGTGTCAATCACTTAGTGTTTATAGCTCTTCAGGTTTTTCTTCTTTTTTGAAGAATCCTTTGGCAGAGCGGTTTACGATGTAAATGAGCAGCACAGATGCAACGCCGATCAAGATACCCACGATTATGGTGAATAAGAATTCAGAGAAAACTTCAAAGCCTATATTTGTTGATCTACCTTGAGCAAGCAAAAGACCTGCCGTACTATTTAGGATTTGACTGAACCATGCAATCGTGACAATTAACGCTATATTTCTCAGTAGTTTTGAATCACGTTCGATGTATAATTTTATACTACGACCTAAAAGAACGATACATATTCCCACTATCATTAGATCTGCAATACCTTTAATAAAATAAGCCGCAATTGTTGGAATAGCGCTTAGCCATCCAGCAGCGTCAATGGGGAAGGGTTGAACGCCTATGTTGACGCTGGCTATACCTAAATAAATGCTTACTGCGATGCAAAGGATACCTGCGATTACAGTATAATTAGAAATTTGAATGGGTAAAGCAGGTGGTTCATAATCTTTCGCCCAGTTATAGAAATCTTTGGTGGCTTTATCGACTTGGAATCCTTTTAACAATAAGAAACCACCTAACACGAGTACTATAGCTATACCATACCAATAAATTGCACCTTCATAAAAATAGTTGATTCCCCAAAGAACACCAAAAATCAGAACTAAAATACCTGGCAAGCCCAATGCTATACGGGCATATCGTGGGTTATCAACTAATAAACGGATATATTTAGTGAAAATCGCTGCGGTTTCTTCTATTGATTCACTGTGTTTAATTACTATACGTCGAACCGAAGAAACCGGAACTCTGGATTCAACTAAAGGTAAAACTGCTTCATCGCTAAAACCATCGGATACTAGAATTACTTCAGTTGCGTTGAAACTTTCCTGAAGGTTATTTAGTTCTTGGACTAATTTACGGTCTGCATTTACACCGCCTAAGTCTGTACCTGATATTGTTGCAACTTCAAATAATTCATCGGGCTGCTTTTCTCCTTGCAGGCGATCGTAAAGTCTGATGGCTTCAAACATTGCGTTAGCATCTGGTTCTTCTGGGTCCTTGAGTGCAAGCGATACAGCTCCATCAAGGTTAGCAGTTCTACCGAGAAGCGGCGTTTTGATGGCTGCTTTAGTTTCTAGATCGCCATCTCTATCAACACATAAAATAAGGATACGCTTTTGCGTCTGTTGTTGCGGTTCCCGCTTAGCCATCGAAATCTCTATTTCAATAATACAAGCTTCTAACTTTAAGTTTGCGTTTCCGCTTCATCATCTTTTACATCGCCAAGCATCAGAGCGAATTCATCCCAACTTACTTTTTCGCCTCGATTCAGTTTTTCTCGTGCTTGAGTTCCGATTTTCTCTTTCATGGCTTGTTCTTTAACAACTTGTTCGGCATGTTCTAGTTGACGTTTAGTTTCTTCTTCTTTACGTCTAGCAATGTATTGGTCACGTAAGGTGGTTTTGATGCCGGTTGATTGAGCGATTAACTGACGTATCTGTTCATAGAGCTGGTTGTTTTGTTCTTTGGCTTTTATGAATGACTGATGGAGACTATCCGCTTGTTCTCGATCCTTCTTTATTACGTTAATTTTTTCCATCATTACTGCATGGAGATCTTGACTTTTTTTAGCTACTTCTGTTAATTCATTATGGTAAACTTCAGCTTGTTCATCGAAAGTTTTACGATGTTCAATAATATCTTTGATTTTTTTACGGTTAGAATCAATTTTTTTGAAGCCGACAAGTTGAATCTCTAGTTGTTTAACCTGCTCGACGAGGCGCTTTTCTTCTTGTAGGTCAACCGTAGTTGTAGCAATTTTAAATTCAAGATCTTCAAGCTCTTTCTTAGTTTCTCTATAGTTGATGCGTGGAAGATTCTTCTTTAAAGCCGCAACTTTTTCATCTATTAGATTAATTTCCGCCAAAAGTGGACCAACACTAACTCTAACAGCGTCACGTTGCTTTTTTAACTCTTTAACTTTCTCATTAAGTGCATCGCGTTCGACTTTTAATTTTGTGACTTCTTCTCGAGCTATACGTACTTTTTCATTTAATAAATCTCTTTTTTCAAGAAATTTTTTTATCTGAGCATTGTTCTCTACTATTTGTTCTTTGAATTTACTGATTTTAGTATTGATGTTGCTTATCTGGCTCGGATTTTGTTTATCGGTCAAACGTCAGCCTTCTGGAGTGAGTAATAGTTACTTACGTTGTGCCATTCCAATTTATAATTGTTACTTAGAAAGGTACAATAAAAATCAATCGTATTAACCGGAATCATGTTATAATTTAAATATGCGCTCTGATCATGTTTGGGGTGAAGTGTAAACATGACTTTCAATTATGATGACCTCCTAAAGCGTGCCTGTGAACAAATGCCTGAGGTTCAAGCAAAAAAGGATCGTTTAGAACTACCGAGGATTCAAATACAAACTGTTGGTATGAGAACAACAATAGCTAACTTTAAAGAAATTGCTGACTCACTAGATAGAGATCCCCAACACATCCTAAAATTTCTTACACGTGAAATGGCAACAGCTGCCACTTTTCATGATTCACGTGCCATCTTTCAGGGTAAGTTCCGAGTTGACAGTTTTGAGCGCTTGCTGCAACGGTATCTTGAGGGGTATGTTATGTGCCCCGTTTGCAAACGTCCAGATACCAAACTTATTAAAGAAAAACGTTTAACATTTTTGGTCTGTAATGCGTGTGGTGCAAAATCGTCTGTTAAACAATTATAGGTTGTAAATAATTTGGATGTTTACCTAAACGTTAAGAAAGTTGGAAACAACGTTATACTAGCGATTTGTGATAGTGACCTGTTAGGTAAGACGCTTAGGGAAGAAAATATAGTTTTTCAAGTAAAAAACGAGTTTTATAATGGTAGGAAAGCAACGGTTGAAGAAGCGGTTGGATTAATCGGTAACTCAACAATTGTGAATCTAGTTGGTAGGGCTTGTGTAGAGAAAGCTATTGCCCAGGGTTTTGTTCACCCAGAAGCAGTCCTAAAAATTGAGGGTATACCCCACGCCCAAATAGTAAAACTTTGATTTTGTTTTTGAAAATATAATTAATTTTTCTTTACTTTTGTTTTCTGGAAAAGATTAACTTCTGAAATCAGTAACTATTCAAATCCA
>LSQX01156711.1_pt2 | contig 18458 bp, 15 predicted proteins | sample 654561 | NCBI WGS metagenome assembly LSQX01 (sample SAMN04489861, study PRJNA283612) | anaerobic digester metagenome | isolation source: 4 biogas reactors fed with cattle manure at either 37C or 55C with and... | place: Denmark: Kongens Lyngby | collected 2014
CTATAAGTGGGAAAGTTGAGTTAATTATCTATAGTTTTACGAAGCTCAATAATTCTAATGTCCGAAAGACCTGTCGCGCCCTTTATTATCTCATTATTCATCCCCATTGCTACAAGTTTTTTTGCTACTTCTATTTTTTCCTTCTCAATCCCCTTTACGATTCCTTTTTCAATTCCTTTTTCAATGCCTTTTTCAATGCCTTTTACGATTCCCTCTTCAATGCCCTTTTCAATGCCCTTTTCAATGCCTCGTTCAATGCCTTTCATTTCTGCCTTCTCTATCATTTTATCAAGTGTTACTGCAAGATTAGATACCATATTCTCAACCTCCTTTGGAATTGCTCCATCCAATATTACCTCAAATTTTTCACTTATTTCTTTTGAAATCCTCGGTTTAAATATATATTTCAGCCAATTTTTAAATAGTCCAAATTCTTCATCATCGAGACCTTTCAATATATCTATTATGCTTTTTAGTTTTTCTATTACATCCTCAGGACTTTTTCTGTCCAATAAAAATACTGCTGCCACCAGATTTGCCGCTTTCAAAAGATCCTCTTCCTTATAACGGTTCACATCGAACAAAATATAATTGAAGTCTACAATACGACTTCCAAAAAACTCACTTCCTTCAAGCATCTCTTTAAAGTTCTCACATGCAGTCCAAGTTTTATCTCCGTTATATAATACTATAGGCACAATCGACGGCAGTCTGAATCCTTTACGCTTCCTGTTGCCTGCATTTTTCCATATATCCCTCCAGATCTCCACCATGTATAGCAATAATCTGAACGGCATTTGATAATCAACAGAAGATTGCAACTCCAACAAACAATAAAATATCACATTCTTATCTTTTAATTTCAGCTGATAAATTATGTCTGCCTCTTTTTCCTCAAAATCCTGCAAAATATATGATTTATTAATCTGTTCTATGCTGTTTTCGTCAATATCGTTAACCCAACTCTCTTTTACAAAGCTTCTCAACATTTCTATAAAAGAACGCTTATGAGACAGAAGCTTTTTATATCCTTTGTCATGTTCATGTCTTATCTTTCGCATATTATATATCCCTTTTATTTTTACCTGTTTATTTTTATTATATCAGTAAATTGGGAGTTTTTGAAGTGTCATAGTTCCTTAAGTATTTTTTAAAACGAGGGCTATATGTTTCTATTTTTAAATATTAATAAGCTTCAGTTGTTAAGCATAAACAGATATACGAGCAATTAGACTTCAAAAGATCCTAACAAGGCAATTATTAGTATTTCTGTCATGTCAGAATACGAAAAAGGGACAAGGAAACTGTCCCCTTTTCCGTTTTTAGTTTACGCCTAAAATACGATACAATTTATGTGGCTCAGAATCTGACCACCATATTACTGCAATTAAATCCTCTTTATGATGTTCAATTCTATCTGTATATAAGTAGCCCTCATTTGGCTGCCAATTTCGTGGTAACTTTTTGCTCTCCTTGTAAAAAAAACATCATACTTTCTATCCTTATTTGTAGTTATCACATTTTCTTCAACTATGGGATTTTCTTCAATAAATTCTTCAACCAGCTTTTCTAATTCATTCACATCTTCCGGCGGATTAACAACAATAAAATGTTTCATTATGGTAATCACACTGCTGTCTGGATAATTATAGACCTCTTTTGTATTATTAATTTCGAATATTTCCGTTTTTTCCTCTATTTCTACAGTCTTTATCCCGTAAATATAAGATATAAGGTATGCAAGTATTGGTATCAACAAAACTAACAAAAACAAAGGTTTTCCTTTTGTGAATATTTTACTCATTAATTAAACTCACCTCCAAGCCAATCTCTTGCAGGATATAAAAAACGTAATAAGTCCAATATTTAATTATTCGTAAGCAAGATACTTCGGTACTGCTCATGCCCGTATTACCCTCAGCAGATAAGAAAATAAAACCCCTCAGATTTTTGAAGGGTTTTGCTTTTTTATTACAATAAAACTAAACTTTTTCTATTCCTCTATCACTTCACTTATCGGAGCTCCCGGAGGAACTATCGGAAACACCTTGTCATCCCTGTCTATTTCAAAGTTTATGATTACTGGCGTATCCTTAGACGCAAGAGCTTTCTTTAATGTCTTATCAACTTCCTCACGCTTTGTAACATTTATGCCTATAGCGCCATAAGCCTCAGCTAACGCTACAAAATCAGTTGACCTGTCAATAGTGGTGGAAGAATATCTTGAGTCATAAAATAGATTCTGCCACTGTCTTACCATGCCCAGAACATGGTTGTTAAATATCGCTATTATTACCGGTAGCTTGTATTCAACGGCCGTAGCAATCTCATTGCAGTTCATTCTGAAGCTTCCGTCACCGGCAATGTTTATAACCTTCCTGTCGGGCTTTCCTATCTGTGCTCCTATGCAGGCTCCAAGACCATAACCCATTGTACCAAGACCTCCTGACGAAAGGAACTGCCTCGGTGTCTTGTATTTGTAAAATTGAGCAGCCCACATCTGATGCTGTCCAACCTCAGTTGTTATAATGGCATCACCTTTTGTAAGTGCATACATTCTCTCGAGAATATAATTCGGTCTCAACCCATCTTTAGGAGATTTTAAGGGATACAGTTTTTTCCACTCGTCAATTTTCCTGTTCCAATCGCTTGGTTCTTTCTTTTTCACTTTAGCATTCAAGTGCTTCAGTATCTTTCTGATGTTTCCTACCAGTGGATAGTCAACAACAATATTCTTGCCTATTTCAGCCGGGTCAATATCAATATGCATTATTTTTGCCTCAGGGGCAAACCTCTTAACATCGCTTATTACCCGGTCACTGAATCTTGCACCAATAGCGATAAACAAATCCGATTCAGAAACAGCTATGTTAGTAGTTTTTGCTCCATGCATACCAATCATTCCCATAAATAAATCATCTGTTCCGGGAAATGTCCCCATGCCCATCAGCGTAGTTGTAACAGGTATCTTCGCTTTTGTAGCAAGTTCAAGTACCTCTTCGTTGGCACCAGCTATTGAAACTCCACCGCCTGATAATATAACAGGCCTTTTGGCATTATTTATTATTTGTGCGGTTTCATCAATTTTATCCTCACTAACTCCCATCGGAGCTTCCTTTACTTTCTTCGGTAATTCTAGTTCGTATTCAGTTGTTGCCGCTGTCACATCCTTGCATATATCAACAAGAACAGGTCCCGGCCTTCCTTCCTTTGCAATGAAAAAGGCTTCCCTCAAAACATCCGCAAGTTCGTTGACATCCTTTACTATATAGTTGTGCTTGGTTATGGGCATTGTTATACCTCTGATATCCACTTCCTGGAAGGAATCCTTTCCTAAAAGGGATGTTGCCACCTGCCCTGTAATTGCAACCATCGGAACCGAATCCATGTATGCTGTAGCAATACCTGTAACAAGGTTTGTTGCACCAGGACCGGATGTTGCAAGACATACGCCTACTTTGCCCGTTGCCCTTGCGTAACCATCAGCGGCATGTGATGCACCCTGCTCATGAGATGTGAGAATGTGCCTTATATCATCCTTTGCCTTGTAAAGGGCATCATAAATATTCAATACCGCTCCGCCGGGAAAGCCAAAAATGGTATCAACTCCCTGCTCTTTCAAACACTCTATCAGAATCTGTGCGCCTGTAAGTTTCATATGCAGTACCTCCGTTAAATCTTTTCCTAATCTTTGAACACCGCTCCGGTGCTTGCTGAAGAAACAAGTTTTGCATACCTGCCCAAATATCCTTTTGTTATCTTAGGCTCAGGAGCTTTCCATTCCTTCATCCTTGCCCTTATTTCTTCTTCGGATATTTCCATATCCAGTTTACCGTTAGGAATATCAATTTTTATTATATCCCCTTCTTTTACTACCGCTATCGGGCCGCCTTCCATTGCCTCCGGTGAAGCATGACCTATTGATGCCCCCCTTGTAGCACCTGAGAAACGTCCGTCTGTAATAAGAGCAACATGCTTATCAAGTTCCATCCCTGCAATAGCAGAAGTAGGCGAGAGCATTTCGCGCATTCCCGGACCGCCTCTCGGACCTTCATAACGGATGATTATAACGTCACCCTTACTAATTTTTCCGTTGTATATGGCGTCAATTGCGTCCTCTTCAGAGTTAAAAACTCTTGCCGGCCCATTATGCACCAGCATTTCCTGTGCAACTGCAGACCTCTTTACAACAGCACCATCGGGTGCCAAGTTGCCTCTTAACACTGCAATCCCGCCGGATGCACTGTAAGGATTGTCTATGCTTCTAATGACATCATTATCTCTTATATTTGCGTTCTCTATGTTTTCCTTTACTGTCTTACCTGTAGCTGTAATCAAATCAAGGTGAAGCAAATTCTTTTTGCTGAGTTCCTTCATTACCGCCTGTACACCGCCTGCTTCATACAGATCCTGAACATGATGGTGTCCTGCCGGAGCTAATTTACATAGATTCGGAACCCTGCCGCTTATTTCATTTACAATATCAAGGTTTATTTCAACTCCTGCCTCATGGGCTATAGCTGGCAAATGGAGTACGGAGTTTGTTGAGCATCCCAGCGCCATATCAACAGTCAGGGCATTCTCAAATGCTTTTGGTGTAAGGATATCAGAAGGTTTTATATCCTTTTCAACAAGTTCCATAATCTTCATGCCTGCCGTCTTTGCAAGACGTATCCTCTCTGCATATACTGCCGGAACCGTACCATTACCGGGAAGTCCAAGACCTAAAACCTCAGTAAGACAATTCATTGAATTGGCTGTAAACATTCCTGAACATGAACCACAGCCGGGACATGCAAAATCTTCAATATCGCATACCTCTTCCATGGTCATTTTTCCTGCCTTGTATGAACCTACTGCCTCAAAAACACTATTCAAATCCAGTTGCTTTCCATTACGCTTTAATGAAAGCATAGGACCTCCGCTTATTACAACCGAAGGCACATTAATACGTGCTGCGGCCATCAGCATACCTGGCACAATTTTGTCACAATTAGGTATAAAAACCATACCGTCAAAGCTGTGTGCCAGACCCATTGCTTCACAGGAATCAGCTATAAGCTCTCTTGTTGCAAGGGAATATTTCATTCCTACATGTCCCATTGCTATGCCGTCACAAACACCAATGGCCCCAAATTCAACAGGCGTACCTCCCGCCATCCTAATGCCCGCTTTAACAGCTTCAGTAATTTTATCAAGGTGTATATGTCCTGGAATAATCTCATTTTTGGAGTTTACAACACCGATCAATGGCCGTGAGATTTCCTCATCTGTATAGCCCATAGCCTTAAAAAGTGACCTGTGTGGGGCTCTCTCAATACCTTTTTTTACAATATCACTTCTCATTTAAACATTCCTCTCTTTCCAATTGTATATTTAATAATAAAAAATGACGATACTAACAAAATTTCGTACCCATCGAGGGTACTCAATTTTGCCTCTTTCATTTCACTCCAAGAGGTCTAACAAAATTTCGTACCCATTGAGGGTACTCAATTTTACCTCTTTCATTTCACTCCAAGAGGTCTAATTAATCACGTAGCCGGGTTAGCCCGACTATATCTATAAACATTATACTCATTTTACTACTACCTGAATTCAATTGTCCAGTATTTTAGAAAAAAAGTAGTTTTCATTAATTATTTATACCTACTGCATAATATTCGTTATAAACAGCACTTTATTTTAGATAATGGTATTTTTGGGGAACATCCAATCAACAATAAAATTGTTCTGGTAAAAAAACCTTGCAATCGCAGACCCTTCTATTGCATCAAAGAATACTTTAAACGTAGGTAAAGAATGAAACAGCATCAATACGGTAAATATAATATAAACCGTCAACAAACCTTCCAAGGCTCCAAAAGCAAATCCGCCCATTTTGTCCATCTGCTTGAATACAGGAAGCTTGGCAATTCCCTGAAGAACAAACCTCAAAAATACAAGAGCAATACGGATTAATATATATAACAGAACCAAACTAATAATATCAAGAACAACGTGGGCAAGTATGTCGCTTATACTCTCCATTACTTTTGCAATATCAATCATCTTTGTAAGATCAGTGATTTTATCAATCATACTGTTCTCTATCATTTCCTTTAAAAAACCCGGCAGATTAAGACTATCAATCACAGATTGTGCTGTAAGTTTTGCACCTTCTCCTATCTCAGGCGAATGTGCCTGCTGCTGAAGCATAAGGTTCTTGTGTATGGATGATTTTATATTTGTAAAAATAGCAGTTTTCTCCAGTAGATTAGCCACCAAAGGATAACATTTAACCGAAACTACAACTGCAACAAAGAATGAGACAAGCTTGAATACTGAATGGATGAAGCCTTTTGTCATCCCTATAAGCCCAAATATTATAATAATTGTAATTACAGCAAAATCAACCAAATTCATATTTAACCTCCCCAATTCAAAAAAAATACTGTTCTATATTGAATGCGATAAAGATTTTATATCGCACTTTAATTTTTCAATACAATATCATTTCCGTGACTTATCTATCTTAAGTACAACAATACTGTCCCTAGAAATTCCTATAAGCTCATGCCCGCTGATAAAGCGAACCTCATTGAGTTCAGTATCAGAATTATAATTCACAACAAGTTCACCGTCAGTATTTATAATATAAACATGCCTTCCCTCATTTATAGCAATAAAATTCCCTAATGCATCAATGCTTTTGACCGCTTCATTTATCTGATAGTCAGACATATTTTTACCGTCACTGTCAATAATAAATATATCAGTCCTTTCCTGACTCAAAAGAGATGAGTTCCCGGAACTTAAGGCTACAACTGCATATTTATCGGTAACAGAAAAGCTGTATAATTCTCCATCAAACTCTTTTTGCCACTTTTGCTCTAATTTATTTCCAAGTAATATAATCTCAGATTCCCCCACAGCAACCAAATTATTATCGTCCATGTACTCCATAAAAGGATAAAGGGCATTCTCCCTTGCAGTTTTACAGCTCAAATCGCTTGAAGTACTGTTCATTATATCTGAAATGCTGTCAGCTTCCAACAAAGTGTTTGTATTTATTCCCGAGGTATCTATGCTGTTTACAAATATATTCTTGCCAGAAGGTGAAACCTTTGATGATATTATATAGTTTTCTGCCCTTACAGTTGTAAACATCTCCATTCCCTGCCGGTTAAAAACCGTTACTGATGTTCTGCTCATTTCCTGTTCATGAATAACAGTAACATAGCCGTTTTTACTTATATGTGCATTTATTATGGCATTGCCCAGTTGCTTCTCCCATTTTTTCTCCTTGCCTCCAAAAACAACTATATCCTTCCCCTTAATGTCCACTGCCATAAGGTAGTCACCAGTGCTTTTTACAATAGGGTTGTTCATTGATATGGGATAAAGCCACTGCTCCTCTCCATTTAAGTCAAGATACCTTATCCTGTCTTTAGTTGCTTCTACAATGAACCCTTTATGAGCACAAAACTGAGGATGCATCGCTGTATCAAAGCTAAACTCAAAAGAGTTAATTTGTGCAACATGTTTTCCTTTGTAAAAAAACTGCTCATCGACAAGCTGCTTTATACTCACGGTTTTTATATCAATACCACAACTGTTAAGGTACGCCACACCTGCAGTACATACTACAACAACAATAAGTACAAAAAAAAGCAGTATGCTTATTAAATTCGAGTGTTGCTCCGTCTTTGCACTTTTTTCAGGTATATCGTCCATTACCTCACCCCAGACTGCTATATACTACTCTCCTAAAAAAATTTGCTTTTTACAAACTTTTTAGAAGATATAGTTCCTCTGTTTATCGCAATGTTCATTACTAATTTGTTTGTAGCTACCGCTACGGTATGTAAATAAAGTAGTACAAGCCTATTTTTATTTTACCATAAAAAAATCTTTTTCACATCAACTATTTATGTATTATTTTTTCCATATAAACGTGCCTCTTTTTGCCAGTCTGCCTTTTTTACCCGCTAAACGCCGTATTGACTGTGACTGAATAAGATTTAAGCCCTGGAGTAATATTACAAACACCATAAACATTCCAATATATCCGAATATCGGGTATATTGTTGAAATGAGATCTGAAAATCCTATACTTGAAAGAGGTACCGTCAAACTGCATATTATAAGGACTATCAGTCTTCTGCTAATATTTACTTTGCCGCTGACTCTTTCAATAAAGCCATAACCGGCAGTCAAAGCAGATATCAGCATCGCAAGTAAAAGTAAATATTTACAAAACACACCAAGTAGCGAACTGTATCTTTCTACTATACTCAAAATCGGCAGTTCAATCAATTTTACCTCAGGATAAAATAGATACAGTGCAAAATTCATTACAATTGCAATTACACTTAACATAATTCCGCCCAGTATACCTCCAGCAGATGCCGTCCTTTTTGATTTCAGGTATGGCAACAAACTGCACATTACCGCTACAGCTATAATACTGTTATAGCTTACATAAAGAAGCGAAGAAACAAACCAGTTATGGGTCAAGCCTCCAAAGCTTTCGGCAAAACTAAAAACAGGATTGTTCTTGTTGGCTATTATATAAAGCCCCACGCCAACCATACCCACCACAAGGACAGGTGTTATAATGCTGCTTAATGCTATTATTCCTTTGATGTCTGTAAGAAAAATAAGTGCACAAATAAAAGAAACCACCAAAACCGCAATTTGGAATGGTATATCAAGCTGATCCGATACTATTGACGAAGCACCTGAAATCATTACACTCAGCACTGACACCATAAACAGAGTGACCATTATTTCCATAATCCATCCGAAAAACCACCCTACTGTGGGAAATAAAAACTCTTCATAGTTTCTGATTCTTTCACTGTATACCTTATTGAGGACAATATATCCTATTAAGGCAAATAATACTCCTGCCAAAACAATACCGTAAAATCCTCCCAGGTAATAGTTTGAAAAAAACTGCATTATCTCTTGACCCGAAGCAAACCCTGCACCGATAATTGTTGCCATGTAAACACTTGCAACTCTAAAGATATCCCGCATCTCTCTAAACAAAAAAACAACTCCCCCATAGAATTATAGCCAATATAATTCTATGTCGGAGTTGTTTCACTAATTACTTATGCTGAGTCAATTACTTAAAAGTTCCATAAGTTTCTGATAAGTCTTTGTTATACTGTCTTGCTTATCAAATTGTGATTTGTCAACCACCTTGCCGGTGTACTTTCCGTCCTTTAATACATAATAATTCTCATCATCCTTTGAAACAAATTCTATCCTCGTACTACCCGGAGCAACCTTAAGCTTAAAGTCAAAAACAATTTCCGGGTCAGCTTCGGATAGAACCGCATCAGTTTCGACAGAACTAAATGTCACTCCAATAACAGCCTGATAGAAATCCTTGAAAGCAGACACCCCTTCGTCACCTTTTGCTTTTACGTCTTTTCCATCAATAATATACTTTTCCTTGTCAGGGTCGGTATTATCCAAGCTAGTGTCTATTTGGCTGCTTATTGTCCTTCCATCTATAGTAACATTCATCTCGGAAACATCATTAATGTTGGCAATATAAACAATCGGCAGAGCAATTTCCATTGTTGACATTTCAAGAAACTCAAAATTGGAAGGATGAAGAGTAAACACATCTTTACCGTCCTTAAACCTGGCATAAATCTCCCAATTCTTCTCTTTCTCAATACCAAACTCTACTATTTCCCTGTTGTTTGCGGTAGCTATCTCCATCACGTACTTAGGTTGGTCAAGCCCATAAATGGAAAGGTCTAACGGGTTTTCTTCAATAAAGCTTGCTATCTGTGCCCTGATGGCATCATTAATGGCTCCATCCAGTTTTGAATAGTCTATATCAGCTTCTATCGGTTCTTTGAGCATCCACTGATACTCATCTGTCAAACCGGCATTAAAAACAATCTTTCCGTCTCTAATAACCGATAAATGAGTTACATCAGTAGGTAGCGCATCAAAAACATATCTGTCTTTCAAATCAGTCTTAGAATAGCTAAAATACTCACCTAAATAGGTTTCTACAGTATAAACAGTGTTTTCACCCTTTTTCTTAAGATAGTAAGCTTCTTTTGTTGGTGTCTCATTCCCCACTTCAACTCCAATTTCCAGCCCTTCTGAAGTGGTCACTGTTACAACCGCAGGTTTGTCAAATCCATATTTGTTTAAATCTATTGAGTCTTCTTCAATTATCCTTTTGGCGCTAAGTTGCTTAAAATTGGCCACTATGCCGTCTATCTTGAATTTGTCAAATCTGAACTCCTCTTCCGGGTTCATAGTCCATTCCAATCCATCTTTCTTGAAAACAAGCTTCTCACCACGGTTTTCAATAACTACTTCCTGTATATCTATCTCATCATCAATATTTATAATTTCTATTTTTTCATCGACAGGATCAACTTCTTTGCCCTTCTGCCATTGTACAAAGAAATATGCGCCCAACAGGATTGCAGTCACAGTAATAAGGATAATTGCATTCCTGTAGAATCTCATAAATGACGCCTCCTCATCCAGATAATAAATCCTGTAGCCAATAACAGCAACGGAAGCATAAAAATAGTTACAACCATCATAACTTTTGATTGGTATCCTGTAACGTTAAAACTATCCATTTCCGGCGTTTTCGGCATTATCATAACCTCGTCGGATAAATTTTGCATCCATCCTATGGCACTTAAAAAGAGATATACCGCATTCTGAGCGTAAGGATATAAATCAAGTGCTGTATCGGTAGCAAAATATGCATTTCCCATTACCAATATTTTTGAGTCTTTTGCCTGGCTGATTTGGGAAAGAAGAGCTATATCCAAAGGTCCTTTATTGTTTTCGCCCTCTACACCATATGCTTCTCCTTCTGCAGTTGCAGAAGCAGCAAACAGTTGACTCACTGTTGCAGGATGATCTCCTATACCAAGCATCTTTATGCTTCTTGATTCAGGCAATATAACCGAAAGCTGGCTCGGATCAATTCCTGCCGTCAACTCATTGTAGCCAATACCTAGTGCAACATCATAGGGTTGACCCGAAATATGCCTTGAAGTGTTATTTTCTTTAACCCTGTCATAATTCAATCCGATATTATACCTTTCAAAAACATTATCGAAATTGGTGAACTTTTTATTTGAATTTACAGGATCTACTAAAAATATCGAATTTCCTCCACCTTCCATATAGCTGATTATTTTTTCACTTTCGTTAGGAGTTAAATCTTTCTGAGGTCCTGCAGATATTAATATAGAGCAATCTTCCGGAACTTTGCCCTCAATTGTGATATTTAATTTTTTTGTTGTATATCCATTTGCTTCAAGTATCTCTCTAATAGTTGAATACTCACCATCCGGGCTCTTTTCTCCATGCCCTTCAAGAAAATAAACCGTTGGAATAATATCACTGGTAACATACTTTATTGCACCAGTTATACTCTGCTCACCTATAAAATTTACATTGCCGTATTGATCCATCTCAAAGACATCCTCAACTGCAACCTTCTTTATCTTGTCCTCGGATTTAATGACTATATTCTGAATTTTCAGAGAAAGTACATTATCCTTGTCTAGTTTTGTAATAATATCCGGGTTTTTATCGGGGTCTATATAATTAACCTTCACCCTCTGATACTTATCATACTTGTCAAGAAACTGTGAAACCAAAAAGCCATTCTCTCCACCATTTTTTATAAGATCCTTGTCAGACAGGAATATTATTTCCACATCTTTTTTGAGATCTGTAAGTATTTTATCAGTGGTATCACTAATAGAATACATCTTGTTCGATGTCACGTCCCATTGCTTGTTAAAGCTTTCTGCAAAAAAATTAACAAAAAAAGCAATAACAAAAATTCCAATAGCCATAATTAAGGCTATAAAGCTGAATCTGAAATTCTTACTCTTAAAAAACTCAAATACTTTATTCATTTTATCACCCCTGACTCCATCGCCTTTTTTCTATTATAATCATTGTTAACGCTATCAGAACACCAACAAGACTGAAAAAGAAAACAATGTCCTTCAATTCTATTAATCCCATTCTGAAAGGGTCAAACCTGTCAAACAGGGAAATCCAATCTGCAAACCTATATACAATTCCACCCAACAAAGTTCTGAATCCTTCTTTTATGTTATCTACCAGCCAAATCATAAAAATACCTACAATTCCTATAACAGCAGCAATTATTTGGTTCTCTGTAAGTGACGAAGCAAACACTCCAAATGCTGTAAATGCGGCACCAATCAGTATAAATCCTGCGTAACTGCTGATAGTTTGTATCAGTACCAGTTTACCGGATACAGCTATAACGATGGGGAATATCAATGTTAACGCTGTCATTGCAAGAAAAACAATAAATGCTGCGAGAAACTTGCCTATTACAATATCAATAACATTAAGAGGCGAAGTCATTAGAAGCACTTCTGTACCGCTTTTTCTTTCTTCCGCAAATGTTCTCATTGTCAATACAGGTATAATAAAAGCAAGCCAAAAAGCAAAATAATAAAGAAAATATCCATAAAAGAAGTTCATCGGATTCATAATTACCTGCACAAAGTGCATTGAAAAAATAGCAATAAAAATTGCCGATACTACATATGCCAAGGGAGAAAAAAAATAAGCATGAAGCTCCCTTTTCAAAACTGTCAACATCTTACTCAGCCTCCTTTTCTTCCGCAGAAATCTCTTGGTCTGATGTATCTTGGTCTTCAGTTTCCTGGTCTTCCCCAGAAATCTCATTGTCTTCTGCTTCGGAGTCCTGTTCTATTTCCAAAGCTTTCTTCTTTTGTGATATATCCTTTTGTTCTTTCGAAGTAAGCTGAAGGAAAATATCCTCAAGACTCATATTCATGGAGTTGAGTTCAAGTATAGGATATTGTTGCTTTGCCAGTTCAAAGAATATAGGTCTTCTAACATCTTCTTCCTTATCGGAGTCCACAACATAATCAAATTCTTCGTCATTTACTTTTGTTTTAACCTGTACGCTCTTAACACCGTTGACACTTTGCAAAACATCAAGCACAGAACTCTTCGGTCCTGCAATTCTGATTGAAATTCTTGCAGTTTCCCCCATGCTTTTCGACAAATTCTCAGGTGTATCTATAGCTACAATTTTACCCTTGCTTATTATAATAACCCGCTCACATACCGCACTTACTTCTTGCATTATATGGGAGCTAAAGATTATCGTATGCTCCTTTGCCAATGCTTTGATAAGCTTCCTCACTTCAATAATCTGTGTCGGGTCAAGTCCTACAGTAGGCTCATCAAGTATAAGAACTTCCGGATTTCCGACAAGCGACTGAGCAAATCCAACCCTCTGTTTATAGCCTTTCGAAAGGTTTTTTATAAGCCTTCCTTTTACGTCTGAAATTCTTAAAAGCTCCATAATATCATCAATCTGACTTTTCCTTTGTTTCTTTTCAACCTTTTTCAGCTCGCAGACAAAGCCTAAATACTCCTTGATTGTCATATCCATATAAAGTGGTGGATGCTCTGGCAAATAGCCTATGCGTTTTTTTACTTCTTTAGGCTCCTGAGAAATATCATAACCTCCCACTTTTACAGTACCACTAGTAGATGGCAGGTATCCGGTTATCATATTCATAGTTGTAGACTTACCTGCACCGTTAGGCCCTAAGAAACCTAAAATCTCACCTTTCTTAACGGTAAAATTCAAGTCATCTACAGCCTTAATTCGACCATAATGCTTGGTCAAATTCTGAATTTCAATCATTTGGTTCTTCCCCCCCGTTTGTAATATTACTCATAAACGACAACATAACTAGTTCTATTATCGTATATTAATTTTAATAAATTGTGAACAATTTGTAACTAATCGAATAACATTTTGTTTAGCTAAACCGGTTAATAAATATTTTTGCTGGATCAAGAGCGGTGTGTTAAGACATACATTACTTTGTAACAGCTAAATTCATTGCCAATACAGCAAACCTTGCTATTTTTTAACTTGCCGTTATTTATACCGACTTGCTAATTATATAGTTTTTTCGAGGTTTTTTCAAGCTGTATTTAAATCCGGGGTGCATTATATAAATCTGAATGTTGTTTCAATAAACTGCTAATCTTCGATTATTTAATCAACCATAATAGCTTGTCATAATTATGTTAACAGCATTTGACCATGTAGATAAAGTTGGGCAATAATACTGCATTCAGTATTGTAAAGCTATGGATTAATATAAATATAGAATATAATAGAACTACTAGACAGAAAGTAGAGCAGAAAGAAATAGGTTAAAAAAGGACGGTGAAATATATGTATTTAGGAATTGATAATGGATTTGTATTAGAAAATATTTTTGGAAATGTTGATATTTTTAGAGGCGCTCAAATAACTAATATTAATTGGCAGTCGATTTCCGGCAGAATGAAAATAGATATTGAAACCCAGAGTAAAGCATTAATTTCATCCAAAAAAGTGGAGTAATTGTAATAAGGTTTATATTTCGCTGGAGTTGTTTGGAATAGAAGATCTCATAATGAGTATTAATAAAAATAAAATGTACATTGAAGATTTTTATACAGATGTACATAGTAATAAATATATTTATATATTTAGTTTAAATAGTAATCGTTATATTAGTTGCTGGTTCGAAATTGCTCGGATTCAGAATATTAAGCCGATAATAGAAAAGGAATAAATTAATAAATTGTTGTGGTTACAACGCAACATGAAAAAAGGGAGTTGCCCCTGCAACAAACAGACGGCAATTCTCCCTTAATTATTTTATGCTTATCGGTATTAATATTCAACTTACACCCTTAAGAGGGTAATGTAAATAATTCTGTGGTGCGGCCGGGCAAGGTCGTGTAGTATAGCGGGTGGAAACCCCGTCAAGTAAACCCTGAGCCAAGGAACTTGTAGCGAGTCTTGGAGCATCAATAGTAATATTGATGTTTAAGCGTAGACAGTTAGGCAGTAGACCCGAAGTCTGCAAAGATGTATGCACTTACATCGGCAACACTTTGGAAATTATTGCCCTTAATTATTTCTTTCACTTGCTCTTTTGATAATGTTGACATAAAAAGCCTCCTCCTTGGATATTATTTTGTAATTCTTGCCAAGAAGGAGACTTTTCATTCTCTTATACACAAAATTTTCAACATTCTCCTCAAGAGAACACAACTTCCACATTATGCTCCTTACCGTCGCTAAACAACGGGATAAGATTTCCTTCTATTTCATTTCCGTCCACGGTTATTTTAGCATTTCCGTCGGCAATACGGCAAAAACCTTCCGGTTTTTTGATGCTGATATTGTATACGGCTTTACCGATATTAACCGTATATGCGGAATATTTCTCCTTTTCTCTCATAACAGGATCCATTATGATTCCCTTTGTGGTGTACTCCAATCCGTATGCGGACATGAGCGTCAGTATCATCCATGTTGATGTTCCGCTGAGCATGGGACCGATGTTCTCTCCCGTTTCGCTGTTATTGTACTGGGTACAGAACCTTGGATTACCGCAAACAGAGAAGGGATCCAGCATTGTTCTGTACGGAGCCACAAGGTCTATCATCCAATAGCCCAGGTTTGCCAGTCTTGCGGCCAGTTCCTTGCTTTTAACCTGCTTTGCCGCTTTAAACATAGCTGCTGTAGCCATCATCGCCGCATGCTTGAACACTCCGCCATTCTCTCTGTCCCCCGGGAAATAGTGCCCTGTAGCAGTATCATCGGAGAGCTTTCCTAAATCGGTAAGCGTAACAAGCTTGAGACCGTAAGGAGTCTTCAGTGTCCTTTCAATTGAATCCAACATGATTGATATCTGCTCTTCACTTGCAGCATCAGCCAGCACGGACCAACTGAAGGAATTTAAGAAGTATGAGCCGTCAATCTCCGGGTCTGCGGAAAGCTTATCCCCTTTGGCACCGAGATATTCAAACTCATTATTTTTAAACTTGTTGAAAAGTGCCCTTGCAAAGAAGTCTTCCTTCCATGCATGCTCTTGAAGGTTTCCGTACAGCTTTTCCGACAGCTTTTTGAGATAGTCATGATACTCTATGTCTCCCTTTTTAGCACTTAAACTTATCATCTCGTCTATTGCGACCTTCAAAAGGAAGGCATTCATTACACTTTCGGTATAATCGCTTTCAAAAGGATCTCCGAATTTTCCGCCCTTTTCTTCAAGCTGTTTGCGGTAGAGCTTCTCCTTTGTAATACCGTCAACAAAATCTTTGTCAAGCTTTAAGCAGTCATTCCAGTCCGCATTGTCCAAAAGAGGAAGCCCGTGCTTTCCAATGGATATCTCTCCGGAATATTTCAACAATGCCTTTATTGTCTCGTATACAGGTCTTGTTCTTTTCGGAGAAGTACCGGCGATTTCCACCTCTTCATCCAAAAATCCTATATCCCCGGTAAGGTTTATATAGCGGTATGCAGCCTGCACAAACCACAAAGCGTCATCGGACCATTTGCCCGGCTCTTTACCTACCCAGAAGAAGTTGTGGTATGCAAAACCGAACTCAAATATCATTGAGCACCATTCTTTGAGCATCTGCTTTACAAATTCGCCTTCTCCCATGCCGACAAAATAGTACATGGCTGCGAATATATCCTGAATCTCTCTGAATCCGATCTCTCTGTAACCCTTTTGAGTCTGGCAGAAAGATCTGGATACAAAGGTCTGATACAGAACCTGGAACGGAAGATTCTTGTTTACATACGTATTAAATACGGGATCCGAGCTTTTTATCTGCATGAAGCTTCTGTACCTGTCGAAAAACTCCTTAACCTTGCTTAATGCCGCTTCTACCTCTCCATCCTTTGAGAACCGGTTAATGAGATTTTCAATTTCAATCTTGTAAGTATCTTCATTATAATTAGGATTAACTTTATTGGAAGAAAGCCCGGTAAAGTTATCCACCACAGCACTGCCCTGGGGCTTCAGCCTGAGCTCCCCTGCCAGGGCAAAGAATCCCGGTCCTTTACGGTAAAAATGGTTGCTGAGCTTGCATACATTCTCAGGATTCTCAAGAGTTCCGTTCCCTACAAACTCGTTATAATTGGCACAAAACTCCTTGGGAAACTCGATACCGTCTTCATTTCTTATAATCATTGAACTGAACCTGATGTCCTCTTTGCATGGCTCGGGATAATAATCCGGGCTTATTGCCATGATTGAGCCGTCATCTTTTCTTAAGATCGATGACTGCATAATTACATTGGTATAGGTTACATCCTCAAAAATAGCATGAGGTGTAGCAGGCCCGAACATACCGGTATAAACCAGCTTAATGTTCCTTTCCTTGCCGGTCAGGTTCTTTACTTCTATCCTTTGAACCTCAGTGGCCAGAGGCATTCCTTCCATCTGGGGAAGGATAAAAATAGTTCTTTTTATCTCCAGTCCGCACTTGGTTCTATACTGAATTATAGTATGGTTTTGTGAATGGGTACAGGTTGCGGACTCTATATTGGCATCGTTTGGGTCTGCAGAATAGAATATTTTTTTGAAGTCCTCCACCAGGTAAAACTGACGGTTTGCAGGAAATCCGTTCTCTTCCTGTCTCATATCCCAGCGGGTCGCCAGAACCTGAGTTGCGGCATGGGAACGGAAGCTTCCCCTTCCCAGCCTGTCCACAACGCTTTTGGGCGTGGTTTGGAGTGCATGGTCATATCCNNTATCCAACCCTGTTACCCATAAGCAGGTTTGTATAAAAGTGAGGTCCCGGCACCGGGGTACGAAGGTCTACAACATGCTCACCGTTTTCATTCAATACTCCGGCCCATTTTTCCACATCGGACAATATGGATTCAATATTCTCCTTTATATTTGCAGGCACTTCTACGTCCTGAACTTGGCTTTTGCTGCTTGCCAAAACCTTGATACCTTTTTCTTCCTTTACCACCATAACAGAACTGTCATCGCCCGCCAGCTTTATAAGGTATGCCGCAACATCTCTGTTTTTTAACAGCTGCAGAACCGCAGGGGCTTTGAAAGGTAAATTGGCAACCCCTACGACTCTGTTTAAACCGGTATCCAAAAACATCGCGTCATTAATCCATTCCTCTTTAAGCACACTGGCAAAGCTGCTTTTTAGCACTGCTTCCGGTGTTGTTTTTATACCTCTTGCTGCCAGCTTCTCATACATTTTACCTTCCTCCTAGCCCATTATTACTTCAACATTATGGTCTTTTCCGTCGTTAAATACCGGCAGAATGTTTCCGGAAATTTCTTTTCCGTCAACTACTATCTTCTTAATACCTTTGGAAACATGGTCAGGGTTTTTAACATTGATAATATAGTTTGAACCCCTGTACCATCTGGTAATGGTGTATCCGTCCCAATCCTTCGGAATGCAAGGATCTACCTTCAAACCGTCGTAGTCCGGTTTAACACCTAAAATCCACTGGGAAATTGCCACAAAGTTCCATGCAGCTGTTCCTGTCAACCATGAGTTTTTAGCTTCCCCATGTCTTCTTGCATCCTTTCCTGCAATCATCTGTG
>LSQX01306695.1_pt1 | contig 18457 bp, 19 predicted proteins | sample 654561 | NCBI WGS metagenome assembly LSQX01 (sample SAMN04489861, study PRJNA283612) | anaerobic digester metagenome | isolation source: 4 biogas reactors fed with cattle manure at either 37C or 55C with and... | place: Denmark: Kongens Lyngby | collected 2014
GGATTCTGGGAATACCAGGCATGGGAGTGGTTTAGGATTCGCCACATAGTGCAAAAAAGCCTGCCTCCCCAGGGATACGACCCATTGTGGAAAAACCGGAAATCCGAAATGGGGACCATTTTCTGGAAGGCACAGGCCGCGGCTGCGGCAGAGTATACTGCCGCATGCGCTGAGAGGACCAGGCGGAGCATTCAGGAAATCCTGTCCAATCCCGACCAGGGTATCTTTTCAGCCGTTCGGGCGGTGTATACTCTCTACCGGGCCTCCATGACCGCTCTTTTGCCGGACTGGAGGCAGGAACCTCTCGGGGGGGGAGGGTACCGTGTGTTCTGCGCCGTGACGAACACAAACTCCGAAGAGGCTGTGGAGGATGTTTCCCTCCGGCTTCTCTTCCGGAAGGACGGGAAATGGCAGGAGGGGAACACGGTAGGGCTGGCTGCCCCGATTCCTCCCGGGGAGCGCCGTGAAGTGTTCTGGGACAACAGGTCCGGTGATTCTCTCCAGTGCATAGTGGAAATAGCGGGGTTGTACCGCGGGACGCCGGATCTGGGCTACGTCAACCTGGGCTTTACAACCCGGGGAATGGAAGAATGTTCTGAGCGCCGTTTTGCCGGAAGATTGAACTTTTCCCTGGTAAACTACCCGGACGGGAAAAAAGTCAATGAAATGGTGCTCTCCGTCCCGGATTCAGGAGGTGCCGTCCGGGGACGGGCCCGTCTTGAATATGCTCCCGGGGGCCGCGGAGGAGGCATGAAGCCCTTCGGCCTCATGGTGAATCTGAAGGGAATGCTTGAAGGGAACATCTTCAGGGGTACCCTGGACGGAACCATGGAAAACTTTCACCGGACGGGAAGAGATCCCGTTTCAGGGGAGTGGAGGGGAACCCTTCTCGAAGGAGGACAGGTGAAGGGTTCCCTGTTCATCGGGAAATCCGGCGGCGGTGTTTCTGAACTGGGTTTTTTCCTCACCCTCACGAAACCCTGATGCTCCTCCGGCTCCGCTATTCACCCAGTCCGGGCATCCAGTTCAGCCGGCGCACCGCGAGGTGCCCGTCAAACCGGGTGAGAACATGTACTCCGCAGTAGTCCTGGCGCATGGAGAAGAGTTTCTGCCAGGGAATGTCCAGGAGTGTGAAGACAATCGTCTTGAAGACGCCGGCATGGGCGGTGATCAGCAGATTGCCCTCCCACCGGTCTACGAGGGCAGTGAAGGCCGGCCAGACCCGCTTTTGGACGTCCATGAAATTTTCTCCCCCCGGAGGACGGAAACCTGCGAAATCCTGTCCCCGGGCCTCGAAGGCTTCGGGGTCGGACTCCATGACCTCCTTCATGGACCGGAGTTCCCACTCGCCGAAGGCGATCTCCTTGAATTCAGGGACGACGGAGAAGGGAACGCTTCGCTCCCCTGCGAGAATTCGGGCGGTTTCTGCCGCCCGTTTCAGTCCGCTGTGAAACACCCCGTCGAGGGGGATTCCTTCGAAGGCGTGCTTCAGGGCCAGGGCCTGCTCTTTTCCTTCGGGAGAGAGGGGAAGGTCCGTCCTCCCGAGAAAGCGCATTTCGTAGTCGGGCAGCGCAGGGCGCCCGTGGCGGACCAGGTAGATGGTTGATTCCATGATGCTCCTCCTTCCGGAGAATGTATTCCTATTCCCTGTTTGTCGGGAACGTTTCATAGGGTACAATACAATATAAGGAAATACCAGCGAAAGGAGAACTGCCGACATGAAAAAAAACCTTGTGGTAACCTGCGCCGCTCCCGCAGCAGTACGGACCGCCGTTGAGGAGGGTGTTGCCGGGGACGCCAACATTTTCTACCTGGAGGACGCCGCACCGGAAAAAAGGGCGGACATGCTTTCCTCCGCCCACGGGCTGCTGTCATTCTTCTTCAACAGGGAAATCCGGGAGGAAGAATACCCTCTCCTTGAAAACCTGGAACTCTTCCAGGCCATCTCCACGGGCCTTGACTATCTTCCCTTCGACAAAATGCCCGAAAAACCTGTTATTGCCTGCAACGCCGGGGGATGGGCCCCCCAGATCGCCGAACACACCATGGCCCTCCTGCTTGCACTGACCCGAAGGATCGTCCCCCTTCACAACGACCTCATGAAGGGAGTGTTCAACCGCGGCGGATATTCTCCCATGAGCCTTCGTGGAAAAATACTCACCGTGGCGGGCTACGGCGGCATCGGCCGCATGACGGCAGACCTCGCCCGGGGATTCGGCATGAAGATCAGGGCGCTGAACACCAGCGGAAAGACTGACGGAGACGTGGACTTCATGGGAACCCTGAAGGACCTTGAAACGGTCCTCCCGGATACGGACGTTCTGCTTGTCTCCCTGCCCCTGAACAGGCACACACGGGGCGTCATCGGGAAGAAAGAACTCTCCCTCATGAAGAAGAACGCCATTCTGCTCAACGTTGCCAGGGCTCCCCTGGTAGTGGAGGAGGATCTCTACCTTCACCTGAAGGAAAACCCCGATTTCCAGGCCGGACTGGATGTCTGGTGGAAGGAGCCCACATGGGGAGGAGGAGATTTTGTCCTTGACCATCCGTTCCTCGAGCTTCCCAACGTGGCCGGTTCCCCCCACAACTCGAACCGGTGCGAAAAGGACATGGAAATGGCAGCACGGGCCGCTGCGGAGAACGCGGCCGCTTTCTTCAAAGGAGAAAAATTCGGCGGGCTGATCCGCCGCGAAGACTATATGGAATGAGAGGGAGACTGTCATGGCTCGCTTCACCATTGCAACGTTCAACGTGAACTCTGTCCGCAGCCGGATGCCCATTCTGCAAAAGTGGTTTTCGGATCATCCCGTGGATGCCCTGTGCCTCCAGGAGACCAAGGTGGTGGACGACGACTTCCCCGAGGCCGACTTCAGGGCCATGGGGTTGCGCTGCCTCTACAGGGGAGAAAAATCCTACAACGGTGTGGCCATCCTCACAAAGGCACCCCTTGACGGGTTTGCCGTCGGATTCGGCGACGGCGAGGAGCCCGAGGGAGAAACCCGCCTTCTGAGGGCCCGAATCGGCGACTTCTGCATGGTGAACACCTATATCCCCCAGGGAAAGGCCATCGACCATCCGGATTACCAGTACAAGCACCGTTTCCTCGACCGGATGAAGTCTCTTTTCGAGAGAGAGTACCTCGTGTCCGAGAAGGTCGTCTGGGTGGGGGACATGAACGTGGCCCCCACAGACATTGACGTAACCAGCCCGGAGAAGAAGCGGGACCATCCCTGCTTCGCCCCGGACATCCAGGAGCACTTTGAAGACGTGAAACGCTGGGGCTTCGCCGACCTGTTCCGCAAGTTCAGACCCGAACCGGGAGAGTTCTCCTTCTTTGACTACAGGGTGAAGAACTCCCTGGAGAAAAACATCGGCTGGAGAATCGACCACGTTCTTGTGACGCCCGCCCTTGAAAAGTGCGCCGTGGACTGCTGGGTCGACAGGGAGCCCAGAAGCTGGGAGAAACCGTCGGACCACACGCCCGTGGTGGCCGCGTTCGATTTGTAGGTCCGGCATGTTCCGGAACTGCGTTTTTTCTGATCCTCCCGTGGAAGACAGGTACTTTCCTCCTTTTTGGAGCGCCCTGACGCTCCCCTCGGAGGGATGTGACCTCTACGGCGTTATGTACCACCCGGCGGGGAAGGGGCCCCATCCCACCATGGTGCTCTTCCACGGTTTCCCCGGAACGGAGAAAAACGGCGATCTCGCCCAGGTGTTCCGCAGGGCCGGGTTCAACACGGTGATCTTTTCTTACCGGGGGGCATGGGGCAGCCAGGGGAGTTTCTCTTTTTCCCATGTGGTCGAGGACAGCAGGAACGTCCTCCGGTTTCTCCGCAGCCCGCAGGCCTTGAATCACTATGCCGTGGACGGAGACCGCATCATCGCCGCCGGTCACAGTATGGGCGGATTTGCCGCCGTGAAGGCCGCGGAGGAATGCCCCTTCGTGAAGGATATTGTCTTCCTTTCGGGGTGGAATGTGGGGCTGGACGGCAAACGGGCCGCCGCCGATCCGCTGCTCGGGCAGAAGCTGAGGGGCCTGCTGGAGCAGTGCGCTCCGCCCCTGGCCGGAACTGACGCCCATGCCCTGTGGGGAGAAATAATGGAACGGCGGGAGGATTTTGACCTCCTCAATTCGGTGGGAGCCCTGGCGGGACGGCATGTTTTCCTCGCCGGTGCCTCAAGGGATGCCATCACCCCACCCGACGTGCACCACACCTCCCTGCTGGACGCCCTGCGGAAGAACGGCAGAGCCGCCGTCCGCGACGTCATGCTGGATGACGACCACGCCTATTCCGCTTCCAGAGTGGCTCTTGCCGAAGCCCTCCTGGACCACCTGGAGAAGAGAGGCTACTGACAGGACGAAAAGGGGGCTCCTCCGGGAGCCCCCTTCGACTTTCTACTGTTTCCTCTTCAGCAGTTCCTTCACTGCCGTCCGTATGTCCGAAGGCTCACGCCCGAGAGGAGTTCCTGCTTCCTTCAGGGAAATGTTCCCGGGAGTATCGGCGGGCCATCCGGCTTCCTTCAGGATCTCGGCGCTGTCCAGGCCGTAGCCTGCAGCCACATCGTCCAGTGTAAAGCTCCCCTTCAGCTCGTCCGGATTTGCCGGCACTTCCTTGACCGGTTCCGGAGCCTGTGCCGGGTTCGAGGCGAAGTAGGCCTTCAGGTCTTCCTTCAGTATTTCATCGTTCACGCCGTCAATTTTCTTGATGGACACATCCCTGGGGGTATCAGCAGGCAATTTCGCGATTTCCAGCACCTTCTCCGGGGACAGCTTCACCTGCTTCGCCACCTGGTCGATGCTCATCCACCCGAAGACCCCTTCCACAGGGTCCTTTAGGGCTTCTACCGACGTGGAAGCGAAGGTCTGCCAGTATCCCGTCACTTTCGCAGTTCCATAGGCGCCGAAGAAGAGCAGTACGCCCATAACACCCACCGCCAGGGCCGAAAGCACCTTCCGGCTGCCGAAAGAAAAGACCAGGGTCTTCTCCACGGGACAGCTCTCGGTGCACCGTCCGCAGGCGATGCAGTCGGCATCGGTTACCTTTTCCACTTCCATGGGTGCGATCCCCATGGGGCATGAGCGGTTGCACTTGCTGCACTTGATGCAGGTTTCCCCGTTCCTGGAAACCTTTGTCAGGCTGAACTTCTGAAGAATTCCAAGAGTTGCGCCCAGGGGGCAGAGATAGCGGCACCAGAACCGTTCAATGAACAGTCCCGCGCCGATGACCAGGCCGAAGAGGACGGCGAAGGCCCAGGGGGTGGCGACGATTTCATCCCAGCCTGCCGCCAGGTGCATCCAGGCCGCCCAGGGGTCGTAATCACGCCATGCCAGCGTTCCCAGGGTCCACGTATAATACAGTATGACTGCCAGGATACCGTATTTCAAAAGTTTGAGAGCACTGTCAAGTCCGCGGGGAAGCTCTATTTTCTTTATCCCCAGTTTTCGGGCGATTCCGGCCGTGAATTCCCCAATGGTACCAAGAGGGCAGATCCACCCGCAGAACACCCGGCCAAAGAGCAGCGTCATGGCAAGTACAGCGCCGAATAGGATGAGTGCGCTCGGAGCCACCCTGCGGAGCCATGTCCCGGAACTGAGATAGCTGTAGATGCTCTCCAGTCCTCCGAACGGACAGAGGGCATCCACCGTCGGGACCCCTGTCGGGCCTCCTCCCAGCACCTGGTGCTGGTACCCCACCCAGGTGATAAACGCCAGAAAACCGAACATGACAGCATACCGGACCCGCTTCCACGTGAACATGACTATCTCCTCCTCTCAAGAGTGAAAAAACAATAACACCCGCACGGCGGGAATACTATTGGAAGACCATACCCCTGTCGTGTACGTATTTCTACTGATTCTACTGCGGGCGTGCTTAACCTTGACCGATCTCACACCTTTGAATAGTATAACGTAATATAGAAGTAAGGAGGTGTTCTTTAAATATGGAGAATATGAGGGTTCCTGCAAAGGTCGTTTCCGGCCGCAGGACTGTTGATGGTGCGGGAGTCAGCCTGGTGCGCGTCTTTGGGTATCACGATGTGAAGGACTTCGATCCCTTCCTGATGCTCGATGCCTTTGACTCAAAAGACCCTGCGGACTACGTGAAGGGCTTCCCGTGGCATCCCCACAGGGGTATAGAGACGATCACCTACCTTATCAGCGGAGAAATGGAACACGGGGACAGCCTCGGCAGCAGGGGAACAATCCACGATGGTGACTGCCAGTGGATGACCGCCGGCTCGGGGATCATCCACCAGGAGATGCCGAAACCTTCAGAACGGCTTCTCGGCGCCCAGCTCTGGCTCAATCTTCCCGCGAAGGACAAAATGTGCCCGCCGAAGTACAATGATCTTGTCAGCGCGAACATTCCCCGGGTATCCGAAAAGACCGGCGAGGTCCGGATTCTTTCAGGGGCCTACAGGGGGGTACAGGGACCCATGAAAGCTGATTACGTGCAGCCCAGGTATCTCGACGTTTCCGTCCGGGAGGGCGGGCGGTGGACGGTTGAAACTCCTCCTGAGGCCACGGTGTTCGTGTACATCGTGGAGGGGGAGGGTGCCTTCGGCCCGGGAAACGGAACAGAGGTGAAGGAGAAAAACGCCGTTCTTTTCTCCGGGGGAGATTTGTTTTCAGTGCAGGCCGCCGGGAGCGGGATCCGGTTCCTCTACCTGGAAGGCATGCCGTTGGGCGAGCCCGTGGCATGGGGCGGCCCCATCGTGATGAACACGAAGGAGGAACTTGACCAGGCTTTCCGGGACCTGGACAGCGGAACGTTCATACGGAAGTGAAACGGACTCCGGGAGTACACAATCAGAAGAGAGAGGGTGGATGCCGTGATACAGGCAGGAATACTTGTTTTCCCCGATGTGGAGGAACTGGATTTTGTCGGCCCCTTTGAGACGCTTTCGGCGGCCAACGCCGTGAAGCCGGGCAGCATGGACGTGAAAATTCTCGCCTTCCAGGACGGCCCCATCAAGGCAGCGAACGGTCTGCGTTTCCTGCCTGACGGCGGCCCCGATCTCTGCCCGCAGCTGGACGTGCTCATCCTTCCGGGAGGGCAGGGACGGCGGATCGCCGTCCGGGACAAGCGGGTGATCAACTTCGTGAAGGAGCGGTACGAGCAGGTGCGTTTCCTTGGCACGGTGTGCACCGGCGCCTTCATCGCCGCCGAGGCGGGCCTTCTCGAGGGACGGGCTGCCACCACTCACCACGGCTATTTCGAGGAGCTTGATGCCTATTCCGGCGTCAAGGTCATGGAGAAGAAGGTGGTGAAGGACGGCCGGATTCTCACCGCCGGCGGCGTCAGTTCGGGAATCGATCTCTCCCTGTGGATCCTCGCCCTGCTCTTCGACCGTGATTTCGCCGCGGAGGCGGCGGGGTATATAGAGTACCCCTTCCGCCCCGACGTTTTTTTTGAGAAATAGGAGGCCCTCCATGACGATCTCTCCTCTTGCGGGAAAAAGGCCGCCCCATACCTTGCTCGCCTCCATCCCCGGCCTGGTGTCAGCCTATTACACGGAACAGCCGGACCCGGACAACCCCCTCCAGCTCGTCTCCTTCGGCACCTCGGGGCACAGGGGGTCTTCCCTGAAGGGATCCTTCAACGAGGCGCACATCCTCGCTGTCTCCCAGGCCATCGCGGAATACCGTGCCCGCCTGGGGATAACGGGTCCCCTGTTTGTTGGAAAGGATACCCACGCCCTCTCCGAACCCGCCTTTCGCACTGCCGTCGAGGTTTTTGCCGCCAATGGCGTGGAAACGGTGATCCAGGAGGGCGGAGGATACACCCCCACGCCGGTTATCTCTCACGCCATCCTCAAGTGGAACAGGGAGAAGGCATCCGGCCTCGCCGACGGGGTTGTGATCACTCCATCCCACAACCCTCCGGAGGACGGAGGGTTCAAGTACAATCCCCCTTCGGGAGGACCTGCGGATCCGGAGATTACTGATGCCATTCAGGCCCGTGCCAACGAGATACTGAAATCGGGAGGGAAGGGAGTCCGGAGGATTTCCTATTCCTCGGCCCTCATGTCCGACTCCGTCAGGAGGATGGATTACATCGTTCCCTACGTGGATGATCTCGGCGCCATTCTGGACCTTCAGTCCATATCCAGATCAGGCATTTCCATCGGTGCTGATCCCATGGGAGGTTCCGGCGTGGCCTACTGGGACGTGATCGCTTCCAGGCATGGCCTGAAGCTTGAAGTGGTCAACCCGGCGGTGGACCCCACCTTTTCCTTCATGTCCGTGGACTGGGACGGCAAGATCCGCATGGACTGCTCATCTCCCTATGCCATGGCAGGCCTGGTGAACATGAAAGACAAGTACGATATCGCCTTTGGAAACGACACGGATTTCGACCGCCACGGAATAGTGGTTCCCGACAGGGGGCTCCTTCCACCGAACGCCTACCTGGCCGTGGCTGTGGATTACCTCTTTACCCACAGGCCAGGCTGGAAACAGGATGCGTCAGTAGGCAAGACCCTTGTGTCCAGTTCGCTCATCGACAGGGTTGCCCGGTCGGTGGGACGGAAATGCGTGGAGGTGCCTGTTGGCTTTAAATGGTTCGTGGAGGGACTGCTTGACGGATCCCTGGGCTTCGGAGGAGAGGAAAGCGCGGGCGCATCCTTCCTGAGAAAAGACGGAACTGCCTGGTCAACTGACAAGGATGGCATCATCCTCGCCCTTCTCGCGGCGGAAATCCTGGCGGTCACGGGAGAGCACCCCGGTACCCGGTACGACAGAATCACCGGCAGGCTCGGCGTTCCCTATTATGCCCGTATTGACGCTCCGGCGGGTCCTGAGCGGAAAAAACTGCTCAAGAAACTTGCTCCCGATGCCGTGGAAGGGGATTTCCTGGCGGGAGAGCCGATTATAGCCAAGCTGACGACTGCCCCGGGAAACGGCGCCCCCATAGGCGGACTGAAAGTGACTTCCGAAAACGGGTGGTTCGCTGCGCGGCCCTCCGGCACGGAGGATGTGTACAAGATTTACGCCGAGAGCTTCGTTGGCGGGGATCATCTCAGGCGAATCCAGGAAGAAGCGCGGGAGATGGTGGACGGAGTTTTTGCAAGGGCGGGAGTCTGATTCTTCCGTGAAACAACGGCGGGGTCGTCCCTTTTAAGGGAGGCCCCGCCGTTAATTGTCGGCAGTGCAGTCACGCAAGTGTGTCGAGCCGATCTTCGGTCTCTCCGTCTGCCCCTTCTCTGTCGACAGGGTGCAGATATTCCCTGAAATGCTTCTTGTTCTGTTTCGGGCGCTCCTTTGCCGCCTTTCCGGTGACTCGTCCTCCCTGGGCCGAAAGAACGGAAAGAACGGGAGACACCCATGCGGACTTCATTTTTTCCATGGCGCTCCCTCCTTTGCATTTTCTTATCGGCTTTTTTAGAATAATCCATTAACTGCAAGAAAAAAGCCGCCCCTCTGGGGGGCGGCGGGAGGAACCGATGTCAGGCCTCGTCCTTTGCATTATTCTTCATTTTCATGACGACCATGACGATACCGATGACGGCCATAATCCCAAGCCAGAGTATGGTGACGTTATTCATTTCTTCACCTCCTTACAATCCTGGAACACGGCTGATTCGATCTGCAAAGTGCGGCAAAAGCTGAATAGGAAAAAGAAAAACGAAGAACTGAAAAACAGAGAGAAAAAAGATCGAAACAATTGAACTGAAATTAACCTACCATAATTGGCAGATCAATTCAACCCAAAATCGAAAAAACAGGCAATTTGCTATTCCCTATATTCAGATCTATAGCGCAGCGGAATGAGGGTTTTCAGATATTTCTATTGGACTCCGAAAATGCGGTTTTTTATGGCTTCCAGGATGATCTCCGCTCCCAGGGCCACATCCTTCAGAGAGGCTTCTTCAGCCGGGTTATGGCTTATTCCTTCTTTGCAGGGAATAAAGAGCATGCCGGCAGGAGCAGCGGGGGCAATCTTCATGGCGTCGTGCCCTGCGCCGCTTGCCATCCGGCGGAAGGAAATTCCCTTTTTCTCCGACGCAGCTGCAAGGGAATTGATCACGGAAGGGTCGAGAGAGACAGGATCCATGGAGGAGATGGTTTCCACGTCGCATCGGATGCCGCGGAGCTGTTCTGTTTCGCGGATGCTCTCCTTGACTGAGAGCACTGTCCTGGAGATACTGTCCTTCCGGATCCCCCGTATGTCAATCCTCAATTCCACCTGGCCGGGAACCACGTTCAGCGCGTTTGGCTGCACATGAGCTACTCCCACGGTAGCCACGGTAGCGTCTCCCGTTTCCGCTTTTCCGGCCCGCTCGGCGGCAAGGATGATTTCCGCCGCAGCGCAGAGTCCGTCCTTCCTCAGGTCCATGGGAGTTGCTCCAGAGTGGTCCTGACGGCCGTGGACCGTCACCTTCAGCCTGGTCGGGGCCGCTATGGCGGTTACAACGCCGAGAGATTCCTTTGCCTCCCAGAGCACCCGCCCCTGCTCGATGTGGAGTTCGGTGAAGTCCAGCATGGGTTCAAGCCTGCAGGCTCCGGGAGAATAACCTTTCCGGATCATGGCATCGTACAGGCTGTCTCCGGACAGTGACTGTGCGTTCTTGAGCTGGGCTATGCTGATGCTGCCGGAAGCTGTTCCGCTGCCGGCGGTGGCCAGGCCGTAAAAACTTGATTCTTCAGCCCTGAAAACTGCCGTTTTAAGAGGAATGGCGACCCCGAGTCTCCTGGCCTTTTCCATTACCAGCAGCCCGGCAAGGACTCCTATGACACCGTCATATCTCCCGCCTCTCGGGACCGAATCAAGATGAGACCCTATTACATGGCAGGGATGGTCCGTTTCGCCGGGGAATGCTATGAACATATTCCCCACACAGTCCTCTGCGGAGGAAAAACCAAGTTTCGATGCAAAACCGGCGACCTTTGTGAACATGGCGTCCTCCTCGGCGGAATAGGCAAGCCTGGTGACTCCTCCGTCCGGGTCGGCTCCCACAGTCTCCAGTTCCTTGAACCATTGTTCGAGCAGGTGCAGATTCATGTCATCATCCCCCGGTTCCTTTTCGTCTGAAGGCGAAAAGGACGAAGTATCAAAAAGGCTTTTATGCTACACTATTTTAGCAGAGAAAATTTGTCCCACGAATGAAGGAGAGTGAGTGCAGTGAAAAAAATCTTTCTTCTGCTGTTTGCGCTGATGGTCATCTTTTCTGCGGGGATTGCCTGGGCCCATCCGCCTTCGGACCTCGAGATATCCTACAACAGGGCCGAAGGGATTCTCACGGTGAATGCCCCCCACTCTGTGCCGGACGGAACAAAACATTACATTAACCTCTTCACTCTTTCCCTCGACGGGCAGACCATGTATCGTCTTGAACCTGCCTGGCAGGTAGACGGCAAAAGTTCTGTTGCCTATTTCCAGGTGGGCGACCTGCCAACGGGGGCTGAACTGGCAGTTGAGGCGGTATGCAACCGGGCGGGCAGGCTGAAAAAATCGCTCACGGTGGAGTAGGGCAGGCTGGAAATAAAAAAAGAGGACGCCCTCCAGGGCGTCCTCTTGCCGTACATGGGATGATTCCATTCCTTCAGGCTGACAGGAAAAAACCTTCTTCCCGCCGGTCGAAGCCTGTGTTTCCCAGGGTCGAGTAGGCCCGCGATGCGTCCTGTTTCGCCATTTCCGCCCGGGCACGCACCTGGGCCGCCGATGCTGCCGCTGCCACCCGAAGATCCTGGGGTGATGGCGAGCCCGGAGCCAGTGCGGCCCGCTTCACCTGCTCCATGATCTGGATGGTCTCTTCGGGTGTCCTGCCCTCCGGAGCGGAAATGGAAACCTCTCCCCCGACGATGTACCTCCTGCCGTCAGGACCGGTGGCATAGCTATAGGAAACGGGGCCCGCATACTGTCCGCCCACCGCCATGTGGGCCGCTTCGTGGCTGATAACGTCCCTCTCGATGCCCTTCAGCTTTGCTTCTTCAGCTGCAGTTTCACTTCCTGAACCAGCTGTCTTTGCTTCTTCAGCAGCGGGTTTATTTTCAACGGGCTTCCGGCTTGCCCTTTCCTGTGGTTTCGAGGTCCGCCGGGCGGCGGTTCCTGTCTCCTCACCTGAGGCAGTGCGGACCGTCACCGTTGCACCCGTGATGTATGGCTTACCGTTTGGGCCCCTGGAGAAATGGTAGACCGTAGACGTCACATCGCCGGAGTTTCGCAGGGCCATTTCCTGGCGAAGAACCTCCTGCTCGGCACGCCGAAGGCCTTCCCGTCTCTTTTGGCTGGCGACGGGTGCGGCAATCTGTATGCTGTTTACAGGGGTGACCGCGCCGATACCGGACATGGGAACCTCCTTGCAAAAAAACTGTGAATTGAATTAAGTGAATTATATCAGATAGTGGGTTGGAAAAAAGCTTACAGTTTCCCCCATATCTGGTTTTTGAACGTGTACCCTTCTTCTTCCACTACTTTGCGGACGGCATCCCGGACCTGCTGAAACCTGAAAGTGAAGCCGTCTTTTCTGCCGAAAGGCTGCGAATGCCCTTCTTCTGTCCCATCAAGGCCCCTCGGGTTTGCAGTGATCTTCCACTTCCTGAACCCGAACCCCGAAATTCCCTCGCCGATTCCCGCGCCGAGCCCAATTCTCCGTTCAACGAGAGTTTCGTTGTAAATCACTTCCCTGGTTTCCTCGTTTACCCGGAATCGTGCGGTAAAGGTGAGTTTTCTCCTTGAAAAAAACCCTTTTCTTTCGGCTATGACGGACGTGAGGGAATGGAGTCCGTCTTCCGCCTGGAAATCACCTGGAAGACCTGTCATCGTGTTCCGGATGGTCGTCATGATTTTTTCTTCAATCACGATCTTCCCCTCCATTCGAAAACTCCGTAATGAAACAATTCTACTCCAGAGGGAAATAAAAGCACACTCCTGAATAGGAGAATTGAATGAACGGATTTCACACCGCGAAACCGCGGAAAAAACAGGCAAAGCAGTGAAAGAAGAGTACAATATCCTGAAAGAATAATTTTTTTATTTTCTGGAGGAGGATTGGATGATGAAGGCAATAAGGCGTTGTGGCGCGGCAATCCTGATGGTGTTGCTCCTCGCGGTATCCGCCTGGTCGGCGGATGTGCAGGCTATGGCCGGGAAGGTCTATTCGGCCGCCATGGAGGGAAAGCCTTTTCCCGTCCTGACGGCGGAGTACCCCGGGATGACGGTGGATGAATCCTACGCAGTCCAGACAGAGTATTCAAAAAAACGCCTCGGGGATGCCCGTCCTGTTGGATTCAAGGCAGGGTTGACCACAGAGGCCACCATGAAGAAATTCGGCTCAGACACACCCTTCGCGGCGGTGCTCTTCCCCGGAGGAGGAATGGATGGATCGGCAGGTCCTGTGGAGGTCAGCCGCTCAGGCTTCGGGAACCTTATGCTTGAGTGTGAGATAGGGTTTATCCTCGGAACCCCAGTGACGGAACCCCTGAAGAACGTTGATGAACTCAAGGGCAAAGTTGCTTTCCTCGCAGCCGCCATAGAGCTTCCCGACCTCGCCTTCACCGACATGAAGCAGCTGAAGGCTGCGGACATCAATGCGTCCGCCATCTCGTCCAAGGGTTTCATCGTTGGAAAGGCGATTCCCCTCAAGGATGCTCCGGACATCAACCAGCTTGTTCCCCTCCTCACCCTTGACGGGAAGGAAGTGAACCGGGGGAGTGGAGCCGATGCCCTCGGAGACCAGTGGAAAGCTGCCCTCTGGCTGGTGAACAAGATGATAGAGCATGGCTGGACCATGGAGAAGGGGGATGTGCTCCTTACGGGAGCCCTGGGAAACATGCTTCCCGGAAAACCCGGATCCTACGTCTATGACGCCGGAGCCCTTGGAGGCATCGAGTTCACTGTGAAATAGTTTTTCGAATACAATGCGGAAGCCGGGGCTTGCTGCAAAAAAACCGGCTTCCGTTTTTTGTTTCCCTCTTCAGTTTTTTGCGAGCCTGTCCAGGGCTTCCCCGGTGAGGCGGAACACCGTCCACCCGTCCAGGGGCTCGGCGCCCAGAGAACGGTAAAACTCGATGGACGGCGTGTTCCAGTCCAAAACTGACCATTCGAACCTTGCGCACCCCCGTTCTTTTGCCAGGCACGCCAGGTAGCGGAGGATTGCTTTGCCCATTCCTCTCCCCCGCATTTCGGGCTTCACGTACACGTCTTCGAGGTAGAGTCCGAGTCTGCCTGCAAAAGTGGAGAAGTTGTGGAAGTAGACGGCGTAGGCCACCGGTTTCCCCTGCCACTCCCCCAGAAGGGCCGTTGCCCCCGGGCGGATGCCGAAGAGGCTCACTTCCAGGCTCTCCTCCGTGGCCGTCACCTGGTCCTCGAGCTTTTCATACACCGCCAGCTCCCGTATAAGGGAGAAAAGGGCAGGCACGTCCTCTTTCACAGCCTGCCGAAGGGTGAAACCATCAATTTCCGTTACTATCGTCATGTTCATCAGCCTTTCTTTAGTATTGGGTCCGTGACTGGTCACCAGCTCAGTAGATTCTCAGCTTCAGCTCCTCGCTCAGCCTTTTGAGCATGGCCAGTCCCGCCACGGAGTTCCCTTTCCTGTCCAGGGCGGGCCCGCAGGTGCCGATGCCCATCCTCCCCGGGACAGCCGCGGCGATTCCTCCGCCCACGCCGCTCTTGGCCGGGATGCCCACCGACACGGCGAACTCCCCGGACCCGTCGTACATGCCGCAGGTGGCCATGATGGTCCGCACCACCCGGGCCACCATCGGGCTCATCACCCGTTCTCCCGTCACCGGGTTCGTCCCGTCCGCCGCGAGAGTGGCCCCGAGCACGGCGAGGTCCTCGCAGGTGACCTCCAGGCTGCACTGCCGGAAATAGGCGTCAAGGATGTCTTCGATGTCGCCCTCCAGGTTGCCCACGCTTTTCAGGAACCATGCCAGCGCCCTGTTCCGGTCGCTCGTTCCCTTCTCCGACAGGTAGACCGCCTCGTTCACTGCCACCGCCTTTCTGCCCGTCATCCGCGCGGCCATGGCGCTCACGGCGGCGATGCGCTGGCTGCTCTCCTTCCAGGGAAGAAGGGAGAGTACCACGATGGCCCCGGAATTGATGAGGGGGTTGTGGGGGCGGTGGGGCGCATCCATCTCCAGGCGCATGATGGAGTTGAATGGGTCCGCGAGAGGATCCATCCCCACGGCGGAGAACACCTTCTCTTCACCGCATTCGGAAAGGGCGAGGGCCAGGGAGACCACCTTGGACACGGACTGCATGGTGAAGGCGAAATCCGTGTCCCCCGCCCCGGAAAGCCCCGATGAAAGATCGCACACGGCGATGCCCGTCGCGTCCGCCCTGGCCTTGGCAAGCTCCGGAATGTAGGTTGCCACCTGCCCCTGCCGCCATGTATATCCGCAGTCTTTCACCACGGTTTCCAGAAGTTCTTTCATGGACCGTTCCCTCTTTTCTCCGGAAAATGATGACGCTGAGATCTCTATTGTAATACAAGGGGGAGCCGTTGACGCCGGGAATTGTTATGTGTAAAATTTAAAAAATTAAAATGGTTGTTACTCGCTTCAACCTTGAAATAGTGTTTCTATTTTCCCGGATTCTGCCTTGTCAGGCGGGAACTGCCTTCTTCCCATATTTCCTTTCCTCCGTCTGCCGGGAGAGAGGCTGTGCGCGCAATTTCTTTCAGAAGAGAAACGAGACAGAAGCAATGGAGGAGGCTGCAGAATGAGCGACAGAGAAAAGGACATAAAGAAGGAAAAACTCACCAGCGTTACCGGGGCACCGGTGCCGGACAACCAGAACGCAGTGACGGCGGGGCCGAGGGGCCCCATGCTCCTCCAGGACGTATGGTTCCTGGAGAAGCTTGCCCATTTCGACCGGGAAGTTATCCCCGAACGCAGGATGCACGCCAAGGGATCTGGAGCCTTCGGCGTGTTTACCGTCACCCACGACATCACGAAATACACGAAGGCGAAGATCTTCTCCGAGATCGGCAAGAAGACCGAGATGTTCGTCCGCTTCTCAACGGTGGCGGGGGAACGGGGAGCCGCCGATGCCGAACGGGATATCCGCGGCTTCGCCATGAAGTTCTACACCGAGGAGGGGAACTGGGACCTGGTGGGAAACAACACCCCCGTCTTCTTCCTGAGGGACCCCCTGAAGTTCCCCGACCTGAACCATGCGGTGAAGCGGGATCCCCGCACCAATATGCGCAGCGCGAAGAACAACTGGGATTTCTGGTCATCCCTCCCGGAGGCGCTCCACCAGGTGACCATCACCATGAGCGACCGCGGAATCCCGTACTCGTACCGTCACATGCACGGGTTCGGGAGCCACACTTTCAGCATGATCAACGCAGCGAACGAGAGGGTCTGGGTGAAGTTCCACTTCCACACGCAGCAGGGGATAAAGAACCTGACGGACCAGGAGGCGGAAGCCATCGTCGGCAAGTGCCGGGAGAGCCACCAGCGGGACCTGTACGAGTCCATCGAGCGGGGGGACTTCCCGAAGTGGACCATGTTCATCCAGGTCATGACGGAGGAGCAGGCAAACAACATGCCCTACAACCCCTTTGACCTGACGAAAGTATGGTATAAAAAAGACTACCCCCTCATCGAGGTGGGGCACTTCGAGCTGAACAAAAATCCGGACAACTATTTCCGGGACGTGGAGCAGTCCGCCTTCAACCCCGCCAGCGTCGTGCCGGGGATCAGCTTCTCCCCGGACAAGATGCTCCAGGGAAGGCTCTTCTCCTACGGCGACGCCCAGCGGTACCGCCTCGGCGTGAACCACCACCAGATCCCGGTGAACGCGCCCCGGTGCCCGGTGAACAGCTACCACAGGGACGGCCAGATGCGGGTGGACGCCAACGCTGGAAGCACCATCGGCTACGAGCCCAACAGCTACGGCAAGTGGCAGGAGCAGCCGGAGTACAAGGATCCTCCTCTTCCCCTTTCCGGGGCGGCCTGGCAGTGGGATTTCCGGGAGGACGACGACGATTACTATACCCAGCCGGGACTCCTCTTCCGGCTCATGAGCCCGGCTCAGCAGAAGGTTCTCTTCGAGAACACCGCCCGGAATTTGGGCGATGCCCCGAAGGAAATCAAGGTGCGCCACATCGGAAACTGCCTGAAGGCCGACCCGGCCTACGGCAGGGGAGTGGCCGACGCCCTCGGGATTTCCCCCGACGAAGTGAAATAGCCCGCCGCATTCCGTTCCGCCGGGGCCGCGCTTGCTCTTCGGGTGCGGCCCCGAATGTTCGCTGACCGCTGCCCTTGCCCGGAGGAGGTATTTACTTGATCAGCCTGACAAAACTGCTGCTTGACCGGGAGCATTTCGGAGACAGGCTCAGGTACCACGGAGGCGCTCCGGCCCCCGCGGGGGCCGCCCCCGGCTTGGGACCGGTGGTGGTGTGGAACTGCACCAGGGCCTGCAACCTGGCGTGCCGCCACTGCTACGCCTCGGCGACGCCCGGCGGATCGGGAAACGAGCTTTCCACGGAAGAAGGCAGGGCATTCCTGGAATCCCTGGCGGAGTTCCGGGTCCCCGCAGTCCTCCTTTCCGGCGGGGAACCCCTCATGAGGGAGGATGTCTTCCAGCTCCTTGAGTACGGCGCTTCCCTGGGGCTCCGGATGGTCCTCTCCACCAACGGCACCCTCATCGGCAGCGCCACGGCGCAGAGGCTCCGGTCCGCGGGGGTGAGCTACGCCGGCATCAGTCTCGACGGCCTGGAAGCAGTGAACGACGCCTTTCGGGGCACGAAGGGCGCCTTCGAAAAAACCCTCGCGGCCTTCCGGCACTGCCGGGCCGCCGGGCAGAAGGCCGGACTGAGGCTCTCCCNNCACAAAGAAACCAGGGACGCCCTGGACTTCCTCATCGAAAAGACCCTCGATTTCGGCGGCAGGGGGGTGGACACGGAAATCCTCACGGTGGACAACCACTGTGACGGTCTCTACCTCTTCCTGAAGATGAGGGAGAGGGACCCGGAACGGGCGGAGCGAATTTTCGGGCTCCTCGGCCGGAGCGGAGGCAACCGTTCAGGCATGGCCATCGGGGCCGTGGACTGGGAGGGCAACGTGACCATCGATCAGTTTACCCGGTCCATCATTCTCGGAAACATCCGCGAGAAAGGATTTTCCGACATCTGGAGGGGGGAAGGGGACTCCTTCCTCGCCATGGTGCGGGACAGGAAAGCCCACCTCGGGGGACGGTGCGGCGCCTGCCGGAGGCAGGAGCAGTGCAACGGAAATCTCAGGGCCAGGGCCCTGGCCGCAGGGGACTTCTGGGGGCCGGATCCGGCCTGTTATCTCACCGACGGAGAAATCGGACTGTAGGAGGGGCGGAATGCTCATTTCATGGAATACCACAAGCCGCTGCAACCTGTTCTGCCGCCACTGCTACCGGGAGTCCGGCCCTGAAAACGACCGGTCCGGGGAGCTGACCACGGCGGAAGGCAGGGAACTCATCGCCTCCATCCGGAGGGCGGGGTTCCGCCTCCTCATCTTCAGCGG
>LSQX01150661.1_pt2 | contig 18456 bp, 19 predicted proteins | sample 654561 | NCBI WGS metagenome assembly LSQX01 (sample SAMN04489861, study PRJNA283612) | anaerobic digester metagenome | isolation source: 4 biogas reactors fed with cattle manure at either 37C or 55C with and... | place: Denmark: Kongens Lyngby | collected 2014
TTTAGTCAATATATCTATGCAGGGAAACTAAAAGAGGCATCAGACACACTCAATTTCTTGATGGATAAATCCCCTAATAGTGCCAGTGTTCAAAATGCCGCTAAAGACCTTGAAGAAACTTTTCAGATAGAACTTGAGCGCTTGAGAAGATACTTTGAAAGTCGTCGCATTTCAGAGGCTGCCGAACTTGCTTCTTATCTCCAGGGTATCTTTCCAGAGGATAAGGGTCTGAAAGCCTTATCCAGCGAGATATCTCAGGCTCTCGATAGAATTAACGAGGCTATCAGCGAGGCCTTCACTGAGGCAGAGCTGGCTTATAAGAATAAAGATTTGACAAAGGCTAAGAGAGAATTGGATATGCTACTTGTCTCCAACCCTCTTCATGCAGGTGCACTGGAACTGATGAATAAGATACTTGAAGAGGAAGAGCAGACCGCAAGATTTTTTGAAGATATCGAGACTGAGATTTATGCTCGTAGATTTAGAGATGCCCAACAGCTCATTGATAGTGCTGTAGAGAGGTATCCAGGAGATGAAAGGTTGGATGGCTCCAAGAGCCTGCTTGATCAAGAAATAAAGAAACTTTTAGATGATGCAAAATACTATGAAAGAAATATGGAGTTTGAAATTGCTTCAGAATTGGTAGGGATTCTTTTGGAATCCTATCCAGAAATGAGTCAGGCAATATTACTGAAAGATAGGATGCGCGAGGCAATTTTCTTTATTGCGGACAGGAAAAAGGCTGCCTACGAAGAAATAGAAGCTTTTGCTATTGATAAGGCTTGGGATATCTTTGATGAGCTAAATTTTGCATACTCAGGCCTTTCGGAAATTGAAGAGCTTAGGGTTGATATCAAAAATGCAGAAGATAGGATTATTAGAGAGCTAAATACTGCCGACAAGGAGCTTGTAAAGGCGGATGAACTCTATGCAGCGAGAAACTATAATTCTGCCTATGACATGCTTGAAGGTATTCTCTCAATTGAGATAGTAAAAGAAGCTGGATTTCTTGAAAACGAAAAATCAAGTACAACTGCAACAATCACGCCTTCTGGGGCCTTAGGCTATTTAGACAATTATAAACGGGCAGAAGATCTGATAACGGATTATGAAATGCAGGCTGCTTATGAACTTCTTAAAAGTATTTATTCTTCGGAAACTGTGCCGGATGGTGTAAGATTTAATTCAGTTCTTTTGGGGGCTTTTTCTCTAAACTTCCTAGAAAAAGAAGTTTTGGCTTATAGCGAATTAACATCAGTAATGAGGGAAATTAACGACTATGACCGGTCTATTGAAAACTTCCCTATGTATATCAGTCTTGATCCCTCTTTTATGGAGCTTTACGAGACTGTCTCAAGTAATATGCAATACCACACTGATTATCTTTCTGGAAGGGCTCTTGAAATGTTTAAAGAAGCCTCATCACTGAAAGCTCAGGTAGGGGAAATTTACGACAGGCTTAGGAAGGCAGAGGAGGATTTTTATACACGCGCCCATAACCTTGCGGACCAGTATTTCAATAGGGGCGATATGTTCTCTGCTTTGAATTCTCTCAGTGATATTTTTCGTTTTGACCCATCTAATGAAAGAGCTCGAACCCTTTATGAAAAGGCTCTTGAAGGACTTGCTGGTCAGCTTAGGATACCAGCGGGTGAGGACAGGGAAACTCTTCGAGAGGCAGTAAACGAATATAACAATACTAACTTCAAAAATGCAATCCGTCTGCTGCGGCGCCTATCAAAGTATGAGCGACAGAGTATAGATGAACTTATTAAGAGGGCCGAGGTTCATTCTGGGGAATCAAAAAACCGGAGCAAGGCCGCCCGTGAGCTCTCAACAGCAGAGCAATATATAGAAGACAATTATCTCCGCCGGGCTGAAGAATCTGTAGTTAATGCGGTTATGCTAGATAGAAACAACCTTAAAGCAGAGCTCCTCTTAGAAGAAATAAGATATAGACAGGGCAGGTAGAATTGTGAAGATAAAGGGATACGCGATTATCCTCTTTCTAGCAATTGTTTTTACATACTCTAATACGCTCTTTAATCAGTTTACCAATGAAGATGAGTATCTTATTACCAACAACTCTTTTGTTCAAGATATTGAAAATGCAAAGGAGCTCTTCAATCCCAAACACTTCTTAAATCCCATTCCAATTCTAAACGGAGCCCGTCCTTTGACGGTATTTTCTCTTATGCTGGATCATCATATTTATTCGGGGAAACCCCTGGGATTTCATCTGACAAATATACTTATTCATTCACTTAATGTTCTTTTAGTATTCGCCCTCTTTCTTTTATTTAAAACACCCCCTGGCCATTCTTTTTTTATGGCTCTTTTATATGGTATTCATCCGCTTGTTGGCGAAGTTGTTAATGTCCCAGGATTTAGGGCAGATTTATTGATGGGATTTTTTGCGCTCTCTTCATTATTGGTTTTTCTTAAATACGCTAGTGTCCGTAATATTCGGGCTATTATAGTGGGTCTTATTCTCTTTCTTTTCGCAGTCTTCTCAAAAGAAACTTCCATTATGCTCTCATTGATTCTTTTTTCCTATATGCTTATTTACCAGAGAAAAAATTCTAAATTGAAAGTCTTGACTGGTCTACTTGTTATCATATCGGGCTTTTTTGTATTTAGCTACTGGCTAGGCCGCTATGCCTATAAAGCGCATGGTCTGTTTTATGTTAGTATTTTAGACGGTATTAGTCCGATGGATTCCATTTTTAATTATTTGGGAGCTGTTTTCGTTCCTATTTTTATGTATTTTAGAAATATTTTCTTTCCCTTCATGGTCAACTTTGAGTATCAGTTGAACATTGGTACTCTTAGTATCGCCTATATCTTCGGTATCATATTAACTATTCTTTTCTTTTGTTCTCTTATTTTTGCCAAAGACAAAAAAATCAAGTTTTTTCTTTTATTCACTCTTTTCTTTTATCTTCCTGCCAGCAATATCATACCGCTTCATAACACACTATCAGACAGATATTTCTACCTGCCATTGATTGGAATGATATATGTGATTTATAGGTTTACATGGGGAGTTTTAGATAAATTTTCAGCTGGAGAAAGAAAAATACTCGGAATAAAACTTAAGCTTTTTCCTCTTTATATAGTGCTTACATTTCTTATGATAATTTCATTTAACCGTAATTTCACCTTCTATGATACCAGTAGCTTATACAAGAGGGCATACTTAAGAGCCCCAGAAAATCCCAGGAGCGCCTTTAATTATGCCATGGCAGCCCACAAAGAAGGCAGCTACCTGGAATCGACTATAGTACTGGAGCACTTCACTCGTACCTGGCCCAGGATGGATGCGGCTGGGGTCTGGCATATCTTGGGACGAAATTATTTCTATCTTGGGGATTTTGAAAAGGGAATCATGTATTTCAAGAGGGCAATAAGAATTGAGCCCAGAGATGAAGTAATTGAAGAATTTGGCCAGTTATTGAGCGAAATTGATTACCAGGGATAGAAACAAGCAACAAAAAATGTTAAAATGATATTTTAAATGATATGGCAGAAATAGATAAATATTTTAAGGAACTCTTGCTTCTAACCAAGCAGAAGTATGCTTCGGACCTTCATCTGTCCGTAGGATCACCTCCCTATATCAGGGTTGACGGCGAAATATTTCCGCTGGCCCTGCCTGCGCTGGCATTTGGCGACTGCAAAAGGATGATATATAGCATTATGAGTCCCCAACAGATTGAAATATTCGAAAGAGATAAGGTGATAGACTTTTCATTTGGGGCCAGAGATTTAGGGCGCTACAGGATAAATGTCTATAGTCAGCGTAACTCTATAGCTACCGCAATAAGAGCCGTATCTGATGTTATACCTACTATGGAGGAACTCGGATTAGATTCTGAGGTAGTCAAGTCTCTCTGCGCCCGTGCCAAGGGTATGATACTTGTTGCAGGAGCAACTGGAAGCGGTAAATCAACGACTTTAGCTGCAATGGTGGACTATATCAATAAGACTCGTAAGTGTCATATACTTACGATTGAGGACCCCATAGAGTATATACATAAGAATATCAATAGCCTTATTCACCAGAGAGAGCTTAGCATTGATACCATGAGTTTTTCAGATGCGACAAAATATGCACTCAGGGAAGACCCCGATGTAATCCTTATAGGTGAATTGAGGGATTTAGACACAATTAATGCCGCTATGGTCTTAGCGGAAACGGGTCACCTTGTTCTATCCACTCTGCATACAGGAGACGCGACCGAATCTATCCAAAGAATGATAAATATTTTTGATGCCGGACGCCAACAGCAGGTTATTATTCAGCTTTCCTTTACCTTGATTGGGGTTCTAAACCAGCTCTTGCTTCCGCGCTGCGATACTAGTGGACGGGTCCTTGCTACGGAGATACTTCTTATGACTCCTGCCCTTAAAAATGCAATTAGAGAAAGAAAGTTTGAGACTATATATTCAAATATCCAGATGGGGGCCCAATATGGTATGAAGACTATGAATCAGTCCTTGTTTGAGCTCGTCAGTCAGGGTATGATAACTAAGGATTTGGCCCTTAGTAATACGACTAGAATTAAAGAGCTGAGTACCATGTTAGCAAATATATAGGAGAGTGAGGGGGAAAAAATGAAAAGATATAAATATAAAGCAAGAGATCAAGAGGGAAAACTCGTTTCAGGCTTCAAAAATGCCCTATCTCAGAAAGAAGTGGCTGATGCTTTAAATAGAGAAAATCTTATAGCTGTCTCAATAGATGAAGTAAGGAGAGCAAAAAAAAGTAAAAAAGCTAAGTCAGAGACTTCCAATACAGGAAAGGGAAAGGTATCCCCCCAAGAAGTGGCCATATTCTGTCGCCAGCTGACTACAATGCTAGGAGCAGGGGTCAGTGTTGCAGAAGCCATAGAGGACTTAGGTAAGGCAGAGAATAATCAAAAATTTCAAAATGTTCTTATGCAGGTAGTGGCCGATGTCAGATCAGGTTTAGCATTGACCGAGGCATTCAGCAAGCACCCTTCAGTATTTAGTGATCTCTTTGTTCATATGCTTAGCTCTGGTGAAGAGAGTGGTAAGCTTGCTCAGGTATTGGAGGATTTGGCGATTTACCTTGAGAAATCAGTTAAGCTTAAAAATCAGGTGAAATCTGCAATGATGTACCCCTCATTTGTAGGTGGATTTTTTCTTTTAGTGTTATTTGGACTAGTATTTTTTATGGTGCCCATGTTTGAGGATTTATTTTCATCATTTGGTGCGGAACTTCCCGGACCCACCCAAATTACAGTAAATATTAGTAATGCTCTAATAAGCAACCTGCCTATAGTTGTCGTTCTTCTGGTCTTAGCAATTGTAGGTATTAGAGCGGCCTACAAAACAAAAGGCGGAAGAATGTTTTTTGATAAATTAAAAATTTCAATTCCGGTGTTCGGACCTCTGATATTAAAAGTTACTATGTCTCGTTTTTTCCAGACTCTGTCGACGCTACTTAAGAGTGGTATTGATGTAATAGGATCTCTTGATGTGGCTGCAAAGGTCTCAGGTTCTGCTCCGGTGGAAGATATTGTTATGAAAGTTAGAACCGGAATAGTGGAAGGCTCCAGCCTCTCTGAGGAACTGGAAAAGTACGATATTTTTCCCAGATTGACCGTGAGTATGGCAAGTGCAGGAGAGAAGTCTGGTGCACTGGATGACCTTCTTGATAAAATTTCAGACTATTACACCGATGAGGTGGATGCTGATGTAGCAGGTCTTAGTTCATTGATAGAACCTGTAATGATTGTCTCTCTAGGGCTCTTGGTAGGGGTCTTTGTGATTACAATGTATCTGCCAATATTTCAGATGGCTGGCGTTATGGCAGGAGGATGATAGATTGAATAAATTACTTGTCATATTAGGGATAACCGCCGCTGGAACATTTGTGGTTTGGACAGGCATATTTGATAGTGTGGTTGAAAAAGTCGGTGGTGCAGTACCTCCTCCGGTAGTTATTGCTACACCTCCAGATCCTGGACATCTTCCCATTGCGCAGAGTCGACCTGAAGAAGCAGCTCCTGGGCTGAGGTTTCAGGGAGTGGTCTGGCAGGGCGGCGAAGCCATGGCCATAGTGAATAATGATATCTATAAAGAGAATGATTTTATCAATAATAACCGTATTCTCAAAATCACGGACTCCTATCTTTTAGTGCAGGGAAGAGTAAGGGAGTTCAGGTATAATCTAAGTACAAACTTTTAAGGGGGATTATAAAAAGTTTTTATGGGTGGTTGCGGGATTTATTCTCCATAGAATTTCATTCATACCATCACATCTACAGAGAAGGGGGCAGTCATCAAAGTCAATATTCTCATAGACCTCTTTCCTCTTATCAGATTCCCATATCTCCCTTAAAGAGTTTTTCTCTAAATCGCCTATGACGTATTTTTTAATTCCTCTCATATGGCAACAGATGTACATTTTCTTATCAGCTGCTACTACTGTTGCAAAATGATGACCATAGCATTTCCCATAAGACCGCTTACCGGATCCACTCATTAGTTTTGTATATTTACTTATGGAACAAAGTAAGCTGAAAGTATCAGTCGAATAACTGGCTGCTTTAGAAAGATTTTCGAGAATTTTTTCATCCGCAAATTCATTGATTTCTTTGTCTTGCTCTCTCTTGAGAAGAGGTCTAAACTGTGCATAGTCAACACCAAGTTCGCGGCTAAGGACGACAAAGTTGAGCATATCGTCAGTCATTTCATCAAATGTCAAAAATCCCGTTCCAATTGTCACATCAGAACCTAATTCTTTTTTTATGCGGACAAGTTCTGCTATGTTTTCTTTAACTCTGTTGAAAACCTTCTCGCCCATTCCATGGGATATAGCGTAAAAACTTTCAGTTCCTGCATCAAGACTAATTCTAACCCAAGTGCAGTTCTCAACGATTATTCGGCACTTTTCAGGATTTAGTGCGTATCCGCTTGTGATAAAACCAGCATCTAAGCCTTTTTTGCGTACGTACTGGAGAACTTTTAAGGTGTCTGGATTGCAGAGGGGCTCTCCTCCACCGGTAAAGGTGATGGCTTTCCCACCAAAATCGTGTATTTGATCAACTATATCCTTTGCTTCATCGAAGGTTAGAGAAAAATTTGTACTTGTTCGGTCAGAGTATCCGAAGCAGAAAGGGCAACGGGCATCACAGAGGTTGGTCATATCTATCTCATAAGTGATGGGGCGGGATAGGCCCTTTGTCTTCCACTCATGAATACGGTCTAGATGGTTAAATATTTTATTTGGTGAAAATTGACTCATTGATTTTCAATTTAATCTTAATAATTATATGTAGAGCACTATTCTAATTAAATTGTCATAAATATGCAAGCCAAGCGAGGAAATATTTAGAAGATTGGGGTTGACATAGAGGGGGATTTATATAAAATAGAGCAGATGAATGTCGGATAATGTGAATAGGAACTGATATGGCAGTAAAAATTAGACTTAAGAGAACTGGAAGGCATAAAATGCCTCATTACAGGGTAGTAGCGATAGACTCAAGGAAAAGAAGAGATGGTCGCGTCCTTGAAGAACTGGGACATTATCATCCCACAGAAAGCGCACCTAACGCAACCCTAAATATGGAGAGGGTAGAAGCTTGGATTTCAAATGGTGCTCAGATGACCGATACAGTCCGTTCGATTTATAGGAACCTCAAAAAGAGTGCAACCCAAGAAGAGGAAGTTAAAACAGAAGCGCCCGTGAAGAAAGAAGCACCTGCGAAGAAAGAAGCGGCTGAAAAGAAAGAAGCGGCCGTAAAAGAAGAAGTTTCTGCAGAGGAAGAGGCGCCAGCAAAGGAAGAACCGGCTGAGAAAGAAGAAGTTTCCCCAAAAAAAGAAGAGGAAACTGAAGAAAAATGAAGGATCTGGTAATACAGATTGTTAAGAATATTGTAGACGATCCTGAGGCTGTATCTGCTCGCGAGGTGGAGGGGGAGAAAACTACCATGCTTGAGATAAGTGCCGCCTCTTCAGACATAGGAAAAATCATTGGAAGAAATGGCCGGACAATAAAAGCTATCCGGACTCTTCTAAATGCCGCCGGTGTCCGTCAAGGAAAACGGGTTACCGTAGAGATTTTAGATCCCAAATAGCCTAAAGGCTTTGAGGGGAAATTGATTCCCAGGATATGAGTGTAAAGTTTAATATACTTACCATTTTTCCCGGGGAAGTTAGGGCTTACACAGAAATCGGAATGCTCCGGAAGGCAGCCACCGGGGGTCTTGCAGAATATAATATTATAGACATAAGGGATTTTGCTCCTGAACCCCATAAAAAGGTAGACGATATACCTTACGGAGGTGGCCCTGGGATGGTCATTACCGTCGATACTGTGGTTAGGGCTCTTGAGAGTCTTGAGAATCCTGGTCTAAAAATATTGTTATCACCAGCTGGTAAAAAATATTCTCAGGAGGATGCAGCCCGCATTAGTAGGCTTGAGAGCATTACGCTAATATGCGGACGCTATATGGGAATAGACCATAGAATAAGAGAGTTTATTGACGAGGTGGTATCTGTGGGGGACTATATACTCTCTGGAGGGGAGCTGCCGGCTCTCACAATCATAGAGTCGGCAACAAGGCTTATTCCTGGGGTTCTAGGGGATGCCAGATCGCTTAAGGAAGATAAGGGTTATCCGATTTATACTCGTCCGCGGGTTTTTAGGGGACTTGAGGTCCCAGAGGTGCTTCTTTCGGGAGACCACGAAAAGATAAAGAAATTTAGAGAAGGGGAGGCCGCATATGGCAAGAATGATAGATAAACAGATAAAAAAGGACATACCGGAATTTAATTCGGGAGACCAATTAAAAATAGAGATGAAAGTCCGGGACCGAATTCAGGCATTCACTGGCCTGGTCATAGCAAAAAAAGGTTCAGGAATAAACCAAACTGTAACCTTAAGGAAAACCTCCTTCGGAATTGGAGTAGAGAAGGTCTTCCCACTTCATTCGCCTCTGATTGAAAGCATAGAAGTTCTCAGAAGAGGAAAAGTCCGGCGCGCTAAACTCTATTACATGAGAGAGCGTCACGGTAAGAAAGCCCGGATTAAAGAAAAAAAGTCTTTCCGTTAAATAATTATTCAGGTGGGAAGAGGGGTGAGGAGAAGGCCGCTTCTTTTCTGGAAAATTCCACCTACAAAATTATAGATAGGAATTGGCGTTGCCGAAGAGGTGAGATTGATATAATCGCCTACGAGGGAAAAACCCTTTGCTTTATAGAAGTAAAATATCGTAGGACTAATGACTTCGGTTCTCCAGCAGAGGCGGTCGATTTGCGAAAACAGAAGCAACTGATATTTCTTGCCCGAATTTACCTATCCATTAAAAATCCCGAGTTTGAGAGTATTCGTTTTGATGTAGTTGAGGTTACTCCTTCTGAAATCCGCCTCATAAGGGATGCATTCCGTCAGGATTAGTTTCCCAAGTAAAAGTTTGACTATAAACCCCTAATATAGTTAAATTAAATTATGCCTGTAAGCAAGATTACAAGTTTCGCTATTTCGGGCATTGACGCTTTCTTTGTAGAAGTTGAAGTAGATACAAGAAAGGGTATACCCGGATATACTACCGTGGGCCTACCGGATAAGGCTGTTTCGGAGAGTAAGAATAGGGTTACCTCCGCTCTTAAAAACTCTGGATTTGAAATCCCACCAAAAAAAATAACTGTAAACCTTGCCCCTGCAGATGTAAGAAAACAAGGTTCAGCCTTTGATTTTCCCATCGCCCTCGGAATCTTGGCTTCGCTTAATATTATACCTCCTGCCGCCCTAGAGGGATATTCTTTTGCTGGAGAACTCTCTTTGGATGGCTCTTTAAGGAGTGTCGCGGGAGCACTTCCCATGTCAATGGCTCTAAAAAAATCTCGGATAAAACGTATTATGCTGCCCTTGGTTAATTCACGAGAGGCGGCCTTGCTCCCAGAGGTGGAAGTCTTTCCTGTAAAAAATCTTTTAGAAGCTTGCGATCATTTTCTGGAAAATAAAATTATTAGTCCCCTAAATAACTATCAGCCCAAGGATGATTCATCCAGCTATGAACCTGGGATTGATTTTTCTGAGGTTAAGGGGCAGGAGTTTGCCAAGCGCGCTTTTGAAGTAGCAGCCGCTGGTGGACATAATATTATACTTAAAGGGCCTCCTGGGGCTGGTAAGACAATGCTTTCTAAAAGGATGGTAGGAATACTTCCGCCCCTATCACTTGATGAGGCGCTTGAAGTTACTAAAATTAATTCTGTACGGAGTACCCGTAAGAGAGGGACAATGATTTCAAGGGTTCGTCCTTTCAGGGCTCCGCATCATACAATATCTGATGTGGCTCTTGTGGGGGGAGGAAGTTTTCCTAAACCTGGAGAGGTGACACTTGCCCACAGAGGTGTGCTTTTTTTAGATGAATTTCCGGAATTTAAGAGGGGGGTGGTAGAGGTAATGCGGCAGCCATTGGAGGATGGTTATATCAGGGTTGCCCGCGCTCAGGATAGGGTAACTTTTCCGGCTAGTTTCATGTTGATAGCGGCTATGAATCCCTGCCCCTGTGGCTATAAGGGTTCCCCTGGTGGGGAGTGTACTTGTACTCCTGCCAAGATTGCTGCATATACTTCAAGAATTTCTGGGCCGATTCTTGACCGCATAGATATGCATATAGAAATGCCTCCGGTCAGAGTTTCCGATTTGAGGAATTTGGCTAAAGGCGAGCCTTCGGCTCAGATTAGAGAGAGAGTAATAGCTGCCAGAGCAATCCAAGAAGATAGATATGATGGCCTTCCTGGGGTTTATACAAATGCACATCTAACTGGAAGGTGGATAGAAAAATTCTGCTCTCCTGATGCCGCCGGCTCACTACTTTTAAAAAGAGCCCTAGATAAATATGCGCTCTCTGCTCGTGGTTATTCCAAGATACTTAAACTATCAAGAAGTATTGCCGACCTTGCCGGTGTAGAAAATATAAGAGAGTCGGACGTGGCTGAGGCCCTTCAGTATAGAATACCAATTGAAAATAGGATGTGAATAAGAAAGGAATTGTAAAGTGAAAGAAGAAATTGAATTTAAGGATTTTATGAAACTGGATATCAGAATTGGGCGTATTATATCTGCAGTTCCAGTAGAGGGGGCTGACAAGCTACTTGAGCTAAAGGTTGATTTAGGCCAAGAAGAGCGAACGCTTGTGGCTGGAATAAAGAAATCTTATTCCCCAGAAGAACTCATAGATAGAAAAATTCCGGTTTTAATCAACTTGGCCCCTAGAAAAATAATGGGGATAGAGAGCAAGGGCATGATTCTTGCTGCCGTAAATGAAGGAGAAGCGGTTCTTTTATCTCCGGATAGGGATATCCCCGAGGGGAGTAGATTAAGCTGATTAGGAAGCCTAAACTAGTAATAAAGAAAGAGGTCTAAGCATGCAGGAGATATATTTGGGCGGGGTTGGGATGACAAAATTCGGCAAGCGGTCAGAATCTGTGGTGGACCTTATGGTAGAGGCTGGACGAAACGCCATGGAAGACGCCGGCGTAGAAAAAGTTGACGCGGTTTATGTCGGTGTAATGAGCCCAGAAAAGTTTTCTGGTGAATCAAATATTGCCTCAGTTATTACAGATCGCCTGGGCCTTGTCCCGGTCCCCGCGACAAGAATAGAGACTGCCTCATCATCTGGCGCGGCCGCATTTGACGAAGCTATCTATGCCTCTGCTTCGGGGTATTTTGATAAGGTTTTGGCAATAGCTGGTGAAAAGATGACGGGAGTCTCCACTGTGCGTGCTTCAAAAATCCTATCGGAAGTCATACCTCCTCAGGAGAGAAAATACGGATCCACCATGCCTGCGCTTGCGGCCTTGGTTACTAGAAGGTATATGCATGAGTATGGTATGGAGGAGGAAGATTTTGCCCATGTGGCAGTCAAAAATCATTATAATGCACTCCACCACCCTTATGCGCATTTTAATAAAGAGGTAAGTCTGGAGGATGTAATCAATTCAAGATATGTCTCTGATCCTCTTAAACTTTACGACTGTGCCCCTATATCAGATGGGGCAGCCAGTATACTTCTTACTAGAGAGAAAAGTCAGGTTATGCTGAAAGGCCTGGGACACGGAAGTGATTATGTAGCCTTATCTGATCGGGATTCACTCACTTCTTTTGCCTCTACCCGTGCTGCCGCAGAAATGGCCTATAAAATGGCTGGGATAGGACCAGAGGATATTTCTTTTGCTGAACTCCATGATGCATTCACACCTTTTGAAATAATAGGAAGCGAGGATGTGGGGTTTTTTCCACGAGGGCGGGGTTGGATAGCCGCCGCTGAAGGGATTACCGCTCGTGACGGCCGCTTCCCGATAAATCCTTCCGGGGGACTGAAGGCCAGAGGTCATCCGGTTGGAGCTTCTGGCTTAGCTCAGATTGTAGAGGCAGTCTGGCAACTAAGAGGAGAGGCTGAAGATCGGCAAATTCCGAGAGATATGCGTTATGCTCTAACACAGTCTATAGGTGGTTTTGCTACAAATAATATGGTGATAATACTGGAGAATACCAAATAATGAAGGGTAGGATACTCACACACACAAGCTTAAGAGTCGTCCCTGAAGGGTATTCTTCGCCGCTTGATATCTGCTTTGTTCAGACAGCAAAGGGAACTTTTCTTGCCTATTCTCCTAAGAATTCAAAGGTTAGGATAGGTCAAAGAGTGACCCTAAAAAAGCAGGGAAAACATTACTATGCGGCGGAGAGAAAATTTCTGGGATTGATATAAAAAAAAGCACCGGCATCGGGGGGTGACGCCGGCGCAGTTTTTTATTTTAGATTAAATTAGAGTTTTTTGTCAAGTATTTTGACAGCTTCAATAGCAACACTAATTGCTTCATCTATTCCCACCTTTTTTTCGATAGGTTTATCATCGTAGGTTGTACCTATAATAGCGAGAATTTCTCCTGCCATTTTTTTCTTGATATAGGAAAGGATGAATATAGCCGAGCTCTCCATAGAAGTGGCGAGGACCCAGGATTTGTACCAGGCATCCCAGCGCTCTTCATGGTATTTTCCAAGAGGAAGATCCATATTTCCTTCTGTATGGAAGGCATCCTTACAGTGTACGATTCCCGGATGAGCCTTTACATTTAATTTCTCGGCGGCTTCGATAAGAGCGTTTGTAACTCTAATATCGGCAACTGCTGGAAATGATAGGGGTACATACTGGCGTGAGAAACCGTCTTCTCTGACCGCTCCTGTAGATACAACAACATCACCCAGAGCAACTTCTTTCTGAAGAGAACCAGCTGTTCCTATTCTGATAAATACTTCTGCTCCTACATTTACCAATTCTTCCATGGCAATTCCTGCTGAGGGGCAACCAATACCAGTGGATGTTGTGGATATTTTAATTCCATCAACTGTTCCTGTGAAGGTCCTGTATTCCCTATTGAAGGCGACCTCTTTTGCATCGTCAAAATAAGAGGCAATTATTTCTGTTCTGCCTGGGTCTCCTGGCATGAGAACGTACTTACCAATATCACCCTTTTTAAGTCCGATGTGATACTCAACACTTCTGTCGATTTCTGTCATTGTTTTACTCCTTTATTTTACCCTTAAAACTCGAAAGCTACTATCCTGCAAATACAGGACTCAAGCTCAATTGCCCTCCAAGGGAAGGCACCAATCCATATCCTTCTGTTGGATAGTTTGTTAATCTCTCCACCAAGGTTTTCCGCATGGATTATTCCTTCAGGAAAGAGCTTGATATGCATTACCTGATAGAATTCTTCCTCAGGAAATACTTCCTCCCAAGGCTTGCCGAGTTTTTTCTCTGCTTCTTTAAATAGTTTTGGATGCCAGTCTCTTAATATTGTATTCATAGGATGGTCGGCACTTCCGCAATCTACTCCAATCCACTTAAACTTTTTTTCAAGAGCCCATTTGTGAAAATCCGGACTGGGTCCAGGATGTTTTACAAAATATCTGAGTTCATCAGACTCGGGCTGATCCCAACTATAACGGTGGTAGCCAGTATTTATAATAAGGATATCATTTTCCCTAATATCTGCCTTGGATTCAAGCATCTCTGGGGTATAGAGACTGTAATCTTCCACCATGTCGGAAATATCAACGACGACCCCGTCTCCACACCACTCTTCCAAAGGAACATCACCTATAGTGCGTCCGGATGCGTGGAAATGGATTTCTCCATCCATATGAGTTCCCACATGATTGGAGGTATTAATTATTTGTCCGTTTGCTCCTTGCCCCATATGCGCTCCCGCTATTCTTTTAAAATATTGGATTCCAAGTGGCATGTAGCTGGGCCAGGGGGGAGTGTGAACACTCAGCCTCTGCGTTAAATCATACATTTTTTTCATAATTAGCTCCTCTCTATATTTAATTCTCTTATTGTTTTTGTCTTGGCGACAAGTTTACCTTTGGATATGACATAAAGTCTATCCGCCAGGTTTCTGAATGCCTCCTGGACACTCTTTGCGTCAAGCACATTCAGGTCAGCCGGTGCGCCTTCGGATATTCCGTAGTCCTTCAAGTGAAGGATTTTCGCGCTTGAGAAGGTCGGCATATCAAAGAGCTTTTCTATCTCAGCGGGCTGGGTGAATTGTGCAGCATGGGCCAAAAGCATACCTACTTCCAGCAAATCTTCTCTTCCCCAGGTTGGGTAGAAGGTATCTTTCAGACAGTCCTGACCGTAGGCCACATTAACGCCGGCTTCCATAAGCTCCTTAACCCGCGTAATCCCACGTCTTATGGGCTGCTTGTCGTATCTTCCCTGAAGCATGAGGTTTGTTGCCGGATTTGTAATCATATGCATGCCAGCATCTTTTACCATTGATATTACTTTTGCAGCATAGCTGTCGTTATAGGCAGCCAGTGCACAGGTGTGTCCGGCGGTTACTCGCTCAAACCATTTGTTTCGTATGGTTGAAGCTGCCAGATATTCAAGGGTCCTTGCTCCGTCATCATCTGTCTCATCAACATGCATATCTATATCAGCATCAAATTCTTTGGCTAGTTTAAAGCAAAAGTCAATATGGGCTACTGAGTCTGCATAAGTGTACTCGTTGTAGGGCATTCCGCCTACGACATCTGCACCTTTCTTCATGGCTTTTTTCATCAGGTTTTCACAGCCGGGATCTTTTATTATTCCTTCCTGAGGAAAGGCAACAATCTGAAGGTCTGCTACATGAGCATAGTTCTTTTTAACTTCAAGAAGACCCTCCAGTCCCTTTAGTTCAACAATTGAATCGATATCCACGTGGGTACGAAATTTAGTGACACCGCTAAGAAGTCCAAGCTCAATTACTCTGGATGCTCTTGAGACAATTTCTTTGATGGTATAATTTTTCTTCTTATTCCATATTATCTCAATAGCTTCTGTCAGGGTCCCACTAACATTTTCTCTGACTTCTTCAGCAATAAGAGCCTTATCCATATGCAGATGAGGATCAATAAAGGAAGGGGTTACTAGTCTTCCTTCAGCGTCAATGGTCATTGCTACATTTTGCTCAATTGCTTCTGTTTCCTCAGAATTTGCAGGAATAATTGCTTGGATTATTCCATCTTTAATTCCGATATTTACCTGGTACTGCTTGTCTCTGAGCAGGGCATTTTTAATTAGTATATCCAATTTATTTTACCTCCATATACTCTAATGCATCTATAAAAGAGCTTTCCGGAGCCCTGAGAATTCCGGCTCCCACCTGACCGATACCAGGTTCTTTATGAGCAATCCCGGTATTTATAAAGGGGAAAATCCCCGTTTCCAGTACTTTTAATATATCCACTCCAGTTGGAGTTCCCTTGAAATCCATCTGTGGAATCTGGAATACTGTGCTTTCACCATGAGTGATAATTCCCATTTCTAGTGTGAAATTCATGGCGTCAGCAGGAGTACCACCAACAAATTTTACTATGGCCGGTGCCGCCGCCATAGCGAATCCTCCGATTCCAACTATTTCGCTAATAGTGGAATCTCCTATATCTGGATTTGCATCCTCCTGGCTAAAACCAGAGAAAAAGAGACCTTTGGGCATCCCTGAAGGTGCAGTAAACCATTTATCTCCACATCCTGCAACCCTAATACCTATTTCTGTCCCATTTCTTGCCATTGCTGAAAGGATTGTTGAATTGGGCAGACCCAATATGGTGTCTGCAGTTGCCTTGCAAGCTGCCATAGAAAGGTTGAGGTAAAAGTGAGGATTGTTTCCAATAAAGGTGAAGATATCCAAAATAGTTTTTTTGTCATCTACAGTTTTCAGCATCAATTCTGTCAGTTCTTTCTGAAGCAGGTTGGTGGCTGCAACATTCCTATTATGACATTCGTCTCCCATCTGCAGGGCTTGAGCTGTAATTGTGGATACATTAAGTGGGCTTTCGGACGCCGCTATTACTTTTCTTAAGGTTGGACCCAAAACCTCATGCATCCAGGTGAGTCTTTCTATTACATCGTCGCTATAGGCTCCGAATCTAAGAACTTTTCCCAGACCCTCATTGAGTGAACAGTAGGCGGTGTTGCCAAATGTTTTATTCTCTACGGCCCAAACATACATTGATGGAGAGAGAATACCTGCCATGGGACCAACTGCAGAGTGGTGATGGCAGGGGGAGAAAGAAACTTTTCCTGATGAAAGCATTTCCTCTGCTTCTTCCACATTTTTCGCCCATTTTTCGTAAACGCAGGCGCCCATCATGGCTCCCCGCATGGGCCCGCACATGTTTTCCCAAGTGACCGGAGGGCCAGCATGGTAGAGATTCATTCCTTCATCTAAACCTTCAACTGCTTCCCTGGCTGGTAAAAGATCCATCAAAAAGGGTTGGGCGGCATTCAATCTTTTGAAGGCTTCCTCATTGGCTTTTTTGACTTTTTCCGATGAGGCAAGCGCATCTAATTTTTCCATAAGCTCTGGAGGAGCTGAAGGGGGACGGTAGTCAAGATTAACATAGGAAGTCTGTGTTTTCTTTAAAGCTTCAGTGAAATTTTCCAGTCCGATATTTATTAATTTTAAATTTTTATCAAGTTTCATTTTTTTCTCCTTATGACTTGTGCAGAGAATCTTGCTGCTTGAGCATTGGTCGGTAGGAGGATTACTCCCAGTTCTTTGAGAATTTCCGTTTGTCGACTAAAATTCTGCGGGTCAGCATCGGTACCGCAGACGCTGGCGACCATAAGTTTTTTTCCTGCTAGGGATTTTAGTGTTTCGGCCATTTCTGAGGCAGGGTCCGGGTGGGCTCCATAGCCCAAGACCAAATCAAATAGTATGACTCCAACCTCTGGATCCATTGCCTCTTCAAGGATTCGTTTGTTTCTAAGGCTTAAGTCAATCATAGGATGGGGCCGGCCCTGAGTAAACTCGTCTGCTCCCATATCAAGTAAGGTGTTTTCAATACTTTTTGAAGAATCTTTAATTTTTCTTTCCTCTTTGTTCCCAGCGTTGGACCAAGGGTTGATTCCCTTGGAATACAAAATATCCAGTGCTTCGTCGCAGAGAGTTCCACCGGCGTAGAGTCCCCGAATATATTTTTCTTTTGTAGCCAGACGGCTGGCGGCTTTTTCTATGAGGTCTTCGACATTTTTCACAGTGAAATCTTTGAATTTGGGTTCTTTACCCTGGGAAATACTTACCGCAGCAAGTGCAGCCGCCTCAAGAGTCCTGGTATAGAAAATATTTTCTGAGGCTTCTCGGGCAGGTCTTCCAAGAAAGCAGGTGACTACAGGTTTTTGTGAGGCTTCAGCACGCTTAAGTATCTTTTTTTCAACTTCAGGATGGGGCGGTTTGGAGAGAAGAAGAATGAGATCAGTTTCTGGGTCTGATGCTAAATAATCAAGTGCCGTAAGCATGGTGATTCCTCCTACTTCCTGGCTAAGATCCCGACCTCCAGTCCCAAATACCTGTGAGATGCCACCACCGAATTTTTCAATATTGACTGNNACCGCAGTCAGGTCCCATCAGTATCAAGTTTTTTTCCATAGCCTTTTTCTTTAGGGCTATTTCGGATTTTATTGAAACATTATCAGAAAATATCATGACATTGAGGTTTTTATCAAGAGCCTTGAAGGCCTCACGGGCTGCATATTCTCCTGGTACAGAAATAAGTGCAAAGTTTGCCTCAGGTAGGGCCTCTAAGGCTGCATCAAATGTCTTGGGCGAAAATTCGCAAGATGAGTCTTGGGTAGATCCTGCTGACAAAAACAGGTTTTCAATTTCCTCTTCAGCTTTTTTGATAATTTCATCCGATTCAACCTTGAGTGCAATGATTAAATCGTTTGGCCCAGCTTTTTCGCCATCTGAACTAAGAAGTTCTGCGGCACGGAGTATTTCTTTGTTTGCGGGAGTAGCCATCATAAGAGAGGCAGCTTTTACTCCTTTGATTTTTTCCGCTGATGAGGCAATTTGCATCAGAAATACTGAATCCTTGTAATTGTCCGGTTTAATTATATATGTTGTAATAGCCATAGC
>LSQX01381372.1_pt1 | contig 18455 bp, 20 predicted proteins | sample 654561 | NCBI WGS metagenome assembly LSQX01 (sample SAMN04489861, study PRJNA283612) | anaerobic digester metagenome | isolation source: 4 biogas reactors fed with cattle manure at either 37C or 55C with and... | place: Denmark: Kongens Lyngby | collected 2014
GCATCATCAATCATACCTGGTACCACTCAGTGGAGACCGGCGACAGCGGAATTGAACCTTTCATGAAGCGCCCTCCACCCCGACTACGGCGTTGCAGTGATCCTGTTTAACTCCTGGCCGGCCAAAACCTTTGCCACTGCCTGGGCGGTAGCTGCCAGGGCTGCAAAAAACTCGGGATCCTCATCCATCCCACGCCCCATGGTGGTAAATTTCATCTTACTGCTGCGGAAACGTTCCAAAGCCCCGTTCTCTTCTTCAATACATATATCATGCAGCCCCAACAAGCCCTCCCGTTCAACCTGCTCCAGGATCAACCCCATCTGGTCTTCCTTAAGGCGCGGCAAAGGCAGCAAACAGCTTACCTTGCATACCCGGGACAAAACCGTTAGGGAATGGTGGCTGAGACCTTGATGGCGGGGGCGGGCATCCGCAAAACTGATACGCGGTACCGCCACCGGAAGTCCTTTTAGAGTTTCGACCGCATTGAGAATCATTCCCTGCTCCACGCCGCTGAATCCCCATTTAGTGCCAGTCCCTACTATTCCCGGCCCCATACTGACAATGATCACATCCGGCTGAAAAGCTGCCCGGGCAGCCAGCAGACCTGAATAAATATTAACCGCCTCCACATCTCCGCCAAAGGCATGACCGATAGTAACTGTACCTTGCAGGATACCCTCTTGGACAAGCCAATCAACCGTCTGGCTAAATTTGAGCGGCAGGGCGGCTCCATCCGTCATTATGTAAGCAACTTTAAGACCGGCCCGATGTAATTCCATAGCCAGAGGGCCCAGCATGGAATGCAGGGTAGCAGCCAGCACCGGTGTCCCTGCCAGACTATCAGCATCTTTCAGGTCCTGATGCAAAGGGCTATCTTCTTCCTCAGCGCTCAATACCTTTATCTGCATGGGAGTATAGCGCAGCTTCATAATGTGCCCGCCGGCCGGCAGATCTTTTTCCGCCCCATTCAGCCCGGCAATGACATAATGGTATCCCCCGCTGCCCAGCCTGAGGCTTTGGGCAGTAGTATTAAGAAGCACCTGATCGCCACTGTGCACACTTCCCACCAGATCAGTGTAGACCAGGCACTTTTCTTCTTGCCCATTTACCAGTACCTTATATTCCTGGATACCGGGCCGCTCCGAGAGCAGCTCTTTCAATATCCCCAGCTTTGTTTCCAGCATAAAACCTCACCTCTAAACAGGCTCAGCCGCCTGGGCTATTATCTCCAAAACCAACTCGGCATTCTTGACCAGGTCATCAATGAGAATAAATTCGCTGGTGGTGTGCACCTGTTGCATACCAATGCCCAGATTAACACAGGGGATGCCCTGGCCATTTATTATACTGGCATCGCTGCCGCCACCGGTACTGGTCAATACCGGCTGCAAGCCGGCCTTTCGGGCCGCTTTGACCGCCGTTTGCACCACCGGATGATTCTCATCTATTTTTAATTCCGGATAGAGAAAAGTAACCTTTGTTTCGGCTCGTCCGCCCCTTTTCTCCACTTCATCCCGAAAGGTGTTGACCAGTTGATCGGTCAAGTTGTCTAGCTTGTCACGCAGCAGGCTGCGAGACTCCCCTTTTATTCGGCACACATCGGGCACGATATTGCGGGCGGTGCCCCCGGCAATGATACCAAAGTTACAGGTAGTTTCCTCATCGATCCGCCCGCAGGGCATTACTGCCAGGGCCTGACTAATTAGCTGGATAGCATTCATCCCGTCTTCCGGATTGATGCCAGCGTGGGCCGACTTACCGTAAGCCACATATTCGATTTCATTCTGGCAGGGAGACTGAACAATAATATCACCCGGAGAACCGCCGCCATCCAGCACAAAGGCCATAGTTGCTTGCAGAGACCGATAGTCAAAGAATTTGGAACCCTGCAGGCCCTGCTCCTCTCCTACGGTGAATAGTATTTCCACATCGGGATGGGGTCGGTTTTGCTCCCGAATGCAGTCGATCGCTTCCAGCACAGCGGCAATACCAGCTTTGTCATCCGCCCCCAGAATGGTGTCACCCGCACTCTTTATGCAGGTATCATCTACTACCGATTTTATACCAATACCCGGTTGCACCGTATCCATATGGGCGCAGAGCAACACCGTTGAACCACCCGTTGAACCCGGCCAGGTGGCCAATAAGTTGCCGGCATCGCCGCCCAGGGCTTCACCGGCCCGATCCTCCACTACATGCAAGCCTCGCTGACTCAAAGCCTCCTGCAAATAGTCCCTAAAACGACCTTCGCAGCCAGAGACAGAGCTGATTTCTACCATCTGCACAAACCGTTCTATTAATCTGTTGCGGTCAACCATGATATCTAATTCCTCCCTAATTGGTCAATAGCCCGTAATACTTTTACCTTTTCGATGGTTTCCGTCAAAGAATAGCGCTCCGTATACCAGTGGAATGCACCTAATAAAACTAGCATAATTATGCGCGGCAGCAGCGGTAAATAGGTAGCCGCCCAGAACCCCAATGCCAGCCCTAGTACATTGGAACCGGCATCCCCCATCATGACCCGCGCTTTTAAGTCACTGGGAAAGTAAAAAATGACTGCTCCCAGCAAAGGCAGTACCAAGGCCCAATTCATGGATGGGAAAGCCAAAGCCGCTATGATAGCCCCTGCCAGCAGAGTCCCCTTGACCGCCCGTCCGGGCCGCAAGTCCAGCAGATTTATAAAATTGGTGGTCAAGGCGATCAGCAACGTATTGAGAATAATATTGCCCCAGTCCGCCGATATAAACAAAGCCAGATAGAAAGCGATCACTCCGCCACCCAGAGCTTTCAGTCCCCCGGTAGTCAACCGGCCCTGGCGGAGAGCTCCCAAATGGCCCCTAAATCCGGTGGCATCCCGCCTGCCCAACATATCATCGATAAATCCCAAAAAGGAAATAGCCATAATGCCCAGCATAAATATCTGGGCGCCCGGCACATCGTGGCCGGCCAGCTGATACAGCAAATAAACCAACAAGAGAGCCATGGCAAAAGAAATACCCACACTTACCGGGATTTGCTCCTCCCGATAATTGCTGCGAACCGCTCCTGAACTCACTAACATTGGTATGAGCAAATACAGTACCAGTCCTTCAAGAACAAAGGCAGCCAGGAAACCCCCGACCGCCCAGTACAGTTCATTCACAGCAGATTCCTCCACTCTCTGATCACTACTTTGAGTACATCCCACAGCTGACGACCACGATGCATAAAACCCTGCAGATCACGGCCCGTTTCGTGGTGACTCATGGTGGTATGCACTTCCACAACTCTAAAACCCCGGCGTAAAGCCCGGATAGTCATGCCCAATTCAACTCCATAGGACTCATTAAAAGGCAGTACCGCCTGTAGCACCTCGCGAGTCATGGCCCGCTGTCCGCTTAAAGGAGCCGTTGATTGCAGATTCCCAGAGCGGCGAATGGCCCAGGCTGCCGTCTTTTTGACCAGACCGAATCCTCCCTTGCGTTGGGGAGGTGGAAAAGATGCAATAGCTAGATCGGCTTGACCTTGCAGTATCGGTTCCAAGATAAACCCGGCCTGGGAGGCGGAATCGGTTAGATCAGCATCCAAGAAAAGAATAATGTCAGCCGTATCCAATGTAGCCACCGCCCGGTTCATAGCGCCGCCTTTACCCACATTGTCAGGCAGATCCAGCAGGCGAACTCCGGTTTTCCTAACTTCCTCGGCAGTCGAGTCAGTGGAACCATCATTGACAACCAGTATATGCTCAATCTCCGGCACCATCTGCACCGCCTGAATAGTCTGCGCAATGCGCTCGGCCTCGTTATAAGCGGGTATGATGGCCCAAATGGTTTTCATCAAGACTGTCCTCCCAGGGATTCAAACGGCACACTGGGCATGAACCGCTTAGCAGTAGGCTTGATACCATAATGACCCGGCTCGCCTTCCAGTGCATAAACCAGAGCAATTTGGCCGAGACTCAAATCAATGTTGTCCACCGTACTGATGTTATTTTTCTGATATTCCTCCATGTATGATAAGGAGGTCTGTGATGTTTCTACTCCGAAAACTTTTAAGTCCTTCTCCTGACAATGAGTAATCAGACCCTGATCAAAACTGGAAGCCAGAAACATATTCGGATCCTCAGTTCCGCCTACTAATATTACCGCCTGGATCGGGATCTCATTGGTACCACTTAGTTTAACCAGTCCCTTATCTTGCAAAAAGGCTGCCACGTTCGCATCCGCCTGGTTGTTTATTAGGGCAGCCACACTGGTAGCCACTTGATAGCGAAGGGCATTCGCATCACTGGCAGGATCCAGCTGATAGTAGTCGATTAATTCCGAGCGCAAATCAGCATTTTTAAGGGTAGCCTCCTCCAACACCACCGTTTTGGAGACGATATTAGCACCGGCTATGGTGAGTGAATTCAGCATGCCCGCTGGGATATCGCTGCCACCCGATACTACCACCGCCACGTTCATGCCTTTAAGTCGATTCTTCACCAAAACCGGCAACATAGCTTGGTTATAATTCTCATAGTTGGCCAGCATATTAGTTTGAAAGATATTAGCTTCTGATAAGACCTTTTCCTGTTCTCGTAAGCTTAAGAATTGTTCCTCCAGGCGATCGATCGATTTCTTTTGCTGCTCTACTAACAGATCGTCACCCACAATGGTACTGCCTATCAATATGCCTGCAGCCAGAGCTAAAAACAAAGCCACAATCGTTGCAATATGATATCTTAAATCAATCATTTACTATTCACTCCCCTTTACATACTGAACAGCAGTTTGAGCTGCAGGGAAATTATCCGGAAAAACGGCTGGGTGGCAGGAGATATCATTAAAACAGTTATAATAGGAACCAAGGCGGCAATGAAAAGCTGTAGTAGATATTTGCTGGGCAGACTCTGCTTGTACAACTGACTGACGCCCCGAGCATCAACCAGTATGGAGCCCACCTTCATACGCACCAGGAAGGTACTTCCCATGCCGGGGCGGCCCTTTTCCAAAAAATCTATCATATTAGAATGTGTACCTACAGCCACCAGCAAGCTGGCGCCATATTCCCAGGCCAGGATCATGGCCACATCCTCACTGGTCCCCGGCATAGGGCAAATCAAAGCCGACATTCCCATTTCTTCCACCCGTTGCAGGCCGGGAGCATTGCCATCAGCATAGGCATGCACCACTATTTCGGCGCCACTTTGCAAGGCTTCGTCGGAAACACTGTCCATATCACCCACAATAATATCTGGTTTAAGGCCAAATTCCAGTAGAGCATCAGCCCCACCGTCTACCCCAATCAGTACCGGATCTTCTTCTTGAATATAGGAATTGATAGTGCGCAGATCTTCTTTATAACTGCTGCCGCGTACCACTATCAATACATGCCGGCCCAATATGGGCGTCTGCAAGGGAGGAACCTCCAAATTGCCCAGTAATATGTCTTTTTCCTTCTTAGCATATTCCAAAGTGTTTTCCACGAAGTGATCCAGTTCTGCTTTGGCATTCTCATTAGCTTCCTTCCACTTGTGGTCAACATCTTCCAGGGTCAACGGCCGCCCCTCAGTGATCTTACGATTACCGGAGTATACGTCGGCATCACGAACACTGAGAAAGCTGCCTTCGCGCACCTCATCAAAGATTTCTTCTCCTACCTCGTCTAGGATAGGAATGCCAGCCTTCAATATTTTGTAGGCACCTTTAGCTGGGTATTTACCAGTTATTGAAGGTTGGGTATTAATAATAATTTGAGGTCGTATGTCGATCAGTGAGTTGGCAGCTACTTCATCTATATCATCATGATCAATGATAGCAATATCATTTTTACGCAGACGCTTGACCAGGTTCTTAGTGCGTCGGTCAAGACGTGCTCGCCCTTTAATAAACATGGTTCACCTCTTTACGTCTTCTGAGCACCGCATTTATATTAACACAATGAACACCAAATAAAAACACGGCTGGAAACCATTGCTAGCAGGCTCTGGCCAACAAAAAAGCCTCTCCTTCATTGGCGAACCAACAAAAAAGAGGCTAACTGTACCGATACCTAGCTAACTTTGTTTTCCAAGCGAAGTCGGTCAGCAATGATAGCAATAAATTCAGAGTTAGTTGGTTTTCCCTTTTCGCCGCTAATGGTATAGCCGAAGAATTTGTTTATTTTATCCAAATCTCCTCTATCCCAGGCCAGTTCAATAGCATGACGTATAGCCCGTTCTACACGGCTGGGAGTGGTATCATATTTCTGGGCTATAGTAGGATACAATTCTTTAGTAACAGCTCCCAGATAATTGATTTCGTCTACCACCAGCATAATAGCGTCACGCAGGTATTGGTACCCTTTGACATGAGCCGGTACCCCGATTTCATGAATCACCTTAGTCACTTCTACTTCCAAATTCTTAGAAGTCGGCATCTGGACGGTCAGACTTGATACTGTACCTCTGCTTTCACTGCGAGGTCTGATATCGTAAGCCACCTGCTTGACCCGGTCACCCAGGACCTGCAGGTTGAACGGCTTAAGGATATAATAGTCTGCGCCCAGTTGAACTGCTTTCTGAGTAATATTTTCCTGACCGAAAGCAGTTAAAATAATAATTTTGGGTCTCTTAGTGAGGTTGGTCTGATTGAGCTTCTCCAAGACACCTATGCCATCCATGTACGGCATGATCAAGTCCAGAATCAGAACATCTACCTCGTTTTTCTCTACCACTTCAATTACTTCCATGCCATTGTTACATACTTCGATGATTTCAAAATCGCTTTCATTGTTAAAATAATCCTTGAGAATTCCACAAAACTCCCGATTGTCATCGGCGATCAGAACCTTTATGCTGCTCGCTTCATTGAACATGGACCAAATTCCTCCCTATTCCTGATTAAGTCTGATTTTTTGGATTTATATTGACTTTTCGACGATACACCAAGTATTTCCTGCTTTATTTTTCAACCAAATTGAGTCATAATGCTGCAAGCAATCCCATAAATAAACACATATAGCCTCTGACCTGACGACAAACTATAAGCAGATATCTGCTATCTAATACCAACTTTTCTCCGCTTACGCCACGAAGACCAGCCTAGTTTTTTGTCGAAACATTCGGAGATTTAATTTGCTCATCGGAAGTTTCTGACAACATATTATCCATAAAAACACCATAGCCTCGCTGGGGATCGTTTAAAAACACATGAGTGATAGCGCCAATTATCCTATTATCCTGAATGATCGGGCTGCCACTCATACCCTGGATTATTCCCCCGGTAACGTTCAGGAGACGCTGATCAGCTATGCGCACGACCATCCCTTTCCCATTACGCCTCTCCGGATATACCTTTTCAATTACAACATCAAAAGCTTCAATGTCATCACCATTAATAACCGTATAAATTTGAGCAGGGCCTTTTTTCACCTGATGAGCGTAGCCTACTTCCATACTGTAGCGCTGTAATGGATTTGATATGTCTTCATCAGTACTGCCAAATATGCCAAAACCCGTATTCTTGGCAATATTGCCTTGAATATTACCTTCGCTGTTGAATATCCCGATCTTTTCTCCAGGTCGCCCAGGTCGGCCGGGTTTGACCGACTGTACCGAAGCACTGACAATTTTGCCGCTTAAGACTTCAATGTTCTGGCGCGTATCTGCATCAATGATCACATGCCCCAAGGCAGCATAGGCGTGCGTGTGTGGATCCCAGAAAGTCAGGGTCCCCACGCCCACTACTCCATCTCTTACATAAAGACCTATTCGATAGCGTTGGGTCTCCGGACAATAGTACCCTGCCACGGGAACTTCCAAAACCTCTTCACGGCGCTGCACTGTCAAAACCATTTTTTCGTCATGATGAGCATCGATCAATCTGGCCAGGTCATTTTCAGTGCTAACCCCTTGGCCGTCTATCTTTAAAATGCGATCTCCGATCTGCATCCCTTTATCCCTCGCCGGGTAAGCCTTTTCGCCGCTATTGTCTACCACCGGAGCAAAACCAACCACCATTACTCCCTTAGACTGTAGCATCACGCCTATAGAGTGCCCCCCCGCTACTACCCGGTAGGGAGCAATAGCCTCTACTGCCATGGATTTGACAGGGATATAACCCAGTAGCTTTACTGCCACGTCCACCTGTCCTGGTTTTAAGGCCACTATCTCATAACCGTTAGACTGACGGTTTACAGTCACCGGCGAATCATCTGGAGCCGTAAAAACGCTGCTGGAGCCGCCTACCACCTGCATCTGGACATAGTTTTGCAGTATCTCAGGCATTTCCAGGATAATTTTGCTGCTTTCTCCTACTATCATTTTTTGATTTTCCGGCAAAGCTAGAACTATCCTGGCCTGAGGAGAAAAACAGATAGCCAAGAAAAGCAAAACCAGAATGATGCCAATGACCGGCCGAATTTTGCGCATAGTATGAATTCACTCCCGAGACTTGATGCTTTCTATTCTCTCCTCGGGAGCAGCAAACTATACTGTCTTGGCTTCCTTCTTCTCGTTTGGCGTGTCAATTGTGTTACACATTTTCTTAAGGAAAACCTTGATTGTCAAAGCAAGTCGTTAGGATAAACCCCAATTTTTGTATATAATATTAGGTAATGGTATTAGCTTGAAGGAAAAGCTGTTTTCGCGAAGAATTTCACGTATAGGATGTGATATCTATGCTTGATAAAATCACTCTCGAAAGAAAGCTAAAGGAACATAAACCGATACTTGAAGAACGTTACTCAGTTAAGAGGATAGGCGTATTCGGTTCGTATGTACGTGATGAACAGAACGAAAAGAGTGATGTTGATATTATTGTTGAGTTTACCAAACCAGTAGGCTTTCAGTTTATTGATTTGAAGCTCTATTTAGAGGAGATTCTAAACAAAAAAGTTGACTTGGTTACTCCGAATGCACTAAAACCTCAAATTAAAGAACGTATACTGAAAGAGGTATCATATCAATGATCAATAGGAATTATGTTATGTATTTAGAAGATATCATTGATTGCATGGAGAAGATTGAACAATACGTTGGGAACTCATCATACCAGGATTTTATTAAAAGCAGCTTAGTATTTGATGCGGTTATTAGGAATTTAGAGGTCATTGGAGAAGCGTCAAAGAGTATTCCTGAAGAAATAGCTGATTCCTATCCGGATATTTCTTGGAAAAGCATGATAGTTTTAAGAAACATATTAATTCACGAATATTTCGGAGTTGATTCAGAGATAGTTTGGGAAATTATTAAGAGCGATTTGCCAAAAACGAAACCTTTCATTATCCAAATACTAAATGAGCTTAGATAAAACAAGGGCTTCACACAGAATGGCAGGCGTTGGTAAGCATTTCGCGGGCGTGTTCTAGGGTGATGTCAGTGATAGTTTCCCCGGACAGCATACGAGCGATTTCAGCCACTCGATCCTCACCCTGCAGAAGGCTGACCCGAGTGAGAGTTTGACCATCACAGACCTCTTTTTGAATAAAGTGATGCACTCCCGCATAGGCCGCTACTTGCGGGGCATGAGTTACCAGAATGACCTGATGAGCTTCAGATAATTGCTTTAGCTTGCGAGCCATGGCAGTCAAGGAGGTTCCCCCCACTCCCACATCGATTTCATCAAATATCAGAGTCGGCACCTGATAAGTATCAGCCAGGGCCGTCTTGATGGCCAGAATGACTCGGGACAATTCGCCACCCGAGACCGTACGAACCAGAGGCCGCAAATCTTCACCCGGGTTAGCAGAAAACCATAGCTCCACGCGATCCCTCCCTAGAGGCCCCGGTACCGCGCGATCCTCCAGGCGAACCTCCAACCGTATGTGAGGCATGTTCAACTGACTCAGTTCAGCCAGGATCTCCTTTTCCAATAAAGCAGCCGTTTCGGTACGCAAAGCAGTAAGATGAGACGCAGATTCGTCATATTGTTTCTGTAGTTGCAGCAGTTCCTCCTCTATGACCTGCTGGCGCTCCGAACTCATGGCCAATTGGTCTTTCTCTTGGTAGGCCTGCTGTAAATGGAGAAGAATAGTATCCACACTGTCTCCATACTTCGATTTCAACCGTTCAATAGTATAAAGACGTTGCTCAATCTCTTCCAATGATCCGGGATCAAAATCCAATCCGTCCTGAAAAGATGCTACATCAGCCGCCATATCTTGAATGGTTACCAACATCTCCTTCATAGGTTCCGCCAGTGAGGCAAAAAAATCATCTTCTTTTAGACTATGGGCAGCATCCAGTGCTGACGACAGCAAGTCATAAGCACTGCTGTTTTCTTCACTGCGATAGAGGTCGGCAAGCACCTTTTGACAGCCCTCATTCAGAAGATGCGCATTGCGAATACGTTGTCTTTTTACGGTCAACTCCTGATCCTCGCCCGGTACCAGCTGGGCCTTCTCAATTTCATTGATTTGAAACTCAAGAAAATCGAGGCGTTGCAGTTTGTTCTGTTCATCAGCCCGCAGTGCTTCCAACTCGCGGGTCAATCCCTGTAAATAATGGTATTCCTTTTCTATCTGGGTCCGTTGTGGCTGGATGAGGGGATCGAAAGCATCCACCATATCCAAATAGGTATCAGCTTGCAGGAAATTGTGCTGCTCACCTTGGACATGCAGATCTACTAGATAGGGAGCAACTTCCTTAAGAGTCGATGCAGTAACTGTCCGGCCATTGATGCGCGCCGTACTGCGACCGTTTGGAGCGATTCCCCGGCTGATGATCAGTTGATTATCCTCGGCTTCAGCTAAGCCCTGTTCCTGAAGATACTGCCGGAGTTCCTCATGCTGGGGCATTTCAAAAACAGCCTCTGCCAAAGCCTTTTGGCTGCGATCGCGTAAATAATCTTCTTGGATGCGTTCCCCGATCACCAATCCCAGAGCATCAATTATGATGGACTTACCTGCCCCGGTTTCACCAGTCAGCACATTAAGTCCGCTATCGAATTCCAAGCGCAGTTCATCGATCAGCACAAAGTTTCTAATTAACATTTCCGTCAGCATGGCAATTCCTCACTTCAACGGTCTAAAGCAGCTGTTGAAAGTGCTTAAATACTTCGAATACTGCCTCTTTAGGCTTGACCACAATAAATATAGTATCGTCCCCCGCCACCGTTCCCAATATGCTGTCCAATTCAGAAGAGTCAATACCGGAAGCCACACTTTGAGCCCCTCCGGGGAGAGTTTTGATGACGATGATGTTCTCACTGTAATCCATTTTTACCACCGCCGCCTGCATTATCCGGTGCAACCTCTCCTGATCACGGTTACCAGCCGTCATATCCGGCATAACATAGCGATAGCCATCCCCATCGGGAATTTTGGCCAGATGAAGTTCCCTGATGTCCCGCGAAACAGTGGCTTGAGTGATATCAAATCCATTAGATCGCAGGGCATCGCATAGTTCTTCTTGAGTTGCCACCCGTTGGTTGCTGATTATTTCCATGATTCTACGGTGCCGCCTGGATTTCATAGCGTTCTTCCACCTCGTTTACTTGCTACTCAAAGACAAGGGGATCTATAGCATTACTTTAGGAAATTCAATTGCCAGGTCTCATTTTCCTTCTGATCCAGTTTAGTTATAAGCTTTCACTTCTTCGTAAACGCGTATCAATGTGATGAAAGAAGGAAGTGGATTTCAGATTGATCAAATTAAGCTTATAATCAGCCCGTCGTACGGATACCACTGCGTCCGGCTCCAAGGGCAGTTCCACCTGACCATCCAATCGAATCAAAATGTCGCGTCGATCAGACGAAGATAGTTTTAGAACCTTGTCGCCGCTGACCACCATGGGCTTACGGCTGGTGATCTGCGAAGCAATTGGGGTTATCATCATTAATTCTAGTTCCGGATCAACAATCGGGCCTCCACACGATAGTGAATAAGCGGTTGAACCGGTGGGAGTAGCCACTATGAGTCCATCGCCCCGGTAATTACCCACCTGATCTCGTCCGATCTCAACCATAATATTATTAAGTTGATGGTCGGTGGACTTGATCACCATTTCGTTTAAGCAGCATCCCTGCTGGGAGGTTTGGTCAGCTTTTTGTACTGTCACCTGCAGCATCATGCGCTGATCCAGACGGTAGCGCTGGTTCAAAAGATCAGGCAGATAATGCTCCAGTTCATGTACTTCAATGTTGCTCAAAAAACCCACCGTGCCCATATTTACGCCCAAAACCGGCACCCCGGTAATCGCATATTTGCGAGCCGCCCGCAATATGGTGCCATCCCCGCCAAATACGATCAGCAAATCAAACTTGTACTGATCCGGCATGGTCTCCCGTCCATCATCTACTTCTACCTGTAGGCCTTGATCTTTCAGGAGTTTTACCGTTTCCAGTGCCACGGTTTGGGTAGCTTCTTTATAATGGTTGCTGACCAGTAATATTCTCATCCGTTGTTTTTTCCTCCCAACTGCAGGTGGGCTTCATCCACCACACGCTGAACTTCGGCTTCCATATTCGCTAGCGGCAGTCTATCCAGACGAAGATAAATCAAGAATTCCATATTTCCTTGGGGACCGGTAATAGGCGAATAAGTCAGTCCCAGGCAATTCAAACCCTTTTGGGCGGCATGGTCTATACTATGTAAAAGAACTTCCCGGTGCGTATCCTTATCACGCACCACGCCCTTGCGGCCTACTTTGTCACGACCTGCTTCAAACTGCGGTTTGATTAGGCAAATGACTGCTCCATCATATTTCAATAATGATTTTATCACCGGAAAGACAAAACTGGTTGATATGAATGATACATCGATAGTGACCAGATCTATAGGTTCGGGAAATTCATCGGTAGGTAAATAGCGTATGTTGGTACGTTCCATATTGACTACGCGGGGATCATTACGCAGCTTCCAGTCCAATTGGCCATAGCCGACATCCACCGCATATACCCGGCGGGCTCCCCGCTGCAGCGCACAATCCGTGTAACCTCCGGTGGAAGCGCCGACATCCAGCACCACCAGATCCTTTACCTCGACCCCAAATACATCCAGGGCCTTTTCCAGTTTCCAACCTCCCCGGCTGACATAGGGACACCCCGGTGCCATTGCTTCGATCAACGCATTTTCGTCCACGGCGGTACCTGGTTTGTCCACCCGCTGGCCATCAACCTTTATCTGACCGGCCATAATTACAGCCCGGGCCTTTTCCCGACTGACCGCCAACCCCTGCTGGTAGACCAGTATATCTAATCTAACCTTTGCCAAACTTCAACAACTCCCAGCCCTGGGGCTGAACCAATTCTGGCCAGCGGTTGATGATCGTATCCATAATAGCTTCCGGGTGCATATCCAAATATTCAAATAAAATATCTACTTTGCCATGTTCTACAAATTCATCCGGTATTCCTACTCGCAGCAAATCGGCTTGCAGCCGTTCTTCCTGTAAGGTTTCCAGAACAGCGCTGCCAAACCCACCCGTCAAAACGTTATCCTCTATAGTGACCAAATATTTATGGGTACAGGCCAGATGACTGATCAACTGCTTATCCAGGGGTTTTACGAAGCGTGCATCAGCCAACGAAGCCGTTAAGCCATGCTGGGCGAGAAGTTCCACTAATTCCCTGCCAATAGTTGTTCCCCGGCCTATGCCGATAATCGCCAGATCCTGGCCTTGCTGCAGTAAAACGCCCTGACCGATGGGCAACGGCTCTCCCGAATCATCAACGGAGATGCCCAGTCCTACCCCGCGCGGATAACGGATGGCTGCCGGTCCGCTAAGGGTCAGAGCAGTGGAAAACATCTGCACCAGTTCATTTTCATCAGAGGGCGCCATAACCGTCATATTCGGTATACTGCGCAGATAGGCTAAATCAAATACCCCATGGTGAGTTGGTCCATCTTCGCCTACCAAACCAGCCCGATCAATGGCTAAAATCACCGGTAGGTTCTGCAGCGCTACATCTTGGACGATCTGATCATAGGCCCGCTGTAAGAAGGTTGAATAAATCGCCACCACCGGCCTCAGCCCGGCTTGGGCCATACCGGCGGCCATAGTAACAGCATGCTGTTCACAGATACCTACATCAAAAAAGCGTTCGGGATAGCGTTGGGCAAATCCAGCTAAACCGGTCCCCAGTGTCATGGCCGCACTGATGGCCACCAAATCAGGGTCAGTCTCACCCTTTTTTAACATGAAATCACCGAATACTTCCGTATAGCTGCGAATAGTTTTCTTCACGGGAATACCAGTTTCCACGTTAAAAGGCCCCACCCCGTGGAATAGACCCGGATCACGACGTGCTGGTTCATAACCACGGCCTTTTTCGGTGATAGTGTGGATCAACACCGGCCCTTTCATGCTACGGGCATTTTTCAATACCGTGATCAATTCTTCCCAATTATGTCCATTCACCGGACCAATATAAGTGAAACCCAGTTCTTCAAAAAATGCTCCCGGAACCACCAGATACTTGACCAGATCCTTAAAACGACCGGCAGCCCGGGCAATATTGGCTCCGATCCCGGGGATCTTATGCAGAACCGTTTCAATATCTTCTTTGGTGCGAGAATAAGAAGGATCAGTGCGCAACCGATTGAGATAAGCTGATAAAGCCCCTACGTTCTGCGAAATGGACATTTCATTATCATTTAATATCACGATCAAATCACGATCTTCATTGCCGGCGTGATTCAAAGCCTCAAAAGCCATACCTCCAGTCAACGCTCCATCACCGATGACCGCAATAACCGAGTGATCCTCATGCTGCAGATCCCTGGCGATAGCTAGACCCAGAGCGGCGGAAATAGAGGTGCTGCTATGGCCGGTATTAAAAGCATCATGAGGGGATTCCTCCACTTTAGGAAACCCACTTAACCCTCCATACTGCCGCAGAGTTGACATCTGTTCTCGGCGACCGGTAAGGATCTTATGTACATAACTCTGGTGCCCCACATCCCAAATTATTTTATCGGCGGGGCTGTTAAAAACGTAATGCAGGGCCAGAGTCAGTTCAACCACTCCCAAATTGGCAGCCAGGTGACCTCCGCACTGAGATACACTGTTTATTAATAATTCACGTATCTCCTCAGCTAAAGTATCCATAGTGGATAAATCCATATCTTTTAGATCCTGGGGAGAATTAATACTGTTAAGGATGGACATCATTCACTCACCTTTTGTTATTGGACAACTTCCTGATGGTCAAGGCTACCGTGGTAGCTGTCCCTATAATAGCAAATAATACGACACTATGCGTTCTTTAGCTTTGTCTTTCCAGAGTAAAGTTAGCCAGCTGGCGCAAAAAATCCGCTTCGCTGCCGAATCCCGCCAGACTGGCCAGACATTGTTCCACACTGCGACGGGCTAATATTTCAGTCTGTTCCATCCCCAATAAACTGGGATAGGTAGTTTTATGATTTTTTGCATCACTGCCTATCGGCTTACCCAACAGGATTTGGTCGCCTTTAATATCTAGAAGGTCATCGGTTATTTGAAAAGCCAACCCAAAATGTTTGGCATAAGAAGTCAAAGCTTGTAAACCTTCGGCATCGATATCACCTAGCAACGCACCGGCTCGCAAGGCGGTCGCAAACAAGGCTCCGGTTTTCAGGCTGTGCAGAGTCTGCAGGGTGCCAAGATCAATGCTTTCGTTTTCAGCAGCCAGATCCATGATCTGACCTCCTATCATCCCCTGGCTGCCGGCGGCCGCCGCTATTTCGCCAATAACGGTCACTACCTGTTGAGGACGGACTCCCGCCTCATCAGCATTGCCAGTGATCAATTCAAAAGCGGCCGTAAGCAGAGCATCTCCGGTCAAGATGGCATTAGCTTCACCAAACACCCGGTGGCAGGTGGGTTTACCGCGCCGGAAATCATCATCGTCCATAGCAGGAAGATCGTCATGGACCAGAGAATAGCAGTGGATCAATTCTAGGCCGCAGGCGGTCTTTATGGCTATCTTCGGATTGCCGACAGCGATAGCGGCACCTTCCAAAACCAACATAGGCCGCAGTCGTTTGCCTCCATTAAAAACTGCATAGTGCATAGCCTGATGGATTACAGCCGGATGAGTATCTTCTTTCACCAGGTACTTCAATAAACTTCTATCGATCAGCTCTTTGCGCTCTTGCAGCTTTAGCTTAAATGTATTCATATCCATTGATAATTCCACCTAATCCTCCAGCAACTCCTTACAATCTTCCAGTTCCAGATCTCCCGCCAGGGTTTGCACCAGCTTCTGTACCTTTCCATCGGCAGCTTTTAATTCCTGCTGGCAGTACAAGGACAGTTTTACCCCTTCCTCAAAAAGACGGATGGATTCTTCCAGTTCTAATTCGCCATCTTCCAACTGACTGACGATTTCTTCTAACCGTTTCACGGCTTCCTCAAACTTCATTGGTTCCATCGTATGACCTTCTCCTTTTGTTGTACAGTTGCCTGCAATTCCCCATCCCAGACACTGATGCTGATGTCGTCTCCCGACTCCACACTGTCTATGGAGCGTATGATCCCGTCATTATTGCGTACTACTGCATAGCCGCGTTGAATAACCTTGAGAGGGCTTAAACGATCCAGTCCGGTTACGGCTATCATCAACCGCTTTTGGGGAGCATCCACGCTTTTAGCGACCGCCTTGGGCAATTGCTGGCTAAGTTCGCCATGTTTCTTGCGGCGATCCTCTATCATAGATAAGGGCCTATGCCAGGCTCGATCCATCATCAACCGATCCAATATTTCATTTTCTTGCTGCATTCTTCTCTGCATGACCCGGGTCAAACGTTGACTGAGTTGATCAAATTCTCGATTTAACTGGGCCAGGTCGGCCACGGCCATCTGGGCGGCCTGGGTCGGAGTAGCCGCCCTTACATCGGCAACCAAATCAGCCAGCGTATTATCAACTTCATGACCAACCGCTGAAATGACTGGCAAAGCGGATTCAAAAATAGCCCGCACCACTTCTTCACTGTTGAAAGGCATCAGGTCCTCGAAAGATCCGCCTCCCCGTCCCACAATAATGAGATCAGCATCACCGTACAGGTTAAGCAGTTCAATTCCCCGAGCGATCTGGGCTGGTGCCTCAGTTCCCTGTACCGCACTATGTACCAGAATCACCTCTACTCCCTGATGCCGTTGCTTTATTACCCGCAATATATCCCGCAAGGCTGCTCCATCTTGAGAAGTCACAACGCCAATACGACGGGCAAAAGCAGGTAGAGGTTTCTTCTGTTCTGGATCAAAATAACCTTTCTGCTGCAGTTTAGCTTTCAGTTGCTCCAAAAACAAGTAGACACCGCCGATTCCATAAGGCTGCATCTCTTCGGCATACAGCTGGTAGCGTCCCTGCGGAGCAAACACCGAAATAGATCCCCGCACCAGAACTTCCATCCCGTTTTCCGGTTGAAAGTCCAGTCGGCGCGCTCGGCTGCGAAACATGACAGCACTTAGAGAAGAATCCTTATCTTTAAGCGTGAAGTAGATATGACCGGATTGCTGGTAGAGCTTAAACCCAGATATTTCACCCTTTAGCCAGAAGTCATGCAACACACTGTCCTGATCCAGCAGACCAGCTATATATTGGTTTAATTCACTGACTGATAAATAGGGATTCATCTACTTACCCCTTCCCAGAGCCGCCGAGTACAGGTTTTCCATTAGTTTGGTAATCAGGATAGGTCCCAGACCTCCGGGAACCGGCAGGAGTTCACCTTCCAGATCCGCTAAAGCATCACGTTTCACATTACCGCAGCTATGGTCATAATGCCAATAAAATCCTACATCCAAAATCAGTGCCCCATTGGCAACTTGATGAGCCTGCACGGATTCCGGATGGCCTTTTTCGATAACATATATATCAGCGTCCGGCAGCGGGTTTTTTGACGGCATTTGGTTGATCATGGTCACCTGACAGCCTTCCCGGGCCAACAGCAGTGCCAACGGTAGTACCTGATCGAAGGAATCTCCTACCAGGATCGCCTTTTGGCCCTTTAAGGAGCCGCGCGACCGGTGGATCACTTCCAGGCAGCCCAGAGCAGCACAGGATATAAAGCGGGGCTCTCCATAAATAAGCCGCCCCCTATTTACCGGATTGAAACCGTCCACATCTTTGTTGACATCAATAGCCGCCAGGAATTCATCGGTGTCAGCCTGCAAGGCATCCGGCAGAGGCAACTGCAAAAGGATACCATCAATGTTGGGATCCTGGTTCAACTGACGGATTTGCTCCAACAAATCCTCCCGGGTGGTCTTACCCGACAAGGTGATATGGCGAGTGGTACCGCCGATGAAGGTCACTGCTTTATCCTTTAAGCCCACATAGAGCAAATTCTGCTTATCATCACCCACGATAATTATGGCCAGATGGGGTCTCACGCCCGAGGCCTCTACCTGTTCTTTGACCCGCAGGCGGATCTCATCCGATATTTCCCTTCCGTTGATCGTCTCCATAATAACCCCCTAAAACTGTAACTATTTATACTCTGATTTACACTGCGCAAGTGGAAAAACCGTCCCCTGACTTGCTTATCAGCGTTTATCTGCGTCTTGAAAGCAGTGCCGAACTGCCGC
>LSQX01123145.1_pt1 | contig 18454 bp, 12 predicted proteins | sample 654561 | NCBI WGS metagenome assembly LSQX01 (sample SAMN04489861, study PRJNA283612) | anaerobic digester metagenome | isolation source: 4 biogas reactors fed with cattle manure at either 37C or 55C with and... | place: Denmark: Kongens Lyngby | collected 2014
GTCATCAACAGCAAACCGGAAATTCAACGACAAAGGCGACAGGGCTTTTATCACAACCCAGTCTGTAAAAAAACTAAAAGAACACTTGAAAAACTGGGCCTTGAAACCGACGGGATGGAGTTTGCCAAATGACAGTACAGAATATGACATCAGCAAACTTGATGAAGAAGAATACAAGGACAAGGTTTTTTACAAAGATCGTTGGATTAAGGAAGACGGTTTGGAACAGAAGCTAATAGTGACATTTTCATTCAAGTACAGAAAATATCAACAGCAAAAGCGCCAAGTTCATATCGAAAAGGCATTAAGCTTGCTTGAAACAGAACCGCAAAAATCAAACAAGAAGCGAAACAGCGACTACAAACGTTTTATCAAAAGCGTTAATTGCACAGAAAGTGGAGAGATAGCCGATAATGAAGCTAATGATTTGCATAACGTCTTCGGATTCAGGACTGACTATGAAATAATTACAAATAAAGAGATGAAAAAAAATATTCAAGCTCACTAAAAAGTAAAAACATTACGCATTTTTATTGACACATTAAGAAGTCTACAAACCCACTAAATACAAGGGTTTGTAGACTTTTAGCTTTCTACAAGTGTCAAAGATGAGAGTCATACATACGTCAACAAAAATACACAAAAATCATTATTCATCAAAATCAACAATTGTCGCCCATTTCTGGTTTGCTCTTGTTTCTATTGTGGTCAATGAGTCCTTAAAGTCCACATTACCATCAAAGTGCTGTCTGAGCATGTTGAGCCATGGGTTGCCATCTATCAGTTCCGCAACAGGTGCTGGTACTCTACACTGTACCTGACCGACGGTGTCATTCTCTGGGAATGCTACATAAGCATCGTAGTTCTTTCCTTCCCACTCAGTTCCCTTGCCGCGCCAGAAGTCGTCATTGGCAAGTGTTCTCATTAGAGGTACTGATCCACCAGTCTGTCCATTGTATGCCTTCTGACCTTCTTCTGTGAAGAAGAACAGTGCAAACGCTGCAGCGGTGTCAGGTCTCTTTGTTCTGTTGTATACGCCAAATCCGGAGGAACCTGTACCTACCTTTGGTATTGGGAACATTGGGAATGTAGCTATATCCCAGTTAACTCCAAGTCTGTCGTTCTCAACAGCAAGTTGATACATCTGAGGATAAACCATCTGACGGAATACATAGTCGGAAGATCTGAGTCCGCTGTAAGCTGAAACATCAGACTTGCCTGTTGGATACAAGTATCCAGCTTCAGCAGCATTAATCATTTCTTCTATACCCTGCAGAACTTTTGGATCGGAAGCAAGGTTGACTCTCTTGTTGATGGTGTCAAACCATTTTCCTCCCCAACCTTCCATGAATGGAATATAGATTGGGTCATAGCTGAGGCTTATGTTCATTGGAACCTGATCAAAGGTACCGTCATCGTTAAGTTTTACAAGATTTGGAGCATAGTCTCTCTTGAAATCCTCCCAAGTCCAATCGTTTGGTGGAAGATCGAGACCTTCTTGATGCAAAGCGTCAAGGTTTGTCATCAATACAATGTGGTTGTGGTCACGGGATGCCATATAGAGACGACCGTTAACAACACCCAGGTCATAAATTCCAGAATAAACTTGTGAAACGTCTATTCCGAGAGGCTCGAGATATGCATCAAGAGGCATAAGTGCACGATGTGTTACTGCATAGATATAGGTATGTTCTTCAGGGAAATGGAATACGTCACCAATATCTCCAGAAGCAATTCGTGCGTCAATCTGTCCTACATTGTAGTCTCTGTTAACTTTTGCATCCGGATACTTCTTTTCAAATGCCCTTATAAATGCATCTGGTGACAGTTTCTCTTCTTCGTTGTTGACTTGAATTGTAAAGGTTATTTCGCCAACAACGTTTGGCTTGTAGCCAGGTGGCACGTCGCCTGATTGTTCAGGATTTCTGTTACATGCAACAAATCCGACCAACATGGCTAGTGTCAGGAAAACTACAGCACCAGTTTTTAATGCATGTTTCATGATATAATTACCTCCAAATTTCTAATTTACGTTTTTATAATACCACACGGGTTGCTAAAGTCAAGGTGCATACACGTGGCTTAAACAAAGTATTACACAATATTAATATAATTAACAATGTGGATTTATATTCCGATAAACTGAATTTTGAGAGCAAACAGAAAAACTCAATGGTTTTTCTGCTTGCATTATTGACAATCCATTTTACGGCGTTGGAGTACTGGATGGTTCTGGAGTTGCAGTATAAACAGGCTCCTGCTCCCAAAGTTCATGAACCTTGTCTTCAATCGCTTTCAACGCATCCTCCAAAGATGCTCCAGTCTTAATATAATTTTCGAGAGCTTCCGCAACCTTGTGATATTCTCGGGCAGCTTCTATATTCATAAGATAAGTCATAATTGCTGGAAAATCGTTTTCCGCATAAGTTGAGAACACACTTGTATTCTTACCTCTTACAGGATACTCGCGCCAGAACTTCATTGCATTTACTGCCTTGCTAGCTGGAACGGATTCGCCATTGCCAGCATAGATGACAGCTGCTTCCTGAATCAAAGTATGAAGTGCAAACTGAACACTCATGTCCTGCTGTTCTTCACTAACTTCTGCTGTCTTTTTGCTAACTGCAAGACCCAGAGTATTAACACCTACATATCTCTTTGGAAGTGAAGGGAAATGTATAAGATCCCACTCAAACTCAGCATTTCTCAATGCGTCAGTCCAAGTGTTGAACTCCATCTTGTCAGTTACTATCATACCTATTTCAGCCAAGTCCTCAGGACTTACATCAGCCTTCTGCACATAGCCTTGCTTGATTATTTCAGCAAGTTGTGTGAGACCCAAAAGTACTTCCTCATGTGTAAGAGTGAGAGTTATAATACTATCCTCTTTATTAATAAAATACAGGCTTCCTTCAGGTTTCTCTATTTTAGGCTCTTCTTTTTTCGTTGGAGCTGGTGTCTCGCCCGGGGTAGCATCAGGATCAGGAGTTGCATCTCCATCTTCACCTGTGGCTGCTGGAGTCTCATTTGGCTTCTCCTCTTCCTCAGGGAACAATACTCCTGTAAATCCTCTTGCAAAAGCTCCCCAGATAGCCGGATCGGTATAATCCATTACCGCAGGAATCTTTACTTCGGAAAGCTTGCTAAGCTCTTCTGCACAGCGAACAAAATCATCAAATGTCCACTTGTCACCAGGCACGCTAAGTCCAGCCTTGCTGAACAAATTATAGTTTATGAATACAAACTTGTGGTTGTAATCAGTAGGCATCATGTACATGCCCTTTTTATACAGAGCCGACTTGTACGCAGCTTCAAACAATATTTCATGAGGCTTAAGCCTTTGGTATGTCTTGTACTCAATAAGATTTTCAAGGTACGGAGTAAAATCAACTATATAGTCCTTCTCCGCATATTCTGCAATCCTTGAATCATCTATTACAAACACGTCGCCAATGGTGCCATTTTTTATTCTTTCATCCAAAGTGGCAAAGTATTCTTCAGCACTGTCCATCTCATCAATTACAATGTCCACATTTGGATAAATCATGGCAAAATCATGCGCAAAAGCATGTGCTGATACATCATTTGGGGACTTTTTGTAAGTCGAGAATACAATCTGACCTACAAATTCTCTTGGGGTTGGTTTGGGAGTTGAAGACGGGGTCCTTTTAGGCCCGTCCTCTTCAAAAATTGTACATCCAACCGTAGTCCCGACAAAAACCACTAGCAAGCATATAGCTAAAATTCTAATCCAATTCTTTTTCATATCGACACTCCTTACTCGATGATACCAATACGTTCAATACCTGCTACGAGTTTCTTCTGACCAAAAATGTAAACCAGAAGAACAGGGAACATTACAAGGAAACATCCCGCAAACAGCATTGGCTCTGTCAACGCTTTTGATATCTCGGATTCTCCAGCTGGTATCTTCTTTGCCCAGTACTCACGTATGTTCTGCAACCTTGGCTGCAGTGTCAGAACATTTTCCCTATACATGAAGGTAGGAGCTTCGTAGTTGTCGTTCCAGTGCCAAACTACTGAGAAGATAAACACAATAACAATTGCTGACTTTACTTGTGGAAGCATTACCTCTACGAACAGTCTCAAAGGTCCTGCTCCGTCTATTCTTGCTGCGTCGTCCATCGCATCGGGTATTCTCTGGAAGAAATACATATATATCAGGATAAACAACGCACCTCTAATTCCAAGGCCAAAAGCTGCTGGCAGCAGTACTGAGAAATATGTGTTGATAAGTCCCAGCTCAACAAACAAGCCGTAAGTTGCAATGATTGTAGTCTGAGGTGGAATCAGCAACACAATAACTACCAATACGAAGAATATGTTCCTCAATCTGAATTTATATCTTCCCAATGCAAATCCTGCAAATGAACAAGCCAGGGTTTGCAGTATCGCTGCTCCAAAAGAAGTAATTACAGTATTAAGGAAAGATCTTGGATAGTCAAGCGCTTCCCATGCCTTGGAGAAGTTGCCCCACTCTATCTCTGTCGGTACATAGAACACTGTAGGATCCAAATAGTCCTCGAATGTCAGCATAGACGTGGATAAGATGTATACAAAAGGCAGAATAAACAAGAACGCCATTTCAATCAGAACATAGTACAGGAATATCCTGCCTATGATAAATCTTACCTTTTTCTTTACCCTGTAACCCAGGTTTTCATATCTCTTATACAGATCATACATGTAATTGGAAAACTTCTGAATGTATGCACTCATCTTAACCACCTCCTGGTAAGCAGTATGAAAATAAGTATTGTAATCAATGACAGCAGCATGTAGAACCAGCTAAGAGCAGATGCAACACCGTACTTAGTTCCCTGCACCATCAATCCGTAAAGTATTGACATAACCGGATTTCGTGCATCCACGAAGGAGTCAACAAGCGCATAAATACAGTTAAGTATCACAAATGGAGAAATGTACGGAAGAGTTATATGCCAGAATCTTTCCCAGGCGTTTGCTCCATCAAGCTCAACAACTTCATACAAAATGTCAGGTACACTTTGCAATGCTGCCAGGAATATCAGTATTTCAACACTGCTGGACCACATTATATTACCTATATGCGTCGTTAGCGCTCCTCCAAACAGCCGCGACATAAATCCTGTATTACTCTGTACCAGTTGGCTGAATACGCTTACGCTTCCAACGTCTTCAGAGAACAGGTATGACATGACAACGCCGGATAGAATAACAGGTATAAAGAATATTACTCTGAAGATAACTCTTCCGGGAAACTCCTGTTTCAAAAGAACAGCAACAAACAACGCAAATCCAACGACCAATGGCACCTGGTACAATGAGTTCATGAACGCCTCAAAAACTGCCTGACCAAAACTTGGGTTCTTGATAACTTCCTTGTAGTTCGCAAGCCCAACATATTTTCCCCTGTACAGGTCATTCAGGGTCGGTGAATAAAAACTTATCTTAATCGAAAGCGCCAATGGAATCAGAATAAAAATAAGGAATCCTAGCAACCATGGCACCATGAAGGATAATCCTTCAAGCTGCCTTCTTCTTTCAAAGGAAAGAGTGCGCTTCGTTCGCTTATGAGCCAGTTGCTTTTTATATTTCACAACTTTCTTTGCCACTTGAATACCTCCTCCTTAAGCTGTAACAACAGCATACCCCATTGCATCTACAGTGGTAGTAGTGTCGGGAATTATATAACCGATCTTTCCATAGTTGACATATATCTTTGTACCATTGGAATACTCGGTAACATATACTTCATATTTTCCACCTTCATCGGGAACCCTGTAGTGGTTCACGATGTATTCACTTCTCAAAGGTTTCAAAATCTCTTCTGAAATCTTGTATATTTCAACCACGTCATTAACAAGCAGGCTGAACTGTGAATTGAACAATCTGTTATAGTTTGTATACTTCAAATCACCTGTAGGTCTGTACGTAAGCTCGTATGATGGAAACGCACCATATTCAAGACATCTCAGGAATGCTTCCCATGGGTCGTCCTCGTTGTTAAGAGGATTGCCATAGTAATCTATGATACCGTGATAAACAATCTGTATGAATGGTATTGTTTCATCAAAGACCATGTTGGCACTACGTACGGTAGGTATGTTCAAAATCTTGTCAGCTGTTGATACAGCATAGGAGTTTCCATAATATACTGAAATTGAATCAAACTCCTCTTTGTATTCCTTGAGCCACTTAACATACTTGTCGGCCAATTGAGATCTAAGCAGAGCAGTATACCTGTTGTAATCTGTAAACAGATTGTCACCTACCTGCTGCAGATCAAGGTGTTCAGCACCCATTTTTCTGAGTTTTTCAATCTCCTTGGACATAACCTTTTTCTCATAGTAAATCGGACTCAAAACGTAGTTGTCGGTACCACGTCTGTAAACGCCGGAGCTGGTTATGCTTTGGAACTGCAGGTAGTGAACGCCAGGCTTCTTAACAACTGAAGATCTTAGAGGAACCGATGCTTTTGGTCTTCCATATACCAAGAGCAGATTGTTGTCAAAGGAAACCTCAACATTGTTCTCCTTGGCCCAGGAGGTTAGTTTTTCAAAACCTTTCTTTCCACCAAATTCCTTGTCCGGATTAAACTTCTTGGTTATATTCCCATAATATCCGTCTTTTTGCCAACCGGCAATCGAAAGCCTTATGTCTTCAACACCTTTGGCCTTGAGCTCTTCATACATCTCGATAACTTCATCGAAGGTTGTCATGACTTTCAGTGAGTCAATAGCTCCACCCCATCTATTCTCGTCACCCATGAAAATCCTAATATTCATGCTCTTTGCATTATCAGCAAGTTTTCTCTCGACGCCATATTTGGTTTTCCATGTATCAAACAAGAGCTCTCTTGTCTTGTTGGCAACATCCACATAGGTGTAACTTCCCTTTTCTTCTGAAGTCTCAATGTAGAACTTCTGCCTTACGTCACCAAGAGTCATGCTCTCTTCAAGAAGCTCATAGTCATCAGAACCCTTGCTGAGTTTTGTAAAGTAGAACTGTCTATATCTGAAATAGAAGGATATTGAGTAAAGGGGCAGATTCTTGTTGCCAGGATACTCAATAAACAGGGACGCATTAGCATCGCCTTCCTTAATGTAGCAGGTTACCATTGAGTTCTCTTTTACAACACCGAACACAGGCATTGTTATTGCCCAGCTCTTGAAGTCAGGGTTGATCAGTTTGTTGAATGTCATGTCATCCCCATATATCTTCTTGTTGTATGAGTCGTAGTTGGTAATCCTGTTGGCATCAAATCTAGTCAGTGCACCACTGCCGTCAGGGGATACAAAGTATCCGTAATCTTCCTGTCTTGCAGAATTGAAATATGGAAGAACATACAATGATGCAAGCTTTGCAGTTTCATGGGTTTCTTCAATTCCATTTCTGGGTATGAGGACCTCAAGTCCGTCTTCATGTATATAGAACTCTAATGCAAATCTGATTCCAGTATCGGTCATGTTGTAAATAATCTGGAGTCCACCATCAATCTTGTTTGCTTTCTTGGTGTGCTTCACCTGGTTAATACCCAGAATGGTTCCACCTTCCTGACCGCTTTTTGTAAATTCAACAAATACAATGGACTTTAAGATCTGCAATACATTCTGGTTTTTCTCATAATATTTTGCTTCTTCCTCGGTAGCTTCAGGCCAACTTCTGAAAACCTGGCCATTTTTCAGATCGGTAACGACAAGCAGATCCTCGGAGGGTGAATATTCAAGCCTGAACCTGCTATTTTCCGCAACAGTGGTCAACTCAGCATCATCAGGTATTGCACTGATTGCGGGTGCAGGATCGGAGAAGTTTAAACCATCCTTGGAAAACTTAACATCGTGCTGCGATCCGAAAGCTACCTTTATAGCTACATAAGCAGCTAATAAAAGGACCAAAACTACAATAATACTGGTTATTAATCTTTTCGGAATCTTAATCCTATCAAACAATGTAACTCAACTCCTTACCGATCTGAATGAAAAAGTCAAACATCTGCACTGCAAGTCCGTACACTATCATGAACAGTGCTGAAACCGCCGTTACACCTACTGCAGTAAGGATGGTAACCACTACACCTTTCAATGGATGGAAACCATGTACGCCCTTTATGCAGAAGTACACCATCAATCCTACATATATGCTTATGAAGGTATTTGCAAGTGCAAACAACTGAGCCTCACTTCTGCCAAGAACATTTGTCAGTATTGCCAAAGGAATTGATGTAAGAATGTATGGAACGTGACAGAATGCTCCGCCAATAATAATGTCCCTGAATCTTCCTTCACCATACATGATGGTGGTTACACCATAGTTGACAATAACTATAACAATCCATGGAAGCAGTGCCCAAAGAATTCGGTTACCCCAGTCTATCATGTCAAGCGATACACCATCTCTGTATATGAAGCTTGTTAATACGATTGAAAGCAGCTCGGATATTACATAAAGAATCATGATGCCGAACATGTCTCCGTAATAACCCATGCCTTCATATCTGATTTCATCAAATCCATCGATTGGATGTCTGGCTACATAAACCATTCTCTTGAAGAAATTCTTAATAGGAGTAAACCAGGTAATCTTTTCTGGCTTCGGTCCAAGTCTCCTTCTTCTTCGTCTAATAACGCTTACTAAAGTGGATATTCCTATGAGCAGCAAAACAACAACAGTTGCTATGATGGAAAAATAGCTCTTGATAAACTCGGCTCTCTGCTCTTCAAAAGCGGTTGAGTAAAGATCAGGGTCCTCGGCTTCATAATACAGCTTCATGGCTTCCTTAAACTCATCCTTTCTCATATGGATGGTTCCCATGGACTGAAGCGCAAGCCTGTAGTAGTTGTCTTGATCAAGAACCTTTTGCCACTGTGCATAAGATTCGTCGTAGTGTCCTTCAGAGAACAGCTTGTTTGCACTGTGAACCGTCTTTGCATATTCCGTAGGTCTGAATACGGTTATAACACCTGTTCTGGAGTCTACAACGTATACCCTTCCCTGATCATCAACCTCTATTGATGTAGGCTGAGAGTACTGACCGTAACCGGTTCCCAATGAACCCCATACAAACAGGTTCTGACCCCATTCGTCAAACTGATAGATTCGACCATAAGTAGAATCTATAAGGTACATGTTGTTGTATTTGTCAACAGTCACGTCTACAAAAACCTGAGACTGTCCTGCTCCTTGCGTTATACTTGTGTCGTTAAAGTTGCGACCGTCATAAAGAACGTCAGCACCAGCAAAGTTAATTTTTCTAAGCTGTGCAGAAGTACTGGTTGTTGTAGCGTAAATGTACTGGTCTTCACTAATATATATATTTGAAAATGTGTAAGGCAGATTAACTATCTGACCCTTTCTGTCTTCTCTAGACCAAAGAAGTCTAGCCAAGGCATCCCAGAAGCTCAGTATGACCCTGTTGGTTCCGAAGAAGTTTCTAAACTGTCCATCAGGACCAAGGAGTATGATGCCTCGGTATTCACCAATAGATGTAACGTATATATATCCTCTGTTGTCCTTGATAACTTTTTGAGGCTGATAGCTGAAATCTTCTCCCAAAAGCTCATCTTCAGGTGTTAGATATGAGTATCTGAAGTTTCCTCTTTCGGTAAACTCAACCAGTCTCTTGTTTCCTGCATCCACAACAAGAATTGTTCCATCTGGATCGACGTAAACACATGTCGGATCAGAAAGTGTGGATGGATCGTTTGGACCTTCGCCCTTTATATCAAACAGGAACTCATGCTCAGGACTCAGAACAACAATTCTGTTGTTACCTGAGTCGGCTATATAAATATTGCCGTTTTCAGCTATGAAAATATCCTTTGGATTCTTGAGTTTCCCTTCCTCCACAGTCTTGAACTCAATAATCTTATCTGGCACATAAGCAGCGGGAGTAGGTAAAGCCCATCCATCTTCCGTCAAAAAGTAGTTTGCGTAAGGTGTGGCTGCAGTAACCGGGATGATAGACGTTACAATTAAAGCAACTAGAATTGCCAAACAAATGAATTTTTTTCTCCTCATTTCTCTCTAAACCTCCCTTACTTAATACCTGAATGTGCCATAGTATCCATAACCCTGCTTTGCTGGAGGATAAACATAATGATACCAGGCAATGTCATGATCAAGGCTGCAGCAGCCTGAGCACCTGCTCTTGCGATACCGCCACCAATGGTCGTCATGAAAAACGCCAGAGTCTTGAACTGCTCTCTATATATATAAGTAGTGGCAGTACCAGCATCTCCCCAAATTCCACCAAATGTAAGAATAACAACAGTTGCCTGGGCATTTCTGAGCAGAGGCAGCGCAATCTTTGTATACAACTGCCATTCGGAAGCTCCGTCAATCTTGCCCGCCTCAAAGATACTGTCAGGCACCTGATCAAGGAACTGCTTCAGCAGGAACAGACATGTAGGATTGGCCAGTCCTGGAATAATGTATACCCAATAAGTATCAACAAGACCAAGCCTGGTATTAATGATATACAGAGGTATTCCTGCAGCGGCTGCAACAAACATAAGAGCGGTTGTTACAGTTGTAAACAAAGCCTTGTGTCCTGGGAATTTGTGCTTTGAAAGTGGATAGCATGCCATTGTGCCTATCCATACCAGTAAAAACAGATATGCAACAGTTATAAATACCGTATTGAACAAATATCGGCTGAATGGTACCAGGCTTTCAGAAGTAATGTTCATAAGGTCCGAAAAGTTTTTCGTAGTTGGACTCTTAACGAAAAATCTTGGCGGATACAGGAACAATTCTTCCATGGGTTTAAAAGCGTGGCAGACCAGGTATACAAGAGGCAGAAGCGATACTAAAGCACCTATTGATAGAAATATCGTTATGGCTATAGCTCCATAGTCTCTACGCTTTCTCGCACGTTTTAGATGTTCTATGTCAACATGTGTCTGTGCCATTCCCTATCACTCCTTCTCTCCAAATACTTTAAATGCTGTACGACCTAGCAGTATTATGATACCTGTCAATACCACCGCTATCGCACTTGCGTAGCCAAGCTCAAAACGCTGGCCAGAATAGTCTGACAAGTGCAGCATGATTGTCAAACCTGCATCTTCAGGACTTGGGTGTCCTACAATTTGCTGGCTGATAGCACCAACCGTAAACGCACCTGTTATCTGCAGTATGGCAGCAAACAAAAGCTGTGGCATAGTCTGTGGGATGTCAATGTAAATCAAACGCTGGAATCTTGAAACAACACCATCAACAGCGGCTGCGTCATACAATTCTTTGTCAACGTTTGTGAAACCTGCAACGAAGGACAAAAATCCTGTTCCAAGGCTCGACCATAATGAAATGATAATTATAACAGGCATTATCAGGTTAACGTCCTTAAGCCACTGTATCGGCTCGTATATCAGACCCATTTGTATAAGTATCGAGTTCAAATATCCCTGGCTGTCATCTGCAAACATAACCAGCCATACAACGGACATCGCAACACCTGCGGTAAGTGATGGCGCATAGAACGCCAACACATAGAAAGGTCTCACCCTCGTTGGAATCTGGTTAATAAACCATGCAAAGAAGTATGATGCAATATATCCGACAGGACCTACTATGAAAGCATAAAACATGGTGTTGTTAAATGCCTTTAGGAATAGTGGGTCATCTACAAACAAATACACATAGTTGTCCCATCCTGTAAAAACAGGAGGATTCAAAAAGTTAAAGTAAGTAAAGCTCAATACTGTAGAAGCAATAAGCGGAATCAACGTAAATATGGTAAACAGTATGAAAAATGGTGCCACCAGGACGTATGACAGCTTGTAACGCCATACCTCGTGCATTGTATATCCGAATCTCGTTTCTACATTAAAAAGTCTCTTCTTGGGCTTTTGTTCGGCTGGGCGCATATTCTTTTCTTTCTTTTCCTTCTTCATTTAATTATATACCCCCCTTAATTTGATGAGTCGGATGGATACAACACGGAATCGGTTATGCCAAACTCTTTCTGCTTACGCAGCATTTCTTTGTTGATTTCCTTGACAGCATCCTCCAATGCAATTCTTGCGTTCTTGCCCTGCAGAATTGTTTGGTTCAGAGCTGTATTCAGATATCTGTGTGTATAGTATCCACCTAAGGTATTGTTAGCCTCTTTGAAATGACTCCACTGCTCCAGAATGACGCTCATTTCCTTCTCAGTGTATGGAAGTGTCTTCAATGCCTCAACATTTGCTGGATTCCATCTGGAAGCAACACCAAATGTAGCCTCAACTTCCTGTCCATACTTGATCTGAACTTCATCGGAAGCCCACCACTGGATGAATTTCCAAGCTTCTTCCGGATGCTTTGTCGAACTTATAATTATGCTGCAAGTACCAAGTCCGCCAGCATACCTGACAACAGATCCATCTGCAAGCCTGTGGCCAGGAATAGGTGCCATGTCCCACTTTCCTTTCAACTCTGGAGCTGCAACCATCAGCTGGCTGAAGAAAGCGTTACCATCAATACCAATGGGTATGGTTCCATTTCTGAACCTCTGATAGAAGTGTGCAGCATATGGAATCTTGTACTTGATATACAAATCTGCATATTCCTTGAATGCATTGTATGCTTCAATAGAATCCAGCGAGGAAGTCATAGCATGTTCGTCATACACGTTCCCACCATGCTGGAACAGGAAAGGAATATAGTTTGCTGGAGAATATGGATAGTAGAAATCGTATCCCTTCTCTTGCAGAATAGGCAGCATCTCATAAACATCTTCCCATGTGTCAGGAGGGTCTAACTGAAGCTCGTCAACTATGATATCTGTCCTGTAGAACAGTGCAAACCAGTTCTGTGTCTCGGGGAATGCATAGTAATTGCCCTTGTACAAGTATGGATTAAAAGCATCATCGATATAGCTCTTCTTCAATTCTTCAAATCCTTCAAACTGATTGAGTGGCAACAATGCACCTCTTATCGCATACTCAAAAGGTGTTCCCGCACCAACACTGATAGCAACGTCTGGAGCGTTTCCTGCAACGTATCTGAGCATTATCTGGCCTTCAACACCACCAGCAACCATGTTAACGTCAACTTTAATACGATAGTCTCTTGTAAACTCATCGCTTATCAGTCTTCTAAGAATCTCAACATGCTCACGACCGGTTGCAACGTATACTGAAATGGTAGGATAACTATCAATATCTTCGTCCTCAATAACAGGAGCACCTATAGCAGAATAGTCTTTTACAAATGACCAATAGAATTTCTTGGCACCAACATAAAGATTCTGCCAGAATCCGCTTCTTGCCTTCTGTGTATAACCCTTGTCGGACAAAAGCATGTAGTCAAACGCCAAAGGCTGTTCTTTTGCAGCAACAATCGTATTTGAAATACCGGCAATGGTGTCATTGATCTCATTTATGGCACCTGGTACTTCCTCGGTGTCTTTTGCAAGTGATTTGAACAACTCGGCAGCCACCTTTATTGCAGAGCCGTAGTACGGAGCTTTTCCGCCATTGGCATCTTTTATATTTTCATATATCTGATAGAAGTTTTTGCTGTAAGATTCGAGAAGTTCAACAATGTCGGGGATGTATTCCTGAAGATCCCAGTCCATGTTTGACTGAACCGCATAAGAACCGTCAGCCTGTCTTGTAGCAGCAACAAGCTGGGTTATTCTTCTTACCAATGAAGAAATTGAATCTATGCACTCTTCTATTCTTTGGATATCATGACGCAAAGGACCAACCTTTGCAGTTATTTCAATCTCGTGCGTTCCTTCTTCCAAATAGAACATAAATGGCTTCTGATCCTTGTCCATAAGAGGTCTCAGAACCCAACCGTCGGAATATGGGAAACAATACTCTTCCAAATCTTCAAATGGAATAGCACCATCTATCTTTATTTCCCTGTATGCAGCGACATATGTCAAAGGTGTGCTGTATCTGAAAGACAACTGATACCATCCGGTCTCAGGTACTTCGAAAGTCCATTTGGCACCTGTGCCACCATCCTTCCATCTGGATCCGCCAAAAGTATTGTAGCGCAGCAAATCATATGATGGTGGATATGAATAGTAGTCATCATTCCATTCAGATCTTAATGTAATGTCATTCTTCAATACAGGAACCTCAAGCTCGATCTGCTTTGCTTCCCCTTTATAAATCTTGTCTTCTGAAAATCCATTCATATTCAGATACTCTTCATATGTAGGATTCACAGTGGGAGCTACAAAGGATATGGTCTTGATAACACCGGCTTCTCTAGAGAAGGAAATCTCTATGGAGTTTGTTCCCTTCTGAAGAAGAATCAAATAGGGATTCCTGTAAAACCCACCCGGATGTGTCAGTACAGCCTTCTGCCAACCAAACACTTCTCTTTGCTTTGCTCTGATTTGGTTGCCTTCATCATCATACTTGTCAAAATCGTAGAACTCATACATTCTCTTTACCTCAAAGTATGATGACTCAATAAACGGCTGTTTGCCGTTGATGGTAAGACCAATCAACATGTTGGCACTCTTGCCGCTGAACAATCCGTAAACCAATTCCAAATTGTACAAAGCAGTTTCCGGAACATCAAGGTTGTACACCAGAGTCACTTTTGAAGTCGATGTAACCACAGCTGTTGGATCAGCTTCCAGTACAACTTCTCCATCAACCACATAAGCTTCAGTAAATGCCTTCACATCACTGTTTATGGTTGATTTCTCCGGTATATAGTCCATTCCTCGCAATTCCAGTGGATTGCCTTTGTATAAAGGATATCCGGCAGACAAATATTTGGATAACACTTTTCCGTATTCCAGAAAACTATTATCCAATCTTCGCTCGTTTTCAATAAAAGGATTAAATTCCATTACATCAGTGTTTCTTTTTTGTTCAAATTGCACTGCTTCCAAATCTTTCGTAAAAATCGAAATAATTATCGCAATAACAAAAAGAACAACCACACTGGCTGTAATTGAATAACGAACAATTTTCTGTTTCTTTTTCTTATTCATAAGCCCAACCTTCCAAACTTTATTGTTGAAAAGCTATATATAAGATATAAGACGTATCAAGCCCTAAAATATTGGGCAAAGTCCACAAAAACATTATATAGTTTTGGTGCAACAGTGTCAATAACACTATTTTTCATAATTATAACTAAAATGTAAACAAACAGCACCAAAAAACTAAACAGTCAGTTTATTTACTAAATACTTGAACGTTTTTCCTCTTTCTTCAAAGTTCTTAAACATGTCAAAACTTGTGCTTGCTGGAGAAAGAAGAACAACCTCCCCACTTTTTGCCTCCTTGCAGGCACACTCTACAGCCTCCTCATAGTTCTGACAATGATATGTAACAATATCGTACTCTTTCCCCCGCCTTCTATACTCATCCCTCGCAGCATTTTCTATCAATTTTGCCGTAGGACCTGTTAGTATCAACACTCTAACCTTTTCAAACAGCGCCTTTCCCAATGAGTCAAACGGGATTTTCTTGTCCGCTCCTCCTGCAATAAGCACCACCTCTTTATCCTTAAAAACATTCAATGCATTCATTGTCCTGTTGGGACTGGAATCAATTGAACTGTTGAAATACTTGACACCCTTCAATTCCCTTACAAATTCCAGTCTGTGTTCAACACCTTTGAATGTAGCTGCCACATTGCAAATATCCTTGGGAGAAACCACATCACATACCGCAGCAATTGCAGCCATGTAATTCTCCAGATTATGATTTCCCGGAAGCAAAACATCCTTTGTATCCATAATCTCTGTGATTTCACCATTGACCTTCGTATACAGTTTTCCATCAAGGGAGTAAGCTCCATCCCATGTACCAATACCAAAACCAAAGGCTCTTGTTTTTCCCAAAACCTCGTTCATCATTGCCAGGGTAACGTCATTACCCGAGTTAAGAACCACCACTCCTTCCCCATTTTGAAACCTGTATATGTTTTTCTTGGCTTCAATATATTCCTCATATGATTTATGTACATCAAGATGATTTGGAGAAACGTTTGTAACAACTGACACGTCAGGACTCTTTGTCATTGTAAGCAGCTGGAAACTCGACAACTCCAGAACCACCCTGTCTTCCTTGTCAATCTCCTCCAAGTGCGGCAGCACAGGCTTGCCAATGTTTCCTCCCAGCCATACCCTTGTTTCCTTATCTTTGAAAGCCTCCTTCAGAAGAAGATAAAGAATGGTAGTGGTAGTGGTTTTTCCATCACTGCCTGTCACCGCATATGTTTTTGCAGGACAATGTTTTAAAAACTCTTCCATTTCGGAGGTTACATAAGCTCCTCTTTCCCTTGCCCTAGCAAGCTCTGGAATATCGGGTCTCAATACAGGTGTTTTGTATATTTCATCAAAATCATCAGTCAAATATGAAAGATAATCCTCGCCCAGATAATACTCAAAAGGTATTCTCAAAGCAAGTTCGTCAAGCCTTTTCTTCAGCTCGCAAGAATCGGAACGGTCAAAACCAACAATTTTTCCCGCTCCCATTTTGTGAAAAAACTCAATTAAAGGAAAATTGCTAATGCCAAGTCCCAAAACAGCAATTTTCCTTCCCGCAATTCTATGTCTGAGATCGTTAATCCCCATATGGCCTCCTGTTTGTCATAAAACTCAACTCTTATTATACTACTTGTGTAATTATTATCAAGTCAACAAAGTGTAAAAAAATTTCCTCTTCTATTGACATAATAAGACTATAGATATAAAATGATGGTGCTTCGGGGTTAGGTGAAATTCCTTACCGGCGGTAAAGCCCGCGAGCCTGTGTCAAAGACACGGGTTGATACGGTGAGATTCCGTAGCCGACTGTTAAAGTCAGGATGGAAGGAGTGTTTTTTTATGCAAAAAAATAACCGAAACAAATCCGTATTTTACATCACAAGAGTTGCCTGTTTGTCGGCAATCGCAATCATTATCATGTTTCTCGAGTTTTCACTACCAATATTCCCGGGATTCTACAAGCTGGACTTCAGCACCTTTCCAATAATCATAGGGACCTTTGCAATGGGACCCATAGCAGGTGTTACCATTCAATTTATAAAGGATCTTGTTCATCTGCTGATTTCCAACCAATCCATGGGTATTGGTCTTTTGGCTGACTTTGCTATTGGCTCTGCATACATATTGACTGCTGGCCTAATTTACAAACGCCTTCATACAAAGAAAGGCGCTCTTCTCGGATGCACAGCAGGAACAGTTGCAGCAACAATAGTAGGCGCAATTTTCAACTATTATGTGTTGATACCTCTATATGTGTTATTGACACCCTACTCTCTGGAAGACATTATCAGCATGGGAACAAAGGTAACTGGAAGCATAAAAGATCTAAAAACTCTGATAATGTTTGCGACTGTACCGTTCAACCTCTTGAAATTTGGTGTAATATCATTGTTAACGATGCTTACTTACAAAAAAGTATCGAAGTTTTTCAAAATGATTCGAAAAGAATCCAGATAAAAAAATACAGCTTTCAAGCTGTATTTTTTTTATCTAAAGAACTCATCATATAGGGCAATCAATGATTTTTCCACATCGTCCTCATGTACTCCGAACATTATGCTCACTTCACTCGAGCCCTGGTTTATCATTCTGATGTTCACATTCGCCCTTGCAATGGCTGATGTCGCCCTGCTGGCAATACCAACAGTTCTTGACATTCCTCTTCCAACCAACATTATAATCGCAAGGCCGTGCTCAACCACCACGTCATCAACCTCAAGCTCTTTCCTGATGGCATCGGTTATTCTTTCAAGTTTGTCTTTTGGACAATTCCTCTCTTTTACAATAACAGAAATACTGTCAATTCCGGAAGGTGCATGCTCGTAGGAAACTCCCTCTTTCTCAAAGATTGTAAGCAATCTTCTACCAAAACCAATTTCCCTGTTCATCATGTATTTTTCAACATGCACAGTAATAAATCCCTTGTCTGCAGCAATTCCAACTACGGGATTCTCTCCCGAAACCCTTTCCGCTCTTTCAGCTGGAACTATCATGGTTCCTGGTGATTGAGGATTGTTTGTATTCCTTATGTTAACCGCTATTTTCTTTCTGTAAACCGGTTCAAGGGTTTCCTCATGCAGAACATTGAAACCTGCATAGGAAAGCTCACGCATCTCTTCATAAGTAAAATATGAAATGGGTTTCGGATCCTTTATAACCTTTGGGTTTGCACAGAATACATAATCCACATCGGTAAAGTTCTCATACACGGTGGCATTGACGGCCGCAGCTATTACTGAACCGGTTACATCCGATCCTCCTCTTGAGAAGGTTACCACTTCTCCGTCCTCAGAGTATCCAAAAAATCCGGGGAAAATGACAAGCTCCTCCATGTCTCTTAGCTTTGCAAGATTGTCATACGTTTTTTTAAGTACTCTGGCATTTCCATAATCGTTGCTCAAAAGCATGCCCGCATCTTTAGGATTCATGTATACGGCCTTTTCACCAATAAAGTTGAAGTATTTTGCAACCAGTTTAGCAGTATTGTCCTCTCCTGCC
>LSQX01314117.1_pt2 | contig 18450 bp, 17 predicted proteins | sample 654561 | NCBI WGS metagenome assembly LSQX01 (sample SAMN04489861, study PRJNA283612) | anaerobic digester metagenome | isolation source: 4 biogas reactors fed with cattle manure at either 37C or 55C with and... | place: Denmark: Kongens Lyngby | collected 2014
GTCGGTTCGATTCCGACTCTCGGCACCATTTTTGTACCTGTTTCAAATTTACATACATGGGAGGGAGCCCCCTTGCTGGATTTAGAAAAAAGAATTTTGGAAATTTTGGAAGAGGACGATCGTACCACTCCGGAGGAAATCGCCACCATGCTGGGGGTGACTGAAGAAGAGGTAAAGCAGACTATTGAGAAGCTGGAGGCCAATCAAACCATTGTCAAATATCATGCCTTGATCAATTGGGAGAAAACAGGAATAGACCTGGTAGAGGCTCTAATTGAGGTGCAGGTGACCCCTGAACGGGAATTCGGCTTTGACGCTATTGCAGAGCGAATCTACCGCTTTCCAGAGGTGCGCTCTGTGTTTCTAATGTCTGGCGGCTTTGACCTCGCCGTCTTGGTTTGGGGCAAATCCATGCGGGATGTGGCAAATTTCGTGGCCACAAAGCTCGCCACCATCGAACATGTACAGAGCACAGCCACCCACTTCCTCTTGAAAAAATACAAGCAAGAAGGTGTAATTTTAGAGGACAAGGAGGAAAACGGAAGGCTGGTGGTTTCCCCATGAAGACTACTAACCGAAGCCCTGTTTCGCCCCTTGTCCAGAGCCTGCCTCCTTCTGGGATAAGAAGGTTTTTCGATTTGGTTTCAGAAATGGACGACGTGATCTCCCTGGGAGTTGGGGAACCAGATTTCGTCACTCCCTGGCGGATCCGAGAGGCAGCCATTTACTCCTTGGAACGCGGCCATACCATGTACACCTCAAACTACGGACTTTTGGAGCTGCGGGAAGCCATCGCCGAAGATCTAGCCAAACGCCACAGCCTGCTGTACGATCCCAGAAGTGAAATTTTAGTCACAGTTGGCGTCAGCGAGGCTATGGATTTGGTGATGCGGGCGCTGCTCTCTCCTGGCGATGAGGTGATTATCCCCGAGCCCTGCTACGTTTCCTATAAGCCCTGCACTATCCTGGCAGGCGGTAAGCCTGTGGTCATTCCAACCAGGGTAGAGGATGGCTTTCGGCCTACAGCTGCTCAAATCGAGGCAGCAATTACTCCCAAGAGCAAACTGCTCATCCTCTCCTATCCCAACAACCCTACAGGAGCAACGCTGAGCGCCGAAGAACTTATACCCTTGGTCGAAGTTGCAAAGAAACATGACCTGTACGTAGTTGCCGACGAAATCTACGACCACCTGACATATATCGGCCAGCACACGTCAGTGGCAGCCCTGCCGGGGATGCAGGAGCGAACGATTCTGCTCAACGGCTTTTCCAAAGCCTACGCCATGACAGGCTGGCGGGTTGGGTATGCTGCCGCACCTTCTGAGATCATAGCTGCCATGACGAAAATTCATCAATATACCATGCTCTGCGCCCCGATCATGGGCCAAAAAGCGGCATTAGAAGGGCTTCGGAATGCTTCTGAAGAGCGGGAGCGGATGGTTAGAGAGTACGATAAACGCCGCAGATTCATAGTGGCTGGGCTGAGAGAAGCTGGTCTGGATTGCTTTGAGCCTGGCGGAGCTTTTTACGTCTTTCCATCCATCGCCAGCACAGGCCTGTCCAGTGAGGAATTTTGCGAACGGCTGCTGAAACAGGAGAAAGTAGCAGTGGTGCCAGGCAATGCTTTCGGTGAATCTGGCGAAGGCTACATCCGCTGTTCCTATGCCTCGTCTTTGCAGCAAATCAAAGAAGCACTGAGGCGGATTGGCAGATTTGTGGAAAGTTTGCGCTGAGGCGCCTGTTGCAGGGAAAACGTCAGAATGATATAATAAACTTGTAAGGTTGGGTTAAGATGGCAAAGGCCAGGGTACAATACAGATGCCAGGAATGTGGCCATGAGCTTGCTAAGTGGGCAGGACGCTGTCCTGCCTGCCAAAGCTGGAACAGTGTAGTGGAAGAGCCAGTGATCCCACTGCAGAAAAGCCAGCGGGCTCTCTCCTCTGCTCGGGCTGTGCCCATCACCAGAGTCGAGAGGGAGGCTTTTTCTCGTTATGTTACAGGGATCGGCGAGCTGGATCGCGTTCTTGGCGGGGGCATTGTCCCCGCTTCTTTGATCTTGGTCGGTGGAGACCCGGGAGTGGGCAAATCCACTCTCTTAATGCAGGCTGCCTGTCAGCTTGCCAAAAAAGGGAAAGTGCTCTACGCCTCTGGTGAAGAGTCTAAAGAGCAGCTGCGCCTCAGGGCAGAGCGGCTGGGCGCTTTAGCGGACGGGCTTTTGGTTCTCTCTGAAAACCAGCTGGAGAATATTGTAAGCCAAATCGAAGCTGAACAACCTCTCCTTGTGATCATCGATTCTATTCAGACCATCTACAGTACCCAGCTGAGTTCTGCACCCGGCAGTGTGGGGCAGGTTCGGGAGTGTGCTGCCCAGCTCCTTTATCTAGCCAAAGGCAGACAAATACCTATTGTTTTGGTGGGGCACATCACGAAAACCGGAGGCCTGGCAGGCCCAAAAGTTTTAGAGCATATGGTAGATTGCGTGCTCTATTTTGAAGGCAGCACCGAAGGTTCATACAGGGTGCTGCGGGCGGTGAAGAACAGGTTCGGCTCCACCGATGAGATAGGCGTCTTTGCCATGGCCGGTACTGGCCTTGAGGAGGTTGAAAACCCGTCTGAGTTTTTCCTTGCAGAAAGACCGAAAGATGCTGCCGGTTCAGTGGTGGTTGCCACTGTTGAAGGCTCGCGGCCGCTCCTTGTGGAGGTACAAGCCTTAGTAGCCGCCACACCCTTTGGCGGCGCGCCGCGGAGACAAGCCAGCGGCCTGGATCACAACCGCGTTGCAACGATTTTGGCAGTTTTGGAGCGGAGGGTGGGCCTGCATATAGGCGCCCATGATGTTTATATGAATGCAGTGGGCGGCCTCAAGTTGAGCGAGCCTGCAGTGGATTTGGGCATCGCCATTGCCCTGGCAAGCAGTTTCAGGAACAAGCCAATTAGCGGCAGATTTGTGGTAGCTGGCGAGGTTGGACTTACAGGTGAGGTTCGGGCAGTGCGGGAAATGGAACGAAGGGTTGCAGAGGCTGCCCGACTGGGTTTTGCTAAATGCTTGCTGCCTGCACACAATTGGCGGAGAATGAAAAAACAAGGGCTGGGACTGGAACTCGTTCCTGTCCAAACAGTTTACGAAGCTCTGCAAGCAGTCTTCGTTTAGGAAGGAGCCCCTTGATGCGAGATAAAGATGATTTCCAAAAATACTTGAAGATGGTGGCACCAGGGACCCTGCTTAATGAAGGCCTGGAGAACATTCTGCGCGCCCGCACAGGTGCCCTCATTGTGGTCGGGGACAGCGATGAGGTGATGGAACTTGTGGACGGCGGTTTTCGCATCGACAGCGACTTTAATCCAGCTGCCCTCTATGAGCTTGCTAAGATGGACGGCGCCATTATCTTGAGCAGCGATGCGAAAAGGATTCTCTTTGCCAATACCCAGCTGAATCCAGATCCCATGATCCCCTCTTCGGAAACTGGCACCAGGCACAGAACTGCAGAGAGGGTAGCGAAACAAACTGGGCAGCTTGTGATCAGCATTTCCCAGCGGCGGAATATTATCACCATGTACCGGAGCAATATCAAATACGTGCTCCGTGATGTGGGAGTTGTTCTGGCCAAAGCCAACCAGGCCCTGCAGACTTTGGAGCGCTACAAAAACGTGCTGGAGCGGGCTTTAACCAATTTGACAGCCATGGAATTTGAAGACTTGGCAACCCTCTATGACGTGGCTACAGCCATCCAGCGCGCTGAAATGACGCACCGGATNNACAGAGGGCAGACTTGCAGCCATGCAGCTGGAAGAGCTGATGGTGGATGTGAAAAACCAGGGATACCTGATCATCAAAGATTACTTGAAAAGCTCGGATAAAACTGCTGAAGAAGTGGCAGAGCAGCTGCACAGCTGGTCTTCTGACGAAATACTGGATCTCACCCTCATCGGCAGAGCACTGGGCTACGGCAGCAACATCAGCGCTTTGGACAGCCCGGTTTATCCCAGAGGCTACCGCATTCTCACCAAAATTCCCCGGCTGCCCATGCCGGTGATTGAAAACCTCATCGAAACTTTTAACAGCTTTCAAAATATTTTGCGGGCCACCACAGATGAACTTGACGATGTAGAAGGAATAGGGGAGGTAAGGGCAAGGGCGATTAAAGAAGGGCTGCACAGACTGCGGGAGCAGGTAATGCTGGATCGGCATCTCTAAAAATTGCCAGAGCTGTATATAAATTGTAATAGTGAGGCAGAATAGGGGTGGAGGGATCAGGAGGTGAAAACTTGATTTGGGAAAAGTTGTTTAGCCTCAGCACCTTTGCCCTGGGCGCTCTGTCTGGCTACAGTCTGGCTCACGCCTACCTCGGCCACCCCTACTTAGGTATCGGCGCAGCCATCGGTGCTTTAGTCGGTCTTGCTATTGCTCCACTCCTGCTTCGGTTGGGCAAAGCCTTTGTCAGGACCATGGACCGCCAATTGCAGCGCATTCCCCTGCAGGACATTGTGCTGGGAGTCATCGGCTTGATCGTTGGGCTCGTGATCGCATCTCTGCTCTCCCCTGCCTTTCGCGTTTTCCCTTTTGTGGGGAGGTACTTGGTGCTATTGCTTTATCTCGCATCAAGCTATCTTGGGATCACAGTGGCCCTTCGCAAGCGGGATGATGTTGCCCGCCTCAGCAGCAAGAAACAGGAAGAGACAGTTAAAAGCAAAGGTTTGCCTAAAGGCAGCTACAAACTGCTGGATACTAGCGTCATCATCGATGGCAGAATTGCAGATCTGTGCCAGACAGGGTTTTTGGAAGGAACACTCGTAGTACCAGGTTTTGTTTTAGATGAATTGCGCAAAATTGCAGATTCTCCGGATTTATTGAAGCGCAACCGCGGACGTAGGGGCTTGGATATTCTCAATAAAATACAGCGAGAAATGCCCACGGCAGTGCAGGTGCTTGAGCGGGATTTTCAAGAACCTTTAGATGTAGACAACAAGTTGGTCAAGCTTGCCAAATTATTGGACGCCAAAGTGCTGACAAATGACTTCAATCTCAATAAAGTTGCTGAAATTTATGGAGTCAAGGTACTTAATATTAATGAATTAGCAAATGCAATCAAACCTATGGTACTGCCTGGCGAAGAGTTGTCAGTGCAGGTGATTAAAGATGGCAAGGAACCAGGACAAGGGGTAGCTTACCTGGAAGACGGAACCATGATCGTTGTGGACAGCGGCCGCAGGTACCTGGGAGAGCGCATTGAAGTTCTCGTGACCAGCGTCTTGCAGACCGCTGCCGGCAGAATGATTTTCGCCAAACCTAAATTGCTGGAGAAGGCACAGTAGAGGGAGTTATTGCTTTGCAGGAAAAAGGGAGAGGGGAGATCTGGGCCATTGTGGCTGCCGCAGGAAGCGGCACCAGGATGGGCCTGGGTTTCAACAAACAGTACGCCAAACTCCAGGGTATGCCCATTTTAGGGCATACCCTTTTGGCGTTGGCTGGGTGCGGGCAGCTTGACGGCTTAATTGTCCTTGTGGCAAGGGGGGAAGAAGCTAAACTGCGGGAAGAAGTTCCCCTTCCAGAGATCCTGCCGGTGCACGTTGTGGAGGGAGGAGCCACAAGGCAAGAATCTGTTTTCCGCGGCCTCTGCGCTCTGGAAAAGTTAATCTCCCCTGACCTGCAGGATGAGAGCCTGGTTCTGATCCACGACGGCGCAAGGCCCCTTTTGCGGGAAGAGCTGATGGCAAGGCTCCTTGCTGCTGCAGAAAAACATAAAGCTGTGGCGCCTGCCCTGCCGCCTTCTGATACAATCAAGGCCGTAGACGGCCAGGTGGTGGAGGGAACTTTAGACCGGAATAAGCTGAGGCTTGTCCAGACTCCGCAGGTCTTCTCGCTGCCTTTAATCCTCAAGGCCCACAGGCTTGCCCAAAGTCAAGGCTTTACAGGCACAGATGACTGCCAGCTAGTAGAGAGAATGGGAGAGCAGGTTTATTTGGTCCCGGGGGATCCTGAAAACATCAAAGTGACTGTGCCTGTGGATTTGCTCATCGCAAAAGCCTTGAAGGGAGGGGAGAAGCAGATGCGCATCGGCCACGGTTACGATGTCCACAAATTTGCCCCACTTCGGCCCTTAGTCTTAGGAGGCGTTGAGATCCCCTTTCATATGGGACTATTGGGCCACTCTGATGCAGATGTGGTGGTGCACGCCCTTATGGACGCTCTGCTTGGCGCTGCGAAACTGGGAGATATTGGCAATCTTTTCCCAGACAGCGACCCAGCGTACAAAGGAATTTCGAGCCTCTCGCTCCTTGCCAAGGTGGCGCAGCTTCTGAAAGAGCAGGGCTATAAAGCAGCCAACATAGATCTGACAGTTGCGCTGGAAAAACCAAAATTAGCGCCCTACAGGGCTCAGATGGAAGAGAACATAGCGCGCTGTCTGCAGATAGAACCGAAAGAAGTGTCTGTAAAGGCAACAACCCAGGAAGGACTTGGTTTTGTCGGCCGCCAGGAGGGAATCGCAGCCTGGGCGGTGGTATTATTAAGGAGAGATGATTGATGCAGGTTAGAGTACGGTTTGCTCCCAGCCCTACAGGGCTGCTCCACATCGGCAATGCCCACACAGCCCTTTTCAATTGGCTGTTTGCGAGGCAAAGAGGAGGCGTTGTGATCCTCAGGGCTGAGGACACAGACATCCAGCGCAGCCAGCAGAGTTATGAAAAAGATATCTGCGAAGACCTCACCTGGCTGGGGCTGGATTGGGATGAAGGCTTGGAGATTGGCGGAGAATTTGGACCATACAGACAAAGCCTCAGGCAGGCTTTTTACGAGGACGCCTTGAAAAAGCTGCAGGCAGAAGGACATGTCTATCCCTGCTACTGCTCTACAGAAGAACTTGCGGCACAGCGGGAGGCGGATTTAACTGCCGGCAGGCCTCCACGTTACAGCGGACGCTGCAGGCAGTTGAGCCAAAAAGAAATCTCAGATTTTGAAAAGCAGGGCAGAAAGCCTGCCTGGCGGTTCCGGGTTCCAGACGGGGACGTTTCTTTCACAGATCTGCTGCGGGGTGAATTTACCTTTTCAGGCAGCGACCTCGGCGACTTCGTCCTTGTGCGTCCCAGCGGCATCCCTACCTACAACTTCGCTGTCGTTGTGGACGACCTCCAGATGCAGATCAGCCACATCATCCGCGCAGATGAACACCTGTCCAACACTCCCAGGCAGGTTCTGATCTATCAAGCGTTAGGTGCCAAGCCGCCGCAGTTTGCCCACGTGGCCATGCTTTTAGGTCCGGACAGACAGAAGCTCAGCAAACGCCATGGGGCTGTATCTGTGGCAGAGTACAGAGCCCAGGGTTATCTGCCTGAGGCTCTGCTCAATTATCTCGCCTTGTTAGGCTGGACGCCAAAGGAAGGGGAGATATTGTCCAAAGAAGAATTAATCCAGCAGTTTGATTTCAGCCGTGTGGCTTTGAGCCCTGCAGTCTTCGATCAGGAAAAGCTACGCTGGCTCAATGGGCAGTATCTGCGCCAGGCAGATGACGCAAGGCTCGCTTATTTAGCCAAGCCATACCTTGCCTCTGCCGGGCTGGTTTCAGAAGATGAAACCGATCCCACGAGGCAGAGCTTGGAAAAATTAGTAGGTCTTTTAAAGCATAATATCATAACCCTAAGCGAGCTGCCGGCGTGGGCAGAGCCGTATTTGGCAGAACCGAGCTTTGACGATCCGAAAATCGCGAAACTACTGCAGGGCGAAGGTGCCCAAAAGGTATTTCGCGCCTTCAGCGCTTCCATAGCTGGTCTTGAAGAAATATCGGCAGCGGAAGCGAAAGAAATCCTTCAGGAGCTGCCTGCACAGCTCGCCTTGGGCACAGGCAAAGTGCTGCGCCCCTTGCGGGCTGCTCTCACCGGCCAGGGTAAAGGTCCGGAGTTAGGCGAGATCATATCTTTCCTGGGACCTGAGCGCTGCCTGAAGCGGCTTGAGAGGTTCATCGGAAATTAACTTGGCACAGTTGGCAAGGAGAGCGGCATTGCAGTTAACCTGATGTATTCCGCTCTCCGCCAGCAGGATCATGTATGAGAGCGAGCTTTATCGTGCAGACCAAAGCTTTCCCTAAAAGCCAGCGGCTTTCTGTAATTTTGAAAATACCAAAAATACCAAAAATGGCCTTCCGAGTCTGTTGACAGAAAAAATATTCCCTGATATACTATTCATGGAAGCGGTTCCAAAATGAAGGGAGGCCTTTTCTGTGAAGAATCAGGTAAACGTAGCCTTGATAGGCTGCGGCAGGGTAGCATCAGTCCATGCCAAAGCTCTTTGTGAGTTGCCGGAAACCAAGCTTGCAGCTGTAGTAGATATCAAACCAGAACGGGCAGAAGAGTTTGGCAAACTCTATAATTGCGACAAGGTGTTCACAGACTATAAAGAGGTTTTAGCGGATCCTCAGATCGATGCAGTACAGATCTGCACACCGCACTATCTGCATGCGGAGATGGCTGTTAATGCTGCCAGGGCAGGCAAGCACATTTTAACTGAGAAGCCTATGGCCATCAGCGTAGCGGACGCAGATAAAATGATCCAGGAAGCCAAAAAGGCTAACGTGAAATTGGGAGTGATCTTCCAAAACCGCTACAACGATGCTTCCCTAGCCATCAAGCAGGCTATTGAGGAAGGCAGACTGGGGAAACTTTTGGGAAGCAGAATGTTCCTCACCTGGGACAGATCTGATGACTACTATAAACAAAGCGATTGGAAGGGCACCTGGGATAAAGAGGGCGGGGGAGTCCTCATCGACCAAGCGATCCATTCCATGGATCTCATGCAGTGGTTTATGGGAGAGATCAGCGAGGTTGAAGCAAAATACTACACCCGGGCCCATGAATACATCCAGGTTGACGATGTTGCCGAAGGCACCTTGAAGTTTGGCAACGGAGCAGTTGGTTTTATTTACGCCACCTGTGCCTATCCCTATAATGCGCCGGTTTTCCTTGAAGTTTATGGAGAGAAAGGCGTTGCCCAGCTCCATGGCGATGTAGGGACAATAAAGATCGGCAACCAAACCACAACCATAGTGGAGCAAGTCGACGAAATTGTGGGCAAGCGATACTGGGGAGTCAGCCACCAGAAGCAGATCCGCAGCTTCTACCAGGACGTCCTTGCAGACAAAAACCCCCAGATCGATGGAGAAGCTGGAAAGATTGCCATGGCCTTGGTTCTGGCAATGTACCATTCTTCGCGAAGCAATGAGAAAGTAGACTTTAAGCGCTTCTTGGCCGGCGATTACAAGGAGCTGCCAGCCTGATGGCAACCATCTACGATGTGGCGAAAAAAGCCGGGGTAGGTGTGGGGACGGTTTCCCGGGTGATCAACGGCAGCCCTCATGTTAGCCCTAGAACCCGGGAGCGGGTGTTGGAGGCCATTGCAGAGCTGGACTACCAGCCCCATGCAGTGGCTAGGAGCCTTGCCACCAACCGTACCAATGCCATCGGAGTCTTGGTCCCCTTTTTTACCAACTACTTCTTCCTCGAAGTGCTCAGGGGAATTCAAGACGTCGCCTATCGTAAAGATCAGGGAATTTTCTTGTATAATGTGCAGCAGCACAAACAAAAAGAGGTCTACCTTGCCCGGATTCCAGTTGAAAGGCGCGTTGATGGTTTGATTGTCATCACCCTCCGGATCCGGGAAAACCATGCAGCCAGATTCATCAATGGGAAATTCCCCGTGATTTTGGTGGACAGCTACAACCCAACTCTGCCGTCTTTGGTGGTAGATAACGCTTATGGGGCAAAGCTGGCCACAGAACACCTGCTTTCTCTAGGCCACAGAAAGGTAGCCTTTATCAACGGCCTTATGCGGTATCATGCCAGCCGGGCCAGGAAAGCCGGGTTCGAGGAAGCCTTTGCCCAAGCAGGACTGCAGCCTGATCCAAACCTGATCATGGAAACAGAGTTCGAAAGAAGCGGCGGCAGGCAGGCTATGGCCGCCTTGTGGGAAGCTGGCAAAAGGCCAACTGCAGTCTTTGCTGCAAGCGACCTGCAGGCTATCGGCGTTATGGAATACCTGCAGAAGCAAGGGGTTCGGGTTCCAGACGATGTGGCTGTTGTAGGGTATGATGATATCGAAATGGCAGAATTGCTGGATCTGACCACCATTCGTCAGCCTATGTACACCATGGGGGCAGAAGCTGCCGAGAGGCTCCTTGAAGGTCTGCCGCCTCCACCTGTGGGAGAAGGCTGGCCAAAGGTCTATAAACCAGAGTTGATTGTTAGAAAATCTTCAGGCAGTTGAAGGACAGCTACGGCTGTCCTTTTCTTATAAGCGGAACAGCTTGACATTTCTAAACTTTGCGTTATAATAAAAGTAAGTTTTTGGGTTTTTTGGGTGAGGTGAGTAAATGGAGATTACAGAGCGCAAACAGGATTTTTTGAGGGTGGTTGAGGAAATCTATCGGGAAACTGGACAGCCAGTTCACTACGAAACTGTTGCCCAGAGGCTTTCCGTCAGCAAGTGGACTGCCTACGACGCGCTCAAGGATCTGATTAATACAGGACTATTAAAAGTTGAATACCAGCGTCAGTCTGCACCAGGCCGTTCTCGGATCACAGTGCTGCCGGCATCTACTGAGCCCCAATGGCAGCAGAAGCTCAAAGACATTTTAGGTGTAATGCAGGAGCTTAAGCAGAAAACTCCAAAAATGAGCTTGGAGGTCCTCTCCAAAGACCTCGCCGGACAGACCAAAGGCGTTTTTTGCGCTTACGTAATCGCAATGGCTCTGCTTGTGCTGCGTCCCGTGCTCAAGGGACAGAAGGTGCTTGAAGTTATCGCAGGCGGAGTCTGCCCGGAAGTGATCTTAGCGACGTTGGGAGGGATGTTGGTTGGGAGTCTTTTGAAGAGCAAATCTGCGGATGACAAACAGACCATCGGTTATCTGGAGGACTATCAGCGGTACATTTCAGAGGTTACAGAAGAGGAACGAAAGCAGTTAGTGGCATTTTTGAAAACAGCTATTTCAGCCATCAGTTAGGGGAAAGGAGTTGTTTACTGTGCCGAGGGTTCCTATGAAACAGTTCGCCATGACCTTCGTCATGGCAAGACTGCTTAAAGATCCTGAAAAGAACCTTTTGAAACTGGTGAATTGGGCTGATCGGTTTGTAACTCAGGAAAACCACAAACAGATGGTTCAAAGCATCCGGAAGTTCTTCCAAGACAAAGACAGCAACTGGTACAAGTACGCCATGCGGCTTCTCAGAGAAACGCATCCCCATGTAGTGAACACAATGGCAGTTAACTTTTTTGTCAACGCCAATATTTTCGGAGTGCCCAAGCAGCTGAAAACTGCCGAAGAAATTGGCGCTGCTGTCCCTTGGGCGATCCTGATGGATCCCACAAGCGCCTGCAACCTCAAGTGCACAGGCTGCTGGGCAAACGATTATGCCAAAGCAGATAACCTGCCCTATGAAACCCTCGCCCGGATTGTGCGGGAGGGAAGAGAGCTCGGCATTTATTTTTATGTACTCTCAGGAGGCGAACCTTTAGTTCGCAAAAAGGATATTATCAAGTTGGGGCGGGAGTTCCCTGATGTGGTCTTCCTGGCCTTCACCAACGGCACGCTGGTAGACGAGGAATTTGCCTGCCAAATGAGGGAGTGCGGCAATATTTCCCTGGCTTTTAGTCTAGAGGGGTTCGAAGAGCGAACAGACCAGCGGCGAGGAAAGGGAACCTTCCAGAAAGTAATGGATGCCATGGATCTCCTGCGGGAGAAAGGCTTGGTTTATGGTTGCTCAACTACTTACACCAGCTTGAATACAGAGGAAGTGGGCTCTGACGAGTACATCCAGATGCTGATCGACAAAGGCGTCGCTTATCTGTGGTATTTCACTTACGTCCCAGTGGGCGGGGAGCGGGACTTCAGTCTAATGGCCACGCCAGAGCAGAGAGCCTGGATGGCAGAGAGAATTATGGAGATTCGCAAGAAGCATCCCCTGTTCGTTCTGGACTTCTGGAACGACGGCGAGGCAGCCAAGGGCTGCATCGCAGGCGGCCGCAGGTATCTGCACATCAATGCCGCAGGAGAAGTTGAACCCTGTGCTTTCATTCACTACGCAGTGGACAACATTAAGGACAAGAGCGTCCGCGAGATTCTCACCTCACCCCTCATGAGAGCGTATCAGAAAAGAATGCCCTTCAACGAGAATCCCCTCAGGCCTTGTCCGCTCATTGACAACCCCCAGGCCTTATACGACATCGTTCAGGAATCAGGAGCTCATCCAACTCAGGTTAATGAGAAGCCTGGAGATCTGAAACAGCTTAAAGAGGACTTGAAGAATTATGCATCTCGTTGGGGCGCCATCGCAGATAAGATTTGGGAAAAGCGCCGGCCCAAAGCTGAGGAGCGGGCAGGCTAAAACAGCGCTCTTGAAGGAGGCTACCGGCAGCGGTAGCCTCTAATTTTGTATCCACAGCTACGAACCAGCCAACTAAAAACTCTTGACTTTTCTCCAGTTCTCGGTTAAATTGGTAATAGATTCAGCGCGAGCTGAGAGTGAGAGGAGAGATTAGTGTGAGCAGAGTAGATTCGAGCAGGACCAAGATCGTTTTGGAAGAGCGGGAGATCCCCAAGGCATGGTACAACATTATGGCTGATATGCCAAACCTGCCTGCTCCGGGGCTGCATCCCCAAACCAAGGAACCCTTGAAGCCTCAGGACCTTGAGGCAATTTTTCCGCCTGCTTTAATCGAGCAGGAAATGACCACCCAGCGGTGGGTCGCCATTCCAGATGAGGTGAGGGAGCTCTACACACTGTGGAGGCCGTCCCCTCTGTATCGGGCCCACAGATTGGAAAAAGCTCTGAAGACACCAGCGAGAATTTACTACAAATACGAAGGGGTAAGCCCTTCAGGAAGCCACAAGACCAATACGGCAATTCCCCAGGCTTATTTTAACAAGCAAGCAGGCATCAAGAGGCTGGCCACTGAAACTGGCGCTGGCCAGTGGGGAAGCGCCCTGTCCTATGCTTGCAGCGTCTTTGACCTGGAATGTACAGTTTATATGGTTCGGGTCAGCTATGAGCAAAAGCCCTACCGCAAATCCCTGATGCAGGTGTACGGGGCGGATGTGGTTCCCAGCCCCAGCCCGCGGACTGAGGCTGGCAGAAAAGCCCTGGAAAAAGATCCAGACTCTCTGGGCAGCCTTGGGATAGCCATCAGCGAAGCTGTGGAAGACGCAGCAGGCAGAAGCGACACCAACTACTCCTTGGGCAGCGTTCTCAACCACGTCTGCCTGCACCAGACAGTGATTGGCCTTGAGGCAAAAGCGCAACTTGAAAAAGTTGGCGACTATCCAGATGTAGTCGTTGGCTGCTGCGGAGGCGGCTCTAACTTTGCAGGCCTTGCTTTTCCGTTCCTGGCAGATAAAATTGCAGGCAAAGAAATCAGAGCAGTAGCTGTGGAACCCACAGCCTGTCCCACCCTGACAAAGGGCCACTTCGCTTACGATTACGGCGACAGTGCAGGCCTCACTCCCATCATGATGATGTACACCCTGGGGCATAACTTTGTGCCCCCTGGAATCCACGCAGGAGGCCTCAGGTACCACGGCGATTCAGCTTTAGTGAGCCAGCTGTACCACGATGGGTTGATTGAAGCAATTGCAGTTCCCCAAAGAGGAGTCTTTGAAGCAGCAGTACTCTTTGCCCAAACTGAAGGGATCCTGCCTGCACCAGAATCAGCACACGCTATTCGCGGCGCGATTTTAGAGGCAGAGCGTGCCAGGGAGGAAGGCAAAGAGAAAGCTATCATCTTCTGCCTCAGCGGTCACGGCCATTTCGACCTCACCGCTTACGAGAACTATCTTTCCGGTAAGCTAGAGGACACAGAATACCCTGACGAGAAGGTTCAAGAAGTACTGTCCAGCCTGCCGTGCAGCGGGAGAGGTTAGGGGATGCCCCTAACCTCTTTTCTTGTTTGAAAAAGGAGGTTTTTATCTTGCAGACAGACCTAGTGCGCGCAATCGATCCAGAGGTGGCAGAGGCCATTGAGCTTGAACGAAAGCGCCAACAAGAAAAAATCGAGTTAATTGCTTCTGAAAACTTTGTCAGCCCTGCTGTGATGCAGGCGCAGGGTTCCGTTCTGACGAACAAATACGCAGAAGGCTATCCAGGCCGCCGTTACTACGGCGGCTGCGAGTACGTGGATATTGTAGAGCGCCTGGCCATTGAAAGGGCAAAGGAGCTCTTCGGCGCAGAACACGCCAACGTCCAGCCCCATTCAGGAGCCCAGGCCAATACTGCCGTATACTTTGCTTTCCTCAAGCCAGGGGATACAGTTTTAGGCATGAACCTGGCCCACGGCGGACACCTGACCCACGGCAGCCCTGTGAACATTTCCGGCACATACTACAACTTCGTTCCCTATGGCGTAGACGAAAAAACCGAGACCATCAACTACGATGAAGTGGAGCGGCTGGCCAAAGAACACAAACCAAAAATGATTGTGGCTGGAGCCAGCGCTTATCCACGGGTTATAGACTTTGCCCGTTTGAGCGAGATCGCCAAAAGCGTGGAAGCCTATTTGATGGTGGACATGGCCCACATCGCAGGGCTTGTGGCAGCAGGTCTTCATCCGAGCCCTGTGCCGTATGCTGACTTCGTCACCACCACAACTCATAAAACCCTGCGGGGACCAAGGGGCGGGATGATCCTCTGCAAAGCAGAATATCAAAAGCAGATCGATAAGGCAATCTTCCCCGGCATCCAGGGCGGGCCCTTGATGCACGTGATTGCAGCCAAAGCTGTTGCTTTGAAAGAAGCAAGCCTGCCTTCGTTTAAAACATATCAGGAGCAGATCGTCAAAAACGCCAAAGCTTTGGCGCAAGCTTTGGAAGAGCTGGGCTTCCGCCTAGTTTCCGGCGGCACAGACAATCACCTGATGCTGGTTGACCTCAGGCCCAAAAAGCTCACAGGGAAGGAAGCAGAAAAGCGCTTGGATGAAGCCAATATCACGGTTAATAAAAACGCCATTCCCTTTGATCCGGAAAAGCCCTTTGTCACCAGCGGCATTCGCATCGGAACTCCTGCTGTCACCAGCAGGAAGATGGACGAGGGCGCAATGGCCACGATTGCCCAACTAATGGACAAGGCCCTCTCCGGACACCAGGATGAGGCCAAAGCTGGGGTAGCAGAGCTTTTGGCAAAATACCCCCTCTACGAGGATTAAGCCATGGGAATGATCTTCGGCACAGCAGGCATTCCCCTTTCAGCAAAAGAACGCACGAGCCTAGCGGGGCTTGAGAGAGTTGCAGAGCTGGGCTTAGGTGCCATGGAGCTAGAATTTGTCCATGGAGTGCGGATGAGCAAAAAAATGGCAGAGGCAGTTGGAGAGCTTGCAGAGAAGCTCTCCCTTTCCCTTTCCATCCACGCTCCATACTACATCAACCTCTGCTCTCCAGATGAAGAAAAGCGGGCAGCCAGCCGCAAACGGATTGTGGATTCTGCCCGGGTAGGACACTACTGCGGTGCGAAAAGCATCGTTTTTCATCCAGGCTTCTACGGCGACTTGACACCTGAGGAAGCTTACGGCATGGTCAAAGCGGAAATGGAGCTGATCCTGGAAGAGGCAGAGAACTACTCACCAATTCTGCGGCCAGAGCTAATGGGCAAACCCACTCAATTCGGCTCTTTGGAAGAACTGCTCCGCCTCTCCCAGGAACTGCCGGTTTTGCCGTGTCTTGACTTCTCCCACTTTCACGCCCGCACAGGCGAGTTTAATACCTTTGAGGAGTTTGCCAGCATCTTAGAGCAGCTTGAGCAGGCTTTGGGGGAAGAGGCATTGAAAAATCTTCATCTGCACATCTCCGGCATCGATTATGGGCCGAAAGGTGAGCGGAAGCATTTGGTTTTTGCCGACGCAGATTTCAACTACCAGGAACTCATGAATGTCCTTAAGGAAAAAGGAGCAGCAGGCGTTGCCATTTGCGAAAGCCCAAATCTTGAAGAAGATGCCCTGATTCTGAAAAATACTTATTTTGGGAAATAGCAGGAAAAATAGCCCCGGCAAAGAAAACATTAGGCGGGGCTATTTTTGTACCCAAAATAGATTAATAGCGTGGAGGGAGAAGGATGGAAGGGCTGTTCAAAACCAGTACAGGGGAGCTTTTTGAGAAAGTTTCAAAGAAGCGTGTGGTTGTAGCTGCAGACTGGGCCTGCAGGGGGCCTCATCTTGAAGCTGTACAAAGAGATCCTGAAGGGGTCTACGGGGATCTTCTGCCCCATCTGCGGGCAGCAGATCTGGCAATTGTAAACGTGGAAACCACTCTCAGCGAGAAAGGCGCACCGATCTTGAAAGGGGGACCTAATATCAGCTGCCCGGCAGACTGCGTTAAAGGATTGACACAAGTCCCTTTCCATATTGCCTGTCTTGCCAACAATCACACCCGTGACTTTGACGACGAAGGCCTGATCCACACCATAGAGATCCTGCAGAATGCAGGTCTTGCCACCTGCGGTGCTGGCTCCAATCCCGAAGAAATCACTGCCCCTCTCATTTGGGAGCTGGGGGAAATAAAACTTGGAATTTTAAATGTTGCAGAAGGAGAGGCATGCTTGCCCTCAAGGGAAGGAAGACCAGGGGTTGCAAGTTTGGACCTTGAAAGGATCGAAAAGCAACTGGCCCAGCTCAAGGAAACTGCAGATTTTACTCTCGTCGTCGTCCACGCTGGCCGGGAACATGTGCCGGCGCCGCCTCCCTATATCCAAACTGCTTACAGGAGAATGGTGCGTGCAGGTGCAAATATGGTGGTTGCCCACCATCCCCATGTGCTCCAGGGAATAGAGATTTACCGAGGTGCGCCTATTGTCTACAGCATGGGTAATTTTCTCTTTTGGATGGGGTCCGAAAACCCGTATCATCGTAAAGGATTCCTTGTGGAATTTGAGCTGGCCGGCTCTTTGCTTACAGAGCTAAAGGTGATTCCTTATGGAATTTATCCTGAGGGTCTGTCCCTGCTTAAAGGTGCTGAAAAGAGCCGGTTTTTCGAGGAGCTGAAGCTGCTTTCCGGCCTCCTTCCCGATCCAGAAAACACCCAGGAGCTTTGGGCTGCTTTTGCCGATGTTTTCTATGAGCTTTTGGGCGAAAAAGCGCTGGTTTTAGATTACTCCACACCACTTGCTGCGGCTAGATCCAAAAACTACTTCATTACCCCCGCCCACAGGGAGCTGATGATCACCATGATGAACCGGATCCACTATCAAGAGCTCGGCACCTCGGAAAGCTGGGCCAAAGAGCTTGTCCGCAAGTGGATGGGTTTAGATAAATAAAACAGATCCTGCGCTGACCAATCCCAAAGCATTAGATTGCTTTGCAAACGAAGGGGGACGGGTGATGGAACACTATTCCCTGAAAGAGATAGCTGCAGAAAATGGCATTTATTATGACCAAGGCATCTTAAAGCTTGAAGATGAACTGAAAATACCCATCAGCAAGTTTTCCTATGGGGATATTGTTTCCATTGACGCTACAGTAAAAAACGAAACTGGTCTGTTTGGGCAGTGCTATGTTGGAGTGAAATTCTATAAAGACGGAAAAAGGTTCAGGAACAAAGACGGACTCTTGGATGAATACAGCGGGATTTGCCAGTTTTACGGCAGAGGCTACAGAGAGTACCTCTATCACTTCGTGATTCCAGACGGAGTGGACGCAGTGGAAGCTTTCATCAGCTGTGAAAACGGAGGAAAGCTTTTCATCAAAAGGTTAGAGGTGTCCACACATCCTTTTGTTCCAAACTCTCCGCAGAGCGGAATCAAGTGCGTCGCCCACTTGGGAATGACAGGTTATGCGCCGAGGAATACCATGGCCGGTTTTTACCTAGCAAAGCGCGGTGGCTACAGAGAATGCGTCACAAATACAAATTTCACCAAAGATGGTTATCTTGTAGCACTTCACAACAACACCATTGACGAAACCTCAAACGGCAGAGGCCTGATCCAAGAAATGACGCTCCAAGAAGCAAGACAATATGATTTTGGCGGATACGTGAGCGATGTCTATAAAGGCTCTGAACTTCCTCTTTTGAGCGATGTTGTCAAGTTTATGGCAAAAAGCGGTATGCGGCCTGTTTTGCGGTTGAGCAGCGACTTTTGTGGAGAAAACAGGCACTTTTTAGCTGAAATCTATGAGATGATAAAAGATAACGGCCTGTTAAACAGATGCACTGCAAAGGCCTTCTCCAAAGAGGCCCTCGAAGGGATGGCAGAGATTGCAGGGGATACCATCCGCTACGGCTACTGCTGCAAGGACGTCACCAGAGAAGAAATAGCGTGGCTCAAAACCCTGGGAACCGATGTCTATTTCGACCTTCTCTACACTAAAATCACAAGGGAAAAAGTAGAGCTGGCATTAGAACACGGCGTAAATGTGGAAGCATGGATTATCAATGACTTTGAAAGCATCATCCGGCTTTCCGAAATGGGCGTGACAGGGTTTACCACAGA
>LSQX01043179.1_pt1 | contig 18448 bp, 14 predicted proteins | sample 654561 | NCBI WGS metagenome assembly LSQX01 (sample SAMN04489861, study PRJNA283612) | anaerobic digester metagenome | isolation source: 4 biogas reactors fed with cattle manure at either 37C or 55C with and... | place: Denmark: Kongens Lyngby | collected 2014
GTGATCTGCAAACCGAGCATGAACGTTATTTGGCTGAAAAACTGTTTAAGAAACCCGTATTTGTTACGGATTACCCGAAAGAGATCAAGGCCTTCTACATGCGCTTAAATGATGATGAAAAAACTGTGGCAGCTATGGACTTGCTGGTTCCCGGCGTCGGTGAGATCATTGGTGGAAGCCAGCGTGAAGAAAGACATGATGTTCTTTTGCAGAGAATTAAGGATTTAGGCCTTAGTGTTGAAGATTACTGGTGGTATCTGGAACTAAGAAAGTTTGGAGGAACAAAGCATGCTGGTTTTGGGCTTGGCTTTGAGAGGGCATTGATGTACATCACCGGAATGCAGAATATCCGGGACGTCATTCCTTTTCCACGTACTGTTAATCATGCGGAGTTCTAAAGCAAGAACCGCTTATTGATCGATATCACTGAATATAGCATAGCGATTTTATTACCATAATTCATCATATAAACTCCTGCTAGTCTTGGCAGGAGTTTATTAAAGCACAATTTTTATTTCCTTGTGAACCGTTTGATTAGGCTTATGCGGGCGTTGGTTTCAAGCGAATCATTAAGCGGCTGTAAAGAGACAAAGTCCGGATACTTCCGTTTCAGCGCAAGCGTGATCAGTTCATCCGCCAGACCTGGGTTTTTCGGAAGCAGGCTGCCATGTGAATAAGTACAATATACGTTTTTATACCGGGCACCTTCATACCCATCTTCTCCGTTGTTTCCAAAACCATGCACAACTTTACCTAAAGGTGTTACACCTTCTCCCAGATAGGTTTTCCCCGAATGATTTTCAAAGCCTACGATATAGCCATCTGGTTGCTGTTTGAGACCTTCAACCGAAAACACAAGATTACCGATCAAGCGTTTGTCGCCACTGATCGTCCAGTGGTTCAAAGCACCAAGGCATTCCATTTCCCTGCCTGAACCGGTTTTGATATAACGGCCCATTAGCTGATAACCCCCGCATATGCACAGGAAAACGGTTTCGCCTTCAACTGCATGAAATAAGGCCTCTTTTTTCTGATTCAGCAAATCGTTGAGTAGAATATCCTGCTCATAATCCTGACCGCCTCCGATAAAGACGATGTCGTGAGCTTCTGGATCAAAGGGTTCGCCCAGGGAAACAGAATGAACCGAAACATCAATTCCGCGCCATTCCATGCGCTTTCTCAGGGCCTGGATGTTGCCATGGTCCCCATACAGGTTCAGCAGATCGGGATATAGGTGGCAAATGGATATCTGATACATATGAGACTTCCTTTCAAAATACCTCTCTTTTGAAATTTATTGCCAGAAGTTTTTTAAGTGGAACCGCTTTTTCAGTATTTTGCGAATATCCAGCATGGCAGTATAGGTGGGAAGGATATACAGCGTTTCACCTGAATTTACATGTTCCAGAGCATCATCCAGCATATTACCGTAATCCTTTTCAACTGTGATGTGGTCGGTGAAAATTCCAGCATATTTCAACCGCACGGCCATATCTTCGGCACGAATCCCCGATACGAAAAACCGGGATATTTTGTCTTGTATTTCTGCCAGGGCTTCAAACCCTACATCCCATAACCATGATATATCCGTGCCGTCAGCCAGCTTGTCGTTGATTATGAAGGATATTGCCGCAGGGTTTTCTACAGTCTTTAAAAAGCTGAGAACCTGGTTAAAACCAGTCGGATTCTTGATTAAAATCACCTGTATGCTTTTCTCCCCAAGGGAAATCGATTCCATCCGACCGAAACCGCTTTCAAAGCATGACAGTGCCTCGATGGTTTTCTCGTGGGAAAAACCAAGAGCCTCGGAAAAGGAAACCGCAGCAAGGGCATTATAGACATTATACAAGCCCGGTAAATTGATTTGTGCTGTGAAGGACCCGGAAGGCGTATAAAAAATCGCCCTTGAAAATTCACCTGAAAGAGAAAGGATTTTATCAACCTGTATCAACGCCTCAGGCCGACTGTAGCCACATTGCGGACAGATAAAATGTCCGAGGTGGCTATAGGACCGGAAAAGATACTCATATTTTGCTTTGCAGTAAAGGCAGTAGGATGCATCCTGGCTTTCGACCCAGGTGTCATCGGCAGGAAGCTCAAGCTTATTCATCCCATAATAAATCACAGAGTTGGGGACTTCCTTGCCCAGGGATGCACATAAGGAATCATCCGCATTCAGAATGAGGGTAGTGTCTGGAAGCCTTGAAATACCATCTCGTACGGCATTAAGTGTAGCGTAAAGCTCTCCAAACCTGTCCAGCTGATCGCGAAAAAAATTCGTAACAACCAGAACAGCAGGATGCATATATTTTGAAGACAATCTGAACGCTGCTTCATCTACTTCAAGTAACGCAGTATGGGAACGGGATTTCAGATTCATTTTCACATCTGAAATCAGCGTTGTAGTGAGACCGCTTAACAAGTTGGCACCAGATTTATTTGCGATATAATCAATTCGGTTTTCCTTCAAGATCTGTTCGATCATTCTGGACGTGGTTGTTTTACCGTTGGTTCCGGTGACCATAATGATTCTGTATTTCCTTGCAAGAACGGTAAGAATGTCAGGATATATCGCCAAAGCCAGCTTTCCGGGCAGGCTTGTACCACCTGACCCAGAAAGGCGAAGAAAAAAGATTGCTCCTTTTGCAATGAACAACGCTATATATAAACGAATATGATGGATTATTTTTTTCATTCTAACTCCTATAAATCTTTTCAAAATGGAATTTTGTGTAATACATTTTACCCTTATGATTTTACCCATATGAGGATTTGTTTACACATGTTCTACGGATATTCAGGCTGATGTTATACCGAACCCTCTTTCTCTGCATTGGTATAGCAGCATAATGCAAGCCAAGCACTTCTGTTGAGATAAAATAGTTATGGAAATCAAAACAGTTTTATTATACAATAATCATGCATCGTGTACAATGTATGATTACAATTATTACCGTGAACCTGTTCAGTATAGTTCCGTTATGCACAGTTATATCTCAAGCATAGGTGCGAACGTAACTCAGCGAAAGCTGTTGGAACGGGTAATCTTAATTTTTCGACTTGAAAGCATTTGCTTCCGTTGATGGATTAATATAGAAAGATGAAACACGCCACGAGCATTTGAAAATCGGTTTAAAAGGGGGTTATAAGTTGGATACCGCAGAGAAAAATCTGGTGGAGCTATCTGCTGGGGGAGATATTGATGCTTTCGAAACGCTGATAAAAACCCATCAGAAGAAAGTGTACAATATTGCTCTTAGGATGACGAAAAACCCGGATGATGCCCAGGAACTCGCCCAGGATGCTTTTGTTCGTGCGTTTGTTGCGATAAAGAAATTCCGCGGTGATGCAAGCTTTTCAACATGGTTGTATCGGATTACGATGAATGTTTGCACTGACTTTTTGCGGAAAAGAAATAGAGCGGTTGTTATTTCAATGGAGCAGGGGGCTGTCGGCAGTGAGTATGAAAACCCCATACAGCTCCCTGTGGAGGGACCCGGGCCCGACGAGCTAACTGAAAAAAGGCAACTGAAACAGCTGGTCAGAGGCGCAATGGATTCCCTTTCGCCAGAGCATCGTCAGGTTTTAGTCCTGAGGGAATTAATGGATTTATCCTATAAAGACATTTCTAAAACCCTTAATATTAGCGAAGGGACCGTAAAGTCAAGAATAAATCGAGCCCGAGAAGGATTAAAGCAGGTTATTTTAAATAAGCCGGAACATTTTAAAGATTATGTCGTCAAATTATATAGAAAGGGGGGGGATTCATGAACAGCTGTAATTTATGTCTGGAAAACCTGTCAGCTTATCTGGACGGGGAGTTAACAGAAGCAGAAAACCAGGCTTTCGAAGCACATATTAATGCGTGTGATGCCTGCTCTGATGAGTTGGCTTTAATGACGTCAATCTTGTCGGTCTTTGATGAGTTGGAAGAAGATTTGCCTGAAGACTTTGAAACCTCCCTGCACGATCGTCTTGTAGCTGCAAAAGAGGAAAATGAAACGAAAAGGAACAGGGTTGGAAAGATAAGATTCATTTCGCAAATCGCTGCTGGTTTTGTTTTGGTCATCACATTAGGGCTGGTCATTCGTTCGGGGTTTTTTGGCGTCCAGAAAGATTCCGCTTCGGGCATGGCTGCTCCAGCGGCAGCACCTGAGCAGGTTGCTGGTGGCGCTATGACGACACAACAAAATAACATCTATAAATTTAGTGTAGGCTTTGCAGAAGATGCGGAGACAGCGATGAATTCATCATCAATAACAGAGCACGATCCCATCCAAGTGGACGATATAGGAGAAAACATCGTGGATGACGGCCATGTGAATGTCGATAAAAGAGCGTTGGCAATGTCTTTCAATGAAGGAATTCACAACAGGCTGGAGGGGAAGGATACCTTGGTAACGATACGTGTGGAAGATATGAAGCTGGCATTGGATTCCATCGTGGCCATTCAGAAAAAACTGGAAGACGGCGATGCGCCGAACCTAAGCACTTTAAAAACCGTGCGGGATAACTATTACCGTGGTCTTGATCAGAATGTAGAAATTAGTCTGTTCTATTCCAATGATGTACTTTGGCAGGAGTTCCTTAGCGAGATGCAGGAGGCTTTTCCTGATATGGATGTGCAATCAGTCGCTGCGAAAGAAGAATCAGAGCACATAAGGGTTTTAATCCAAACGGTTGAATAGGCAACAAGAACCGAACCAAACAAAACAGAATGCTCCAATATTTATCGAGCTCCTCCTGTACCTGGAGGAGCTTTACATTTCGGACTTTTCTGCCTAAACCAAATGATCTGAAAGCGTAATCCCACCCTAATCGTCTTAATCGTAATTCCCCAAAAAAATTGAATATTTCCTTCCATCAAACAGGTAAATAGGTTATGATATTCTATAGTGTTACGATTCCAAAAAGAACATGATCTTCGGATAGAGTCATGATGCATTATTGATATCTGAAGTTTTCAGAAGAAGCGAACCTGGCGAGGAGGAACATATGAGCAAACTGATGCTGATAGATGGGAACAGTATTATTAACCGTGGTTTTTATGGTCTCTCGGGAGGTTCGATGCTGACAACATCACAGGGTTTGTATACCAATGCGGTGTTTGCGTTTGTCAATATTTTGAACAAGCATCTTGAAGACCAGTCGCCCGACTATATTGCAGTCGCGTTTGACATGAAGGCAAAAACCTTCCGACATGAAATGTATGATGGTTATAAGGCACAGCGCAAGGGAATGCCGGATGAGCTTGCAATGCAGCTTCCATTGCTCAAGGAGGTCCTTTCAGCAATGAACATACCTATCATCGAAAGGGAAGGCTATGAAGCAGACGATATCATTGGAAGCCTGTCGTTAAAAGGTGAGAAAGAGGACCTTGATGTTGTGATTCTTACCGGAGACAGGGACTCTTTTCAGCTTATCAGTGATAAAACCATCGTTTTGCTGCCATCAACCCAAAGGGGTAAAACAGATACAAAGGTTTATGATAAGCAAGCAATCATTGACCAGTATGGTCTTTCTCCTGAACAAATGATTGATGTTAAAGGCCTTATGGGCGATCCATCAGACAATATTCCCGGGGTACCGGGCGTCGGAGAAAAAACAGCAATAAGGCTGATATCTTCGTATAAATCCATGGATGGTGTTTATGAGCATATTGATGAAATAACCAGGCCAAAGCTGAAAGCTTCGCTCATCGAATACAAGGAACAGGCGTATCTTAGCCGCACACTGGGAACGATATTCAGAGATCTTCAATGCTGTGCCAATATTGAAGAATTGAAAAGGCTTGAGATTAAAAGGGATGAGCTATTGCAGGTGTTCCGCAAATTGGAATTTGATAGCCTGATCTCAAGAATGAACCTGTTGGCTGTCGAAGAAGAGGAACTGGCAGAAACAGTTACAACTTTGAACATGGTTACGATCATCAGTAGAGAGGGTCTTAAGGAGCATATCCCGGAGCTTCTCAATCAAAAAACAATCGTAATCCTTCAGCTGATAGATAAGGAAGATTCCTACAGTTCACAACTTTCGGGCCTGACCCTCTGCACAGAGGGTAAAGTATATGCGCTGAACACGGGAACGAACCTGCCTGAGGATGCTGTCGCCGAAGACTTGAAGGAATTGTGGCAGAATGAGAATATCCAAAAAGTAGGGCATCATATCAAAGAATTTATCACCTGGCTTTTTAAGTTCAATATTGAGCTAAAAGGGCTTGTCTTTGACACGATGATAGCAGAATACCTGATAGAGCCGCTTCGCAGTAGTTATCCCATCACTGGTTTGTCGTACAAGTATCTTAACCGTACCATTGAGTCACTGGAAGGGCTTCAGGGAACGGGAAAGGGAAAAAAGAAATACTCCGAGCTCTCATTGGAACAATTGTCTTCGGTAAGCGGACAGAATGCCAGAGCCATTTTTGATTTGTGGAAACTGCAACAAAAGGTGATTGATGATCATCAGCAAACAGAATTGTATAACACGATAGAGCTTCCTTTGGTTACCGTTTTGGCAAACATGGAATATCAAGGTTTCCGTGTGGACGCCGCGAAGTTGGCTGAATTCAACCAAGCTCTTACCCAGCGTATCGACACAATTGAAAAAACAATCTACATGCTGGCAGGAGAAAGCTTCAACATTAATTCGCCCAAACAGCTTGGCGTCATTTTGTTTGAGAAATTGAATCTTCCCATCATTAAAAAGAACAAAACAGGGTATTCAACCGATGCGGAAGTGCTCGAAGAGCTTTATGACCGCCATGAGATGATTCCGGCCATTATCGAATACCGGCAGCTGACAAAACTAAAAACCACTTATGCGGAGGGTCTGGGAAAGGTGATTAACCCCGAAACAGGAAAGATCCATACCACATTCAATCAAACAGTAACAGCTACCGGACGTATCAGCAGCACCGAACCGAATCTACAGAATATTCCGATCCGCCTTGACATGGGCAGGAAGATCCGTAAGGCTTTTATCCCATCTACCGGGGAAGCGTTATTTGTGGATGCTGATTATTCCCAAATCGAACTGCGCGTTTTGGCGCATATCACCGGAGATGAAGCTTTGATAAATGCGTTTGTCAATGGCGAGGATATTCATACGACTACTGCAGCCCTGGTGTTCGAGGTTGAGCCTGAACAAGTGACGGAGGAACTGCGTAGAAGGGCCAAGGCCGTAAATTTTGGCATCGTCTATGGTATCAGTGATTTTGGGCTATCCCGTGATCTTGGTATCACCCGCAAAGAAGCCAAAAAATATATTACCGGGTATCTTGACAAGTATCCAAAGGTACGGTTATATATGGATGAGATTGTTCGCATCGGACAGGAGCAGGGGTTTGTCGAGACCATATTTCACCGTAGAAGGCAATTACCCGAACTGGCATCGAAGAATTTTAACCAGCGTTCTTTTGGAAAGCGGGTTGCTATGAATACACCCATTCAAGGTAGTGCCGCTGATATCATTAAAATTGCAATGGTAAAGGTATATGAAGCGCTGAAGAATTCCGGGCTCAAATCCAGGTTAATTTTACAGGTCCACGATGAATTGGTGGTTGAGACAATGAAAGATGAGCTTGAACAGGTGAAAGCGCTTGTGAAGAAATGCATGGAAGAAGCGGCTGTTTTGAGGGCCCCGTTGGTTGCCGATGTCCGAATCGGAGAAAATTGGTACCAGGTAAAGTAAAGGTGGAATTCATCACGCCGCCGATAGGTAAAGAGCTGCTTAAGGAAAGGACGAACCGCTTCTGACACTTTGATAAATTCATCCGTAAAACCTGTACACCGGATTGGAGTGTGTGAATTGAAGGTAATTGGCATCACTGGAGGGATCGGATCGGGAAAGAGTACGGCTGCACGAATTCTTAAGGAATATGGTGCAAAGGTTATTTTTGCCGATGAAGTCGCAAAATCAATTACAGAACCGAATATGCCAGCATATAAACGAATCATTGAGCATTTTGGGGGAGACATCCTGGATTTACAGGGCCGGATCGATCGCAGAAAGCTGGGAGACATTGTTTTTAACGATGAAAAAGAATTGCTATACCTGAACGAAATCACACATGGTATCGTTGCTGAAGAAATAGGAAAAACACTGGAAGAATACCGAAAAGCGGGCTTTGAACTGGTTGTCGTTGAAGCAATTGTCCCAATAGAACACGGTTTTTTGGATCTTGTCGATACAGTTTGGGTGGTTGTAGCTTCGGAAGATATCAGGATTAAGCGTATCATGAGAAGGAATCGTTTTTCATACGACGAGGCTATACAACGCATTCGGACCCAGATGTCAGAAGACAAGTATAAATCCATTGCCAACAAAATAATATATAACAATGGTACAGTTGAAGACTTGAAGACGAAGATACGAGGATTATTATTACATGAGCAAATTTGCCCGTCATAAAAACAGGCTTTTTTATATCACAGTCATTCTCCTTTTGTTTATCCTTGTTTCCATCCTGGCACCTGCGATTTTCAGGAATATGTTTCCTACGCCTCACGCATTGCTTGTGGAACGATATGCAGAAGAACATCAGCTACAGACGGCACTGGTTTATGCTGTTATTAGAACTGAAAGCGGATTCAGGGAAAAGGTAGTATCGCCTAAAGGTGCAGTCGGTCTGATGCAGATTACCGAAAATACAGGAATTTGGATCGCCTCCATGCTGGAAGTCCAGGACTTTTCACCAGAAGATTTGAAGGTTCCTGAAACCAATATCCGCTTCGGGTGCTGGTATTTATCCTATCTGATGAAAAGGTTCAAAGGAAACACTGAATTGGCCCTGGCAGCTTATAATGCAGGAGAGGGAACTGTTTCGGGCTGGATTGATTCTGGTGCAATTGTCTGGGAGGATTTAAAAATAAAAAATGTACCCTATAAAGAAACCGAGCAGTATTTGATGCGGGTTAACAGACTCTATTTTGTCTATAAAACACTTTACCCGGATATGGATTCATGATAAACTGATATCGACATTAAAACCTACAGCTTATATGGGAGGTCTGTTATGTATATACCCATCTTCGACAGGGATATGTTATATCCAACCGGTAACAATCTCGATCCCGGAAGTGTCCATGTTGCTGTAATGAGACCCAACAGCCAGGGAAATCTTCCGGTTTTTATATCCGCTAAATCAAACCACAAGCCTATGGAGTATATGGATATCCTGTTGGACATAATACAGTCAGAAATATTTGACAGAACGGGAATCGACATTAAATCCCAGTGCACTTTCTTTATATTGGATGAAAATGATGAGTACATAAAACTGGTCTGGAAGAATGGGAAGCAAATTATCGAAAGATCAATAAACATACAGATTCAAAATTGAGATTGTATTCCCGCGTTTAGTTTTTTTCTTATTAACCGATGCCGTTTGCCGTAAGCTGGCGGCCGAAGTGAATACTTCATTGCTTTGCAAGTGAAGACAAAAACCTGTAAAATTCCAGTTGTATCTGCATAAGGATACACTCAGAAGAATTTTAACCTTGATTTTCTACAAGGTTTTGATAGAATGAATATGATATTTTATTAACAAAGTGGATAGGAGTGGATAGAATGCCGTTAGTAACAACAAAGGATATGTTCAAAAAGGCCTATGAAGGCGGTTATGCAATAGGCGCCTTTAATGTAAACAATATGGAAATTGTACAGGGGATTACCGAAGCGGCCAAGGAAGTGAATGCGCCGCTAATTTTGCAGGTATCTGCTGGGGCTCGCAAATATGCCAATCATACGTACTTAATGAAGCTGATTGAAGCAGCGATTATCGAAACTGGTCTGCCGATAGCAGTGCATCTTGACCATGGTGATTCGTTTGAGCTCTGTAAATCCTGTGTCGATGGTGGTTTTACCTCAGTCATGATCGATGCTTCCCATCTTTCCTTCGAAGAGAACATTGCGCTGACAAAGCAGGTTGTTGATTACGCACATCCCCGCAATGTTGCTGTAGAAGCAGAATTGGGTCGTTTGGCAGGAATAGAGGATGCGGTTAATGTATCAGCGGAAGAAGCCAGCTATACCGATCCGAAACAGGTGGAAGAGTTTGTTGAACGCACCGGGGTTGACTCGCTGGCTATTGCCATCGGAACCAGCCATGGCGCATATAAATTTACAGGAGAAGCAAAGCTTCGCTTTGACATTCTTGAAGAAATTCAAAAAAGAATTCCTGGCTTCCCAATCGTTCTGCACGGTGCTTCATCAGTAATCCCAGAATATGTTGATCAGATCAACACGTTCGGTGGAAAGATGCCTGGTGCCAAGGGCGTTCCCGAAGATATGCTGCGTAAAGCTGCTTCCATGGCTGTGTGTAAGATCAATATCGATTCCGATCTACGCCTTGCTATGACAGCAACCATTCGCAAGGTTTTTGCAGAAAACCCCACTGAATTCGACCCGAGAAAATACCTTGGTCCAGCCAGAAGTGAAATCAAAAAACTGGTCATCAACAAGCTGGTCAATGTTCTGGGCTGTGCTGGAAAGGCATAAGCCAAGAAGATACTTTGTAACAAAGTGTGTCTCGGTAAAGGGGCACACTTTTTTTTTAGGGTTGGCAATCCATCTTCCTGGCGGTATAATAAGATTCAACCTGAAAATAACGGCTGCAAACACTTCTCTAAAACTGGGGCACGGAATAGAATACAGTATGCCCTGTTACAAACGTTACATTGGATGATTGTACAGCAAAGCTGCAAGTAGTCTTAATTGCGTTATTTTTAGAACAAGATATGGAGGCGATAATATGGCACGAATTGCAAAAAGCTTAACCGAACTGATTGGAAACACACCGTTGCTGGAACTTACCAATTATAACAGGGAAAACGGCGTAGCGGCTTCAATTATTGCAAAGCTTGAATATTTTAACCCCTTGTCCAGTGTCAAGGATAGAATTGGCTATGCGATGATCAAGGATGCTGAGGAAAAAGGGTTACTTAAAAAGGATTCTGTGATCATTGAACCAACCAGCGGCAATACCGGTATTGCCCTTGCTTTTGTTTGTGCGGCAAAGGGCTATAAACTTATTTTGACCATGCCGGATACGATGAGTATTGAAAGAAGAAGCCTTCTAAAAGCTCTGGGTGCGGAATTGGTTCTTACGCCAGGAGCTGAGGGTATGGGGGGAGCGATTCGAAAGGCCGAAGAGCTTGCCAGTGAGCTTCCAGGTTCCTTCATCCCTCAACAATTCAGTAATCCTGCAAATCCAGAAATGCACAGAAAGACTACGGCAGAGGAAATTTGGCGCGATACCGATGGCAATGTTGACATCTTTATTGCGGGAGTAGGTACGGGCGGAACAGTGACAGGAGTTGGGGAAGTACTGAAACAGCGCAAACCCGATGTTACAATTATTGCTGTAGAGCCCACTGACTCATCGGTTTTGTCCGGTGGTGCCAAGGGCCCTCACAAGATTCAGGGGATAGGGGCAGGGTTTATTCCAGACAATTACAACGCAGCCATCGTAGATGAGATATGCAGGGTGAAAAACGAAGAGGCATTTGAGACAGCGAGGAAATTAGCAAGAACGGAAGGGCTGCTGGTAGGAATCTCTTCTGGCGCAGCACTTGCTGCAGCGACACAGGTAGCGAAAAGACCTGAGAATACTGGGAAGACAATTGTAGTTCTGCTTCCCGATACGGGTGAGCGGTATCTGTCAACGCCGCTGTTTCAGGAATAGTTTGGGAATGATCATTGCTCCCGCATTTGCTGGGCGATGGCCAGAAGAATATCCTTCCTGTTGATTTCAGGTTTTTGAAGGACACAGTGCAAAAGCCCCTCCAATATATTTCCCAAATGCTTTCCAGGGGAAAAGCCTGCATCGATCAGATCGGTGCCATTAACAGCCAGATCAGACATTCGGGTGCAATGTTTTTCATCAATCGTTTTTTGGAGAAGGGCGTTAATTTTGGGCAGTTCGCTTTTGGAAGTGAAGTATACTTCGGCGACAGCCAAAGCATCGGAAAAGGCCTCGATACCAAAAGACATCAGCTTTTCGCGAAGTGCATAGCCATTTTGTGGCAGGGGCTGTTGTAGTATGCTTGAAATTGCAACAATATGCTCAGTCAATGCGGTGCTCATCGTAAAGCTTCTGCACATAAACCTTATTTCATAGAGGTCGCAGAATCCTGCTTCGCGAAGCAGTGCGGCCCACCTGACAGATAGTTTTTCAGGTAAAAGCCGGAGACCATGTGTTTCCGGTACGACCAAAACAGGTACGGGAAAGACGTACTTATCAAGGCCTGATTGAAAGAGAAACCGGATTTCACAAGGGAATGGGCTTAACAAAATACCATTCATCTCAGCCAGAATCCTTTCCCGGCTGACATACCGTATCGTTTTGGACAAGGCAACAATGGCTTCCTGTGTAGCCGGATCAACGGAGAAGCCCAGACGTGCTTTAAATCGTACAGCACGAAGCATGCGCAGTGCGTCTTCCTGAAATCTCTCTATCGGGGCTCCGACTGCGCGGATGATTTTATTTTGTATATCTCCCAGGCCACCAAACGGATCGATAATGCCATGTTGTGGGTGAAAGGCGATGGCATTGATTGTAAAATCACGCCGTTTTAGATCATCTTCAAGAGAACGGGAAAACTGTACTTCATCAGGACGCCGGTGATCCGTGTATTCAGAATCGATCCGGAAGGTTGTAACCTCAAAGGGAAGGCGGTTGATTATAACCGTAATGGTACCATGCTTTATTCCTGTAGGAATTGTTCTGTCGAACAGTACCAAAACATCCTCTGGTAAAGCCGATGTGCAGATATCATAATCCTTTGGCTGAACTCCCATCAAAAAATCCCTTACGCAACCACCTACAAGATAAGCTTCATGCCCATGGGCTTCCAGTGTGGAAATGATGGTTACAGCTTCCTGTGGGATATTGAACATGAATCCCTCGGTTTCGAAACTTTGGTATATATTTTGCTTCACGGGTTCTTCCATATACTAACCTCGACTACAAATCTACAGGTTACTAACTGACCTGTCGATGATTGACATATAAAACGATCCTGTTTCACGGACGAAAATAGAGCCATTTTTTACAGCAGCTCACTACAATTATACAGGAATCTTTATCTGAAAGAAACTAATCTTGCCAACCAATAATCCGTTACATGTGGGATAGTTCTCAAAAAATGATGGAATACTATCATCAGTTACTGTTCAGAGGTATTTGATGAGAGATAGATGTGCAATAATAGGAAACATTAGCGTAATGTGTGAACAGTAACTTTCACCAATGATACAAGTTGGGAAAACAGAGGGTAAAATTGCAATTTACCATGTAATTGTGATATAATCATATAGTTTGAACTTTAAGAAGAACAGGCAAAGCTTTTTACATATAACAGCGGCGTTATCAATCGCTGCAAAAGAAACAATAACGAAAAAATACTACTTAAGAGATACAGCATCATTGTGTGTGGTTGTATAAATGGAGGATAAACTGTGGCAAGTAGAAAAAAGAATAAATTGAAAGTCATCCCGCTGGGTGGTCTTGAGGAAATCGGGAAAAACATGACTGTTTTTGAATATGGTGACAGCATGGTTGTTGTAGATTGCGGGCTGGCTTTTCCGGAAGATGAAATGCTGGGGATCGATCTTGTTATCCCGGATGCGATGTACTTGGAAAAAAACGTTGAAAAAATTAAAGGTATTGTTGTAACGCATGGTCACGAAGACCATATCGGGGCGTTACCCTATGTACTGAAGAACGTCAAAGTTCCGGTATACGGAACGGAATTAACCTTGGCGCTTATTGAAAACAAATTGATAGAACACCAGATGGTGAACGATGTTGCACTGAAGAAAGTAAAAGCCGGCGAGACAATTGAACTAGGTGCATTTAGTGTGGAATTCATCCGCTCCACGCATAGTATTGCCGATTCGGTCGCTCTGGCAATTTTTACACCTGTTGGTATTGTTCTGCATACGTCAGATTTCAAAATTGACCAGACTCCCATTGAAGGAGAGCCTATTGACTTGGTACGCATCGCTGAGCTGGGCAAAAAAGGCGTGCTGCTGCTAATGGCTGACAGTACAAACGTAGAACGGCCTGGATATACGATGAGTGAGCGAACGGTGGGTGAAACGCTGGATACGGTCTTTAAGGATGCAAAGTCACGAATTATTGCCGCCACTTTTGCTTCCAATATCCACAGAATTCAGCAAATCGTCAATTCTGCAGTAAAGTTTGGCAGAAAGGTTGCTTTGAGCGGCCGAAGCATGGTGAATGTGGTAAAAACAGCGATGAAACTTGGGTATCTGAGTATACCGCCAGATGTTTTGTACGATATCGATAAGATCCAGAAATTACCGAATGAACAGATTGTCATGATCACTACAGGCAGCCAGGGGGAACCTATGTCTGCCTTAACCAGAATGGCTTCTGCCACGCACCGCAAGTTCAGTATAGAAAAGGGGGATTTGGTTATTATATCAGCCAGCCCCGTCCCGGGAAATGAAAAATTTGTTTCACGGGTCATTAATGATCTTTTCAAGCAGGGTGCGGATGTTATCTATGAAGCCCTGGCTGATATCCATGTATCGGGCCATGCGTTGCAGGAAGAACTGAAACTGATTCACCGCCTTGTACGTCCCCGATTTTTTATGCCGGTGCACGGAGAATTCCGTCACTTGAAGCAGCATGCAAACCTTGCTCAATTCCTTGGCATGCGGGAAGAAGACATTTTTCTGATGGAGAATGGACAGGTGCTGGAATTGACACAGAGGACAGCACAGATCACCGGAACGGTACAATCAGGCAGTATCCTTGTTGATGGGCTCGGAGTGGGTGATGTGGGAAATGTTGTACTAAAAGACAGAAAGCATCTGTCGGAGGACGGGTTGATCGTTGTGGTGATTACTATCGATGCTGACGGGAAATTGGTTAGCGAACCCGAAGTTATTTCCAGAGGGTTCGTATATGTTAAGGAGTCTGAAACCTTGATGGATGAAATAAGGGACAAGACCAAAGAATCACTGATAAAAAGCATTGGGAAAAAGAGAAACGGATACACCACTATAAAGAACAATATCAAGGATGATTTGGGATCATATCTTTACCAAAAAACGAAGCGAAAACCGATGATACTTCCTGTTGTTATTGAAATCCCTTCTTTATAGAGGGGGGTTTGTTTCTTTAACGAAGAAATAAGTGTTATTCGAGCAGAATTCTATGGTATATAATATATATATGATCAGTATATGGAGATAAGTCAAAGGCATTGTTTATCCGGTCTGTTTGAAGCAGAATAGAAGTTGAAGGTGATTTATCTGGGGAAGACCACGCTGAAGATTTGGATGATTGGTTCAAGCATTCAGGAAGAATCAGCATTCATATCGAAACAACTAAAACAGATACAAGAGAAATTCCAATTTGAGGCAGAATTAAGGCTGATGACGTGGAACAGAGCTTTTGACACAATCATTGATGCGTTTAAAAACAATTCTGCACCAGATATTTTTGCCACAGGAACAACATGGGTTCACACCCTTTGCTACATGAACTATCTCGCACCGGTACCCCTATCCTTTCCGATGAGACCCTTGCTGGCTTCATGGCTTGAGGATACCATCCGTGTTAAAGGGGTTATATATACCATTCCGTTCTTATCAGAGGCTTATGTTCTGATGGCCAAGCAAAACATATTGGATTCGGTTGGAATCAAGGCTGAAGAGATAAAGCATTGGGACAGCTTCTACACTTCATGTATAAGAATTATACAGTATTTTAAAGAACATGGCAGAGAACATATTCCGTTGGCTTTCCCGTTGCGTCCTGAAGTGGGAACGCTGCACCGTTATGTTGTTTGGCTTTATAAGGCTGGATGGGAATTTCCAAAACTTCGCTCGAGTATGAATCGAATATTCAGGAACGATTGTTCCATCCAAGTGATGAAGTATATGTCAAGATTTCTCAGGGCATCGGGCGCCGAACTGAATACTTTGCAGACCGACACACAATTCCTTCTGAACCATTTTAACAGAACCGAGGATGATTTTACATTTTTCGTAGGCAATGGTAACACATACGTGGCTAATTTGATGAACAACAGGTCAGATAAGAATATTCGTTTATATCCGCTTCCCTCCCTCGGACCTGATGGAAGAACCTTTGGAGGGGGTTCTGTAATGGCTGTTTCATCAACCTGCAAGGAAAAGGAACTGGCCTGGAAGGTTGTCGAACACCTGACCAGTCAGGAAGTCCTGTTGGGGCTGAGCGCAATTAACGGAAACATTCCGCCCTATGTTGGTTCCTTCTGGGATATTTACGGCTATGACCCCTGTATTAAGGTTTTAAAGGAGGAATTCAGCAGCTCCACTTCTTATGACAATCATCCTCTGTGGCATGTAGTGGAACAGGCCTCTGGCGACTATATCGCACGTTATTTTTGGAAATCAATCATAGACGAGGAACTGAAGAATGATGTGGCTCCAGACCATATATTGGAAGGATTGGACAACAGAATCATTGATATACTGAATATGACATGGGAGATGCAGGAAGATGATACAGGAGGAAAGGTACAAAATACTTGAAACAGGCGTTCATGCAGCTGAAATAATAACGGCCTCTTCATATTCGGGAATTAAGTATGGGAATTTTTGTATATACCTTTACCGTCAGTTGCGCTCCTACCTGGATCAATTACGGTTATATATATTCGATGAGAGTTTACAGGTACTGAAAGAAGAAATCGTATGCAACGAAACTGGGCCTGTCCAGGGGCAGGATCTGATGCCCCTATACCTGCTTCCCCAGGGGGTTTACAAGCACGGAAAAGCGATACAGATACATCGGGAAAACACCTATATGCTGCTAATCCCGTTATTAACAGGCGATCAGTTTTTCGGTTTGCTCATTCTGGACAGCAGTAAATCCTGGACCAATAGCATGCAATATTTCGAAACGCTGGGCAAATCGGTTGCGATGGGTTTGCATCAGCTTGACACGTTGCACACCAATAGACACCTTCTATCCTTTTTTAACAACACGGTGGATATTGCGAATAGCTTTCATCTGGCAAATTCCATTGAACAACTGGTGAAGAATTTTGCACGTCAGGCAGTCACACCACTGAACTTCGACCGGGTGACAGTTTATATAAACAGCCGGACAACCCAGAGTAAAAGCTTTATCTTTTGCGTTACTTCCTGGGGGACAGAGACGGAGATCAAGAAAATCCGCAATCTTCCTGAACATATCTCAGAGCCACTGCCCATTAATCAGAATACGGGCTACTGGTTTCCGCTTATAACAAACAAAAGGAAAGTAGGATTGGTTCTTTTTGATAATCTTTATTCCCATTACACCATTCCTGATAGCTATCTATACATGTTGGCGCCATTATGCAACCAGTTTGCAGCAACGGTTGATAATATCCACTTGTTTCAGAATATCCAAAGGGCCGCGCGACGCGACAAGCTTACAGAACTCTACAACAGGGCCTATTTCGAACTGCAGATGAACCAGATAGACCGAGAGGAAAATTATCCGCTGTCGTTTATCATCGGTGATGTGAATGGGTTGAAGATCACAAATGATATCTTCGGCCACTTCGAAGGGGATGTAATTCTGAAGGAGATCGCCGCCCAGTTAAAGAAAGTTTGCCGCAAAGATGATATCATCGCACGATGGGGTGGTGATGAATTTGTTATCCTGCTTCCAAAAACAAGCGAGAAAAGGGCTGAAGCTATTATTCAGGCAACAAAGCAGAGGTGTAAGGAAGTACGGAATACAAAAATACAGCTGAGTATTTCCATGGGATGTGCCACGAAGAAGAATGGTAAGACCGAGCTGGATGCGATCATGAAAAAGGCTGAAGAAAGAATGTACAGAGATAAGCTTCTGGAGAGAACTTTTTTCCGGAATACGTTCATCGCTACGATGCGGGAGATGCTGCACAGGAACTGCCAGGAACCCAAGGATCATATCGACAGGATGAACAATCTGTCCACTATGCTGGGAAAAGCCCTGGATCTTAGTGATAATGATATGGAGGAGCTGAAGCTCCTTGCGATGCTACACGATATCGGTAAGGTAGCCATTTCATCGGAGATCTTGAATAAACCGGGCAGGCTGAACAAGGAAGAGTGGGCTGAAGTGAGAAAACATTCAGAGGCAGGATACAGAATTGCACAGGCTTCACCCGAACTGTCCAGAATTTCTAGCTTCATTCTGTTTCATCATGAAAGATGGGATGGGGAGGGATATCCTATGGGTAAAAAAGGCAAAGAGATCCCCCTCCTGTCCAGAATTATTGCGGTTATTGATGCTTATGATGTCATGACCCATGAAAGAGTTTACAAGAAGGCCATGACCCATGAAGAAGCCGTAAACGAACTTATTACGTGCTCGGGAACCCAATTTGATCCAGAGATTGTTGATGCCTTTTTACAGCTGCAGCAGAGCATGGTTAGTGTATAATTTCTGAAG
>LSQX01402928.1_pt1 | contig 18447 bp, 17 predicted proteins | sample 654561 | NCBI WGS metagenome assembly LSQX01 (sample SAMN04489861, study PRJNA283612) | anaerobic digester metagenome | isolation source: 4 biogas reactors fed with cattle manure at either 37C or 55C with and... | place: Denmark: Kongens Lyngby | collected 2014
CCGCTCAATCGCTTCGTTAATACGCTCTTCCTCAGTACCGCTCTCCAGCTGCCAAACCCGCGCTGCATATTGCAGCAGCTTGACCTGCTTGGCCTCGCGTCGTACCTGCAACATGGCCGGCAGTATGACCGCCAGTGTCTGGGCATGATCCAGGCCGTACAAGGCCGTCAACTCGTGACCCAGCAAGTGAGTTGACCAGTCTTGCGGCACGCCTGCACCAATCAGGCCATTCAGAGCAAGACAGGCCACCCACATCAGATTGGCGCGCACCTCTTCGTTTTCGGTTTCTTGCACCGCCTGCTCACCAATTTCTACCAGTGTCTGCAGCAGGCCCTCGGCAAAACGGTCCTGTACCGGATTGTTGCCCGCTACTGTCAAGTACTGCTCAATGACATGCACAAAAGAGTCCACCACGCCGTTACCGACCTGGCGGGCAGGCAAGCTGAAAGTCTTGGTCGGATCCAAAACAGAGAATTGCGGAAACACCAAGTCGCTGTGCATGGGCAGCTTGGCCTTGTCGGCCAGACGGGTAATGACTGCACCATTGTTCATTTCCGAGCCGGTTGCGGGCAGGGTCAGTACCGAAGCCAGCGGCAAGGCCGCGGTGACATTCTCGCCACCATTGAGCAGGATCTCCCAGGGGTCGCCAGTGAAATTGACGGCAGCAGCCACGAATTTTGTGCCATCAATCACCGAGCCGCCACCCACAGCCAGCAGGTAGTCCAGTTGTTCACGACGAACCAGCTCCACCGCCTGCATCAGCGTTTCATAGGCCGGGTTGGGCTCGATACCTGAAAAGTACTGCACATGACGTGCACCCAGTGCCTGGCGCACCTCATCCAGCGTGCCATTACGCTCGACGCTGCCACCGCCATATAGCACCAGCACACGGGCATCCGTGCCTATGTGCTGGTCCAGTTCGGCAATCCGCCCCTTGCCAAGAATGATGCGTGTCGGGTTATAAAACTCAAGACTGAGCATGTAATACCTTTAATCATCAGCGAGCAATAGTGGCAAAATCCGGCCAGCCGGACCTTGCAGGCTATATTGATTGGCAGAGTGTACCGCCACGGCCTCCGGATTGACATGAATTACAGTGGCTCCGGCCTGGGCAGCGACCTCGGGTATTTGTGCCGCCGGCTGTACCAGGCCCGAAGTGCCTATCGACAGCAGGCAGTCACAGTCTTCTGCGGCAGAAAACGCCGCTGTCAGCGCGCCCTCCGGCAACGCCTCACCAAACCAGACAACACCCGGTCGCACCCGGCCATTACACGAACTGCAGCGCGGAGGCTCCAGTGGCTGTTCCGCAGCCATGGCTGGCGCCCCTTCAAATTTGTATGGATGCTCACAGTCGAAGCAGCGTGGTGTAAAGATGCTGCCATGCAAATGGAGCACTTTCCGGCTGCCGGCCCGCTCATGCAGGTCATCAACATTCTGAGTAATCAGAGTCACCCTGGGCAACCGCTGCTCCAGTGCGGCAATCACCCTGTGGGCCGGATTCGGCTCGACCCCCAGCAGCAACTGGCGACGCCACTCATACCAGCCCCAGACCAGTGCGGGATCCCGCCGAAAAGCTTCAGGCGTGGCCAGCTGCATGGGATCAAAGCGTGCCCAGAGCCCGGTCAGGGCGTCACGGAAGGTGTGTACGCCGCTTTCCGCCGACACTCCAGCCCCCGTAAACACCACCAGATGTCGCGCCTGGAGTACGGCCTGTCTTGCAGCAGCAGGAATATCAGTCATTCGTTTTTCTCCTTATCAACTGTCCGGCAATACTGGCAACCGTCACCCGGAACCAGTTGCCGACAACAACCCCGAGCTGCTCTACATACAGCTCTGGCCTTTCGGCCCGCTACCCTGCAAAATGGCACTCTTTGCGCCTTCTTCTGCATCTAGCACCTGTTTTAGCACACTTTTTATGTTTTTTTTCCTGTTTTGCCGACTTCTTCGCTCTTTGTCGCTTTTACTACTTCTGGTCCTGTCCGGCTGTGCAGGTGTCAAAACTGTCAGCGTCAGCACCACCGACTATACCTCTCAGCGTCGTGGCGACATTCTGACCACCGGCAAGCTAAGTCCATCCAGTCATGCCGCACTGCAAGTGCTCGGGCTGGATGCAGACGTCTGCCGCAAACAGATCCGCTTGTGCCACGAACCGCTGGTCAACAGCAGTGGGCTGGATGCCGAGCAACGCACTGCTACTCTGGCTGAGCTCTGGCTGCAACAAGCACTGGATGCCGGGGCGGCCACAGATGGTACACGGCAGGTTTTGCATGCCTACCTGCAATCCGCCCGTCATGCCTATGCCTACCTGTTTTTTTCCGAGCGCACTGCCAGCGAACGGGCACTGGAAGATCGCCAGACCCAGGTTCGTGACTACTATAACTACTCGGTACAGCAGGCGGTAACCCGACTGTTTGACGAGCAGCAGCAAGATCTGCGTGACACGCTCGACCACTCCGGAAACTTCAGTGTTCATAGCGGCAGCTGGCACATCAGTGGCAAGCTTAAAAACTTGCGTTTGTCCCGCGAACAACAGTTGCCCCAGCAGCTGATACCCGCTGCCTCACTGACATTCAAAGGGTTGCGCAATCAATATCGCCGCGACGGTATCGGGGCCGAACTGGTCGCAGTCATGGCAAAAAAAGTTGTTACCAGCCAAAGCAGCAGCCACGCATTCAGCGAAACACCCTTTCCCGCCCTGACCGTGGTTCTGCGCTTTCCCGGCGACAGCCTGGACGAAGTGCTGGATACCCACAATGCCGAGCTGATGGGGTTTGACCCCTACCGGCTCGACCACATCACCCTGGCCGGCCAATACGCACCGCTGGCGGCCAACTTTACATCCGGTTACGGCCTGTGGCTGGCCCGCTCCGGCTTTGCCAACCAATCGCTGCTGACACTGATCGGCCGGGGAGAAATCCTCGAGCAGCCCCACGTCTACCTGATGCAGCCCTATGATCCGCGCCGGCGCGTAATCGTCCTGCTGCACGGGCTGGCCAGCAGCCCTGAAGCCTGGATCAACGTGGCCAACGAAATCCTGGGCGATGAAACATTGCGGCAAAACTACCAGATCTGGCAGGTGTATTATCCGACCAACGCCCCGATTGCGGTCAACCACACCATGATTCGCCAAGCCCTGCAGGAAACGCTCGACACTCTGGATCCGCACAGCCATCATGCAGCCACGGAAGACCTGGTGCTCATCGGTCACAGCATGGGCGGTGTGCTGTCGCGCCTGATGGTGTCGGACTCGGGCGACCGGCTCTGGCAAGATGTAGTCGATCGTTATGACCTGAACGGCCAACGCAAAACCCGCGCACGCAAGGCTCTGGAACCCTACGCCTGGTTTAAGCCAATGCCACAGGTACGCCGCGCTGTTTTCATTGCCGCTCCGCATCGCGGCACCCCGGTCGCCGAGCACCGGCTGGCCCGCTGGGCCGCCAACCTGATCAAGCTGCCCTTTTCCATGCTGGCCCGCATGACCGAAATCGCCCAACTGATGGTTGCCCCCTCTTCCGCCAACACCGCGCCAGTAGCCCGCGGCTTCAACAGCATCAACAACCTGAGCAGCCGCGATCCATTCATCCGCGCCAGCGCCGAGCTGCCCATTGCAGACGGGCTGCCTTATCACTCGATTATCGGTCACGACAAGCTGAAAATTCCGTTACAGCAATCCAGTGATGGCGTAGTCCCCTATCAGAGTGCCCACCTGAAGGGCGCGCGTTCAGAGAAAGTAATTCACTCATGGCATAGTGTGCAGGAAACACCGGAGGCCATTCTGGAAATACGCCGCATTCTGCATGAACACCTGCGACCGGCTCCGTTCATTGCGGAGGGGGCCTGATGCTGCACTGGAGCCTGCGCTTGCTGTCAAGCCTGCTGATTTTGCCCGCGGCTGTCTGGGGCTTGCTGGCCCTGCATTTTCAGCTGCCTTTCAACCAGGCACAAAACACCTTTATCCAGCTGACCTGGGCCGGGCTCAGTTTTTATGCGCTCTATTTGCTGTGGCGCGGTTACTGGAAGACCGGTGTACTGCTCTACCTGGTCCTGCACGGAGAGCTACTACTGTGGTGGAACGACATCCCCCCCCTGCATGAACGCGAGTGGGCCGACGAAGTCGCCCAGATGACAACCGGTGAAGTCAGTGGCAGCAGGGTGACCCTGCACAACGTGCGCAACTTCAGCTGGCGTTCGGCCAGCGACTACGACATCCGCTGGGAGTCTCGCGAGTACGACCTGCAACGCTTGCGTTCGGTGGACATGATTACCTCACACTGGGGCATGAAGAGCATTGCGCACGTGCTGATTTCCTTTGGTTTTGATGACGGTCAGTTCGTTACTTTCAGCGTGGAGATCCGCAAAGAAAAAGATGAGGCCTTTTCTGAGCTGGGCGGTTTTTTCAAACAATTCGAACTTAGCATTTTAGCCACCGATGAACGGGACGCAATCGCTGTGCGCCCCAATGTGCGTGGCGAGGATACCTATTTGTATCGCATCGCCATGCCAGCCCGGGTACGTCGCGCCCTGTTCATGGCCTATGTCGAACAGGCCAACGCCCTGGCGGCCACGCCGCGCTTTTACAATACCCTGACAGTAAACTGCACCACACTGGTATATACCATGCTGCAGCAGATTGTTGACGGCCTGCCGCTAGACCCCCGCCTGTTGCTGACCGGTTATCTGCCGTCCTATATCAAGCAGCAGGATGGCCTGATTGAAGGCTTCGAGCTAAGCGAACTGCGCGAGCTGGGTCATATCAATCAGCGCTCGCAGAACGCAGCCAGCCGCAGTGACTACTCACAGCGCATCCGCGATGGTGTGCCCGGCTGGCGGCACGAACCGCAGCCAGCACCCAAAGGACTGCCCTTTTAAGCCGGGCAAGCGGCAGTTTGCACATCAACAACGCATAAACCATAATTACCGGTCCTGCGCGGCCTGTGCCGCGTGTTCATTAGTCAAACTCCAGCAGGTTCAAACTCCATGCATAGCGTAGAAAAAATCGGCGGTACCTCGATGAGCAGCTTTTCCGAAGTACTGAACAATATTTTTCTGACCGAGCATCCCGAGCACGGGGTCTATCAGCGAATTTTTGTCGTATCCGCGTACAGCGGCATGACCAACCAGCTGCTGGAGCACAAAAAAACCGGTGAGCCCGGCGTGTACCAACGTTTTGCCGAAGCCAGCAGTGATGAGGCCTGGCAACAGGCACTGGAGACCGTGCGTGAGGCCATGCTGGCCAAGAACGAAGAGATATTCGGCGATAACAGCCATGCCCTGCAGCAGGCCGGACAGTTCATCAACGGCCGCATTGATGATTGCATCCACGTTATGCGCAGTCTGCAACAGTTGTGCCATTACGGACACTTCCAGTTGGCCGAGCACCTGATGAAAGTGCGCGAAATGCTGGCCTCCCTGGGCGAAGCGCACAGTGCCTTCAATACCGTACTGGCCCTCAAGCTGCGTGGCATCAATGCCCGCTTTGCCGATCTTACCGGCTGGCAACAAAGCCAGGCACCACTGAGTTTCGAAGACACCATCGCCGAGCACTTCAAGGATATCGACTTTGCCAGCGAACTGGTTGTCGCTCCTGGGTACACTCACTGCAGCGAAGGCCTGATGAACACCTTCGACCGTGGCTACACCGAGATCACCTTTGCCCAGATCGCTGCAGCCACCGGCGCCAAAGAAGCCATCATTCACAAAGAGTTCCACCTGAGCACCGCCGACCCCAACCTGGTAGGCCAGGACAAAGTGGTCACGATCGGCATGACCAACTATGACGTGGCCGACCAGCTGTCCAACCTGGGCATGGAAGCAATCCACCCCCGCGCCGGCCGCACCCTGCGCCGTGCCGGAGTCGAGCTGCGCATCAAGAACGCCTTCGAGCCAGAGCATGCCGGCACCCTGATTTGCCAGAGTTATTCCAGTGAAACACCCCGGGTAGAAATCATTGCCGGCCGCAAAGATGTTTTCGGCATCGAAGTATTCGACCAGGAAATGCTTGGCGATCCCGACTACGACACCCAGATCAGCAGCATCATCAAGCAGCTGCGTATTTATATGGTCAACAAGTCGCGCGATGCCAACAGCATCACCTACTTTTGCTCTGGCTCGCGCAAGATCATCAACCGTGCTGCCCGCCTGATCGAAGAGAGGTACGAGAAGGCCGAAGTCACAGTGCATAACGTAGCCATCGTTTCCGCCATCGGCTCCAATATGAAGGTCAAGGGCATTCTGGCCAAGATTGCCACCGCACTGGCCGATGCCGACATCAGCGTGCAGGCCCTGCAGCAGACCATCCGCCAGGTTGAAGTGCAGATCGTAGTCCAGGAAAACGACTATGACAGCGCCATCAAAGCGCTGCACAGTGCCCTGATCGAGCCGGAAAACTACAAGGATGTCATCAACCAGGCCATTTGATGCCAGCCACATGTCCGGCAACCTGCTGCATGGGGTGGTTGCCGGAAATGCCAAAAGACAATCACAGCTACCCCCACAGCCGTCTTCAGCATACAGCTGAGATCGCAACATACTGTACGCCCTGGTGCCTGCGGCAAAGTGCCGCAGGCTTTTGTTTACACAAAAGAATAATATTGGGCACTCACCTGATTTTATGGAGAGCCCCATGAAAAAGTCTTTGTTGCCGTTTGGCCTTGCGTTAAGCATGGCTGTTGCCAGCAGTGTTGCCGCCGAAACCCAAAGCGTCACCGTTTCCCTGACTTCAGCCAGCCCCATGAGCCAGGGCATGGCCATGGTTCTGGCCAATCAGATGCAAGAACAGGGTGCGCAGGTGGATATCCTGCTATGCGACTCGGCTGGCGACATGGCCCTGAAAAGTGCCACAGGCGAAGTACTCAAGCCAAACAATGTCACACCGGTACAGCTACTGGATGCCGCCATCAAAAAGGGGGCCACGGCTTCAGTGTGTGCTCTTTACCTGCCCAACAGTGGCCATGCAGCGGACGATTTGCGCCCGGGCATTGTACCTGCGAAGCCAGCCGACATGGGCGCCCGTCTGCTGGAGCCAGGCAGAAAAGTGATAGGTTTCTAGACGCAGGCGCCAGGGGCCATCCCGGGCGACAGGACCGTCACTCCGGTGCGACCTGCGTCCGGCTGGCCGCCAGGTAGTCTAGCCAAGCCTCAAGCGGCATCGCCGGTGACCAGTAATACCCCTGCCCCTCATGACAGCCAAGCCGGCGCAGCCGCTCAAGACAAGCAAGGGTTTCCACTCCCTCGGCCACCACGCGGAAGTTCAGGCTGGCGGCCACCTGCAGCATTGCTTTAACCAGATTTTCATTAGCATTTTCATCGGCCAGCGGCATGATAAAAGATTTATCAATTTTCAGGCGCTGCGCACGAAAGCGGTTCAAGTAGCTGATATTCGAATAACCAGTACCAAAATCATCAATAGCCAATCCCACTCCCAGCTGTGCCAGCCGCAACAGCTGTTGCTCAACGCCCTGACTGTCATCAATCAGCAGTGATTCGGTCAGCTCCAGCTCCAGATACCGGGCCGGCAAACCGGTGGTCTCCAACTGTTCGGCAATCCGGTCGGGCAGCGAACCACAACGAAACTGCACTGAAGAAACATTGATTGAAACACCAACATCTTCAAAGCCCCTTGCCTGCCAGTCAGCACAGTCGGCAATTGCCCGCCCAGCAACCCAGGCCCCCAGCGCAGTAATCTGGCCACTTTCCTCGGCCAGCGGTATGAATACATCCGGCGCGATAAAGTCACCATCCAGTTGCGGCCAACGCAACAACGCTTCCGCCCCTATTATCCGGTCGCTTTGCAGACAGACCTTGGGCTGGTACCACAGCTCAAATTCCTGCTGTTCAATTGCCTCTTGGGTACGTTTAAGCATACGAAACTTATCAACACTGGCCCGTCCCAATTCTTCATCATAGATACAGTAGGCATTGCGGCCACGCTGTTTGGCCTCATACATCGCCAAATCTGCCAACCGGCAAATTTCGGCAAAGTTGTCGCTGTGCAATGGAGCAATGGCAATCCCCACCGAAACAGTAGACACGATCGTGTTCTGCCCTATCTGTACCGGTTCGCTAATGGCTGCCAGCAACTGGCGTGCACGCCCCTGAAGGATGTCTTCCCACTGCTCCTGCTCCCGTGGCAGCTTGGTACGAACCAGCAAAAACTCGTCACCACCAAAACGGTATAGCAGCTCTCGTGGCGCACGGGACTCTTCCAGCCGGCGGGACAGTTCCTGCAACAGCTGATCGCCCGCAGCATGCCCCAACGAATCATTCACCGGCTTGAAATTATCCAGATCCAGAAAAAATACGGCTAGCTGGCAACCTTCCCTGTGCGCCTCCTCCATCATCAGCATAAAGCGCTTTTCTGCATCACGACGATTGAACAGGCCTGTCAGCTGATCGCGCCGTGCCAGCTCGGTAATGACTGTTTCCCGCTCACGCACACGGGCATTTTCTTTACGCAACGATACCGTCAGTGCCTGCACATCCTTGACCAGGATATACACACTGAAACCAGTCAAAATAAAAATGATATTGACAAAAAAGATATGCGCATAGGTTATCTCGGGCAAGACCATGGTGAACTGGCCATGCACCGTGAGCACTGCCAGCAGTGTGCAGTAGAGGATGATGGCCAGCAAAAGCCCGGCAAAGATATAGGTATTGCCCAGAATAACGGCAAACACCAGCAGGCCCGGATAACCCAGCATAGCCAGATCGCGAACACCACCAGATACCCAAATCAGGCTCGACAGCAATATAAACATATTGCCCAAGAGTACAGCTACACCAGCCTGCATATACCCACGCCAGGTCAAACCGGCACAAAGCAGCATACCCAGCAAACCGCCGGCCAATACCAGCTGCGTTGTACCCTTGGCGAAAGCTGCAGCGCATGCCAGCCCGACAAAAGTGGCAATGGAAATTTGCAACAGGCGCCTGGATCGCCCGACCGCCAGTTCTTCAACGGCACCCAGGCTCGATGCGAGAGAAGTAAACAGCACCGTGCGAGCTCCTTTCAGTACGCTGCATGAATTCTATAGCAGAATGCCACAACCCTATATCCGACCGAAGTCTCTGACCTCCTGTCTTCACTGCTCCTTTAATGCTGCTACCAGCATGTCGATGAAGGCCCGGGTTTTGGCCGGCAGCAACCGGCGACCGGGAAACACCGCCCATACATCTACTCCGGGCAACTGCCAGTCAGGCAATACCGGCTGCAACCGGCCAGCTACGACCTGCAAGCGGGCAAAATTGTGCGGCAAGCCAACAATGCCCGCATGATTGCATGCCAGATGCATCAGCAGCTCCGGCGTATTGGCGTGGATTCGCCCCGTCGTTTCACTGCTCCACTGCTGGTGCCCCCTGCTTAATTGCCACGGCAATACTTGCCCGCGGGCGGTGCGCAGATGCAATGCTTGATGCTGTAGCAAGTCATCCGGCTGCACCGGCATACCATGTTTGCGAATATAGTCCGGACTGGCATACAGGCCGCCCTGCATATGCGTCAGTTTACGCCCTACCAGCAGGGCATCATCAGTCAAGTCACCAATACGTACAGCCAGGTCAAACCCTTCAGCCAGCAGGTCCACTCGCCGTGCTGACAAGTCCAGCTCAAGACTGACCCGCGGGTGCATGTCAGAAAACGCCGCCAGCATCTCCACCAGAAACAGGTTGGCAAAGTCGCTGGGAATGGAAACCCGCAACCGGCCGCCCGGCTCCAGCTTGCGCTCCTCGCTCAACGCCCAGGCCGCACTGACCTCATGCGCCACCGTTTGCGCATGCTCAAGCAGTACATGGCCAAAGTCCGTCAGGTGCATCTGTCTCGTGGTACGCATCAGCAACCGTTCACCCAGCTGTTCTTCCAGCGCGCTGACGCGCCGTGAAACCGTAGACTTGGGGCGACCCAGTCGTTCAGCCGCTGCTGTGAAACTGCCCAGCTCGGCAACCCGGGCAAAAATCAACAAGTCATCGGCCGACAACCGTTCCCCTGGAGCAACAGTGTTGTTCATTTGGCCCTCTTTATCAACTAATACCCCATGAAATAGAATAATCGCATCCTAACCAGAACAGGACCTGAATGAAATGAAAATTTTGCAAGTCAATGGCAGTGCCCGCACCCAGGGCGCACATTCCACGACCATCGCCCACCGCATCAGCCAGCGCCTTCTGCAAGAGCAGCCCCATGCACAGCTTGAAGTGCTGGACCTGTCCACACACCCGGTACCGGTGTTTGACGATAATGCAATTCAGGCATTGTTTACACCCGCAAACGCCCGTTCTACGGCCCAGCAGCAACGTGCCGCGCAAAGTTTGGCGCTGGTCGAACAGCTGCGCAATGCCGATGTACTGGTACTGGGCGTACCCATGTACAATTTTGGCATCTCCTCACAGCTGAAAGACTGGATCGACAACGTCAGTATCAACCAGGAAACCTTTCGCTACACCCCCAATGGCCCTGAAGGCCTGCTGAAGAACAAGCGCGCGCTAGTCGGCTTTGCCCGTGGCGGCCTATACCGTGGTACAGAAGCCGACACCCAGACGCCCTACTTCAAAGCCTGGCTCAAGTTTATCGGCATCGAAGATGTGCAGTTTATCTATGCCGAAGGCCTGAACATGGGTGAAGAAGCCAATGCCGCCGGCTTCGCCACCGCCGAGCAGGACCTGAACTCCGCGCTGGAACGCTTCCAAACCACCTGAAGCAGTCCGCAAACCACCCTAATAAATAACCCGCCCTCACCGGCATACCTGGGAGTAACAGCTCATGACTACCCAACCTTGGCGTAAAATTGAACATGCAGTCAGCGGCCTGCCCACATCCGACGGAGCCGGTGTTCGCCTGACACGCTACCTGCATGGCCCAGACCTGCAACAACGCCTGGACCCTTACCTGATGCTGGACGCATTCGGTAGTGACAAGCCCGACGAATACATTGCCGGCTTTCCCGACCATCCTCACCGCGGTTTTGAAACCATCACCTACATGCTGGAAGGCCGCATGCTGCATCATGACAGCGCCGGCAACGAAGGCTTGCTGAACAGTGGCGATGTCCAGTGGATGTGTGCCGGCAAAGGTGTCATACACTCGGAAATGCCGCAACAAGTTGCCGGGCGCATGGAAGGTTTCCAGCTGTGGCTCAACCTGCCGGCCGCCGAGAAAATGTGCGAACCCTGGTATCAGGACCTTGATGGTGACAGCGTACCCCGCCTGGAAACTGCAAGCGGCAGCCAGATCATGATCATTGCCGGTTACAGCCATGGCATAGCCGGCAGCATCCAGCGGCCGCATACCGAGCCGCTGTACCTGGATGTGCAACAGCCGGCCGGTAGCAGCGAACAGCACCAAATTCCGTCCGGGCACAATGCGTTTATCCTGCTTTATCAGGGTAGCATCACAGTTTCCGGGCAAAGCAGCACCGCCCCCTGCATGCTGATACTGGATAACACGCCAGGCAGCCACGGTGTACAGATCAGTGCACAGGAAAACAGCCGCTATCTGCTCGTTGCCGGCAAGCCACTGGCTGAGCCCATTGAGCAGCATGGTCCTTTTGTGATGAACAGCAAGGAGCAAATCTACCGGGCAATCCAGGATTACCGTAATGGCAACTTTGGCTGACAGCCATCGTGTGCAGTTACATTTTTTGCCCTGCCCTGCCCGAATGAGCTAAAATCCGGTCCCTAACAGCAGTATCAGGACATGTTGCATGAACCGTGTGCTTTACCCGGGAACTTTTGACCCCATTACCCACGGCCATACCGATTTGGTCGAGCGGGCCGCCCGCCTGTTTGACGAAGTAATCATTGCCGTGGCTGCCAGCCCGAAAAAGGGCCCGCTGTTCAGCCTGGAGCAGCGGGTCGAACTGGCCCGCGAAGTCACCGCACACCTGCCCAACGTCAAGGCTTACGGCTTCAGCAACCTGCTGGCCCATTTTGTCAAGGAAGTCGAGGCCAACGTACTGATGCGCGGGCTGCGTGCCGTTTCTGACTTCGAGTACGAATTCCAGCTCGCCAACATGAACCGCAAGCTGGCCCCCGATGTAGAAAGCCTGTTTCTGACGCCTTGCGAACAATACTCCTTCATTTCCTCGACACTGGTGCGTGAAATTGCCGCTCTGGATGGCGATATTTCCCAGTTCGTGCATCCTGTAGTAGCCAAAGCGCTGGCAGAACGCCTCAAACGCTAAAGCGGACGCTTTCCGCTTTCGTGCTGCCGGCATGGCCGCTTTCTGCGCACCCCATTACAAAGGAGCCAAGTCATGGCCTTGATAATCACTGACGACTGCATCAACTGTGATGTATGCGAGCCTGAGTGCCCCAATAGCGCCATTTCACAGGGTGAAGAAATTTACGAGATTGACCCTGATCTCTGCACTGAGTGTGTTGGTCACTATGATGAGCCGCAGTGTGTTGAGGTTTGCCCAGTTGACTGTATCCCAGTTGACCCGAACCACGTTGAAAGCCGCGAAGAGCTAATGGCTAAGTACGAGATTATTAACGGCGCTTAAGCCTGTTAAACATAGCCGGCTTCTGACAGCGTTCGGAAGTCGGCTTTTTATTGCCTACAAAAAAGCGCCACAATAAAAGCGCAAACTGTACTAAAATGGTCAACATTGTTAGTTGTTATTTATGTGACCAATATTATGAGCAACCCCCTTCTTGGCAATTTCGACTTGCCACCTTTTTCCGTTATCCAGCCTGAGCATGTAGTTCCAGCCATCGACCAGTTATTGGCTGATAGCCGCAAGCAGGTTGCCGAGCTGTTGCAACGCAAAACTGGCTTTACTTGGGATAATTTAGTGCTGCCGTTGGATGAAATGTCGGCCAAACTGGGACAGGCGTGGAGTCCAGTCGGGCACTTGAATGCGGTGTGCAATAACCCCGAACTGCGCGAAGCTTATGAGGCTTGCCTGCCCAAATTATCTGAGTTCTGGACTGAAATGGGGCAAAACCGTGAACTGTTCGAAGCCTACAAAGAGCTGGCCGCAAGCCCTGCCGCGCAAGAGCTGGATGATGCCCAGCGCAAGGTGTTGGATAACGAGCTGCGCGATTTTCGCTTGTCTGGTATCGACCTGCCACCAGAGCAGCAGGCGCGTTATGGCGAGATCCAGAAAGAGCTGTCCGAGCTGTCGAGCAAGTTCTCCAACCAGTTGCTGGATGCCACTCAAGCTTGGACTAAACACATAACTGACGAAAGCGCACTGGCTGGCCTGCCTGAGTCTGCCCGTGCTCAATTGGCGCAGGCCGCCGCCGAGAAAGAGCTGGACGGCTGGCTGGTAACGTTAGAGTTCCCTAGCTACTACTCCATCATGACCTACGCCAATGAACGCGCACTGCGTGAAGAGGTCTATAGCGCCTACAGCACCCGCGCCTCCGAGCAGGGTCCCAATGCCGATGAGTTCGACAACACGCCAGTGATGGAACGCACGTTGGAGTTGCGTCAGGAGTTGGCCGAGCTGCTGGGCTTTGCTCACTACAGCGACCTGTCACTGGCCACCAAGATGGCTGATAACTCGCAGCAGGTGCTGGACTTTCTTAACGACTTGGCCGCGCGCAGCAAGCCGTTTGCCGAGCAGGATCTGGCCGAACTGAAGGCCTTTGCCGCCGAACAGGGCTGTGCCGATCTGCAAAGCTGGGATCTAGGTTACTACAGCGAAAAACTGCGCGAACAGCGTTACAGCATCAGCGAAGAAGAGGTGCGTCAGTACTTCCCTATTAACCGCGTGCTGGATGGTATGTTCCAGATTGTGCAGCGCCTGTTTGGTATTGAAATTAGCGAAGAGCAAGAGTTTGAACGCTGGCACCCTGAAGTGCGTCTATTTAACGTACAGGAAAACGGCCAGACCATTGGCCGCTTCTATTTCGATCTCTATGCCCGCAGCAACAAGCGCGGTGGTGCCTGGATGGACGGCGCTCGCGACCAGTTCCGTAATGGCAAGGGTCATCTGGTGCTGCCGGTGGCCTATCTGGTGTGCAACTTCACCCCAGCGGTCGGTGATAAGCCTGCACTGTTGACCCACGATGAAGTTACCACTTTGTTCCACGAGTTTGGCCATGGCTTGCACCACATGCTGACCCGTATTGAGCAGTTAGGCGTATCTGGCATTAATGGCGTAGCTTGGGATGCGGTCGAACTGCCTAGCCAGTTTATGGAAAACTGGTGCTGGGAGCAGGAAGGGCTGGCGCTGATTGCTGGCCACTGGCAGACCAACGAGCCACTGCCAGCCGAAATGCTAGAGCGCATGCTGTCGGCACGCAACTTCCAGTCTGGCATGATGATGGTGCGCCAACTGGAATTTTCGCTGTTCGATTTCGAACTGCATGGCGCACAGGGGCAGGGGCGTAGCGTACAGCAAGTGCTGGATGGTGTACGCAGCCGCGTGGCGGTAATGACTCCACCAGCTTGGAACCGCTTTGCCAACAGCTTCGGCCACATCTTCGCCGGTGGTTATGCGGCTGGTTACTACAGCTACAAGTGGGCCGAAGTGCTGTCGGCGGATGCTTTCTCGCGCTTTGAGGAAGAAGGTGTGTTGAATCCGCAGACTGGGCGTGCCTTCCGCGACAGCATTCTGGCTAATGGCGGCGCTTATGAGCCGCTCAAATTGTTTGTCGAGTTCCGTGGCCGCGAGCCGCAGATTGATGCGCTGCTACGCCACAGCGGACTGGCGGCTTAAGACCCAGTTCATTTAAGACGGGCAGTTACTGCCCAAGCCAGAGAAAACCATGACTAATACAGAAACTACTGAGCAACCAACTAAGAAACAATTTATTGCTGGCGCAGTGTGTCCGGCCTGCGAAGCGATGGATACCATTCGCATGTGGAAAGTCGGCGATGTGCCGCATCGTGATTGTGTACGCTGCGGCTTTGCCGATAAACTCAACGCTGATGGCAACTCAATTCCACTAGAGTTGCCAACCAGAGTTAGTCGCGACGACAAACCAGTAGCTAAGGCTGGTAAAACTATGCAGTTCTTCCCCAACCCCAAACTGCAAAGCAAACAGAAAACCAACGACTGAGGAATAATCAAGTGAACAAGCTATTTAATTCTTTGCTGGTTGCTAGCCTGTTGCTGGCAGGAAGTGCTTGGGCTTATGACACAGTAGTAACTAGCTATATCAACCTATCCCCAGCCATTATTGGCAACTACGACGCAGATGGAAAGTTCAAACACTACAAGGCAGATATTGCTCTAAGGGTTAAAAGCAATAATGCAGATCGGGGTGAATACCATAAACCGCTGATTCGTGACCAGTTGGTGCTGTTGTTTGCTAAACAGACGGCAGATAATTTTTCCACTGTGGAAGACAAAGAAGCTGTACGTAAGGCTGCTTTGCAAGAGGTGCAGCGGGTGCTGGAAATAGAAGAGGGTGAGGTTCTGGTTGATGACTTGTTGTTTAATAACCTAGTGATAATACGCTAACTATTTAGCTTGGCACCGTACGCGGCAGCCAGAACATCATCAGTAAACAAAATAGCGTTAACGCAAAAACAAACCACTTAAACCTAATTAAACTAAGCTTACGCTGAGCCTCTTGTCGGCGTGGCAGGGGCATAGCGCAGTGCTGGCAGTTTGTGTTTTCTGTTGGGTTGTCAAATTGGCAATATAGGCACTTTGGCATATTAACTCCTAAGCTATTAGAGCTAATTTGCCATGCCCAGTATCAGAGTTCTCTTGATTAAAATCAGATGTTTGCCTATTCGTAATTTTCGAGGCGGTCGCGATCAAGAATGCAAATTAATCTGCCATCAATACGAATAATTCCTTCGTGACTCAGGTGATGGATAATTCGCGAAAAAGTTTCAGGCTGAATAGATAGTTGGCCAGCGATTAGTCGTTTTGCTATCGGCAACTCGAAGCTAGGGGTTTGGCAACTGCTACATGAGCGCAGCGCTTGGGAAAGAATATAGCGTATAACCCTGTGGGTAGCGTTTTTCAGCGATAAAATTTCAATTTCATTGATTCTTTGGTGTAGCCGCTTGGAAAGATTAGCCAACAGCGCGGTAGCTAGTTCGCTGTTTTCATGAATCATGTTTTTGTAGCTCTGATTAGGCAGCAGCAGTAATTGCGAGGGGATTACTGCTTGGGCTGTGGCTACATAGGTTTCCGTACCCATAAACATCATGGCTTCACCGAAGGTTTTGCGGTCGCCAATCACCTCAAATATCTTTTCTTGGCCGTCAGGGGTTAAGCGATAAACCTTAATGCTGCCAGAAATTACAAAACCAAAAGAATGACAGCTTTCACCTTGATGGAATACATAATCATCTTTTTCTAGGTTTATTAGTTGGCAGTCTTCGAGCAGTCGCGCTAGCTGCTGCTCGGACAAAGGCCGAAACAGATGGTGTTCGCGTAGTATTTTTTGATATAGCGGATGTGGTTCCATTGGTAGCTCCTGCCTGCCGAAGTAAATACACCAAATGCGTTTTAAAAGCGGCAGCCAGATTAGCACAATACTTGTGTGTGGTGTGGCGGACGGCTGTTTTACCTAGCTATGTGTTTGAGTTGCCTATTGGTTCTGAGCAGTGCTAGCTTCTTGCCAGTCACAAAAGCAGCCAGTAGCGAGCGAACTACCAGCTCTTACTTGGCGGCCAGCTAATAAGGCATCTAGGATGGGCTCGACAAAGCTATTGCTAGCGGTGCAGATAGCTCCCTCGCTATATGGTCCAATATAGGCAAGCCGCCCTTGGCTGCTCCAAATGGCTACTACAGGACTGGCTGGAAGCTGCTCCATGCCAGTAATGCTGGTTAAGCTTTGCATGCCAGCAAGATTGCTGGGCAGATGTCCTTTGCTGCCAGGTTTTTGTACATGGTAGAAGTCTATCTGATTGCTATAGTCTTTTAGCAAATCAGCTAAGTGCTGTTGGTTGCCAAGGTTGCAAGGACAAGCTGGATCCCAGAAATGCACCAGCCTTATTTTTCCTGCACCAGCCAGTTGCTCTGGTAAAATAAGCTCTTCGCCAAAAAAGACCGCTGAGCGGATATATTTGCTTTTGTACCACCATAAACCAGCTAACATTGCTGCAAGCCAGATAAGAATATTAATGGCGGCCAAAATTTTTTTAAGCATGATGTTGAGTATGCTGACTGTAATAGTATGTGAGTTGCATAGAGTGACATTAATTAGCTAGGAACCAAACATACATAATGCCGCATGGAGGGCAAATGACAAAGGTCAGCAATAACCATAATTTGCATCCAGAAATATTGCCAGAGTTCCTGTCAGAGCAGCCAGAGCCAAGCTGGGTGGTAAGCTGGCGACAGTTTTATGGAATAGATTTTTCCGCTAAAACTAGCGTACAAAAACTAGGTAGTGTCAATTTGGCGGGCTATAAAATTGCCGTGCAGTTGTTGCAGCCGCCCCAGCCGCGAGCAACCCTAGTGGTAATTCACGGTTATTACGACCATATGGGTTTGTATAGCAAGCTATTTACTTGGGCGTTAGAGCAAGGATTTGCCGTTATAAGCTGTGATTTGCCAGGGCATGGCTTATCTACTGGTGCTAGGGCAAGTATTAACAGCTTTGTTGAGTATCAACGGGTATTTGCTGGGATTTTACAGTTAGCTGAACTGCTGCAATTACCTGCACCTTGGCACGTGGCAGGGCAAAGCCTGGGTGGGGCTATTTGTTTCGAGCATTTTTTAACCAGTCGGTTAAGAGCCGAGCTTGGCCAGCTAATTTTGTTTGCGCCATTGGTGCGGCCAAAATCTTGGCGCAAGGCGCAATTGCTGTATAGCTGCTTGCGACCCTTTGTGCGGCGTATTGCTAGACGTCGCTCGAATAACTCTACTGACTTGGGTTTTGTGGAGTTTTTGCAGCAGGATCCGCTGCAGTATCAGTATTTGCCTACTGCTTGGGTGGGAGCGCTAAAGAGCTGGATTAAGCGGATTGAACAAACGCCGCCAATTGCGATTAGTCCTATTATTATCCAAGGAGATAATGACCAAACTGTAGATTGGCAGCATAACCTTAGGGTGTTAAATGCCAAGTTTGCTGCGCCGAAAATTTGTATGTTGGCTGGAGCAGGCCATCATTTAGTCAATGAAAGCTTGGCTAATCGCCAGTTGGCTTTTAACTTTATCGAGCAGCATCTTTAAGTAAGCTGTTTGGTTGGCGGTTAATTGAGCGTTAGCAAAGGATACAAAAAAGCCCCGCTGCTAAGTGCAAGCGGGGCTTTTTCATATCGCTAAATTACTCGGAGTACAGCACGCGGCAGCGCATGGTGCCTTCCACTTCTTGCAGCTTGTTCAGCGCCAAAGCGGAGCTACAGGCATCCACGTCAATTACCACATAGCCAACGCTGTCGTCAGTTTGCAGGAACTGGGCGGAAACGTTGATGTTGTTGTCGGCAAATACCTTGTTAATTGCGCCCATAACACCTGGGATATTCTTGTGAATATGCAGGATACGGTGCTTGCCAGGGTGAGATGGCAGCGACATTTCTGGGAAGTTAACAGA